>Ga0307489_10002367_pt1 | contig 12632 bp, 22 predicted proteins | sample SB12metaG_FD_202247 | JGI IMG/M metagenome (GOLD analysis project Ga0307489, IMG submission 202247) | Sea-ice brine microbial communities from Beaufort Sea near Barrow, Alaska, United States - SB 1.2 | ecosystem: Environmental > Aquatic > Marine > Coastal | place: USA: Alaska | collected...
GCAACAACGTCATCCAGCTTGAACACGTAGGCAGGTGTGGGATGCGGGGTGGGCTGTGCGAGGTTCAGGGCTGACGTGGCGGCACGTGGCTGCCACGTCATCCAACGTCAAGGCGTAGGCGGTGCAGGGTGCACGGGGGGGTAGGGTTATACTTGTCGAACTAAGCTAGTGCCGGCAAGAGGGGGTGTTAAACTATGCTAGTTTAAGGTAGTTTAGGGGCTAGTGCTTAGTGGTTAGTGGGTTAGTATTGGCGAGTACAGTGGGGTAGTAAAATAAGGGGGGTTAAACTAAGCTAGTTTAGGGGCTAGTGCTTAGTAGGCTAGTTTAGGGGCGACAAGTTTAGTTAGGGTTGACTCGGCGGCCTGTGCCTGCCGCGTCATTCAACGCAGCTGCGGGTGCAGGGTGAAGTGTTGGCCTGCTTTGTTTCTTGATATACGCGCCGCCTTTGACGCGGCGAGTCCCGCGCCACCTCGTGACTCGACAAGCGTCATGCACCGGGCACTAACGCAACGCGGCGAATGTCATCCACGGGGCCCTACTGGAAGGAACGCGCAGGGCCCGTCGCGGTACGCGGAGATCGCAAACCGGGCAGGGGCTCACACTTGTCCACTTCTCAGCTCCACCTGTGACGTTTTTGTCGCTGAAACCGCCCAATACACCCCGTGTATCCCGCAGAAAGTGCTCAAGTTAAGCCGAAAAGTGGGCTGGCGTAAGCCCCTGGAACCGGGCGTCGGGGATCAAGGGCCGTGACCCGTCGGTGACGCCGGGGCAGGGCAAGCCAGCGGAGGACGAGGAGGAGATGACCGGCAACCCCCTTGGGTTCCTGGCAGAGCCTTACAATTGTGCCCTTGATAATTTTCAGCTCAACTCCAGCACCTTTGAGAGACACTTCAAGTGGGGACAGGGACTGAACGGCTCAAGTTGAGCTGGAAGATGTTAAGGCCCTGGCGATGGGCGCTGTACGGCGTCAGCGCCATCCCCGTGTTCATCACCATCGCCGCCGTGGGCATCATGTTCGTCAACTCGCTGCAGTAATCGCGAGTGGGGACGTGACAGGTGGCGGGGTGGCCAGTGGGGACATGACAGGTGGCGGGGTGGCCAGTGGGGACGTGACAGGTGGCGGTGGGGGGCATCATGTTCGTTCACTCGCTGCACTAAACGCGAGTGAGAGAGAGACGCGTCAGCATGTATGAGAAGGCACCAGGCTTCCGCCTGGCCCCCGCCATGTATCACAATCTACGATGGCGCAGGCTAGGACGGCGGGGGCACTGGCGCTCGGAGGGAGTGTGATGTATCAAATGAGGGGGTGCGCAGGCTGCAGTGGTCAGCAGGCGGCGTGTGATGTGTGAGGCGGGGGTTGGCGGCCCGGGGGCGTGTGACTGGCAGCCTATTTGAGCTAGGGGCAATCCCCAAGCACTGCATAGATATGCGGAGACTGGTGAGAAATATTACCTCCATGGCATGCCAATAAGGACAACGCACTTCAAAGTAATGTGCAGCAATTACCAGATTAGCAACAGAGACATTTCTATCGCTTCTCAGTTCATCGCTCGTATCTCGTCTCAACTGTACGTACGAGCACTCGATAGTCCAGAATGTTGTGGTGTGTGTGCCATATGTAATGCAACACGTGTTTGATCGCAAGTGCTTAATCGGTGGAAAGGCGTCAAGGAGACGATTCATTGGGCGCCAATTTTACACTTGTTACACCTCACCGAATCTCACTAAGCACTGCATGCCGCCGTTGCCCCCACTCCCATTCCTCCCCTTCATACTGTTGTTAGCATCATTTGATGCGAAAAGATGTCGTTTTGCACACAAAACTCACTAAGCACCGCCCGTCACCACCGCCGCCGCCCCCGTCCCCACCCCCGCCGCCGCTTTCGCCGCTGCCGCCTTGACTTCGGCCCCCACGCGGCTCTTCCTGCTCTTGGCACTCAGCTGCCGCAACGCGGCTGCCACAGCCGCCACAACACCCAGCACAGCAATCGCCGCCGTCACTGCGCTGCCGTCCTGTCCCAGCGCCACAGCCCTCACCACCCCCACCGCCCCGTCAACAAACGCCTTCCAGCCGAACCAACTCACCCCCGCCACCACTGCCGCCGTTGCGACCGCCAGCCAGGCCAGCGTCGTCGTCTCTTCCGCCACCGCGGTGTAGCGGCGCAAGTTGAACTTGAAAGCAAAACTTGAAAGGAGTGCATCGTTTTCAGCTTCAAGCGCTTATTTCCAGGCGCTTAATTCCAGGCGGTTTCAGCGTGGGTATGACAGGGTCAACCTGCACGGGCCTACCGCGGCCTCGATGTCGTCGTAAGCCCAGTTCGGGTCGCCGAGGTGTGGTGGCGCAAGTTGAATTTCGAAGCAACAGTAGAAAGCAGTTGATAATATTTCAGCTTTGAGCGCTGAAAGCATAGGCGCTGTCAAGTTGCAACACGGGGTTTGATGCTGTCAACCTGCACCGCCACACCGAGGCGAAACAGCGCGGGCTTCTCGACGAAGAGGGGAATCATTTTGTTGAGCAGAATTAGTGCCGCAATCTTCGCGCGGAACATAATGAGCGCCGCAGGCTTCGCCACGCAGGAGGGTCATTGAGGGGGTGTGTAGGGTTGTTAGAGGGTGTCGGAGGGGTGTTTGAGGGGTTTGTAAGGGTCTGTAGGGGTTGTGTGTGGGGTGTCTGGTGAGTATTTAGAGGGTATCTGAGGGGTGCTTGAGGGGTGTTCTCATTCTCAATGACCCCCCTACCACGCCGCCGAAGCCGGCCTCGGAGAGGCGGCCCATGGCGTGCACCTGCGGGAGCCGTTTCTCCTCGAAGTGTTGCATGGCACTGGCTTGGTCATCCGGGGAGGCCTCCAGTGCCGCTGCCAGGTACTGCAGAGGATAGAAGGTACATGGAATGTCAGATTGAAGCGTGGCGGTGGGATACAAGACAGGTGGCGGGGTGGCCACTGGGGACGTGACACGTGGCGATGTAGCCAGAAGGACGTGACAGGTGACGATGTGGCCAGTGGGGACGTGACAGGTGGCGGTGTGGGGCCTGCCTCTCACCTCCACGGTCTCAAGGGCGGAATTGCACCCCTGCCCGAGACTGGGCCACATGGAGTGACCCGCATCGCCCACCCACACGTGGGGTCAACCCATTCATACGAGGATTCAGTTGCTAGCTGCTAGCCGTCCTGGGACTTGTCACCGGCGCCTCGAGTCAAGTCATTGATAATGAGGGTTGATTTGCTACGGCCTACGAGTCGCCGCCCTGGGACAGGTTACCAGCGCCTTGAGTCAAGTCATCAGCATATCAGTATAGAGGGTTGATCTCACAATAGATGACGTGGCGCGCGTGGGTGGCATGATGCATGGACGACTGGTCCCCGCCAACGCCACCGACCCGCCGTGCGCTGTGATGCGCGAGCACACCGTGGTGATCCCGCCCGCCCGTGGCACCTGCGCTAGCATCGCCTGGCGGCAGGGTCATTGAGAATAAGCACTCGACCGAGATCGGAGTGCGACTTACCTTCAGGGTGAATGTTCATGCAGACGCGCGGACCGGATGTGCCGATTTAACGTCGCACGAGTACGGGGGCCAGGTCGACAGCCTGGTGCCTCCTTACACGCGGAAACGTCTCTCTGTCTATCTCGTCACTCGAGTGCTTGTTCTCAATGACCCCCCTGCCTGGCACTCCTCCGTCGACGGCCCGACCATCTGGTCATCGCCGTCGCCACGGCCGAATGCATCCGGAAAGTACTCGCCAAACAGCGCGCGCACGTCCTCCTCAGTCTTCACCTGATCCCACGTCCACATCTTCTTTTCTCCCTTTTTCTCATCTGGAACGCGCGTGCCGCCGGGTAAGATGATGACACCAGGGAGTGTGCCGTCGTGGTTGGGCGGCGCGAGAAGGCTGACCAACCCGATATGTGGCGCCACAAGTTGAAATTGAAAGCAAAAGTTGAAAGCAGATGATCATATTTCAGGTTCAAGCACTTACTTCCATAATTCCAGGCGCTTTCGACAAGCGCTTCATCGGTTCAACCTGCACGGCCTCACCGTTAGGCCACGTGTGAATGCAGCGCTTCCACAGGTCCGCCTCCTCTTCCGTGTGGGAGACTTGCGCCGGGAGCAAGGGCCAGGCATATAATACTTGCCACACCTTAGGATGTTACTTAATCCAGGGGACCAGGGTTCGATGTGCGTTGGATGACGTGGCAAGCATCATTTCCCAGGTCCCGTCCTGAGATTCGATTTCTTTCAAGAACTGGGGGGTCAAATGCGTGTCGATGACGTGGCGAGCAACATCTGCCAGGCCCTACCGGGAGCTTTACTGTCTTGAACAACATCTCATTCGTCTTCGACGCAACGGATATGAAACTATCCGTATCCATTTCATCCGTTTCATCCTCCGCCGCGCCCGCGCCCGCGCCCGCTACCGCCCCCGTGCCCGCTGCCGCCCCCACACCGGCTTTACGCTCCAGTAAGGCACGCACTGCGCTGTTGACGCCGTCGGCCGCAATCAGCAAGTCGTACCCCGCTGACTCTGCCACCTCTGCACTCATGAAGTGAGCGCCTGACGCCGAGGTCTGATCCTTGGCGAAGTGGGCGACTCGTCCCGCGAAGCAGGGACTGATGAATAGTGCTCGCCACGTCATGGGATGCCATTTAACTCAAGCAACGAGGGTTCGACATGAGTTTGATGGCGTAGCAAGCACTACAGTATCCATGATTCCCTACCGTAAAGTCCACACTGTGGAGCGGGCGCCCGTAAACGATCTCCACGCTCCCGCCGCCGCCGCTGCCGCCTCCATGTTCGACGAGCGTGGCGGCGACGATAGCGTCCGCCAGCGTGCCTCTGTTCACCGCCACACTGCCCGCGCCGAAACCAACCGACAGCTTGCCCGCGCCGTTTTCGTGCCGCACGCAAGGGGCCTAAACTCGTCCATTTTCAGCTCAACCTTGGCCCTTTTGTCATTATCACCCTGACAGTACTCAGAGTATCCCGCAGAAAGTGCTAATGTTGAGCTGAAAAAGTGGACGAGTGTAAGCCCATCCCACAAAAAGTGCTTACGTTGAGCTTGAAATGTGGACGAGTGTAAGCCCCTGCCGCACGCTTCCATGGATTCGCACAATGGCGTCCTCTGGAAGCTGCACCCCCGCCGCGTAAAGCCTGCCACAGGTTCCCGCACTGTTGACTCATAGTGCTCATAGTGTACTGGTGTACCCGAAGGTTCCCGCACCGTTGCTTCATAGTGTACGCGACCGGTGTATAAAGGCACAAATACCTTTACCGGGTACGGTACCATATGAGCAAATAGTGAGGCCTCGCCGCCCGTTGGATGACGTCGAGACCGCGCTGCGACAACACGATGTTGTATTGGCGTCCCGACGCGTTGCGCTGCTGCGTCGGTGGCGCCCGCTCAAACACCTTGACGGCCCATCCCATGTTGGCCAGGGACAGCGCCGCGAGCCAGGGGCTTATACACTCGTTCCCATATCAGCTCAACTTGAGCTCTATTGCGCACCATAGCACCCAAATTACACGTCAGCGCTCAACTTGAGCAACGCCAGGACACATCCATGAGGTAAGTTGGGTGATCCGGTGCACAGAAGAGCTCAAGTTGAGCTGATATTGGAACGAGAATAAGCCCCTGCCGCGAGCGCGCCAGCGGGGCCCGCGCCCACCACAACCGCGGTCTTCTTCGGTCCGAGCGTCGCCGGAACCTGAACCGCCGCGGCCGTGGCAGTGTCGATCCCGGCGGCGGCGACGGCGCGCGCGACCATACGCAGGCGGCGGCCTCGCACAGCCGTCGCTGTCGCTGTCGACGCAGCGGCGGGCATGGGCGTACGCGCCGATGGTACTAGTACACGACTTCCATTCGAATGCGTCGAGTTCGCGCGAGCAATCAAATGAGCGCGAGGGTCACGCGCCCGCCGGCCGCCAGCGCCATGGCGCGTGGCGTGCGACGGGAGCAGTGCGCCCGCGGTTTGGAATATGCCCAGTGCTGACATTGGTGGCGGCGGGCGCTCGTGTCGATGTGCCGCCGGGCGCGCACGACACCTCGTCTTCCGACGAAAAGGAGTCGAGCCCTTCGCCCACGACCTTTCGTCTGCCACGTAGACGGCAGCCTCAGGTGTAGGGTTTAGCTGAAACCTAAACCTTAAACCCGCGACCTCGTGCCGCCTTGACGCGACGATTGATGACGCGTTTCGATTTCTTGGACCGACCCGCCCCCTCCGAAGCACGAACGCTGAAAAACTTTTCAGCGCCCGGTCTGTCGCTTGCGCCACATCGGCGCACTACGCACCCCACAACGCACGTGGGTTGGCCGCCACTTCGTCCAGGCGGGTGAGCGGGTGACGCCCACGACCCAGGCCGCCTTGCACCTCGTCGAGGACGCGGGTGACGCCCAGACGCCCACCGTCCTCCCCCCCCGCCTCCCCTTCGTCTTCCAGCTCCTCCTCCTCATCCCCCTGCCCTTCCCCCTACCCCTCCTCCTCCTCCTCCCCCTCCTCCTCCTTCCCCTGCCCCTCCTCCTCCTCCTCCTCCCCCTCCCCCTCCCCCTCCCCCTCCCCCTCCGCCTCCTCCTTCCCCCTCCCCCTCCACATCCACCTCCCCATCCACCTCCACCTCCTCAGACGCCCATGGCCGTGTATGTACCACCGGGGCAGCCGCCCACCATGCCCTCTATGAGCCGCCAGAGCTACGAGAGGGGGGTGCAGTACGCCGAGCGCCGCCGCGGGAGGGGCTGCTGCGGGCAGGGGCTTACACTGGTCCACTTTTCAGCTCAACTTGAGCGCTTTGTATGGGATAGGGGGTGCGCGTAGGGGTTGTGTAGCCCGTGTTGAGGGGGTGTTAGGGGGTGTGTAGGGTTGTAGGGTGTTTTCTTGTGACAGACACGGCTCAAGTTGACCTGAAACGTGAACGAGTGTAAGCCCCTGGCTGCGGGCCGTGCTGCGTCAGCTGCATGTCGCTGTTCGGGCCGGTTCAGATCCTGCTGCTCGTGCTCGCGCTGCTGCTCGCGGCCGCGGCGGTTCGTGTCCACGCTGAACCGGAGGACTACTACGACTTCCGGGCAGGGGCTCACACTCGTTCACGTCAAGAGCTCAACTTGAGCAACTCCAGGACACATTCATCAGTTAAGTTGGGTTACACAGGTGGACAGAAGAGCTCAATGTGAGCTGAAATTGAAACGAGTGTCAGCCCCTGCTTACGGGGCGAGCTGCCTGGCGGCGTGGTGGGGCGGTGCAGGTTGACCCTATCAAACCAACATTGAAAGCGCCTGGTACTAAGCGCTTGAAACAGGAACAGGATGAGCCGCTCTCAAGTTCTGCATTCAACTTCAACTTGCGCCGTTACAGCGTGGGAGCCGCCGCCTACGCGCCGCCGCCGCCGCCGCCGCCGGCCGGCCAGAACCTGAGCGATTCCGCGTTCAACGCATCGGCGCCCCCAGGCGCTAACGCTGCGGCTCTTTCTCTACTTCCCTTCGATTCTCTCGAGACGATGGAGCTCGAGCAGGCGCTGCGGCGGTGGGAGGAAGGCCGAGAGGGGGGGCAAGCATATCCAGTTGCCGCCGTCTCTGCCGTCGCCGCCGCCGAAATCGCCGCCGCCGCCGCAGCTGCCGCCGTCGCCGTTGACCGCGGTGGGGCGGTGCAGGTTGAACCGATGACACCTGTGTTGTGAGCGCCTGGAGCTGTGCTCTTTAAACTGAGGTATGACGAACCGGTTTCTAACTTTGCTTTCAATTTCAACTTGCGCCGCTACACCGCGGCGAGTTCGTGCGCGTGAGCGGAACGCACTTCATGCTGGGGTGCTCGGAATTTAAGGTGGTTGGGTGGAACACATACACGCTGATCGAGCAGGCGGCGCAGCTGCCACTCGGCTCCTTTGACGCTGACTTCAGCCAGGGCGCGGGCCGCCGCCAGGTAATTGGGTGATTGACTTACCGCTCATTGTGTCTCTCTTCGCCGCCGCCGCCGCCCCTGACTGTTTGCTCTTAGTGTAACTCACCCCGCCGCTGACTGGTTGCTCACAATGCACCTCCTCACCGCCGCCGCCAGGTGATTGAGATGTTCGACGCTGCCGCCGCCGCGGGGTTCAACTCCGTGCGCACCTGGCAGGGGACTTATTGATGAGAACAGGCACTCCACCGACGTTGAATCTCCTACTCTTCCTCCTCCTTGGGATTCATTGCGAACAAGCACTCCACCGACGTTGAATCTCCTACTCCTCTTCAGCTTGTCTGTATGAGCATTCACACTGAAAGCAAGGCATGCGAGCTTTTCCGATGTCGGGTCGAGTGCTTCTTCTCAATGGCCCTCCGGCCGGGGCGTACAGCGTGGGCAAGCGGCAGAGCCTGCAGACCTCCCCCGGAGTATACTACGAACCGCTGTTCGAGGGCCTTGACTGGGTGATCCAGCAAGCCGGCCTGCGCGGCAGGGGCTAACACTCGTCCACATTTCAGCTCAACTTGAGATGTTTTCTCACCGACAGACTGACGCCACACAGCGTAAACCACAAAAAGTGCTTACGTTGCGCTGAAATAGTGGACGAGTCACGAGTGTAAGCCCCTGCTCCGCGGCATCCGCCTCACGCTGGTACTCACCGACTACTGGGAGTATAACGGCGGCGTCTCGCAGTATCTGGACTGGGCGGGCACCACGGTAGGGGGATGCAGGTTGACCCTGGGTTGACCCCAGGTTGACCCCAGGTTGACCCCAGGTTGACCCCAGCTTGACGCCGGGTTGACCCCAGCTTGATGCCGGGTTGACCGCGTCTGGTTTCTACCGCTGAAGCAAGCAATATGATGAAACGGTTTCAAACTTCGGTTTCAATTTTAACGTGCGCCGCTACACCATGGCGCGGAGTAAGAACGACTTCTTCAAGAACGACAAATGCAAGCGCCTTTTCAAGGCAGGGCCTTACACGCCTCCAGCTCTCAGCTCAACGGAAGATCTTTTTGGGGGAAACTTCTGCCGACGGGGTCAGGTGCCCATTATTGGGGGGTCATTTGACCGTTATAGGGGCGTCAGATGCCCAGTATAGGGGGTCAGATGCCTATTATAGCGGTGATCTCAGTGGCACAAACGGCTGAGGTTGAGCTAAGAAGCGGACGATTGGAGAGCCCCTTGCACAAGGACAACATCAAGAAAGTCATCGAACGCGTCAACGTCTTCACAGGCATCAAGGTAGGGCGGTGCAGGTTGACGACAGTATCACAACCCGTGTTGAAATCGCCTATGGTTTCAGTTTTTGAAGCTACAACATGATGAACCGCTACGGGGGGCAGGGCGAAGGCCTGGTGCCTCCTTGTACACGCGGAAGCGTCTCTCTCGCTTTCTCTCTCTGTCTCGCTCATGATGAACCGCTTTTACATTTTGCTTTCAATGTCAAGTTGCGGCGCTACATGGCGTACCGCGACGACCCGACCATCATGGCTTGGGAGCTGATCAACGAGCCGCGGTAGGGCCTAGGGCGGTGCAGGTTGACCCCATGCTAACCCCGGGTTGACCGGGTTGACCGCTCTTGGTTCCACCGCTTGAAGCTACAATGTGATGGACTGCGTTCGAAAATATGCTTTCAACATCGACGTGCGCCGCTAAAACTTGGTGCCGCAACTGCGCCAGCAAGCTGCAGGGGTGGATCGTGGAGATGGTATGGCGCTGCAGATTAACCCCATCGCTATTGAACCCCCGTTGAAAGCGCCTGGAATTTAGTGCTTGAACCTGGAAAATAATGAACTGTTTTCGACTTTTGCTTTCAGTTTCAACTTGCGCCGCTACAAGATGGCCCGGTTCGTGAAGCAGCTGGACCCCAACCACCTGCTCACCACCGGCGAGGAGGGCTTCTACTCCCTCGGCACCCAGGGCTCTGAGGCAGGAGCCCACACGCGTCCACTTTTCGGCTTGTCGTGAGCAATTGCTGTGTGGTTTGCTTGTAGATTTGGTGGTTTCAATGGCCACACCGGCACAGGTTGAGCTGAGAAGCGGAGGAGTGTAAGCCCCTCCTCTAAGGGCGCCAACCCGGAGCCGTGGGCGCTGGCCACGGGGCAGGACTTCGTGGCGAACCACGCGATTCCTGAGATCGACTACGCGGTGGCGCACCTGTGGTAGGGTGGTGTAAATCGACCCATGGTTGACACCGGCTTGACCGCGCTTGGTTTCAGCGCTTAAAGCTAAAACATGTTGAATCGCTTTCAGACGTTGCTTTCAGTTTCAACTTAAGCCGCTATATTGTGGCCGGACAACTGGGGCGTGTGGAGCCTGGGCGGCACGCTGGGCGACGACTTCTCCCGCATGTGGATCGAGGCAGGGGCATGCAGTCGTCAACATCCCATCAACGTAAGCACTGTTTGTGGGATACCTTGGGTACCTTCAGCAGACACTTGGGTACCTTCAGCGGATAGATGGGTCATAACTCGTTACAAACTAAGACACAAACACGCCTCACTGACCAAGACGGGTCAAGCTAAACTGAGAAGTGGTCGAGTGTAAACCCCTGGATCGAGGCGCACACAGCGGACGCCAACGAAATCCTGGGGAAGCCGTTCGTGCTGGAGGAGTTCGGTGCCACGGTAAGGCGGCGAAGGATGCCCCTATCAAACCCGCGGGTTGACAGCGTCTGGAACCAAGCGCTTGAAACTAAGTTATGATGAACAGCTTTTAAGTTTTGCTTTCAGTTTCAACTTGCAGCGGCACAACTAAACCATGAACCGTAAACCCTAAACCCTACACCATGGGCGCGGGTTCCGGCGCGGTGCTCCAGGGCGCCCAGTACTCGGAGGCGGGGGGCTACACTCCTCCACTTCTCACCTCATCCTGAGCGATTTTTGACGCCTAACCCACCCACAAATTCCCCCAAAAGTACTTACGTTGGGCTGAAAAGTGGAGCAACGAATGTAAGCCCCTGCTGGGAGGCCACCCGCATGCGGCGGGCCAAGGAGGTGGAGGGGTACTACAAGGCATTGTACGCGGACATCGAGCGCGAGAGCGGCGCCGGGCGCGCCTTGCAGGGCTCAATGTTCTGGACCTGGCAGGGTCGAGGGTTTCGGGTCAGAGTTTAGGGTTTAGGGTTCAGGCTTCAGGGCTTAGGGCTTTGGGCTTGAGCTTGAGATCAAGCATTCGACTGACGCAGAATCACATCCACTTTCTCCGCACGCACGTAGGAGCGGTCACCGATAAGGTGAGACATGCTCCGATCTCGGTAGAGTGCTTGGTCTGAATGACCCTGCTGCCCGGCACCACATGGACCTGAAGGCTGTAGCGGCGCCCATCGACGAGTACGCCATCTTCCTGGGCGACCCGGTGGGGAGGTGCAGGTTTCATCACCCAATTAACCCCAATGTACATGGCGCCTATGGTGTCTGCAATCAGCGCCTGAAAACCGTAATATGGTGACCTGCTTTCAACGTTTGCTTTCAAGTGCAACTTGCGCCGCTACGACCCGGTGATCCCAGAGATGGTGCGCCATGCGCGGGCCATGCGCCAGATCGCCCGGGTGTCGCCGAACAACCTAGGGCCCTTGCAGTGCGCCGCCCTTCGCCAGCAACAGCAGCAGCAGCGGGAGGAGAATGAAGCCGCCGCCGCCGCTGCCGCCGCCGCTGCCGCCGCCGCCGGCGGTGACAACCGCGGCGGTGACAAACGCGGCGGCGGGCTGATTAGTCGGCTGCTTCAACCCCCGTGCTTGTTCGGCACGTTGTTCTGCTGATGATGTGGTTGTCTGTGTGTATTCCAGGAAAACAGTCATAGATTTGAAACGACATTGCAGTAAAATCAAGAAAAAATGTAACGGCCGCATACTTTGGCCGCATGCAATGAATCGTTTAGCGCCCTGGCTGCTTCCCCCGGCGGCGCCCCCCGCCCCACCCGCCACCCCTGTCTCACCCTACCTCCCCCACCTCCTCCGCCTCCCCCGCAATGAATCGTCTAGCGCTGCGGCTGCTTCCCCACACGGCGCCCCCCAGGACCGCCCGCGCCCCCGCCCCCGCCGCTCCCCCCGCCCCCGCCGCAGAACACCTTGTACCCTCTGCCGCTCAGTAGCATGCCCCACAGAAGCGACCCCCAGAACCATGTGACCCTCATGTCATTCTCTGCTTCCCCCCGCGGCGCCCCCCGCCCCCCCCTGTCCCCCCGCCAACGCCCCCGCCCCCGCCCCCGCCGCCCCCGCAGAACACCTTGTACCCCATGCCGGTGAGCAGCATCCCCCACAGAAGCGACCCATAGAACCACGTGACCTTCATGTCATTCTCGGCGCGGCGCTTGCGCCTTCGCTCGCGGCGCCCCGCACCGCCGTGCTTCCGTCCGCCCACGCCCCCGTGCCCAAGGCCACCCTCCTCCTTCTGGACACCGTTCGCCGTTCCTATCCCACCCCCATCCCCACCCCCAGCCCCAGCTCCAGCTCTAGTCCCCGCCCCGCCCCGCAGCCCCGCTCCAGCCTCCGCCCCCGCCCCCGTCCCCGGGTCCGGCATCGGAATTTCCACCGACTCAACGAGCTTCCGCACCCCCAGCGGCCACGGCTCGCCGCAGAACCGCGCGCGATGCGCGTAAATCCCGGTGTTAATCGCCTTGATGGAGTGGCGCAAATTGATATAGAAAGCAAAACTTCAAACCAGCGTATCATATCTCAGTTTCAAGCGTTTATCTCGAGGCGCTT
>Ga0307489_10002368_pt1 | contig 12629 bp, 9 predicted proteins | sample SB12metaG_FD_202247 | JGI IMG/M metagenome (GOLD analysis project Ga0307489, IMG submission 202247) | Sea-ice brine microbial communities from Beaufort Sea near Barrow, Alaska, United States - SB 1.2 | ecosystem: Environmental > Aquatic > Marine > Coastal | place: USA: Alaska | collected 2017-05-06
GGGTGTTAGGGGGTGTTTAGGGTGTGTGGGGTGTTTTTGTGTGTCAGACACGGCTCAAGTTGAGCTGAGAAGTGGACCAGTGCAAGCCCCTGCTCCTCGGTGGCGGTGGCGGCGGTTTCAATGAGGGTGGCGTTAGTGCTGCCCCCATGGGGTACAACGCCATCCTAGAGGCGAGGCGGGCGAGTGGTTGCGTGCGCCCCCCCCGCTTTAAATGGGAGGGGGTGGTGGCGGCAGACGACGGCAGCGGCAGAGGCGCTGTCAATGACGTCGGCGGCGGCAGCGGCGGCGGCGGTGGCGGCAGGGGCTTACACTGGTCCACTTTTCAGCTCAACCTGAGCCGTTGCTGACACCAATTCATCCTTGAACCCCCTAATACCCCCCAATACCCCCTAACAACACCCAATCACGTCCTGAATACTACCTGCATCGCCCCCTAAGTACCCCTTATCCCACAAATTGTGCTTATTTTGAGCAAATTGTGCTTATGTTGAGCCGAAAAATGTGGACGAGTGTAAGCTCCTGGGTGGCGGCGGCTACGGATACATCAGCGACAACGAAGTCGAGCACCACGATGTCGACGACGACCGCCACCACGGCGGCGTCGACCACTACAATGACGACGACAACGACGGCAGGGCGGTGCAGGCTGAAGGGTTCAGGGTTTAGGGTTAAGGGTTTAGGACCAATAACCACTCTTGTTGAAAGAGGTCATGTTTCCACGCTTGAACCTGTTACATCATAAACACCTGTCGACTCCTTTGCATTGAGTTATAACTTGCGCCACTATCCCACGGCATGCGCAAAGAGAAAAGCCGCCGTGTCAGCGACCAACTTACCGTCGGCGCAAAGAGGCGGGAGCTCAACAACCCCCAGCTCGCCGTTGCTGCCAACTCGTGGTGAGGTGGTGCAGGTTGAAATCAGCTGAACCCAGCGCTGAAAGCGCCTGGTGTCTGCGCTTGACACTAAATTGTGCCGATCCAGGCTCAACTCTCGTTTTCTGTCTCGACCTTCAGGTTGATACCAGTTGAACCCCGTGTTGAAAGCACCTGGTAAGTGCGTGACACTAAATTGTGATGTACAAATTTCAAGTATTTTTGTCATTTCGACGTACGCCACTAACCGGAGGCCGGAGGACGGCGTGCGGTTCCCCAGCTTGCAAGCGGCGCTGGCGGCGGTCGGGCAAAAGCTGTCAAGGGTGGACGCGGGGAACCAAGCACAGCAGGCGGCGAGCGTGGTGGCGAGGCAGGGGCTTACACTCGTCCATTCGTCGGCTCAACCTGACCCGTCTTTGTCACTAAGCCCTATGCTTGTCGAACTAAGTTAGTGCTAGCGATGGGGGGGGTTAAACTAAGCTAGTATAAGCTAGTTTATGGGCTAGTGCTTAGTGTGTTAGGGGGTAAGTATTGGGGAATACAGTGGGTTAGTAAAATAGGGGGGGTTAAACTAGGCTAGTTAAAGCTAGTTTAGGGGCTCGTGCTTAGAAGGCTAGTTTAGGGGCGACAAGTTTACTGAGCCCCCCCCAACGCATCGCCCCCAGAAGTGCTCACGTCAAGCTGATAAATGGACGAGTGTGAGCCCCTAAACTTGTCCACTTGTCGGCTCAACGTGAGCCTGTGTCGTCACCAAAACCACCCATCATATCCCCCCAACAGCGCTTACGTTGAGCTGAGAAGTGGACGAGTGTCAGCCCCTAGTGCGAGGGCAGGGAGGGCGGCGGCAGCGGCGGTTATTCAAGCGGGTGGCAGCAGCGATGAGGGTAGGGGCCTGGCAAATAGTAGACAGTGCTCGCCACGTCATAGGTTGCCATCTAACTCACTGTACGAGGTTTCAAAGTGCGTGTTGATGAGGAGCCGGGCAACGTTTGCTACGGCATAGGTTGCCGTTTACCTCAATGAACGAGGGTTCAAAGTGACTGTCGATATGGTGCCGGGCAACGTCTGCCAGGTCATAGGTTGCAGGAACTCAATGAATGAGGGCTCACAGAGCATGTCGATAAGGTGCCAGGAGACGTCCGCCACGTCATAGGTCGCCGTTTAAATCAATGAGCGAGGGCTCAAAGCGCGAATCGATAAGGTGTCGGGCAACGTCTGCCATCCCCTAAGCGCCGCAGCGGAGGCGGCAATGGCGGCAAAATCGGAGGCGGCGGCGGGGATCATCGCGGCGGGCGGCCACGCCGACGAGCATGGCAATGACGATGCGGCAGCGACGAGGTGGGTCAAATTCGCGGCGGAGGCGCAGGCGGCGACGGTGCAGGCAGGGGCTTACACTCGTTCATTTTTCGGCTCAACGTAAGCGCCTACTGTGGGACAGGGGTTGCATATTGGGGGTGGTTAGGGGGTGTTCAGGGGGTGTTGAGGAGGTGTCAGGGGGTATCACGGTGTGTTGAGGGGGTTTTTTGTTTCAGAAACGGCTCAGCTTGAGCTGGAAAGTGGACGAGTGTAAGCCCCTGGGTAGAGGCGGTCGACAGCGGCCACGGCGGCCTTCCTTCTGCCCGCCTCAAGTATTACCGTAAACCTGACTTCCACCCGGAGGGCAGCTACCGCGGAGTGCTGTATGTCAAGGCCACGGAATTCGGCTCTGACCGCTGGACAGCTAGCATCAAGGTAGGGTTTAGTGTACGCCAAACCCTAAGCCCTAATCCTTTACCCTTAACCCTAAACCCTAAACCCTAAACCTGCTCTGGACGCTGATCCGCTAGCATCAAGGTAGGGTTTACGGCACGCCACTCGCCACGTCGTCCATCACTCTTCTATAAATCATCTACACGGTCTGACCCCCTCTAACATACTCTACCATAAGAGACCGAGGGGTCAAATCGCGCCAAAACCTCGATTCTTCACAAATTGGTCGATTTGATGGATCATTGACTCAGGCAAAGCGAAAATCCGGCCGGTTGGCCGGTCAACAGTATTCCTGGATCCGGGAATATCTCATCCAAACCCTTTGTTTCTTATGGTAGAGGGGCTCGGCGCGAGCAGATTGTTTACTCAATTGAACAGTGGTATATGGCATGGCGAGTGGCCCCAATACACGTGGCCCTGCAAACCCTGCTCACCATGTCATCCACATTTTGTACCCTCATGACAAGGGTCGTTCCATTCAATCGTGGTGCATGATGGCAACCTTGTTCACTGATCACCACGTCATTCAGCACATTGTGAACCTTCGTTCCTCGGTTAAACTCAGTGTCGGAGGGACTAGTCCCTCTGATATCCTCGAAATCGAGGGTCTATTTACTCAAGGATTGCAACCCGGTCAGATTGACAACGAATCGGTCGATGGAACATTCGAAATGGACAGTGCCGATTGGCGTTGGTCGAACGGGGTTCGATACCATGTATTCGATACCAGATCCGACACTGAATTTAATCTGTGTTGTGTTAATGATGCGGCGGCCCTGCGCGTCGACCAAACGTGGAACGAGAGAACCCCGCACCTTCGAGCAGCAGCCGCACTACATCGGGCAATTTGGTACCCCGCACGAAGCTGCGCGCGCGTGGGATCAGGTGAGACCCTATGACTGCTTGCTCATAGCGTACCGGTACACAACCATAAACCCTAAACCCTAAGGTCTGAACCCTACACCCTAAACCCTGCGGCACCCCGCACGAGGCTGCGCGCGCGTGGGACCAGGTGAGACCCTATGACTGCTTGCTCATAGCGTACCGGTACACCACCCGAAGCCCTAAACCCTACATCCTAAACCCTGAACCTTACACCCTAAACCCTAAGGCACCCCGCACGAGGCTGCGCGCGCGTGCGACCAGGTGAGCGGAGTGACAAGATATCCCTTATCGATATGGGAGATGACCATCCCGATACTGTCATCTCCCATATCATTAGACCATATCCCATATCGATGTTCAAAATGACCGTATCGATATGGTAGATGACCATATCGATACATCACATCCCATATCATAACCCATATGCCTTATCGACATTCCTATCGAAATCCCATTGATGTCCGATCTCCCATATCGATCTCCCATATCGATATCCCATATCGATATCGGATCATAACTTATCACTCTGCAGATGAGACCCTTTGACTGCTTCCTCACTGTGTTCCTGTGCAATGCTTTCTCATGGTGCACTGGTACGCGTTCACTGCTTGCTCACAACGCACCGGTACATAATGAGTTCTTTAGTTATTTTGTACGAGTATTTCACTATTCGTATGCGTATCCTGCCGTGACATAGCACATAGCCCTTCTTCGTTCACCAAATGGCCCCTTTATTCACCTTCCTCGCAACGTATATGCCCGCCCGCTTTTAGCGCATCAGCACACTTTCACGTTCTCCTCCTTGAGCCTTTGAGCCCCCGAGTATCTGACTGATTGCTCATTGCTCATTGCTCATTGCTCATTGCTCATTGCTCATCGCTCATTGCTCAAGTCATTGCTCCTTGCTCCTTGATCATTGCTCATTGGGTACACATTCACCTCTTCCTCTTTTCTCGCGGGGTGACACTCGCACTCGTTGTTGGTGCCTGGTTTTTTACTCAAGTCATTCTTGTCTCGCTGGTTGAACGTCGAAGTGTTGCCTGGTCTATAACTCGAGGCGGTCATCAAGATAAGAGGCTGGGACGCGGTGCTCAACTTCCCTGTGGCCGACTACACGGCAAGGGCTCACACTCGTCCACTTCTCAGCTCAACTTGAGGACCTACAGGAACACATCGCTCACATTATAGCTCAACTTGAGCACCTTCGGGACACATTCGATGGTCAATTTGGGTTGTATGGCGGACAAAGTGAGCTTAATTTGAGCGAAAATTGGCAAAGTAAGCTCAGGTTGAGCGGAATTGGAACAATTGTGAGCCCCTGCTACATGGCCGACCAGGAGTTCTGCCGGATGGTTGAGGCAGGGGCTTACACTCGTCCACTTTTCAGCTCAACCTGAGCCGTTTCTGACACATAGTACACCCCTACAAACCCCTACTACCCACTAAAAATCGCAAACACCCACCGAGCAACACCAAAATGCACCCCCTATCCCACAAAAAGCGCTCACGTTGATCCGAAAAGTGGACGAGTGTGAGCCCCTGGGGAGAGGAGATAGCCGCGGAGGACTTTTTGGATGCGCTCCGCGCCAAGTGGCGGCAGAAATACCCCAAGGTTGGGCGGCGCAAGTGAAACCGATGAAACTCATGTTGAAACTGACTGGACATTACAGGGGGGTTATTGAGAATAACGTCTCGACCGACGGCCAGATCGCCATAAACCGCCAGATCGACGTTCGCGAGCTGAGGGTGAATGCCCATACGATAGTCTGCGGTCGGTCGGCGATCACGAATCGAGTCCGCGCTTCTGTATGGGCATTTACCCACGCCCTCGCGAACGTCGATCTGGCCGTCGAGACGTTACTCTCAATAACCCCCGTGCATTAGCAATCGAAACTATGATGTAGTGAACTGCTTTTAAGTTTTGCTTTCAACAGGCCAATTCCGGTATATCGTTTCCCGCGTGGAGCGCTGACGCTTTGCCCGTAACTCTGTATGGGCATTTCACCTGGCGCCCGCTTTCCCAAGCGCACCGCTGACGCTTTGTCCGCATCTCTGTATGGGCATTTCACCCAGGCGATATACCGAAATCAGCCTATTGAGCCGATGACACCCGTGTCGAAAGCGCCCATGGTTCCAGCGGAAACATAACATCATTCGCCGCTAGCAACGTTTTGTTTGTTTTGTGCAACTTGCGCCGCTGCATCAAGGAGATCGAGGCCGACCAACGCGCGGCCGCCATCGCCGCCCTCACCGCCACGGCCACCGGCGTCGGCGAGGGCGGCGATGGCACCGGCGCCGGCGGCGGCGGCGGCGGCGGTGACGGAGACCTCGAGTACAACGGCAGCGACGATGACAACGAGGTAGGGTTTAGGGTTTAGGTTGAGGGTTTAGGGTTTAGGGTTTAAGGTTTGGTAGGGCCGTGCTTCGCAGTTTTCCAGGGTACCTCAAATGGCGGTCAACGCTGTTCTCATCGGAAGACTCGAGTAAATAGACGGTCAGATTTGCCATACAGTGGAACAATATGGCGATTCGACCGTCTATTACTCAAGAATTGGCGACCGCCATTTGAGGTATCCTGGAATACTGCGAAGTGCAGGTTGACAGCATTAATACCCATGTTGAGAGCGTCTAAGGTTCTAGCGCTTGAAGCCATAATATGATGAAGCGCTTTCGAATTTTGCTTTCAATTTCAACTTGCGCTGCTACAACGAGGATGCCAGCGATGACCAGCCCGTCCCAAAGAAGCAGAAGAAAGACATGAAGCGGTAGGGCGGTGCAGGTTGACCCTATCAAACCCACATTGAAAGCGCCTGAAACTAAGCGCTTGAAACTAATATGTGTTGAACTGCTTTCAATATTTGCTTTCACATTCAACCTATGCCGCTACAATGCGGCTGGAAAAGAGCTCGTCGTTGTTCGATAAGGACCGCGCCACCGCACTGCTTACCTGGCAGGGCTCGGCAGATGTTGTGTTCAAACGAGGGTCTACAATGCGGTGAATGTCGTGGCAGGCATTATTTGTCAGGTATTGCTCGCCACGTCATGTGATTCTGTTTGACTCCAGATACGAGAGTCTACAATGCGGTGGATGACGTGGCAGGCATTATTCGTCGGATGTTGCTCGCCACGTCGTGTGATGCCATGTGACACCAGGAACGAGGGTCTACAATGTAGAGGATGACATGGCAAGCATTATCTATCAGATGACGCTCGCCACGTCAGGTGATTCCATTTACTCCACAAACGAGTGTCCACAGTGTGGTGGATGACGTGGGACGCATCATCTGTCCGGCCCTATGCACTGGCTGCCGGCGAAGGTGCAGTGCTCGGCAGGGGGGTTGTTGAGAACGAGCACTCGACCAACGTTGAACCTCGTCCCCCTCCTCATCCACCTCCTCCACCTCCTCCTCATTCTCCTGCTCTTCTTCCTCCTCCTCCTCCACCCCCTCCTCCTCCTCGTCCTCGTCCTCGTCCTCCTCCTTCTCCTCCTTCTCCTCCTCCTCCTCCTCCTCCTCCTCCTCCTCCTCCTCCTCCTCTTCCTCCTCTGCGCGTATGTATGAGCATTCACCGTAAATGTAAGTCATAATCCGATCCCGGATCGATTGCTTGTTCTCAATGACCCTCATGGTCCTGCCGTGACGGGGTCATTGAGAAGCTGCGCTTGACCGACGCTGAGTCTCCTCGTCCTCCTCCTTATACTCCGCTCGTCTGTATAAGCATTCACCCTGCAGCGTAAGTTCATGTGATATGATCCGATCCTGGATCGAGTGCTTGTTCTCAATGACCCTCCTTCCAGATGTGCAAAGCTTCAGGGTAAGGGGATGCAGGTTGACCCTAACAAACCCACGTTGAAAGCGCCTAAAACTAAGCGCTTGAAACTAATAAATGATCAACCGCCTTCATTTTTTGCTCTCAAATTCGACTTGCACCGCTACCCAAAGGGAGCGCAAAACATCCAAGAAAACAGGAGAATGGTTCTGTGGCTCGAGAATGGCAGGGGGTATATTGAGGACATCGATTCGAACACAGCTTGGAGCACACAACTCGATTTCAGAGTGAATGTGATGGCATGAGTACGTTCAGGGACTGAACACACCGATGTGACGGCTGGCAACATGTCGATTTCGGTATATCGCCTGGGTGAAGTGCCCGTACAGAGTTGCAGGCAAAGCGTCAGCGCTCCGCGCGGGAAAGCGGGCGTCAGATCGAATGCCCATGCCGAGTTGCGGGCAAAGCATCAGCGCTCGGCGCGGGAAGCGATATACCGAAAGCGGCCTATTGTGATGGCTGTGATGGCTTGAGCACGTTCAGGGACCTACTTACCATTTCGATTTCGTCGAGTCATTGTTCTCAGTGTCCCTCGTCCAAGGCCCCATTGGCCTGCCTCAACCGCAAGCAGTACATCAAGGTAGGTTCATTTGGATAGTGTACCAGTGCTCATATCGTTCCCAATTCCGTCACCGCTGACAGTTTGCTCACAGTGTCCCAATGTACCCAAAATCATACGGATGGTGTACCGGTGCTCGCATCGTTACCGTTTCCGCTCAACCTGACTGTTTGCTCATAGTGTACCAGTGTCTCCGACGCGCTCGCCACATCCTCTTCCCTGGCCTGGCCGCTCCATGCTTGACTCTTTGCTCATTTGCTCATAGTGTACCAGGGTTCCCGAACACACTCGCCGCTGCCCCCGACCCTACATGTCGTTGAAGCCCTTAACCCTAATCTCTAAACCCTAGACCCTAAACCCTAACCCATAAACCCTAAGCCCCAAACCCTAACCCCATCCGGCGCTTGCTCCGACCCTACATGTCGCTTATGCCCAAGATGCATGCCAGGCGGGAAGCGTTCAAGGTGGCGACTGCGAATTGCCGCGTGTGCAATGCCTACCACAGGGTCAGAGGCAGGGGCTTACACTCGTCCACTTTTCAACTCAACCTAAGCCGTTTTGGTCACACCTGCCCGTGTCCCCCTGTCTAATAGACTGGGGGAATATCATTCACCCAACGTATCCCACAAACTGTGCTTACTTTGAGCCTAAAAGTGGACGAGTGTAAGCCCCTGGTCAGAGGGCAGTGCGGGACCTTGCGCGCGCCCAAGCGGTGGGGCGGTGCAGGTTGACCCCAATTTGACCGCAGCGCGAGCCCAGGTTGACGGCGTTTGGTTTCAGCGCTTAAGCCAAAAATCATGAACCGCTTTTAAACTTTGCTTTCAACTTCAACTTGCGCCGCTGCCAAACGGTGCCTCAAGCGTACTGATACGGCGGCCAAGATTCGGCAGGGACTTATGGACAGTGCCCGCCACGTCACAGGTTGTCATTTAACAAGATTGATGGACAGTGCTCGCCACGGCACGGGTCTTCATCTACTCAAGATAGAGGGTTGAGATTGCGTCGATGACCAAATCTCAGGGACTGATGGATAGTGCTCGCCACGTCACAGGTCGTCATCTAAATCAATAAACGACGGTCCAACATGCTTTTGATGTCACATGTTTTGATGTAAGTCAAGATTGATAGTGCTCGCCATCGAACGCATTTTCAGCCCTCGTTTATTGAGTTATTTGGCATCCTCTGACGTGGCGAACCTTAGGGACTGGTGAATAGTGCTCGACACGTCATTACACGCAAACTGAACCCTCGTTTTGTTGAGTTGAATCGCATCCTATGACACAACGAGCAAGGGGACAGTGCTCGACACGTCATTAAATGCAATCTGAACCCTCGTTTATTGAGTTCAATGGCATCCTATGACGCGACGAGCAATATCATCATCAGACTAGACTGATGGATAGGGCTCGACACGTCATTAGCTGCAATCTGAACCCTCGTTTCTTGAGTTGAATGGCATCCTATGACGCGACGAGCAAAACATCAGATTGGACTGATGGATAGTGCTCGCCACGTCATCCAACGCATTTTGATCCCTCGGTTCTTGAGTCAAAGGATATCCTATGACGTGGCGAGCACTATCCATCAATCCCTAAGATTCGGTGCGCGGCGTGCCGGGACGGGAGCAGACCGACCCGGCTGTGTGGCACTGACCGGTGCTGGCCCGGGTGCCTCAACTCCCTCGACCTCTTCATGCTCGCGGCGGGTCCGGGTACGGGCAGGGGCTTACACTCGTCCACTTCTCAGCTCAACTTGAGCCAGAAGTTTCAGCAAGCGTCCATTTCTCGGCTCAACCTGTTGCCAGCAGCCTCAGCAAGCGTGCATTTCTCGGCTCAACCTGATCCCTTTTCGGCTGCGCAACCACTCAACGTAGCCCACAAAACGTGCTCACGTTCAGCCGAAAAGTGGACGCTTGTAGTCTACAAAACGCGCTTACCTTGAGCTGAGTAAGTGGACGAATGTAAGCCCCTGGGTGCGGGTGCGGGTGCCGCGTCCGAGGCGGTAGAGGATGCGCCGCCCGCCAAGCCTGTGGTAGGGCGGTACACGTTGACCCCATCAGACCCAAGTTGAAACCGCTTGGAACTAAGCGCTTGAAACTAAACTGTGATGTAATGCTTTCAACTTCTGCTTTCAAAATCAACATGTGCCGCTACATTGTGGTGGAGCCCAAAGCGCTGTTGTTCGTGGCTGCGGCAGGGGCTTACACTCGTCCACTTTTCAGCTCAACTTCAGCCGTTTCTGACACAGAATTCGCCCTAAACACCCCTTGATACACCCTATCACCGCCTGTATACACCCTAAACACCCCCTAAACACCCCCTCAGCATCCCATAAACACACCTCCAACGCCCCCTCAACGCCCCCTCAACGCCCCCTGAACACCCCCTCAACACCTAATACACCCCTAGCACCGCCTAAACACCCCCTAACACTCCCTCGACGCCCCCTCAACGCCACCTTAAGACCCCCTCAACGCCACTTAAACCCAGTCTCCGCTTTGGAATCGTAGGGTCTGAAGGCCCTCATATGGTTGGGCGAGAGGATACCGGTACGCTCTCGCCCAATCATATGAGGGCCTCCAGACCCTACGTTTCCGAAAGCGGAGACTGGGTTTAAACACCCTGCGAACACCCAATCTGGTGACCCTGCTCGACGGTTGCGCCGAGGGAGGTTGCGGCGGCGGTGCCCGCGCCCGCGCCGCTGGTACTGTGTGGCAGGGGCTCCCCCTATACACCCCCTATACACCCCCTATACACCCCTATACACCCCCTATACACCCCCTGTGCCCCCGCCCGCGCCGCTGGTGCTGTGTGGCAGGGGCTCCCACTCCTCCACTCCTCACCTCAAACTAGGGTTGAGGGTCAGTGTTTAGGGTTTAGGGCTTAGGGTCTAAAGCCTAAAACCTGGCTCCCACTCCTCCACTCCTCAGCTCAACCTGAGCCGTTTTTGTCACCGACACCCTGCAATCACCCAACGTATCCCGCAGAATGCTAATGTTTGATCCGAAAAGTGGAGGACTGTACCCTGAACCTGAAGCCCTAAAACCCTACAACTCTCAAACCATAAAGCCTTAAAGCCCTAAAACCCTAAAACCATAAAACCCTAAGCCCCTGCTGTGCGGCGCCGGCGCGGGGCCCGTGGCGGCGGCGCTGGCGGAGCAGTACCCCGACATCTTTGGCTTGGCGTCAGCGGAGGCGGCGGAGGTGCCAGCACCGGCAGAGGCAGCGGCGGCGGAGGCGGCGGAGGTGCCAGCATCGGTAGAGGCGGCGGCGGGTGAGAAGCGGCACCGCGCTCCTGGGGAGGCGGCGGCGGCGGCGGTGGAGGCGGCGGAGGGGCCGGAGGTGCCAGCACCGGTAGATGCGGCGGCGGGTGTGGAGCTGCACGGCGCTGCTGAGGAGGCGGCGGCGTTGGCGGCGGGGGCGGCGGCGGGTGCGGAGCTGCACGCCGCTCCTGAGGAGGCGGCGGCGGCGGAGGAGGCGGCGGCGGCGGAGGCGGCGGCGGCGGCGGAGGCGGCGGAGGCGGCGCAGCCTTCCACGAATGACAAGGCAAAGCAGAAGGACGGCGAGGATGGGTGCGAGGCGGTTGAGGCGGCGGTTGAGGCGGTTGAGGCGGCGGTTGAGGCCGCGTTTAAGGCGATTGAGGCCGCGGTTGAGGCGGCGGTTGAAGCGTACCCGGGGGCCGCCGCCACCGCCAAGCTACTTGCCGCGGGGCTCGTCCCCGTGCTGGTGTTGGACGCCGCCGGGATCGTGGTAGGGTTTAGGGTTAAATCATAAACCCTAACCCTGAACCCTAAACCCTAAATGAGGTCAAACTACGCGAGTTCAAACCACTTGATTCCCATGTTGAAAGCGCCTGATTTCGAAATCAGGCGCTTTTGGAACTAAGATGTGACGAAATGGTTTATATTTTTTGCCGCTAATTGTAACTTGCGACGCTAGCTCGCGGCGTTTAACGTTGCCGCCGCCGCCGCTGCCGCCGCCGCCGCCGCCGACGAGGGTCAGTCGTTCGTGCCCATGCCCGCCACGTTCGTGGCCCTAGGCTCGCCCCCGCCGCCACCCGCCCGGGCCCCCGCGGAGGAACCGCCGCCGGAGCAAGTGCCCGAGGGAAAGAACGGGGGCAAAGAGGACCCCCCCGGCCCCACCACACCTGAGCCGTTGTTCTTCCATACCACGCTCCCCGCCGTGGTAGGGTGGTGCAGGTTGACCCTATCAAACCCACGTTGAAAGCGCCTGGAACTAAGCGCTTGAGACTGAAATATGATGAACCGCTTTCAAGTTTGGTTTGAATTTTCAACTTCCGCCTCTAAACTGTGGCCGACGTCGCGGTCACCGTAGAGGCTCTGAAGGGTGTGGCCGCGGTGCAAGCCCGCCTCCCCGTCGCCGCGGCCGACGACGACGACGACGACACACGAGGACGGGTGTTCCTCCCGCAGTGGCTCACAGTAGGGGCTTCCACTCGTCCACTTCTCAGCTCATCCTGAGCCGTTTTGGTTACTGGAACTCGGTAATCACCCATTGCATCCCTCAGAAAGTGCTAACGTTGAGCCGAAATGTGGACGAGTGTCAGCCCCTGGCTCACGGTGTCCAATCCCGCGCAGCGCTGCATCGCGTTCAAAGTCAAGGCGCTCAACGCGTCGCAGGCAGGGGGTTACACTCGTTCACTTCTCAGCTCAACCTAAGCCGTTTTGGTCACACCTCCCCGTGTCCCCGTCTAATAGACTGGGGGGAAATCGTGCA
>Ga0307489_10002369_pt1 | contig 12627 bp, 19 predicted proteins | sample SB12metaG_FD_202247 | JGI IMG/M metagenome (GOLD analysis project Ga0307489, IMG submission 202247) | Sea-ice brine microbial communities from Beaufort Sea near Barrow, Alaska, United States - SB 1.2 | ecosystem: Environmental > Aquatic > Marine > Coastal | place: USA: Alaska | collected...
AACCTCTTCAGGTATCTCAAATATTAAACAATGCGAAGCACTGATGCTGAGCGATTTGTGCCAGGCCCTACTCCGCGGGAGTGAGGAAGGCGGCCGCGAGGTCTGGGTCCAGCGCCGCCAACTGCTCGCCCGCGAAGGCGACCCTCGCAGCATGCCTGGCGGTTCGCGAGATTGCATTCCCGCCCATCAGATCCATTGTTCAAGTGTTCGCGCAACTTTATTGGACGGGCACCACACAGTGGTGCACTTGTACAAGTCAATTGGGTGGGTGTTGTGTGTGCGGGTATGGGCCCACGCACAAATTCGTTTTCGGTGGAAGCCCACGCAGCGCGCCGCGGTTGCGCGAGTGGAGGCGCGTCCACCCTCCCCACACTTCGGACCTCTTCACCTTCCAAACTTGGCTCAGGGCGCGTGTCAGGATTCAAGTGGGACGGCTGGATGGGCGGATGGCTGAATGGCTGGCTGGCGACCGAGGGGAAGCGGAAGAAAGCGCGCCACCTTGGACGGCACCGCGGATATGGCGCACCTAACGAGTGGAGGGGGCGACGCAGGCGAGAGGGGTGCCGGTGTGCCTCGCCTCGCTCGTACCAGCATCACGGCTCGTAACGGCGTATCACGGCTTGTAACGGCTTGGACTCGTAACGGCCAAGATTATTCTGTCCACGTGTGCAGAACTACCTGATTTCCGATAAAAGAAACGGTTGACAGAGGTCGAGAGGTGCGACTTCTCAAACGTCAGCTGAACTCGTGCTGCACAACCGGCGACGCGTACCTCCCGCCGGCGGCTACACAACCAACTGGCGCGCACTCGCCGCCGCCCCTCGTCCTCTGACGCGTACCTCATTCGGCTTCGGGCGCGGCTGGTGGGGGAAGATAAAGGGCGAAGCAACGATTTCCCAAATGTCTTTCTCAACGCGTTCCGAAACCGCCAGCCTGTTCGTCAAATCTAGAATATGTGTCCGCCTGCGCCATCCCCCCGCAACCCGGGCGCCCCGCCAACCCAGTCGCGTGCCGCCCGCTTCTCGTACTCTACCCTCCGGGCGCACGTCTCCTTCTCCGCGCGCATCAGGCCGCAGCGCGCCTCGGGCTCGAATACATTACCACGACATTCTCGGCCTCGAGTGAATTGTTCCGACACGCAAGAACGCGTCGCGCTCTACAGGTTGCGCCCTTCCCGCTGGTTTACTCCGCAGGAGGCCTCCACTCACGACCTCGCGGCCCGGCTCCCCAGCTTCGGGGCTATCACACACCACGAGGTGAAATAAAATTCCTGAACGAAGATGGCGAACACTGCGGCAGGGGCCTGACATGCTTTGCACTAGCTCCCTTTTTCAGCTCACAGCGAGCTATTGTGTCCCTGAAGTGTCTTGACTTAAATGGCATCCTATGACGTGGCGAGCGACCTCTTCCAGGGTCAGTGACCGCCACGTCATTGACACGCATCTGGACCCTCGTGCGTTGACTTAAAAGGAATCCTGTGACGTGGCGAGAAAAAATTGGCACGCCCGACCTCCATGTAACGCTGCAGCGCGGACAAACATGCCCCCGAAACCATCAGTTACACCAACTTATTCAGGAGGGTGCTTAAGTTGAGATGGACCGGGAGCTATTGATTCCCTGAAACATATCCCCGACACCATTATTTGCGCCAACTGCCAACTCATTCACGAGGTTACGCAAGTTGAGCTGGAAAGGGAGTAGTGCACGGCCGTATCTGCTTAAGTTGAGCTGGAAAGGGAGCAGTGCACGGCCGTATCTGCTTAAGTTGAGCTAGAAAGGGAGCAGTGCACGGCCGTATATGCTTAAGTTGAGCTGGAAAGGGAGCAGTGCACGGCCGTATCTGCTCAAGTTGAGCTGGAAAGTGAGCGGTGTAGGGCCCTGCTTCGGGGTGGTGGCCGGCATTGTGGCGGTGAAAAACAAGAGATCGTCACTGGTGGGGCCGCGGCCGTCCACGTGACAGACTCCCACTTCACTCATTGCCATTGCCTGCCACCCAACAGGCCGATTTCGGTATATCGCCTGGGTGAAATGCCCATACAGAGTTGCGGGCAGGGCGTCAGCGCTTCGCGCGGGAAAGTGGTCGCCAGGTTGAATGCCCATACAGAGTTGCAGGCAAAGCGTCAGCGCTGGGCGCGAGAAGTGATATACCGAAATCGGCCTATATTGCCTGCCACCCAATTCGTCCCCGAAACCACTCAAGGTTGCTGTATCTTTGCGTATGTCTCGACAACTGTGATCATAAAGCATGAGCCCCCACGGCAACGTGCGTGAGACTCTAGCAGAAGGGGTTGGGGAAGAATGGCGATGCGCCGGCAGGGTTTCGCGGTGCCTATAGATAGCTCCCTTTTCAGCTAAACTTGAGCCATGCCGTTCCTCAAACTATCCACATTTTAAAGCCTAGAGTATGACAAAGAAAGTGAAGCTATGATTGAACTCATGTGAGTTGCATTGAGCTTCATTGAGTTTAAAGATTTGTGATCGGTCGAGAGGACATTGAGTTGATAAATGTTCCTCTCGACCAATCACAAATCTGAAAACTGAATGCAACTCACAAGTTCAGTCATAGCTTCACTTACTTTTTCATTGATAGCTCCCTTTTCAGCTCGATTTGTGCCATGCCGTTCCTGAAACTATCCACATTTTAAGGCCTGAAGTACCTGAAAGATGCTTTTGCCGCGATGAAGAGGAAAGGAGTGCAAGTCCGGCCCTGGGCGCAGGATACGGAGTCCCTTTATGACACCATCGAAGCCTTTGACTACAACCACGACGGTCAGGCCTAACACTAGTTCCTTTTTTCGATTGGCCGATTTCGGTACATCGCCTCGGTGAAATGTCCATACGAAGTTGCGGGCAAAGCGTCAGTGCTCCGCGCGGGAAAGTGGGTGCCTGGTTGAATGCCCATCCAAATTGCGGGCAAACCATCAGCGCTCCGCGCAGGAAGCGATGTACCGAAATCGACCTGTTCGACAGGGAGCAGCATTGAGTACTTTTAGGGGTTAACTGAATGGGGTACACACAAGGTATTTTGAGGACATAAAGCAGACGGTGAGGGGGCGTGTGTGGGGAATCTAAGGGGTAGGTAGAGGGTATTTAGGGGGGAAGAGCAGGCTTACAAGCGCTTGAGTCCATGAACCACTCGAGTCATCACAACTTAATACCTCAGATATGCTCAACTTGGGTGACAAGGGACCGAGCGACTGACCACCTTGAATGGGCACCTGCCCCCCCTACAATGGGACCTTACCCCCCAGTAATGGGCGCCTGATCCCCCTACAATGGGCACCCTGAACCCCCTGCAATGGGCACCTGAATCCCCTACAATGGGCACCTAACCCCCCTATAATGGGCATTTACACCCCGAAAATGGGCACCTAGCTCTTCTATAATGGGCCCCTGACCCGTTTGTGATGGGCACCTGGACCCCCTACACTGGGCACCTAAACCCCATATAATGGGCACCTGACCCCCCGAAAGTGGGCACCTAGCTCTTCTATCATGGGTACCTGACCCGCTTGTGATGGGCACCTGACCCCCGTAAAATGGGCATCTAGTTCTTCTATAATGGGCACCTGACCCATTTGAGATGGGCACCTGACCCCCATATAATGGGCTCCTGACCCCTTTGTGATGGGCACCTAACCACCATGAAATGGGCACCTTAGGGCCCTGCACGTGGGCGAGCTCAGCGCGGAGGAGCGGCAGGCCATGAAGCAGGCTCGAGGGTAAGTTGAACCCCGAGCACTTGAACCTGACCGTACATCAAAGCTGGGATGGCGGTTCGGGATTCGGACGGATTCGGTGGAGGGTGTGATTCGGGCGGATTCGGGCGGATTCCGAGCAGCCCACGGATTCGGACGGATTCGGTAGAGAGTCGGATTCGGACGGATTCCAGGACCCCAAATATGGAAGTCGGCAACCCAACTTGAACCTGACCTCACATCAAAGTGACATGTCGTCTTATCACCCAAATTATTGGCACCAGAACCCCCTGTGATGGGCACCGGACACCATATAATGGGCAGCTGACCCCCCTATCGTGGGCAGCTGACCCGCTTATAATGGGCTGTTGACCTCCCTGTGGTGGGCAACTGACCATCTTATACTGAGCAGCTGATCCCCCCAGAATGGGCAGCTGACACCCCTAGAATGGGCACCTGAACCCCGACTGACATCCTGTGGACTCTCACGTACACTTGCAGGGACAAGCACGCGGCGCGGCTCAGCATGTTCGACATGAACAAGGACGGCATCCTGGACAAGGTAAGGTCCGGACAAGGGCCAGTAAAGTGACCTCAGAATTTACCACTTAACAGACTGTAAAAGTACTTTAGGGTTAATATTTAGGCCTTACGGTCATATTTTCACCACACGCGCCCCCTAATACCCCCCTAACACATCCCTGAGATCTAAAGATACCCCTCTTAAGTGATAAATTCTGAGTTTACTTTACCGGCCCTTGCTCAGACCTAAAGGTAAGACGATGTAGGATGAGACTAATCGAGGGCACCGGTGCCATTCTCTCACTGAAACTGGGAGAGAAGCGCGGCAGCGTTGTAACCATGTAACCCATGTTGAAAGCGCCTGGAACGAAGCGCTCAAGACTAACATATGATGGACTGCTTTCAAGTTTTGCTTTAAAATTCGATTTGAGTCTCTACAACCAGGAGGAGGTGAAGACGGTGCGGGACACGTCGGCCATGTTCGACCGCATGTTTGTGCTGCGCGCTCTGAGCAACCGTTACCGGGCAGGGGCTTACGCTCGTCCACCTTTCGGTTCAACCTGAGCCGTTGTTGTCACTGCAACCACCAAACGTGTAACTAACGGGAGTGATTGGGGAGTGCTTAGGCGGTATGCAGGGTGTGTTCAGGATGGAGGGGGTCAGGGAGTGATGAGGGCGTGTTAATGGGTTGTTCTGTCGTTAGGAGGGGTTCAGGGGTGTGTTTAGGTTGTGTTCAGGGGGTGCGTAGGGTGCATTTTGAGTGACAGAAACGGCTTTGGTTGAGCTGAGATGTGGACCAGTGTAAGCCCCTGGTACCGGGATGCGCACAAGATCCGCAACAAGTACTGCGGCATCTGCTCTCACTTGGTAGGGCGGTGCAGGTTGAACCGATGCAATCCAAGTTGAAAGCGCCTGGAACTAGGCGCTTGAATCTCAGAATATGTGAACTGCTTTCAAATGCTGCTTTCAATTTCAACTTGTGCCGCTACAACTGGAGCTTCATGTGCCTGCTCTTCACGCTGCTGGTGCTGCAGATGCAACCCGCGAAAGTGTTCGAGGTGACCAGCATCCTGTCCTCGCTGCAGCCGAATGCCGACCGCCTGTCCACCGTGGACGACCTGCTGGGCTGGTGGGACTCAAACTGTCAGATTGTCTGCGCATGGTGTACCTCGCCTCATCTTCTCCTCCTCATCCGCCTGTACGAGCCTTTACACCGATGGTGCTTGTTCTCAATGACCCTCCCCGGCTCATGACAAGCACTCGACCGACGCTGAATCTCCTCCTCCTCCTCCCTTCATACTGCCATTACTCCTCAGCCTCGACTGTTGTTGCTCGTGCTTCGACTTTCAACCAAGGCTCACGGGCTTCATCGAGCCCGCGTGGGTGGACCCCCTGTGCGGCGACGGAATCTGCATCTCGCCCATTGAGTTCCCGGGTTTCGGTGAGGCGGTACCCTAAACCCTGAACCCTAAACCCTAAACCATAGACCTGGGACTGGTTAAAGCGATCGAATCCGCGTCAAAAGCGCCTTGAACTGAGCGCTTGAAACTCGAATGTCATATTCTGCCTTCAAGTTTTGCTTTCAATCTCAACTTGCGCTGATACACTTTGGGCGCTTCGGGTGCTTCTCCGACTGCGGCGTCGCCGAGAACCTGACGCGCGTAACGTTGGAGACGGAGGCAGGGCCTGACAGAATGCTCCTTTGGAACTTCCTGTATCCGATTCCGAATTTCCGAGCTTGTGGACTAAAACTGCCAGAACTACGCTGGAAAATGCCCAAATACATGACCGGAAACGCCGAACAACGCCTGAAAACGCTTGTACTAGCAAATTTCCTAGAAAGTTCCAAAATTTACAAGTTGTGTCAGGCTCTAGATGGAGGCGCGGTTCACCACCAACGCGTTCTTCGGCATCACGGCCGAGCAGCAGTTCCTGGACGAGACGTACTGGTAGGGTGGTGCAGGTTGACAGTATCAACATCCATGTTTAAAGTGCCTGTGGTTTCAGCGCTTGAAAGCTGAAACCAAAATATGATATACTGCCTTCAAAGTTTGCTTTCAATTTGAGCTTGCGCCACTACGCACTGGAACCTGTGCTCGCCCTCACATACCATCGCTGACTTGCCCATATGTTGGTACGAGGTAGGGCGGTGCATGGTGACCCTATTAGACCCACGTTGAAAGCGCCTGGGTTTCTGAAACCAAAATATGATAAACTGCTTTCAATTGGTGGCAAATTCAACTTGAGTCGCTACAGCGAGACCCCGCAGCGTTTCACCAGCCCGGTGCAGAAAATCCTGGACACTCTGGACGTACCCGACGGGGCCTGGTAGGGCGGTGCACCAGGGTGACAAGATATCCCATATCAATATGGGAGTGACCGTATCGATACTGTCATCTCCCATATTATTAGCCCATATCCCATATCGATATCCAGGATGACCATATCGATATGATAGATAACCACATCGATACACCGTATCCCAAATCGATATCCCATATGCTATATCGATATGCCTATCGATATCCCATGAATGTCCGATATGCCATATTGATCTTCCATATTGATCTCCCATATCGATCTCCCAGATCGATATCGGATCACATCTCGTCACTCTGGTCGGGCGGTGCACGTTGAACCGATGATACACATGTTGAAAGCGCCTGAAGCTGAAGTATGATGAGGCGCTTTCAGGTTTTGCATTCAGTTTCAACTTGCGCCGCTACCGCCTGGGAGCTGAAGCTGACAGCGCCGATGGGTGCGGTGCGATTCGCGGTCACCCGGCTGGGCCCCGCGGCGGCGCTTGACGCGGACGCATCGGAGGTGCTCGGCAGGGGCTTACACTCGTCCACTTTTTGGCTCAACGTAAGCGCTTTGCGTGGGATGTGGGGCGCATTTAGGGGTCGTTTGAGGGAGGTTTAGGGGGGATTAGGGGGTATTAGGGGGTGCATAGGGTGTATTTTGTGTCAGACACGGCTCAGGTTGAGCTGAAAAGTGGATGAGTGTAAGCCCCTGGTGCCCGGTCGCTCGGTGGCGACGCCCCGGCGGCCCGAGGTGCCCGTCAAGGTTCTCTCCGGCACGTACTGCAAAGGCAGGTCGGTTCGTATTCACCCTATGAAACGCGTGTTGAAGCGCCCAGAACTAGGCGCTGGAATCTGAATGATGAAACTAAATGATGAACCGCTTATAATTGTTATTATATTCAAATTCAATTTGTGCCGCTGCTCAAAGGGACGAATCAGTCATTGCACTACATGGAGGAGTCGAGCGTGGCGGTGACCACCGCCGGCGCACTGCGCGCGGCCGCCAACGCCACCTTCGCCGGCGCGCAGCGGCGTGTGCGGGACGCGGCCGCCAATGCCACCGATCACCAGGTGCAGGTGCACCAGGTGGCTGTGGCCGCGGTGGAGGCAGCGCTACATGAGGCCGCCACCTCCGCCGCCGCAACCACCGCAACCTCCGCAACAGCTTCTACAGCCGCCGCAACACTCCCTGCCCCTGTTGCATCCGCAACAATCCCCGCCGCAACACCCCCCGTTGCAACACTCGCACCGGACCCGCAGACCGACGCATCGGACGCTGCCACCACAGTGGCGCCCAACCACGCATCGAACACCTCCGCCGCAGCGGCGCCCGGCCCTGGGCCCGCCCGACGCCGGATGCTGGTCGAGGAGGGGGCCGAAAAGGCCGCCTTCAACCAGCTGCGTGACCTGGTGAGGCGGTGCAGGTTGAAGCGATGACACCCAAGTTGAAAGCACCTGGAACCAAGCTCTTGAAACTGAAATTCGATTATCTGCTTTCAAGTTTTGCTTTCAAATTCAACGTGCGCCGCTACGACCTGGCGGTGTTGGACACCATGCTGACCAAGAACTACCACGACTTTGGCGGCCGCTCGTGCGCCGGAGGCAAGGCGGTGCAGGTTGACCCTATCAGATGAACGTTATCAGATGAACGTTGAAAGCGCCTGGAACTAAGCAATCTATTTCTTTATGAAGCGCTTTGACGTTTTGCTTACAAAATCAACTTGCAGCGCTACACGAAGGAACCCGCATGCTCATGTTTCTGTACGCCGCGGGGAACTACCCCAAGGTAGGGCGGTGCAGGTGTCTGTCTACCTGGGTTTGTATCCACGGAATAAGACGTCGTCGGTGGGTACGATTTGTTGCCCGTGTTCAGAGTGACAAGATATCCCATATCGATATGGAGGATGACCATATCGATACTGTCATCTCCCATATCATCAGCCCATATCCTATATCAATATCCAGGATGACGGTATCGATATTATAGATAACCATATAGATATTGATATGCCGTATCCCATATCGATAATCCATAATCCATATCGATATCCCGATCGATATCCCATTGACGTCCGATCTCCCGTATCGATCTCCCATATCGATCTCCCATATCGATATCGGATCATATCTAGTCACTCTGGCGGTGCAAGTGTCTGTCTACCTGTGTTTGTATCCACGGAATAAGACGTCGTCGGTGGGCATGACGTGTTGCCCGTGTGCCCTTTGTGTTAAGCTCTGCGACCTGACCAACGTTATGCACGTGCTACTGAATTGCAACCGCCGGTCCCAGAGCTTGAAACTAACATAAGATAAACCGCTGTTAAACCCAGTCTCCAGTATGTCTACCCCCTGACCCCCCCATATACAGGCTCTTGACCAATCAGGGACGCGGGGAACTGATGGACTGTCCATTTTTCAGTCAGGGACCAAACACATTTACGTTGAGAATTGCCGTCAAACATGAAACATATGCTGCCGATCAAATCTCAGTGAATCGTTCTCTCGACCGATCACACGAGGGTCTTTAGACACTCCGGAGTGCCGGAGACTGGGTTCAAGCATTGATTTCAATTTCAACTTGCGCCTCTACACCGAGGAGTATCAGATCAAGCTGGTTCGCCCCTACCGTCCACCGCCGAGCCCGCCTCCGCCCCTCGCGCCCTCTCCGCCGCCGGTAGGGCCTTAAGGAAGAGTGACAAGATATCCCATATCGATATGGGAGATGACCGTATCCATACTACTGTCATCTCCCATATCAATAGCCCGTATCCCATATCCATATGCATGATGACCATATCGACATCATATCACATATCGATAACCCATATCTCATATCGATATTCCTATCGATGTCTTATTGATGTCCGATGTCCCATATCGATATTCCGTATCGATGTCGGACCATATCTTGTCACTCCACCTGACGGAAGATTCCTTTATGATGTCCTGCCTACAATTTCCTGAAATATTCCAGTAAATGCCCAAATACGTGCCGAGAAACACCGGTATGATCGCCTGAAACGCTAAAAAAATGGCCAATTTACGCATAGCTGCCCGAATTCCTTACAAAGTGCCCCAATTCCTAAACAAAACCGGAATTATGGAATTGCCTGAGATGCGTGAAGGGACTTCCGGCAAACTTGGTGAGGCCTTAGCCGCCGGGAAGGCTGACGGACCCGCCGGCGCCTCCGCCGCCCTGGCCGGCCCCGCCGCCGCCGCCGGTCCCCACGGTGTCGAAGCCAGACATGTGCTCTAACATGTGCGCAACTGCCAACACCGGTGGGGCCTGACAGATGATGCCTGACACGTCATCGACCAAACATGCTGTGAGTGGATGATGTCCGCCACGTCATCGACCAAACATGCTGTGAGTGGATGATGCCCGGCACGTCTTTCCGCTAACATGTTCTGAGTGGATGATGCCCGCCACGTCATCCTACACAGTGCAGACCATGAGTGCAGACCCTCGTTGCCTCACAAATAATGCCCTCGTTGATCGAGTTCAACTGAGTCACATGGCGAGCATTGGTTGTCAGGCCCTCAACAACGGCGTCTGCGAAGACGGCGGTGTAGGCGACGCAACCAGAAAAAACACAAGCACAGCCGACCCGCCCGCGCTGACCCAAGACAAACATGACGGGGGGTATTACGCTCAATGCGAGACGACTGTCGATGGTACAGTCACGGTAGGGTGGTGCAGGTTGACCTTGAAATCCATGTTGAAACCCATATTGACACCCATGTTGAAATCCATGTTGGAAGCGTCTGGGATCAGGCGCTTGAAACCGCTGTCAACTTGTGCTTCCAAATTCAACTTGCGCCGCTACATCGCGGAAACTCGATGCATCTGCTCGTACGCGTCCGATTGCGGCGACTGCGGCAACCGCACATTTGTGCAGCTTGAGACGTCGCCGAGTACCCGGCTGAACGCGAGCTCGTATGACCTCTCACGCTCTGCCGAGCATCGGGGCGGTGTGAAGATCAACGTCGACGTGGTGAACCCAAAGGTAGGGCGGTCCAGGGTGCCAGCATCAAGCCCCGCGTTGAAAGGGCATAGGTTTTCAGTACTTGAAACCATAATATCATGATCTGCTTTCAACGGTTGCTTTCAATTTCAACTTGCGCCTCTACACCAAGCAGTATGAGTGGATGGCATTTGACGTGTGCGTGTCGCAGGCACCGCCGCGGCCGCCGCTGCCGCCGCCGCCGCCGCTGCCCCCGCCGCCGCCGACCCCCCCGCCGGAGCCCAACACTCCCACTGCCTCCAGCGCCGGCGCCGGACGAAGACTGCTACAGAACACCTTCGAGATTGTGCCCAGCAAATTGCAGCTCTCCATCGGCGACGACTACAACGACGGGCAGGGGCTTGCACTCGTCCACGTTTCGGCTCAACGTAAGCGCTTTCTGTGGGATAGGGGGGGGATTCTGGGGTTGTGCAGGGGGTGTTTAGGTGGTGACAGGGGTTATTGGGTGGTGTCTAGGGTGTATTTTGTATCAGAAACGGCTCAGGTTGAGCTGAAAAGTGGACGAGTGTAAGCCCCTGACGATGGGTGGGACGGCGGCGTCATCGTGGTCATGGTAGGGTTTATCAATTGGGGTTCAGGGTTTCATGGTAAGGGTTTAGGGTTTATCGGTAAGGGTTATGGGGTTAGGGTTGAGGGGCGCTGCAGGTTGACCCTATGAAACCCATGTTCAACGCCCCTGGAACGCTAAACCGAAGCGCTTGAAACTAAGATACGATGAAACGCTTTTCATTGTCGCTTTAAAACTCACGTGCGCCGCTACATCCTGGACGAATCCGGCTGCGTCCTCGTCAGTCCTACGACGGAACAGGCATCCAACGCCTCTACGCACACCGCCTTTCAGGAGCGAAGGCCGGAGAAGGCCTGCAGGGTTCCCTTCCCCGGTGGGGCGGTATAGGTTGACCCTATCGGACCCCGTTTTGAAAGCGCCTACGCTTTCAGCGTTTCAAACTGGAATTGCACTCTATGACCTGACCACGTCCCCACCTGCTACTCTAGTGAAAACGCCTGATATCAGTGCCTGAAACACACATTGAATAAACTGCTTTCAAACTTTGCTTTCACATTCAACTTGCGCCGCCACACCCGGGCCTCGCCAACACCCTCGTGCGGGAGAAGCTCCAAGGTAGGCAGGTGAAGATTGACCCCAAGCTGACCCTATATGTGTACGGATATAGGTTCACATGTAAACGGACATACAGTCACATTCGTACAGATACAGGGTCTTGTTCACACGGACATCACGTTCAGATGGGGCGGTGCAGGTTGACTGTATCAAAACCCGTGTTGAATGGATTCACCGCGTGCAGCTACAATATGATGAACTGCTGTCAAACTTCGGTATCAAATTCAACTTGCGCCGCTGCTCCAAGAGAAGCTGGGGTTGAAGAACATGCTCACCGTTAGCGCGATCCAGCCTTTGGTCAACGCGGCGGATCCTCGGTGAGGCGGTGCATGCTGAACCGATTGAACCCGTGTGGAAAGCGCCTGGAACCAAGCGCTTGAAAGTATTAAAGTATGACAAAGTGCCTGAAGCTATAAAATTTCCGGCCCTTGCCCAAAAACATCAAACAGAGATTCTTGAGTCAAAAGACGCCATATCGGATTTCGGCGTGATATGGCGTGTTTTGACTCAAGAATCTCGAGTTTGAATCTTTCAGCAGGGCCCGAAAATTCATAGCTTCAGGCACTTTGTCATATGATATGATGAACCGGTTTCAAACTTTGCTTCCAAATTCAACTTGCGCCGCTACACAACGGACGGCGCCACCCACATGCCCCGACGGGCAGGTGATCCTGCACATGATCATATCCGCTGAGCCGGCGGTGGGCAGGGGCTTACACTCGTCCACTGTTCCAGCTCAACCTGAGCCGTTTCTGACACAAAATACACCCTAAACACCCCCTGGTACCCCCTGGAAGCTCCCGAACACCCCGTAAGTATCCCCTACATACACCCCCTATCCCACAGAAAGTGCTTACGTTGAGCCAAAAGGTGGACGAGTGCAAGCCCCTGGCGGTGGGCTCCACTGCTCGGGCCAAGTACCTCCCCGTGGTCAATGTTGAGAACTTCTACGGAGC
>Ga0307489_10002371_pt1 | contig 12619 bp, 17 predicted proteins | sample SB12metaG_FD_202247 | JGI IMG/M metagenome (GOLD analysis project Ga0307489, IMG submission 202247) | Sea-ice brine microbial communities from Beaufort Sea near Barrow, Alaska, United States - SB 1.2 | ecosystem: Environmental > Aquatic > Marine > Coastal | place: USA: Alaska | collected...
GCGACCACGCCATGCCGTCACACCTCCACGGCCACACTCCGCCATTATTAGGAATAGTTACTAGGGTTCATTAGGAGCGCTTTGCACCCCCAGCCCATGGTTGTCGGGTGTAAATCTCGTCGAGAACTAAAGTCTTACACGGCATCGACCTGTGATCGAGCTGACATAATGGGTCGTGATGACCGCCTATGTTAAGTGCTGGCGAGCACGTGTCTCCTGACAGTTGCCGTGTCAGTTTCATAGCTGAAAAACAAAAACAAAAAACAAAAAACAAAAACAAAAACAAAATAACAAAATAACAAAAAAGTCCCTGAAGAAGACTTTAGTTTAGTCATACTAATAGCTAGTTTGTCGTTAGCCACCCTGATGCCACCTTAGTTAGCTTGTGGCTGATGGGTTGATCGTGCTGTTTTTTGCTGCTTTGCTGTCCTTTGTGATACAATATCTCTTCTTCTTCACCGAAAAACTCCGAAAAATAAACGAGCGGCCGACCGACTCATTGCAACCGACCGGTCGGCGATATGGACCGGAGGTCCGGAGCCAGTCCGCGCAGCGGCCCAGTGCCTATGGAGCGGCTGGAGCGTGAGCTGCACACTTGCAAGCGCCCGATGAAGGACGCCGCCGCCCAGCACCGCGTCGCCCTGTCAGATAAGAAAGTATTCGAGGCGTTGGGGGTTTGGGGGGGCATCAATAATGGCAGCGGCGAGGGTGTTCGCGCGCTGGTGCAGGGCAGGTTGAAGATGGAGGGTACGCAAGAACCTCCTCAGGGTTGGCTCAAGTGGGCGGCTTGGGAGCGCGGTGATGTTAACGTCGTCACGGATGGCTCAACTCGCCTGCACACGCTCGCGCTCGCGCCCGGTAAGGCGGCGCGCGCCACCGCCGCCGCGGCCGCCAAGTCAGCGGCAGCGGTGGCGGCAGCGGGCAAGGCAGGCAAGGGAGGTAAACGTAAGCGCGATGGCAGACGGCGATGGCAGACGGCAGCGGCGGCGGCAGCGGGCAAGGTAGACGAGGAGTTCCCGGAGGCGCTGGGATTCGCGCTCGCCGGCGCCGCCGCCGCCGTCGCGGAAGCTGAAGCTGACGCCGAGCGCGGGCCAGACGGCGAAGCGGGTGACGATGGCGGCGAGGTGGAGGTGACAAAGGCCCGCCTCGTCACGATTGCGTCGGGCAGCGCGATACATTCCCACGACGTTCTCCCGCTGTGGAACCCAGCGGATGCCGGCGTCGACCATGAGAGAACGCTGTACCGCGGGTTCATGCTCTGTGGCGGCGGTGGCGGTGGGAGCAGCGGCGGCGGGAGAGGAGGCGGCGGCGGCCGCGGGAACGGGGGGGGCGGCGGCGGCGGCGGCGGGCAACCTCTCCTCGTGTTCAAGTACAACACCGCTGCGGACGAGACCGTGGTGACCTACAGCATGCTGCCGCTCCACGAGAACGTGCTCACGATCCTCCCGGCCCAGCTCCCTCACGGCACGGCCTTCCTCTCCTGTACTCCTCTGCTCAGCCCTGAGCCGTGTTTGTCACTGAACCCCTGCAACCAACCAACGTTACCCAACAAAGGTGCTCTCAAGACGACAAATGGAGGAGTGTGCGTCGCTCCCTGACGGCGTGGCGGTGCCCGGCGGCGGCGGGCAGGCCGCGGCGGGCGCTGCGCAACCCATCACGTTGGTCATGTTCACGGCAAGGGAATATACTCGTCCACTCATCAGCTCAATCTGAGCCGTTTCTTTGTCACTGACAGATTGACGCCACCCAGCGTATCCCACAAAACGGTGCTTACGTTGATGCCAAAAGTGGAGGGGTGTTACGCCCCTGGGTGACGGTAGCGGCCGCATCTGACGACGACGACGACGACGACGACGACGACGACGATGAAGACGAAGAGGATGATGGAGAGGGAGCGGGAGAAGATAACGCGAACGATGAGGACGATGTCGCAGCCGTCTCCGGAGACGTCACTTTCTCTGACTCCGAGAACGAAGAGGAGGAGGAGGAGGAGGAGGAGGAGGAGGTGGCGGAGGAGGGCGAGGACAGGGAGTTGTTTAAACTCCTGGGGCTGAAACTGGGGCTCCCCTCGTCCGCCGCGCGTGCCTGGTTCGAGCGGGCGCTGGCTCAAGAGGGGGAGGAGGAGGGGGAGGACGAGGCGGAGGAGGAGGAGGAGGAGGAGGAGGCCGAGGAGCAAGCAACGCCCAGCACCGTGCCCTCCACCGCCGCCGCGCTCGCCGCCATGACCGCGCTCGCCGCGCCCCCGCCCGGCGCCTCGGGGGCCCTCTTCAGCCCCGCCTGGCTCGCCGCCACGTCGCCGCTCTTCGACGCCCACATGGGCGCCGAGAATCTTGGCACGGCGTTGTACGCCCTGTGCCGCTTCACCAAACCGGGAAACGTCCTGGAGGTCGGCGGGGGGCAGGGCCTTCCACTCGTCTACTTCTCACTCCAACCTGAGCCGCTTTTGTCTGGGACACATGACGCTACCCAGCGTATCCCACAAAGTGCGTTGAGCTGAAAACGTGGACGAGTGCAAGCCCCTAACGTGGGGTATACCTCGGCGTTCATACTGCAGGCGCTGGCGGACAACGACGCGGAGATGGCGGCGGTGGCGGCGGCGGGCGGGGGGCGTGACGGCGCGGGCAAGGGCGGGCAGCCGACTATCCCCGGCATGGCGCCTGGGGTTGAGTGGTACGTCGGGGAGGAGGTTCGGCGGCTGGCGGGGCGGGGCGCGGGCACACTGCACTGCATCGACGACATGAGTCACGCGTACTCCACAGCGCCCGGCGTGCGCAAAGCGGCGAGGCAGGGTGTCACAGAGCAAGCAATCGACCGACGTTGAATCTCCTCATCCTCCTCCTCATACTCTGCCCGTCTGTATGAGCATTCATATTGAAGGTAAAAGGAATGCTCCGATCTGGGCTCGGGTGCTGGTTCTCAATGACCCTGCTGAGCGGGCGCTGGGGATCGAGGCGCACCTGCGGCTGCACGCGCGGGATGCGTGGGACGGCCCGCCGGCAGAGTGCGGGGGGCCCGGGGGGGTGGACCTGCTGTGGGTGGACTTTGGCGTGGGTCAGCGCCTGCGCGAGTTCCTGGACATGTACTGGCCCTGCGTGGCAGGGGCGGACGGCAACATGCTCACCGCGTCATCCTTATTAATCTCAGTGTTGGGGCGACGTGTCGCCTTTATCTCTGAGTTTCAGAACATGTTGAGCCTCCTCTGTTGAGTGACGTGACATGGTATGACGTGGCATGGTCGCGTGAGTGAGGTGACCCGACGGCGCGGCGCCCGGCGGCTTCGTGGTGGTGCACTCCTCGGCAGGGCCTTGCACTACTCCACTTCCCACCTCAACCTGAGCCGTCTTTGTCACGAGAACCACCCAACGTATCCCACGAAATGTGCTTACGTTGAGCTGAGAAGTGGATGAGTGTAAGCCCCGGCTCCTGGGTGACCAACCGCGCGACCCGGGAGTGGCTGGAGAGCGTCAGGCGGGGGGGCGAGGACGCCAACCTCGGCGGCGGCGGCAGGGTTGGATTGTCAGTTTCGTCACCCACCCTCAGCTCTTTGTGTATTGGTCTTGTACCAACCAGGTCCATTTCGATATATATGGTCACGTGACCGTGAGACAAATCAACCGTGTTTGAGGGAAGTGCATGACTGTACCGAGTGGCGTAGGCGGGGGCGGCGGGGGCGGCGGCGGGGGCGGGGGCGGCGGCGGGGGTGGTGGGGGCGGCGGGGGCAGTTGCGCAGCCGGCAAGGGCGGCAAGAAGGGTGCCGGCGCCAGTAGGTCTAATCAAGGCGGTGACGGTGGTGGCACATGCACGAGTAAAGGTGCCAGCTCGGCCGTGCACCACATCTCGCTGCTCGAGCCGCACAAGCGCTACCAGAACGCATTCACGGCAGGGTGTTCCCCTCCCCCACTCCTCACCTCAACCTGAGACGTGTTTGGTCACTGAAACACTGAAACACTGAAACCACCCGGCGTATCCCACAGAAGGTGCTCACATTGAGCCGGACATTGGACGAGTGTAAGCCCCTGGATCGTGGTGCTTCAGAAGCGGGCCGGGGGCTGGGCGGAGCCGCTGTACACCGACCAGGCGTGAACGTTGTTCCACGGAAGACGCTGTTTAGCTCGTAGCGACTGCCTTGTCGTCTCGTTTTAGCTCATAGCACGTTCATTCTAAAGAGCTAGCTAGATTTCTACATGTCCGTGCTTATTTCGTTGAGGCTTGTGCCGTGTCACACTGCTCGCGCCATCGTGCGCTCAGCGTCTGCCGCCTCCTGCTCCGCCGCCTGCAGCGCGGGCTGCGCCACCGCCAGAGCGGTGCTCTTCCCCGCAGCCTTGGCCTGTGACTCGGCGACCTCGGCCTTCGCCTGTCACATTGATGCGCGCCTGCGGTGCGGCCGCAGCAGCATTCCTCGCGCCCGCAGCCGCGCCTGCCTCCAGGCAACTCTCGAGGCTGGCTGCCGCCGCCTGCGCGTGCTGCTTGCGCCGCCTCCCCCCGTCACCATCCTCCTCCGCCTCCTCGTCTTAATCCTCCTCCTCCTCCTCCCCTTCCTCGTCATCGTTGATGATGCGAGCCTCCAATTCTACCCTATGTGCAGCCACCGCCGCGGCAGCGCACGCGCCCGCTGCGCCCGCCGCGCCCGCCGAGGTGTCCAGCCGCATCGTCTTCGCATGCGAGGACGCCAGTGAACTCGGTGCGGCGCGTTTGGGGCCCGCGCGCGCGTACGCTGGTGCGGCCGGGCTATGAAGCGCGAGGGCGGCAGCGGGGTCGGCGGGGGTTGCAGTGTTGCCGCCGGCGTCGGTGTCGGCGGCGGGCGGGATGACGTTGAGGGGGACACCGAGGCGCCCAGCTTCGGTGTTGTACGCCTGCGCCGCAGCCCCCTCTGTCACGTGTAACCCAAGGAAAGTCCCCTTGCATTTGACTGCCCATTTCCCGCGGCGCTCGATCCAAGTGACACCCTTGAACAGAGAGGAGGTGCCTTCGCGGCGCTGTACAGGAACAACGCCGTCCTTGACGTAGTCGTCGTACGCCCGCGCCCAGGGGCTTGCACTCGTCCACTCTTCGGCTCAACTTAAGCGCTTTCTGTGGTATAAGGGGTACATTTAGGGGCTGTTTAGGGGGTGTTTAGGAGGTGTCAAGGGGTGTTACGGTGGATGAGGGTGTATTTTGTGTCATAAACGGCTCAGGTTGAGCTGAACAGTTGACGAGTGTAAGCCCGTGCCTGCGTCGCAGCCTCCTCCGTGGCGTGGTGTCCAAGGTGTATACGCTTGAACTGTGCCGCCCACTTGCCGCGGCTCCTGTCCCAGCTCACACCCTTGAACTGCGAGGTACGCTCTTGGCGCTTTATAGGATCAACGCCGTCCTCAACGTAGTTTCTGTACGCCTGCGCCCAGGGGCTTACACTCCTCCACTTCTCAGCTCAACTTGAGCCATGTCTGACACAATAAAACACCCTACACACCCTACACACCCAAAACACCCCCTTAACACGGGCTACACAACCCCTACGCACAACCTCTATCCCATACAAAGCGCTCAAGTTGAGCTGAAAAGTGGACGAGTGTCAGCCCCTGCCTGCGCCGCGGCCTCCTCCGTGGCGTGGCATCCGAGGTATGTACCACTGCACTCCGCCCTCCATTTCCCGGAGCGCTTGACCCAGATGACACCCTTGAACTGCGAGGAGGTGCCGTCGCGGCGTCGGCGCTTCACAGGATCAACGCCGTCCTCCACAAATGTTTCGTACGCCGCCGCCGCAGCCTCCTGCGTGGCGAAACATCCAAGGTATGTCCCACTGCATTGTGCCTTCCACCTCCCGGAGCGCTTGTCCCAAGTGGCACCCTTGGACCGCCCCTTGGACTGAGAGGGGGCACGGTCTCGGTGCTGCGCCCCCCCTTGTCCGCGCCCGCCCCCCCGCGCCCCGCCTGCAGAGGATGCGTCGTGGTTTCCGGAGGACATCTTCCGCGCGGTGGCTGGTGGCCGGGCACGGGGGTCACGACGGTGACGGGGCCCGCCTCAGTGGCTCCGACGCCTTTAGCATATGACTAGTCGAGGACGGAGCGAAGCTGGGCGGCAGACACGCGGCCACGAGGCGACAGGCTTACGCGGCGGTACGTTGTGCCCCAGCTGCTTGTCTGTTGCTCGACACGTCAGCAGGTACCGCCCGACCGCAATTTGCCCGACCACGACCGCGACCTACTCAAATCTCTGGGATGGCAGCGAAGGCAAAGCGGGCGGGCGGCGGGCGGGCGCGAGCTGAGGAGGCAGTGCCCTCATAATTCCCAGAGCGGGCAACGGCAATAACGGCATCCGCCAGCGAGTCGGAGGCGTCGGCATTTAGCAGTGTACTTTTGAACGTCGATATTTACAACCACATCCAACATAAGAGCACTGTCAAACTGTGCTGGGAAACACCTGCAGTGTACTGAACGTCCTTGAGGCGAGGAGGGTTGTGCGCATCCCCACACCTCCGCGCCCCAACAGGAACGCTCGTCGGGGCCGGGCATCGGGACGCCACCACGCAATCCGTCCGCCTGACGTGCTCTCTCACCCGGGTGGCGGGGGGAACGGCGGGGTTTGGGGACGGCATCCCCGCCCATCTTATAGGAGTCGGCACCCTGCCAAAGGTTAGGCGGCACACTTGAAGACTGCAATGGCGCGAACCCTCGCCGCTGCCCTCCTGCCGCTGTTGCTGCTGAGCACCGCCGCCGCTTGGGACGCGGGGTTGTCCTCCTCCTCATTTCCTTCGCTTTCCTCCTCTTCTTCGTCATCCTCCTCCTCCTCCTCCTCCTCCGCCTCATCCTCCACATCTGCGTCGTTCGAAGACGACGTGGGAATCCCCGACGGCGTGGCGTGGCGGCACCCCATCGGCGAGCCAGCTGACGCGGCGGGCAGGCGTCCTCGGCCCCGAACGCGATGCATCGACGACGGGGAATTCGCGGGGGCGCCGCTGGGGGGGATGGGGGCGGGCAGCATCGGGCGGACCTACCGGTGGGATTGAGTACATCGTGCACAGCCACGGCGCGTTACCTGCCCTCGTTGCTCGAGTTAAGCGGCAGCCTGTGACGTGGCTCCGCATCGGTGACTCGGCCCTTCCCGACGGGGTGACTTTGCGCGATGGCACCTGCGCGTGGGGGGCAAGGGCCGTCCCTCCTCCACTTCTCACGAACAGGATAACCAGGGGCTTTCACTCGTTCACTTCTCAGCTCAACGTGGGCACTTTTTGAGGGATGCGTTGGGTGGTTTCAGTGACAGAGACAGCTCAGGTTGCGCCGACAAGCGGACGAGTGTAATATCCCCCTGGAGGGGGGTACGGTTCCAACGTCATCCGCCGCGTCGTGCATCCTCGTGTCTTGAGTCACGTGCTTTCCTGTGACTGTGAGTGTGACTGCGACTGTGACAAGGCGATTGAGACCGGTACTCTGCCCACTGTGTACGGGCACACTGGTACACTATGAGCAAGCAGTCAGGGAGCGAGTGGCCAGGCCCTTGTCGGGGGGCACACGCACCGCCCGGCAGCGCACTCCTTCACCGCCGCCCGCGTCGACGGCAGGCGCTTCCACTCCTCCACTTTCCAGCTCGACCTGAGCCGTTTTGGTCACTGACGGTTTGACGCCCCAGCGTACACCACATACCCCACAGAGAATGCTTAGGTTGAGCTGAAAAGTGGACGAGTGTGAGCCCCTGATCGACGGGGTCGCCACCGTGCTCTCGGCAGGGCCTTTCACCCCTCCACTTCTCACCTCAACCTGAGTCGTTGTTCTCGCTGAAACCCTTCAACCACCCAACGCATCCCACGAAAAGTGCTCACGTGAAGCCAACAAGTGGACGAGTGTAAGCCCCTGGCTCTGGGCGCTGCCCGCACATGGGTACATCGATGGCGCGGGACGGCGGCGGCGGCGGATGCTGCCGCTCAGCGGTACCGGCGGCATATATCGCGCCTTATACCCGAGGCACGTGGGTTATCGAGAACAAGCACTCAACCGACGTTGAATCTTCTCCTCGTCCTCCGCGCGTCTGTATGCGCTTTCACAATCAAGACAAGCTGTGCTCCGATATGGGTCGAGTGCTTGTTTGCAATGACCCTCCTGCGAGGGCGTGGTACGAGTACGCGCCGGGAGCTCTAGGAAACAACCCAAACGTGCGCCTATCCCAGCTGCAGTTCTCGCCGGTGTTACCCAAACGCTACCGCGAATCCAGCCTCCCGGTGGGGGTCTTCCGCTTCGTCGCCCAAAACGACGGCGATACACCGGCGGAGGTAGGGACGAGTAAAGAGTAAACAATGCGCAGCCACGTCATCCCAACTAGTCCAGGCCATATTGCAGACCCCTCGTTTATCGAATCGAATTTCATACTATGACGTGGCGAGCGTGATTTGATGTGACCCTGAGGGGAGGTGAGCCTGATGATGAGCTTCGAGAACCCTCTGGTGGGGACAGTAAATGAAGACTAGCCTCGTCATTAGCCGCAATGATAACCCTCGGTTGGTACTTACAATATCATCGTATGACGCGCATACCAATTCAATGTGGAAGCACGATTGAGTTGACCCCAGGCGTTGGCGTCCACAGACGTGGCGCCGATGGACAGCCAACCACCGCGCGACACCTGGCGGGTGGCGCCGCACCGCCTGCGCCACGCTGCCTTCCGCCGCGGCGCCAACGGCGAGGCCGCACCAGGGGCTCCCACTCGACCACCTCTCATATCAGTCCGTGCTGTGTTTGCCACTGCAACCCGGCATGTACCCAGCATACCCCACACGCAATCCTTAAGGCGAGCCAGAAGTGTGGACGAGTGTACGCCCCGTGGCCGGACACGCCGCTCCCTTTGCAGTGGAGGCGGTGACTTGTTTGGTCCCCGAGTCCACTTGCGCCATACCACAGCACACCTTAAAGACGCTTCAGTCAGACTGAAAAAGGTTCCTCAAACCCTGAGCTCTAAATCCTCAGCCCTAAACGGGAACTAGTGCCTCGGCCCTGGGGAATGGGAATGTGAGCGGCGTGCACATGTTCTCCGCTGGTATGGTCAACGGAACGCGGACGCCCTCGCAGCCGTGGCACGGCGGGCTGGCGGTGGCGGTCGACGCCAGTGACGCCGAGGGGATCCACGTGTCGGCGGTGCCGGCGTATGACACGGGCGACGGCACCGCTGTCGCCGCTATGTGGCAGGGGCTTCCACTCGTCCACTTCTCAGCTCAGCCTGACCCATTTCCGTCACTGAACCCACCCAATACATTTTTCATAAAGTGCTCAGATTTGAGCTGATTATTGGAAGAGTGTAAGCCCCTTCTGCATGGGACGCGTTTGAAGCTCACGGGGCATTTCCTGACGGAAGCGGCGGCGGCGGCGGTGACGGGGAAGGAGAGGGGGAAGGGCGAGTCGACGCGGGTCCATTGGCGGCGTCGGCGGTGGCGGCGAAGTTCACGCTGGCGCCCGGGGAGCGGCGCTCGGTGCGCTTCGCCATCGCGTGGGACCTGCCCCTCGCCGTGTTCCCGCGCGGGCCCGCCTTCGCCAAGCGGTACACCAAGGTAAGGCGGTGGTCGTTCAAACGTGCTCAAACCCGTGTTGAAAGCGCCTGATTCGCCCAGCACATAGAAATGAATTACGATGAAGTACGTCATAGTTTTGCTTTCAATTTCAACTTGCGGCGCTACACGATGGATCGAAGGAAACACGGCGGCGGCGCCCCCGACCTGGTGGCGGAGGCGTTGCTGCGGGCCGCCGAGTGGGAGGCCGACATCCGGCGCTGGCAGCAGCCCTACATAGACTCAGCCGTCGACCGCCCCGCCCACCCCGGCAACCAAGCCGCCAGCGCCAATCCCAATGATGTCAGTCACTCCAACGACTTCTCAGCACGCCGTCCAGCCTGGTAAGGGGCCGACCGCAGTTGTATCTCCTCTTCCTCCTCCTCCGAGCGGGCATGGTCTGTATGAGCATTCACCCTGACGGCAAGCCATGCTCTTTTCTCGGTCGATTGCTTGATCTGAACGACCCTGCTGCCAGGTTCGTGAATGCTCTGTTCAACGAGTTGTACCACCTGGTGGACGGCGGCACACTGTGGGGGCGCCCGCTGACCAAGGAGGAGACGCAGGTCGGGAAGAGCGTGACAAAATGCATGAAGCTATGGTCGATATCGGTCGATATTTACCCAGCTTTGATTGGTCGACAGGTCAAAGTCATCCTTCCGACCAATACAGCAGGGTAAATTGATGCTAACTATTGATGAACCGCAATTTCAACTTGCGCCGCTACTCCCAGGAGGGGATAAACAAAGAGGACGGGGATGGGGGTGGGGCTGGGGCCGGGGCGACTCAGGGTAGTGAGGCCGGGGGGGATCAGAGCTGGGGCGGAGGGAAGGACGGGGAGGGCGGGGACGCCAATGACGTGGTAGGGTGGTGCAGGTCGACCCCAGATGATACCGGGTTGACCGCACTTGGCTGCAGCGCTTGACTCCCAAAAATGACTCACTGCTTTCAACTTTTGATTTCAGTTTCAACTTGCGCCGCTACAACTAGGCCGGCAACGGCGGCGAGTGGGGCGGCTCCCTGGGGCGCTTCGGTGTGATGGAGTGCTTTGACTACCCCCTGTACAGCACGCTGGACGTGCACTTCTACGGGTCGTGGCCCCTCGCGCTCATGTGGCCGGTAGGGCAGTCAAGGTCTGCACTCCGCAAGCACTGTGCCGGTGTACCTCTATGGTTTAGACCCTAAACCTTAAACCCTAAAGCCTAAAGCCTAAACACTAAACCCTAGATCCGCTACAGCCCGGTGTGTGACTGGGTCGTACTGATGTGTGTGTGTGTGCTTGTGCATTAATCAAACGCAGGCTAGTTCGAATCACCGACCAAACCATTCGAGCCACAGAGCATCAGTTTGTAATGGGTGAATGGCAACGGGCCGTGGTGGGCGGGGCTGGACCTGGCGGTGGTGGCTGACTTGGCCGCCGCGGTGGGAGCCGCGGCAGGGGGCATGTTCAGAACCATCACTCGACCGACGTTGAATCGACGAATAACCGAGTCTGCACGTCTGTATGAGCATTCAACCTGGAGGTTAGTCATGCTCCGATGTTGGTCGAGTGCTTGTTCTGAATGACCCTCCTGCGCGGACGACACCGAGCGGCCCATCGCGTGGACCCGCGGTAAAGGGGGCGCGCATAAGGCGCGCAAGGTGAAGGGCACCGCGCCGCACGACCTGGGCGCGTCCTTCGAGGCGCCCCTCACCTCCTCTCCCAACGCCTTCGACTTTGTGGCGAGGCCCGCCATTATTCACATCTCGTCAGTTTTCTCTCATTTGTTAATCAATTTATTGCAGACGAGCGTGCAGTCATGCCGACCAAGGAGTCTGATTGGTGCGTACGTCACCTCAATGTGACCCTCATACGCCGTCCCGCCCGCACTGCGGCGTTCACATCACGTCAGCACGTTCAGCTCACCTCATAAGATGGCACTCAACACGGTCGTTCGCTCTACACCAAAGAGCCCTGGTTGAGCCACAGCCGTCCGTTACCAGGACGTGAACCGACGGAATTTGCGGCGTGCCGTACGCGGAGGACGTGAACCAATGGAAGGACCTGACGCCCAAGCTGATGCTCATGATCGCCCGCGCGCACGCCCTCCGAGGCGGCTTCGCAGGCCACGGCACGGGGGTCGTTCAGAACAGGCATTCCACCGACGTTGAATCTCCTCCTCTCCTCCTCCTCCTCCTCCGCGAGACTGTGCGAGCGTTCACGTGAAGGTAAGTCGCGTGCTTCGATATCGGTGAGAGTGCCTGCTCTCAACGACCCTCAAGCACGGTAGCGGCGGCGGGCTGCCGGCCGCCGCCCTGCGGCGCCTTTTTGAGCCCGCCTACTTTGCCCTCGCTTCCATGCTTCGCCAGCACGACAACAACGGTAGGCCTGGGTTGTAGTTTTTTATAATCACAACCTGGATGACAGTCGATATCAATCGACTTCGTCCATAGTGCCTGGTCTGTCAGCTAAGTCAGTTGAGTAAGTAAGTAAGTGATCTGACGAGTTAATGACTCGTCCGGGTACTGACTAGCCAATATATTCATGCAAATTGTCATATTGATATGGTCCCTCGGGAGCGGCGACGGTGTCCCGGAGCACGACGACGGGGACATGCCCGATCAGACCTTCGACTGGTGGGCGGCGCGCGGCGCGACTTCGGCGTACAGCGGCGGCCTGTGGCTGGCGGGGGGGGGACACTCCTCCACTTATCACCTCAAGTTTAAGCCGTTTTTGTCACTGACCCCTGCGAACCACCCAACGTACCCCACAAGAAGTGCTCAGGTTGAAGTGAGAAGTGGAGGAGTGTTTCGCCCCTGGTGGCTGGCGGCGCTGCGGGCGGGCGCCGGTCTGGCGCGTGACCTCGTGGGGCGCTGCAAGTTGAACCCCATTGCAACCTGTGTTGAAAGCGCTTGGTTCCGCGCTTTAAACCAAATCACGATCGACTGCTTTCAAGTGTTGCTTTCAAATATCCACTTGCGCCGCTACAACCTGGGCGAGTCGGAGGCTCAGCACAGCCTGGAGGAGGTGTTGGGTCGCGCGGCGCGGGCGCACGACGCGGCGCTGTGGAGGTCCACACCCGGCGCGGGGGCGGCGGCGGGCGCCGCGGGCGCGGGTGCTGGGGCGGGGGC
>Ga0307489_10002372_pt1 | contig 12618 bp, 12 predicted proteins | sample SB12metaG_FD_202247 | JGI IMG/M metagenome (GOLD analysis project Ga0307489, IMG submission 202247) | Sea-ice brine microbial communities from Beaufort Sea near Barrow, Alaska, United States - SB 1.2 | ecosystem: Environmental > Aquatic > Marine > Coastal | place: USA: Alaska | collected...
ACAGCTGTATTCTGGTCCATGTAACTAAAATCTGCTCGTGTTAGTTCTTTTGGGATTCCTCCGCTGTGTAATATAAGGTGATCACATTGTATCTGGCGAGAAGATAACCATCTCGTGGCGACTGAAACTCCCTGAGAATAGCCCAAAACGATTAGTCTCTTTGGTTTTTGAATTATTTCTTCCTTAAACACTGCATCAATATAAGTAAGCACATTTGTTGTTTCTGTCTCAGTGTCTTCTTTAGTGAGCCAGGATGCTCCTACATGTTTAAATTGGGATCCTTGATAATATTTAGAAGGCGCTTGTGGGCAAATCACAAAGTGGTTATCTGGGAGTTCAGAAAAGTAACGAATAAAATAAGTGCTTAAATATCCCATACCGTGAAAAACAATCCAAACGGTATCTGTGTGCTCGCTTAGTTCACCTTGGGTATGGTAGCTGTTTGTAGTTTTATAACTAATCGATTTTTTAGAAGACATTATTGGGCTAATTTGTATTTTTGTAAAGGTATAAATTTGAACGGATAACAGATGGAACAATCAAGAGAAGCGATGTTAAAGGCGTGTAACGCCATGTGTAAGAACACGCTTATGGAAACGCTAGAAATCGAATTTGTTGACATTACAGAGAATACCGTTGTTGCGCGTATGCCGGTTACCCCAAGAGTGCATCAGCCAGATGGTGTTTTACATGGAGGTGCGACAGTAGCACTTGCAGAAAGTGTGGGTAGCGCCGCTTCTGTATTGTTTTTAAAAGAAGATGGGGTTCAAATACGAGGAATAGAGATTGCTGCAAATCACGTAAAAAGTATCAAAGATGGTTATGTCTATGCTACTGCTACAATAGTCCACAAAGGAAGAACCACACAGCTATGGCATATACCAGTTACAAATAGTAATAAAGAATTAATATCATTAGTAAAACTGACTACCATTTGTTTACGTAAGTAAGGGTAACCAAATACTAGTAACTATGACCTACAAACAACTCATTGAAAAAGCAAAAACGTGGTATAATAATGAAATGCCATTTGTATTATACTGTTTTCCAAAAAGCAATGAGGTCTTAGCTTATTTTCAAAACACTGCAGATCATTTTACTACAGAAAATTTTGATCAAAAAGGATTTGTTATGGCGCCTTTCGAGTTTGACAAAACGGCAATGATGATTCCTGCTGCGCAATCTGATTTTGAAAGTGCACCTATTCCAGAATTATCAATGCTTCCAGACGACGAAATTCAAATTCCAGATGAACTTCATGGAAAAAAGCACCATCTAGATATTGTCAATGCTGCCATTGATGAAATCGCAACCGGAAGAACGAAAAAAATTGTTCTTTCAAGAAAAAAAAATATTGAGCTCCCTGCCTTTGATATAGAAACACTTGCTGACCAAATTTTCACTAAAAATTACAACGGTCTTAAATATCTATGGTTCCATACAGAGACAGCGCTATGGTGTGGTACAACACCAGAAACGCTGTTGGAGTTGAAGGATAAAAATTTTTCTACGATGTCACTCGCTGGAACTAAAAAAGCGCTTAGTGATCAAAAGGCAGAATGGTCTTACAAGGAGATTTCTGAACAGGAAATTGTTACAAGTGCTATTTTTGACTCATTACAGCACATCACTCAAGTTGTAAAGATGTCTAGACCTTATACGCAACAAGCGGGCAATCTAGTCCATTTAAGAACAGATGTTTCTGGAGTGGTGACAAGAAAAAACGCAAGCATTGTAAAGTTTGTAAATGCTTTGCACCCTACACCTGCCGTTTGTGGAACTCCATTTAAAAATGCTAAAAGTTTTATCCTTACTCATGAAGGCTATAATCGCCAATTCTATACTGGATTTTTAGGAAGTATCAACTGCGAGAAAGAAGGAAGTAGCTTGTTTGTTAATCTGCGTTCTATGAAAATAGAAAATAACATCGCGTCCTTGTATGTAGGTGGTGGTATTGTTGAAAATTCTGATGCAGAGCTTGAATGGATTGAGACCCAAAATAAATTACAGACGATGCTCAAGGTAGTAGCTCCTATGCTTTAACATGTGATCGCTTAGCTGTATTTTTGCATCCATGCAATTTTCGTCAAATATACTTTCCCAGACTATCACGCAATTATGCCTTGCAAAAGGAGTAACGCAGATTGTAATCTCACCAGGATCACGAAATGCGCCTTTAATTATAGGCTTTACCGAAGATAATTTGTTTGAGACTTTTAGTATTGTTGATGAGCGATGTGCCGCATTTTTCGCCCTCGGGATGGCGCAGCAAACGGGGAAGCCCGTTGCCTTAGTTTGTACTTCCGGCTCCGCTTTACTTAATTATTATCCAGCCATTGCAGAGGCTTTTTATAGTGATATCCCTTTAGTTGTTTTAAGCGCAGATAGACCTCACAGCCTTATTGAAATAGGTGATGGTCAAACAATCAATCAGGAAAATGTGTATGCCAATCACATTTTATATAGTGCAAATTGTGTAGATGGTTCAGACCAGCAACAGCACAATGAAACGGAAATAAATATTGCCCTTAATACTGCGATTGAACTTCAAGGCCCAGTGCATATTAATCTCCCATTTTCAGAGCCTTTGTATGATTTAGTGGACGATTTACGTGTACGCCCGCAGCACGTTCCAGCCAGAAGAATAGTAGCGGTAAGTGACACTATAACTTCAGAAATAGCAACTCTTAAGGAGCTTTGGGATGCTTCGAGTAAAACACTCATTTTAATTGGCGTTCAAAAGCCAAATACGATTTCTACTGAAATTATACAGGAATTAGCCCGAGATGCTAGCGTGGTTGTAATGACAGAAACGACATCAAACATTCATCATCCTGCTGCAATACATGCCATTGACCAACTGATCGAGCCATTCTCTGCTGAAAATTTAATTGCTTTCCAACCAGAGCTGCTTATTTCACTGGGCGGAATGATTGTGAGTAAAAAAGTAAAAGCCCTTTTACGAACGCAGCAACCAGCGCATCATTATCACATTGACCCTAAAAAAGCTTATGACACTTATTTCTCACTAAGTGGACACATAAAGGCAAGCCCGCAGTATGTTTTTGAAAGATTACTCATCGATCCTAAAATGTCTGAAAGCACTTATAGAAGCAGAGTCTTAGAAATTAAAAAAGATAGAGAAGAAAAGCACGTGGACTATCTCGCAGCTGCGCCTTTTTCAGATTTTAAAGTCTACGAGCAGATTTTTAAGAAGCTCCCAAAAGAGTATCAATTACAATTGAGCAATAGTACCGCGATACGCTATTCGCAATTATTCAAAATAGAAAGCAGTATCGATGTATTCTGTAATAGAGGCACTAGTGGGATTGACGGTAGTATGAGCACAGCAATAGGCGCTGCCGTACAAACAGAAAAACCAGTTTTGTTTATCACCGGAGATCTTAGTTTTTTCTATGATAGTAATGCTTTATGGAATAATTACATTCCTGCTAACTTTAAAATCATCGTTGTCAATAATAGTGGTGGAGGTATTTTCAGGATCTTACCAAAGGCAAAGACCGTTACTCATTTTGAATCCTACTTTGAAACCCGTCATCACTTAACTGCCGAGCATCTTGCCAAGCAATACAACTTTAATTACGCAAAGGCAACAGACCTAGATAGCCTACAACAGGAGTTAGGCTATTTATTTAATGTTTCTGAAGTGCCTACAATACTAGAGGTTTTTACACCGCCAGAAGTGAATGACCAAGTGCTCCTTGATTATTTTAAAAAGATACAATAGAAGCGGTATAAATTGTACCTTTACGCCATATTTTTAAGCTATGATTAGAATAGGAGAGTACAATACATTGACCATTTTAAGGGAGACGGAGCCAGGATTATACTTGGGTGATGAGGAAGAAAATGTAGTATTGTTACCACATAGATACAAGCCAGAAACGTTTGAGATAGGGGATGCGCTAGAAGTGTTTGTATACCTGGATTTTGAGGAACGTCCTGTAGCGACCAACTTGACTCCTTATGTGCATTTAAATGATTTTGGTTATTTGCATTGTAGTGATGTAAATGAGTTTGGGGCATTTATGGATTGGGGCCTTCAGAAACAGTTATTTGTTCCTTTTAAAGAGCAAGCACGCCCTATGAAAGTAGGGAACTGGTACATTGTATATTTATATTTAGATGATCAAACGAACCGTCTTGTGGGTTCTAGTAAGACCAATAGATATGTAGATAATGAGAATGTAGTTTTAGAGAAATACCAAGAAGTACAGTTGTTAGTAACACATATTACAGAACTTGGAGCGAACGTAATCATAGAAGGCAAACATAGCGGCCTCATCCATAACGACGATATTTTTGAAGACATCCGTACGGGAGATCGTATTAAAGGGTATGTAAAGAAAGTACGTGAAGATAACAAAGTAGACGTGGTGCTTCAGGCTCCAGGTTATAGAAGTATTGAGCCTAATGCAAACTTCATCTTAGACGAGCTTAAGGCCGCGGGAGGATTCTTGCCATTACACGATAAAAGCGACCCAGACACGATTAAAAACGAAATGGGAATGAGCAAAAAGAGCTTTAAAAGAGCGATAGGTACTTTATACCGTGAGAAACAAATTACCATAAAAGCTGATGGAATTGCAATCATTGGGGATGAATAGCGGAGGTATTTAAAATTCCTCCACGATCATTATCTCTAATCCATTCTTCACATCTAGTTCTTTTGCCAAAGTAGTAGATTGTCTAGGTGCCACGGGACCAGGGAGAATATTATTAAGAGCTGCTGCGAGTAAAGGTTCATTTACATTTCCTAATTGTCCTAAATTTGAAAAATCTATTTCAAGTTCAATATCAGGGAACAAGCCATCCACATAATCTGTATTTCCTGCAGCATTTGCTGTCTTAAATATAAGAGGTAACATGGCGTAGGTGTGCGCTGGGTTTGCTTCATTACGACTAAATTCTGGTGCGGGTGCATCATATAGAATCGTGGAAGCCTGAAATTTACCCGTCGTATTAGTCCCTACCTGCACAACATCTATATACGGCGCCAGACCGTTTATTACAAGTTCGCTGGCAGAAGCTGTTCTTCCTGTAGTTAAAACATGTACGCGGGTTAAGTTTAAACTATTTAATGGACTATCATTTCGTGTTACATTTGTAAATAGCCCATTATTAGCATATGCTGCTTGTCTATCATTGTTCCATTGTTCAGAGTAGAAAACTTGTCCTGTAAATTGACCTGTGATCATTCCAGATAAATCTGTTGCGGTACGCACGGAGCCTCCACCGTTATAGCGAAGGTCTAAAACTAACTCTGTTACCCCTTCTGCCTTTAGTTGACCAAAGGCGCCGTTTAGTGTTTCGTCAAAACTTGCGGTAAATGAATTATACATTATGTAACCTACTTTAGTACCGCCAACGTCTAGGGTCTTTGTAATATATACAGGGTCTTCTGTGTATTGAGCTTTGGTTAATGTGACGCTTTCACTTGTGGGTGTCACGGTCGTACCGTCATATGTGGCCAGCCCAATTGTGTAAGTGTCTGGGGTTAATAAATCATTAAAGTTATCGGCATTCAATTGTGTACCATCTACAGTGTTAAATATAATACCACGTTCTAGACCAGCATCTGAAGCGCTTGTGTTAGGCAATACTAATCTCACATACCCAAATACGTTACCGCTATCGTCTGGATATAAAACCAGACCAAAGTCCATCCCATTATTTAGTGAGATGCCACCAAGGGCGTTCTCTAGTGCGATGTAATCATCAAATAGTAAGCTGAAACGGTCTTGATCAGATTTTAGAAATGAGAAGAAACTCTCTGGGCTGTCAAAACTAGAGATAAATTGATTTTTAGCTTCGGTGCTTGTAAAGGCATCATTTGCAAGTTCATCTGTGTCTGCTTTATATAGGTAGAAAAAGTTAAGACCTCTGTAAATAAAGTCATTAATCTGTGCTGTTGTTGCTACTTGTTCCACATCATCCATATCATCAAAACATGATGTAAACGTCAGCGTAAGAAGTAAAACGGGGATTATAAAGTATTTTTTCATTGCAATGTGTATTTTTATAATATAACTGTTACAGGCCTAGCGTTATTGTACGTTTTAAAGATAGGGCTTGCGTCGATAACATTTCAGAAAAAAAGAAAGAAAACGGTTTATTTTATGATTTCTGAAATTTTATAGTAACAAAAGATATAGTGGCTCGTCATCTTAATAACACAGCCAATTATACCGTTTTGTAATCGGGGCGTGTAACACTAACCAAAAAATAACTGCCTTGGCAGATTTAGTAATGGACCAAAAAGAGTTTTTACATACGGTGCTTCCCTTTAAGGATAGATTATATCGTATCGCAAAGCGCCTTTTAGTCTCTAAAGATGAAGCCGAAGACGCAGTGCAAGAAGTTTTTTTAAAACTTTGGCGAGGGAAACAGAATATTAAAAAGTATAGAAGCCCAGAAGCATTTGCCATAACAATGACTAAAAACTATTGTCTAGATAGATTAAAATCTAAACAGGCAGGGAATCTAAAAATTGTACATACCAATTATAAAACTTCGGAAAATCTGGAGAAAAAAATTGAAGCAAATGACGGTGTGGCGCTAGTTTTTAAAATAATGGAAAACTTGCCAGAACAGCAAAGGATAATTCTTCAACTTAGAGACGTAGAAGAATTTGAGTTTGCAGAAATTGCAAAAATGCTCGATAGCAGCGAGACCGCCATACGGGTGGGATTGTCTAGAGCGAGGAAAACAGTTAGAGAACAATTAATTAAAAAACATAACTATGGAATCTGCTAAAATTACTCAAATACTTGAGGCATATTTTGAAGGCGAAACTACACTAGCGCAAGAAAAGACATTGCGAGCGTATTTTGTCAGTGATGCAATTGCTCAAGAGCACGAGTGCTACATTCCTTTATTTAAAGGATTGCAAGTGGCAAAAGAAGAGACAATGGTGGAAGCCATCACGTTTCCGCAGCAATCAAAAAACAGATGGTGGATGGGTGTAGCAGCCTCAGCAGTCATTGTCTTAGCTGTCTCCGGTTATGTTTATAATGATGCAAACACCTTAACGCAAGAAGAGCAGGAAGCTGTGATGGCTTTTAATCAAGGCAAAGAGGCATTGTTATTGTTATCTAAGAATTTAAACAAAGGGACGGAAGAGTTGGGTCATCTCAATGAATTTGCAAACACAACTAACAAGTATTTTAAATAAAATCAAACACTTAAAACAAATAAAATGAAAAAGATAGCAATATTAATCGCACTATTTATCGCTCCATTGGCAATCAATGCACAGAATTTTTGGTCATCATTTGAGAATGACGACGATGTGTCATCTGTAGTCATTACAAAAAAGATGTTCAAGCTTCTTGCTAAAATAGATCTCGATACAGATGATCAAGAGGTAAATGAGTTTATGGACTTAGTAGAGAATCTAGATAACATCAAGATTTTTACCACAGACAATTCTAGTATCGCAGCAAAAATGAGTAGTTCTGTATCTAATTATATAGACGGAAGCAAAGGTTTGTCTGAGTTAATGCGCGTGAAGGATGATGGTAATAACATTAAGTTTTATTCGCGAGAAGGAAAGAACGAAAACTACGTAAGCGAGCTTTTGATGTTCTTAGAAGGTTCTAAAGAAGGGAAGAACCAAACAGTTGTAATGAGCATTACTGGTAATATAGATTTGAAACAGATTTCAAAATTAACGAAGAACCTAGACGTACCAGGGGCTGATGCAATTAAGTCACTAGAAAAAAAGAATAGATAATGGTAACAATCGTAAAATTTTTCACGGGGCTGCTTTTAGGTGGGCTGTTATTCACAAGTTGTGACAGTTCTCCATCACTACAAGAATATCTTGTAGATAAGCAGGGAGACAACAATTTTGTAAAGGTAGATCTAGCGACTAGCCTTTTGTATGCTGAGGAAGATAAGCTTTCTCCAGAGCAGAAAGATGTGCTTAAGACAGTTAAAAAGATAAATGTAGTTGCGTATCCTATGAAGGACAATGAGGTAGAATATACCGCAGAGCGTAAAAAAATTCTAGATATCTTAAGCCAGGAACGTTATCAAACCCTAATGAAAATGGGTAGTAACAAAAAAGGTGTCACCCTTAAATATCTTGGAGAAGATGATGCGATAGATGAAGTGATCATTTATGGTAATGATTCTGAAAGAGGCTTTATAGTCTTTAGATTATTAGGTAAGGACATGAACCCAGGAGATATGATACGAATGGTGGAAACAATGGATACAGATAATGTAAATTTATCGGCACTCGAAGGCATTGAAGCCCTGTTTTAAAAATAGTAAGAGTAACCAGTAAATTAGTCATCTGAAACCCCATTCTTTAATTAGAATGGGGTTTAGTTTTTTAATTTCTGAAATAGCCAAAATAGTCACTACCTATTATATTCCTGTATAATTTGAAGGTGTCACAGCTCGCATCTCTGCTTTCACTGATTCTGAAACAGCTAGTGTTTCGATAAAGTTTGCAATTGAATCTTTGTTAATGGCTTCGTTTGTTCTTGTTAAACCTTTTAAAGCTTCGTAAGCATTAGGATACGCTTCTCTTCTCAAGATGGTCTGGATAGCTTCTGCCACAACAGCCCAGTTGTTTTCAAGATCTTGTTTAAATTTCGCTTCGTTTAATAATAGTTTGCTCAATCCCTTTAAGGTTGACTGAAAAGCTATTAGTGTATGACCAATAGGCACGCCTATGTTTCGTAGTACGGTGCTGTCTGTAAGGTCTCGTTGTAATCTGCTCACTGGTAATTTTTCTGAAAGGTGTGTGAAAACTGCATTTGCAATCCCTATGTTTCCTTCACTGTTTTCAAAGTCTATAGGGTTTACTTTATGTGGCATTGCAGAAGAACCTACTTCACCTTCTTTAATTTTTTGTTTAAAGTAATCCATAGAAACATAAGTCCAGACATCTCTGTCAAGATCTAAAATGATGGTGTTGATGCGCTTTAAGCAATCAAACAAAGCCGCCATATGATCATAGTGTTCTATTTGGGTAGTAGGGAAGGAGTGGTGTAGGCCAAGAGTGCCTTGTACAAATTCACTAGCAAAAGCTTGCCAGTCTATTGATGGATACGCCACTTTATGCGCATTAAAGTTTCCTGTGGCACCGCCAAATTTTGCTGCGCTCTTTATGTTATTTAATAAATCAAACTGCTCATCAAGACGTGTCACAAATACCTGTATTTCTTTTCCTAAACGGGTAGGAGAAGCAGGCTGTCCGTGCGTGCGTGCAAGCATAGAAATATCTGCCCAATCTGAAGCGAGGCTACTTAATTTTTCTTTTAACTCAAAGAACATAGGCACATACACTTCGTTCATCGCTTCTTTTAAAGATAGCGGTATTGCAGTATTGTTGATGTCCTGTGAAGTAAGACCAAAATGAATAAACTCTTTGTATTTCTGTAACTCGATCCCATCAAATTTTTCTTTGATGAAATACTCGACAGCCTTTACATCGTGATTGGTTACTTTCTCGATATCCTTAATTTTTTGAGCGTCTTCACTGGTAAAGTCGCTGTATAATTTTCGTAAGGCGGGAAAAAGAGACGTGTCAAATTCACTAAGCTGCGGTAATGGGATATTCACCAGTGCTATAAAATATTCTACTTCTACCTGTACTCTATATTTTATAAGAGCTTCTTCAGAAAAGAAAGGGATAAGAGATGCGGTTTTTGATGCGTATCTCCCATCTATAGGTGAGATTGCTTTTAATGCTTGGTGGCTCATAATTGCTTAAAAATTTAAAGACGCAAAGATACGCATTACTCTTAAGTCTTCCCACTGGGTTTTATTACAATTAATAGACTGTGTTTTGATAAGATGCTTTTTACAGCGAAATGAAAATACGGGTACTACAAGGGTTTAAATCAAGTCTTAACCAGAAATTAACACTTAGTTTCAAATATTAAAACTACTTTTATTTCAATCAAATAAATTAATAAATTTTAAAAACAACAATATGAGCGATACGAGCGAAAAATTAGCAAAACTGAAAGAAACATCTTTAACACAATTAAAGGAGTGCGGAGTTTCAAAAATCGACCACGATCAATTGGATCGTTATGTAAATAGTCTACGTACTATGGTTGGAAATAGAGATGCATTATTGGTGTCAGGTACTGATAAAGGGGAGTTAGAGACGGTGTATAGAAATTTCGTTGTAAAAAAATGTGGTGTAGAAGATAAGGATAGAGGAATGAAAGCAATTAATGCTGCAGCGAGTAAAATGTCTGGAATCAACCAGAAGAGCCGTCCTGCATTCTATTATATGGTAGCACATGAGCTTGCTTAAGCTGTCACCATTTTACTAAAAATAAAAAAGCCCACGTTTGTGGGCTTTTTTATTTTTTAGACTTTATTGTATAAAAATTCTATAACTAATAAGTAGCATAATCAGTAATCTCCAGTCCATAGCCTATCATCCCAACTCGCTTGGTCTGTTCGCTATTAGACATTAGTTTGATTTTGTGAATTCCAAGATCATGTAAAATCTGAGCTCCAATCCCAAAATCTTTTGTGTCCATTGTAATTCTTGGGGCTTTTGCAATCTGATCATCTTTCTGTACTTCACACAATGTTTTGAGTCTATTTAAGAGGTTAAATGACTGTGATTCTTGATTGATAAATACCATCGCTCCTTTACCTTCAGTATTTAGGACAGAAAACATATCTTCTAGTTTTTTATCTACGCTGTTGGTAAGTGTCCCGAGAATATCGTTATTAACGAGTGTGGAATTCATTCGTACTAGAACAGATTCATCTGCAGACCAATTTCCTTTTGTTAAGGCGATATGTACTTGATCGTTGGTTGTTTGTTGATATGCTCTTAATCTGTATGGGCCAAAATTAGTGTTAATAGTAAAATCTTCTTTCTTCTCGATTAGAGAATCATGCTCCATTCTATAAGCAACGAGTGCTTCAATGCTCACCAACTTTAAATCAAACTTTTTTGCAACCGCCGCTAATTGAGGAAGCCGTGCCATAGTTCCATCTTCGTTTAGAATCTCTACTAGGATTCCTGTAGGTTGCAATCCTGCTAGTCTGGCAAAATCTATAGCCGCTTCAGTGTGTCCCGTTCTGCGTAAGACACCCCCTTCTTTTGCACGTAAAGGAAAAATATGTCCTGGGCGCCCAAGGTCGTTTGGCTTCGTGTCTTGATCAACAAGTGCCTTAATCGTTTTTGCTCTATCGTGAACAGAAATTCCGGTAGTACAACCGTGGCCTATAAGATCTACAGATACTGTAAATTGCGTATGGTGCAAAACAGTATTATTCTCCACCATCATCGTCAAGTCAAGTTCATTGCAGCGATCTTCGGTTAAAGGCGCACATATAAGGCCACGACCATGCGTCGCCATAAAGTTTATCATCTCTGGAGTTACCATCTCAGCCGCAGCAATAAAGTCACCTTCATTCTCGCGATTTTCGTCATCAACTACAATAATTACCTTGCCTTTTTTAATATCGGCAATGGCTTCTTCTATTGTGTTTAATTCAATTTGGGTACCGTTAACTGTAGTAATCATAGTCCTGTTTTAAGACTGCAAAGATACAAGATTACTTGGGGATTGTGAAGTGTATTTTAACGGAGGTTAGTTAAATTAATGGGAACATCTACTTGGGTGGGTTGCTAGTAGTATGAAGCGAGAACTTTTAAAGAATCATAAATTGTTTGAACTACGATGTTTAAAACAATTTTATTTTAGAAGTACTACTTAGTGCGTTTTTTGAACAACCGCTTAATACGCTGCCCAAATTGATCAAAATCTACAATACCTTGATCTGTGGTAGCGCGATACGTCAACCATATACTCAAGGGGAGCATTATAAGCGTGCTAATCCAAGTTCCAATAAAAGGATGGATAGAGCCGTCCTCTGCACTGTTCTTTGCAAAAATACCGATAAAGTGATAGGTTAGGAATAATACAACGGCCACGACCATAGGCAATCCCATTCCTCCTTTACGGATAATAGCCCCTAAAGGCGCGCCAATAAAAAATAGGATGATACAAGCAATACCGAGCACAATTTTTTCGTGAAGTGCAATCTCATATTTATTGAGCCGTCTTACTTTTCGCTTCGCGTCTTTTTTCTTGGCCATCGCAGCTTGGATCGTTCCGTTTGCATTATTGACTGCCATAGCAATAATGTCTGCACGTTGATGGGCTGGATAAATGTCTAGAACAGAATTTATAGTGTCATTTAAAACTACGGTCGCGGTTTTCTTATCTACAAATTTCCCGCTACCAGTACGGTAATACATATTGTCAGAAAATAGCTTTATGTCTTTAGTGTAGGCGTCAGACAAAGAATCTATAGAAGTGCTTAGTTCTCCTATATTAAACATATTCTGATTGCTTATGTTATTTTCTTGTTCTACATCTTTCTTGTTAAGTGCTGTAAGGTCGATGTTGATGGTGTATTGCTCAAAATACGTTTTGATAAATGGCTCACGTTGTTGTTTTTTATAATCTTTCTCGACCATCTCTTCATAATAATGCCCGTTGTTAAGAATAAGACTCAGGGTATTACTTCCTTCTATACTGGCAAGTTCGCCGTCTTCTGCAATAATAACAATCAGGTTACTAGAGGGGCGCTTCATAT
>Ga0307489_10002373_pt1 | contig 12609 bp, 15 predicted proteins | sample SB12metaG_FD_202247 | JGI IMG/M metagenome (GOLD analysis project Ga0307489, IMG submission 202247) | Sea-ice brine microbial communities from Beaufort Sea near Barrow, Alaska, United States - SB 1.2 | ecosystem: Environmental > Aquatic > Marine > Coastal | place: USA: Alaska | collected...
GAAGATGCCGTGAAGATTGTGTATTCTGGGGGATATGACAGACTGGAAGTTCAGAAACGCAGAACTACGCCGACACCGCCTATGTCGGCGCCGGGCGGCCTTGCAAGGCGCTTCTGGAGCGACGCGTGCGCAAATCATATGTCCGTAACGTCGTTGCGCGAACATTCACTACCTAATATAATGGCGCGTCACCGAGGTTTACGGCGCGCTATGGCGGTTGCGTCGGCGAAGATGCCGCGCACTTGCATCTCCGTTTCAGTTCAGAGCTCGCGCTCACAGTCATGCGACACCCGAGCTTTACTGCAATCTTATACAGATCTGCCGACCGCCTATCGATAGGTCGCCTATGGATCCGTTTTTCGCAACTTTTCAGGGATCTCATTTCGGACGGCGGTTTGACCGCTGACCCCCATTTTCTTAATCCACGGGCCTGGGGTTCCGGTAGGACCAAGTTCGTCGACTGAACAAAACGAGATATCTCGACGTTGCGTGGATTTGAGGGCGCCATACACACGCGCTTGGCAGGCCACGATGGCGGCGTCGCCTGGAGGGACACAAACATGTGGCGCGGTAGGATGCCGCGAATACACATTACCGTTCGTGTTTTGGGAGAAGCCGGAAGCCATTCGCGCATTTAGACGGTTTTAACCGGGTTGCCCTTGAATTGTACCATTTCTGCTTCCTACCTGACTAGACACCATCCGAAGACTTCGACGACATCACCCGCACGGCGCCACAAGGCAGCACGCGCGCCGACATTCGCCGGCACGGTGCGCGGCTGATACGCGTACCTCACATCATCAATAACCGTTATAGATCGACGGCGGCGGCGTGCGATGGCGCATCGCCGGCTGATGGAGCGCGTCAGACCAGGGTCATTTACCATGATAAAGGGGACCGGCTCATGGCGCGCGTCAGAATGGATTTTTTAGACATGACACACAGACGCTTGTATGGTCATCTGACAATTTCAAGGTACTCACTTCGGGTATTTGACCGATTCTGGACCTGTTTCGAGAATCGAGGTAGAAACTAAGATTCGTGCTGGAAGCGACTCGCACGGGACGCGCGAGGGCGACGCGTCGACGTCGCCAGGCGGTGGCGCGGCTGGCGTTCTACTGCGCACACGGTATCGTAGAGCAGCTATGCGAACCACTGCCCCATTTGGTTCACCGACGCCGCGCATCCTGCGTCATTCGTGTGCCGTCTGCCTCCAGAAAAAAGCTGCAGAGACCGCTCGAAGCTGTTTTGGACCTGTCGTGTCTGATTGATCGATACAGACTGCGGGCAGTCTGATCAATGTGAACCGTTATGCTCATTGCGCGAGCGCGCGCGGACACCTCCCCAGCCGCTCATCAGTCATCAAGGATAAGCCGTCCGAAGGGTGCCGCGTGCGGGTGTGGCTTCGCCAGGCGTCCAAAGCAGCGGCAGCTCTCATGTCGCACCCTCAGCACCAGCACGCGCCAGCGGCATGATACATTCCCGGTGTCCCGAACAAATGTACCCCGATGCTTGCGACGTCGTGGCGAGACAGCGCGTCCCTTATAACGGCTCACGAGGAGGGCTATCGCTACCTGGATTGTCCTGGCGGGCACCCGATACACGTGCGATCGTGTTCCGCGCACGCATGGCCGCCGCAGATCGTCGGGACCGCCGTCCAGCGCGCGCATTCGGGCCATTCCGCGTTTTTCCGGCGCCGTGTTTTACGGCTGGCGCGCGTACCGGAGGATCGAGGTCGCACGGATTGCGTGGCTGACGGATCGCCGCCGAGATTGTCACGACGAGTCCGTCACACGCCTGTGACAATCGCTCACGGTCAGTTGTCCCGTGCAGATTGTCGGAAGCGCACGTCTGGTCCAAACGAAGATAGATGGTCCAAACTGGACCTGACTCGTAACAGAATGTTCCAATAACGTTTCATGATCAAAACGAATTCGGATGCTCGTATCTCCATTCCGTTATATCCGGTAGGTTGAAGCAGGTGTGTATCTCTTGAGTCATACACCACCCAAAAACCCATACAATCTGCTGAAATCGGGCTCTCACCCGGCAAACAAACGAGCCGGACTTCGGAAACACACTTCGATTCTTGAGTTCAAGACTTCATAGAAACATGAAAAAGTGCTGAAAACGACTTCCCCGACGCGCCAGAGTATAGTTTGATCGGAGCTAATTTGCCGTGCTGTGATTGGCCGAGAGAAACACACGGTATGTTTCGCGGTCGCCACACGTTTTTGCAATTTTTGAAAGTGACGCAGCTGCCAACAAACGCGTGCGCCGCGCGGCCTAGACGCGCCGTTAGGGTGGCAAATCTTCATCGTCTCTACCGTAATGCGTCAGCATCCCGCAAAGCGAATGTCGTCGTGTCAATCGGTTCTTACGAAATCACACGACAACGCGCGCCGTAAGGCAAATACAGTCACCCGAGCAAAATCAGCAGCCACGAATGACGCGCCCGGTTGAGGGGCACGCCGTGCCCGCGATATGCGGCCGTTGCTACCCCCAACCGCCGACCCTTTGTATGACCACAAATTGCATTGTTGGACCGGACAGAATTGTGCAAACCCTTCTGCTCGTCTCACAGTGGCCACTGCCCTAACCGCCCAGCGCTGCCAAAGTATAGTCGCGAAGATCATGTTGCCTGCCCACCCCACATCTCGATGCCGCCACCCAACTCCCTCTAATCTACCCAATCGCGCGAGGGATATGGGCATGTATCCTCCCGGCGCGCCGGGCGGTTCGTTCTCGGCGATATCCAGCCACTAGAGTTGGGTTCCGCCTTCGGGGCTGCAGCTCGCCCTTGAGTTATTTTTCTCAATCGTGTCGCCACTCAGGTGATGAAGCAGAGTATGGGGAGTTGGGAAGGCTACGCACCGTATGAACTCGAGCGCCCCCGCCGCTTAGTGACTGTTTGCATGTGACGAAAAACTCTCCGCATCCCTCGGTCCCTATTTTCCCCTGGGTCCGCGGGGCCCAGAGAACGATTAAATTTAGGGCTGGTAGCCTCGATAGGTGCCCCGCAAGAGGGTTCAGCGTCGTGCCGCTCCGCTCCCACGATGCCGCCCTCAACGCAGCCGTCACGGCGTGCATGTCGTCGTTTTTCTTCGTTACCAACTCCCAAAAATGACAAAAAAACACTGCGTGACGGCTACAGTGAGGGCGGCATCGCGGGGTGGGGCGGCACGACGCTGAAACCTCTTGCGGGGCACCTGCCGAGGCTATCCCCCCTATTTATTCAAACGACATTTGGGCCCCGCGGACCCAGGGGGCTAAGAGGAACCGAGGGGTGCGGAGTGTACCCGGTACACTAACAAACGCACAGCTAAGAGGAGATAAGTCTGGGACGGGGCCGGTAGCGGTGGACAGATAATCGTGTAGAATCCGGTAAGACCCGGTGGATTCGGCCTCCTGAAAAGGGAGCAGTGTACCACGGCGGCGTGGCATCACGCGTCACGGATGTCCCGTGGATACACCCTTGATACGCGCCCTGTACCGAGCGCCAGCAAGCGCGTGTTCGATCGCGGCGGCCGTCACCGCCGTAATTGGCGTCAAGTTACGGGCTGAGACGCCAAAATCCTTGGTACCTACACATTTTTCGCAAGATGAAATCACTGCATACAGCAGAGGCGTCGCACAGATCCGCGGCTGGCACATAAGTCCACTGGCTGTACATCCAAAGGGGGTGTTGGCATATTCGGTGTTTTGCAGCTCTTGAGGCGATTTTCGCTATGATTCTCGAAAAGCCCCGAGCATGCCAGATCAAACCTACGCAGATTCAGCCTCTGTATCAAGTGCTTTTAGGGTTTTTAGGTGACCTTAACTTGTGTCACGCGGACGTGAGAAGTTCGTCACTGAACAATCCATCGCGCCGAGATGGCGTTGGAAGGCGGTTCCAGCAGCGACGCGTCCGCGCCGCCTCCCCCTCCTTCCCCGCCGCCCCCTACGGTAACGCGCGATCGCCGCGAGCGTAAACTCGAGCCACCAGCTGGCGTACTCGCAGACTCTTCGCGACGCTCTGGCCGGGCGGATGGGCCACAATATCATCGTCCCAAATGCCTTCGGCATTGCGAGGCCCATTACGAGGCTCGGTCCGCCGCGCTTTTCTTCTCTCGGGCGCGCTTCGCTTCCCCTCGGGTCAACCGAAGCACGGAGAGCCCATGGTTACCACTGCGTCCTTCCCCACCGGAGTTGCGCTCGTCGTCCGCGGCGCACGAGGACCGCGGTTTGCGGGGCGAAGCATGTGCTAAAAACACAAGTCGTGTAGGATATTCCTACACTATCCATTTTTCAGTTCGAGCATTCGGTGACTGATCGCCTGTGTCCAACCCCTAAATCATAGTCGGACAGTTCAGACTTTTCCCCCCGAATACTTTTCCCCTTGAGGCACTTGACACAGAGGCCAAATCTGCGTAGACTACACAGCGTACGATTTGCTCATGAATACGCGTGCCAAAAAAGGATGTCAAGTGCCAAATCAAATTGTCCGGGCTCAAATTCGATACATTCATGCCAAAAGAGGGGATGTCAAGTCCCATAAATCAATGATAATTTTTCGGGCTCGAATTTGATCAGCGAATTTTTAGTTTCATAGGAGCGAGAAAAGCGTGCGGAAATTCGACATTCCCATTGAGAATGTGATCGCGAATTAGCATTTATTGACAGGGACATATCGTCCAACTGAAATCAGACACGTGGCGGTAACGCTCGCCTGTTGTCTCCTGTTTCCCAGTTCGCGTCGACTCCCTCTTCAAAGTCGCGCTGCACTCGGTACTCACTGTTCGCCGCTGAGCCCCGCAACCTCCGCTAAAGCACATTACATGTGGCTGCTATCTGTCCGTGTCCGCGTCCGCGAAGTTGCCGCCGCGCCAAAGGTGCATCTGCCGGCCCCACCTCGCCGGGAGCGCTTTCGAGAGATGATTAGGTCTAGCTAGAGCGTGCGAGATCGCGAAGCTCAACCGACCCCGAGGCCCGACGACCTCATCGAGCTGTCCGCGTCGACGTACAACGACCAGATGCAGCGCTACAGACGGACAGTGTAGTGTGCCGGAATTTCCATTCAGGCATCTTAGGTAATTCGAGAACTCCGCAATATTCTGGGAATTATAGGCACTTTCTGGGCAATTCTGGGGAATCATTGTAAAGACCTGCGCACCGGAACCCCCCCCACGTCTACGAGTCCCCGAAATGTTCCAGATCTTCTTGCTTCCGTACACTTTAGACCATGGATTCCTTAGTCAATCGAGCTCGTGGACGGACAAATTTGGTGGTGTTTCTCGAAGCAAAAGCAGAATTCCGAGATGCTGAAAACCTGTCTGTTTGCCTGTGCTGGCTTGGCTGACTGGGGCGCTCCCGAGATGGGCCATGCACGCGGGCACACTGCGCCCGAAATCGCGCCCGGCGGCACGCGCGCTTCGAGGGACACCTAGTTCACGTCGTCACAGCTGAGCTCCTCGGAACCCTGCAAACTCTCTGGAAAGCACAAAAGATGGCCTCCGCAATGGCATCAGGCCCGTAAAGTGGAAGCGGGTTGACTGTTTGGCTGTGGGGTTCGCGAATCGTGCATCGTGCACGGGGGGAAAGAGCTTGGAAGCAGGAAACGGGCAGCCAACCCCTCCCGCGCTGCGTGTACGCGTCGATCGGTGCCCCCCGAGGTGCGTGCCGGCTTCTGTCTCAGTGATTTCACCACCGCCGTGCGGCGACGGCGCCTCGGGAACCCGGTGGGCTCATTTTGAGTGGGGAAATAGGCGGGAATTGGAGATCACGGGCAATGCACGCAAAGCGGCAGCTACGGCTAGCCGCTTGTACCAGAGCCGGCGGGAACTCCCGACACCCCCTCTCACTAACCCACGGGAGAGAGCCGACCGAACCTCCGCCCGTAACTCGCCACAACGGACGCCGCAAGTTGCGCGAAGCGCGGTCGCTCCGAGCTGTTCTCGGACAACTTTTCGCGAAATGTGGCAATCCAGAAACCGTATGGGTTTGTGGTCAGGAAAAGCGTGTACTTGTATACATTTGGGGGCTGGCCCACTTTCAGAAAGTCTGCCCTACCGCGTACGCAAAACACATGAGAGGGGGGTCCTGTGTGGGCGATTTTGTAGCTCATGGGTTATAATTTGGGTTTATTCGTGCTCCAAGTGTTCGCGCCAACTCCGCACATGGTTGAAAGCAGCGAGATGCACTCGAAACCCCGGCTGCTCGGGGCCGCCGTCCAGCTCTCTCGACTCGACAAGAGCTGCAGTTTTCAGGTGTCAGTCGAGTGAGAGGGCTTCATTTTCTGAACACATATTGTTCCCATGTCGCCGGGTGGTAAGAAGAGAAAGAAAACTCCGACCGACAAGGGCGCTGCAAGCTAGCGCAGCAGCCTCCCGCGGTAGCGGCACTCATGTCGCCGACGCCACTAAGAAGACGCGCGGGGATCCTGCGCAACCAGCGGGAAACCAGCCGGCGACTCCTGGGGTATCACAGCTCCTCATCCAGACCAGCGTAAGTGGCAGCGCCGCCGCTGCCGCTGCCGCCGCAGCACATCGCGCGGACTTGCAAGCACAGCTCGCTGCACCCGACGCGACCACGGGTGCATAGCCCAGGAGCTTCAGCCGTGCCAACCGCGGTTGAGGGCGCCACAACTACGCCCTGGTGTTGTCCACTGCAGCTGTGAATGTGGACCTGACGGAGGAGGCGGAGGAGGAGGAAGAGGAGGAGGCGGAGGTGGAGGAGGCGGAGGAAGAGAATGCGGAGGTCGAGGATCGACAGGGGAAGGTGGAGAACAAGGCGGGTGTTGCCCTCCAGAATATGATAAAGGACCACGGGGAGTGTAATTCCCTGAGTGCTGGCCGAGGTGAGTGACAAGGGGCGATGTGAGCGGCTACTGCATCGACCTCAGGGACGCCGGCATGTGCGGCAAGCTCGCGCCCAAGGCGATTGCCATCCTGTACGGCCAAAGAAGCCACCGTTGTACAGCGCGCGCGAGCTGCCACTCCTCCTGCGCGGCTGATCATCGAGCTGCAGCTCGCCACGGTGGTGGACTCCGGGTTGCATTTCTTGCGGACGACCCACATCCTCGAGACCGACATGTCGCTCACTAGCTACTAGGCTGAATGCCCCAAGAAACTACCCAGAGACCGAAACCACTCGTCGCGCGCGCTCTGATAGTTGTTTTTTGTCTGGTAGCACGCAGCGGCCCCTCGGAACGGGTAGAGGGTCGCCCGCGCGTGCCGTAGCCCTCCACAAGCGCGCAACGCGCCCGGCAACGGCCGCAATTGACTCGGTTGGACCTGTCCCACCGACCAAGGTTGCGCGACATGATCCCACGCTCCGCGCACTCATTCCAGTTCCATTCCAGCAGTCACTCGTCGAGACAGGGCCATGTGCATAGAGAAACACGCATTGAGCGCATTATAAACTGTTAAAACCCTAGATTCTGGCGACGCCTTGCCCCACCAAAAAGGCGGGGGGGAAGACACAAATGCACGGGGACGTGTGCGTAGCGGCGCCGCCGCAACGAGCGCGACGTCGCCGCCGGGCGGCACACTCTCGGAAGCCCCGTTACAGGCGCCTCACACCTCGTCAGTCCTGGGACGCGGACTCTTGACCACGCAACCACCGCGCCCCTCTCTGGGTGGGTTATGGGGTAGTCAGCCTCGTACGACGTCCTCCTCGCACGGGAGAAGGCTATCCACTTGATGCACGTGCCTAATGCAGACGCCATTGCTTGAGCTCGCGTCAACATACTTTCCGTCGATGACCGTGCCGCGAAACATGTGGAGATCCAAGACAACCTCGGTGGCGAGGCGTCTCCGCGTGGGCCGTGCTGAGGGACGATATCTCGCAACGATGGCGCAACCGCGGGGGGATTTTTTGTCGAGAAGCTGGGGACCGGTGTGTCATTTGCGCGCTCCGATTGTAGAGCAATCGGGACCGCTTCGTATGGGCAAAACCTGATCTCGATCGGACTGATCCCGAGGAGTCGATTCGATCGACACCAGGTTTTGCCCATCGAATACACCCGTTTCGGTAAAGTTTTGGAGTTAATAGACCGTCGATTCGCCATATGTCGACCCCTCCCAGAATCCTTGGTGGGGCGCAGGCACGCAAACGAAGAAAACGCCACTGTGATCCGCAATCTGCATCGCGGCGGGGCGGAGTGCCGCGCCGGCGGCAGCGACACTTCGAGCGCGCCAAAGGCTGATTAGCCCTCACGGAAAGATGCTCCTGTGGCGGATACGGCAGATTCGGCGCGACGGCCTCGGCGGCGCGCATTGTGGTTTCCCATATAATTGACTCAAGAGTTAACTCGTCAAACGCCATGTGCGCCGCCGACTTCGTCGCGCCGAGCGTGGCTTATCCGCCAGACGAGCGTCAACCCACAACTGATATTAAGCTCCTGGCACGCTCGAAGTGTCGCCGTCGCCGCCGCGGTGCTTCTCCAGGCCGCCGTCATTTTTCGCGGCGGGGGCCGTTTGCCGGTCCTGTTGCCGGTGCGTGCGTGCAAAACAGGTTATGGTTTGACCCCACAAATCGTTTCCGAGTGGGTCGATACATGGCACATCGACGGTCTTTTGACTCAAAAAAAATCTCCTAATGGGTGTATGAGTACCCAATTTCGGTTCAATCGGGGCGCGCAAATGGCACACCGGTACCCGGCTTCTCGACATAAATTACCGCGTTTTGCGCCATCGCGGCGAGACATCGTGCCTCAGCCCCTCGCACGCGGACCACTCGCACCCCAACGTGGGCACGCCGGTACATCGTCCCTCAGCACGGCCCACGCGGGGACGCCTCGCCACCAGGATCGTCCCAGCGAGTACACACCACACGTGCGTTCGTATCCCGCGCACGCATACCCGTTTCAGGACGTGGCGACCGCCCTCCAGAGCGCGCATTCGGGCGACTCGCGTTTTCCCGGTAAAAGACCACACGCCACCGGCGGCATAACTCGGCGCGCGACTCGAAGTATAGGTCAAAAAGTGTGTGCACGAGTCGGCGGAGGATGCAAGGCAACGCAAGCGTGTTGTCCAACGCGAGAAGCGCGCCCGCGCGCGGAGCAGTCGGCACAACAGCGGAGGGACGAGTCATTTTCGGCCTGGCGCGTGTACCGGTACACATTCAGTGACGATTTTCACAGGCAAATAGACTGATGCACCGAAATTGGGTGCTCCAACACCTGATTACGATCGAACTGATTCCTTAGTCGCCAGCACTCTGTCGGCCAGCTGGCGACTTGATTGAGATGAGAGCAGGTCACGAATGTGTCGGGCTGCTGATGCTGGCAGCCTCCGAAAAAATAAGTTGCCACCCGACCAAAGGGCTGCTAGCGACTCTTCTGTCTCATTGAGCAAATCTCAACCGATGAGCCCGTCACTCGACGTGCTGTTTGGGACGTCGGAATGCTGGCGAGTTTATCCTTTCGGAGTCGGGCTGGCGACTTGTTCGTGAGGAAATCTGGCGCCTCCATGACAGATACGCTTACGGCTCTAAATGGTAAACTTTCTCCCCGCCATCTCCGCTTCGCCGTGCCCAAGTCATAGCATCCCGGCCAGTTCCGCAAGGTGTTTCCAGGGCCCACCCCACGTCAGTAGGCCAACATAGTGCACGTCCGAGCGCAAAGAGTCCATCTTGCCGTCGTGATCAAGATTTTGTTGTTTTTTCCTCAATTCAGCAAACCAGCGCAGTTATTGTCTCTGCTTCTATCTTCACTTTCATCAAACGTCAAATATGTCGCCTCACATCGTTGCTCGCCGTGGCTGCTCGCCAAGACATCAGAAAGCAGTTGAGCCCCTGATAGCTTCAACTAGCATGATGAAGTCTCCAATGGCGGCGCGGCGATGGCGGCGGAGCTCCACGCCAGGGTTGAGGTTGAGCTGCGTCATGTAGAGGAACCCAATCAAGTCTTCCCTGCGATGAGGTTAGTAGGGTTGGTGTCATACCCCTAAAGAAACCCACACCTGGGACCGTTTCAGACGTACTGCGATAAGGTCATGCCACCCTCATCATTGGATTACGACTTTCGGCCAAAGTTTCTTACGAGCGAATATGTTACTCAGTAATATTAAGGTAAAGTTTCGTAAGCCCAGCCAAAAGAAATCGCGCTGTCATAATGGCCGCGCGCGCGCTGCGCCGCCGCCGCTGCGCCCACGGCCCTGTAACCTTGGGCAACTACTGGACCGCCAGCTGCCTACCAGCTCCACGAATGTTGAGAATTGTTTGTCATAGGCGGTGCGCCTGGTGTGCGCTTTAGCCATAATCACGAAAACTGGCGCAAGCTCACCCTGGGCGCGCCGCCTACTACAGGGCCGTGGGTGCAGCAGCGGCGACGCAGCGCACGAGCGGCCATTGTGACAGTGCGTTTCATTTTGGCTGGGGCGACGAAACTTAACTCAAGAAGCATGAAATGAATTTCTGTTCGTACGAAATTTAGGCAGAAAGTTGCAATGTCCAATAATCGGGGGTGCGTAACCCTTAGAGAATCTGGTTACTCGGATCTACCGAGACGCCAGCGGCGAAGCCAAATATGGCGGGCCTCCCGTTGATCACCTCGGGGAGCACGCTATGTTCTCCATGAAGCCCAGCGCGGCCAAATCGCCGTCCGCCGCGGCGAGCGCGCGCTTCCCTTGGCAGTGGACGCGCCCAGCTCCGCCAAGGCCTTGGCTACGACGGCGGTGGCGCGAGCGGGGGCCTCGGTAACCACACAAATGATGCGCAGGCGACGCGGGCTACGGCGGTTAACTCAGCGGAAGCTCATGTGGTGAGGGCTCTCGGTCCACTGCCGCGGTGAGCTACGACGTCCGGCGCAGTTTTGAGACCCGGCACTGGCGTGACAAATTTTGGGGCCGCTCATCCAAATCTTAAGTTTGCTGCAAACACATGTGGTCACTCGATCTATCAATCACGTGTTTTGCCACTGGACGAGAAAGGTTCGCGGAGATATATTTAGATTTGCAACGTCCATGTTAACAATGTCGAGTCAATGTCGAGTCCATTTCCAGAGTATAACACTGAAGATGTGGGGTGTCCAATCGATATAGTGTCCGAGGGCAAAACTGCATGTCCGTGGCAAGGGCGTTTTCGTACGAGCATCTATACTCGTTATCACGAGCTCGAGGGAGCCCCTTGTAAACTACGCAGTTTTGAGACCCGGCGCCAGCTAGCTCGATTGCAGCGTGTTCAAAATAACCGCACTGTTTCAAATTCCAGATTGTGGTACAAACACGTAGTTTGCCACTGAATACATGATAATCGCCAGATTTCGCGGAAAAAAAGTTTCGATGTGTAACGTGGATTTTTACGATGTCGAATCAGTGTCGAGTCCATTTTCAGAGTTTCACGCAGAAAATTGGGAGTTCCAATCGATCGAGAAGGCACCAGTGGAGGGGTATAGTTTACGGGGCCCCTACTGTAGCGGGGTGTAGGGGGGATGTAGCGCTACTCTCCCGGGAGTGTGGTCGGGTGACAATCACGGAAAACGGGAAGATCCCCTCCTACATCCGATAAACAAGACCCGACACTCGCAGTCCTCGGTGCCTCCCGCTACACCCAATACAGCTGTATTTCTTTTACAATTTGCGCGCAGAACACGGCCGCCCGCCGGCTGCATCGCGTGTAGCGGCTCTGTGCGCAATATCTGACACACGTTCGCACGTTGGTTGACGCGCTTGCTTGCGCGCGGCGGGGCGGGCATCTCGTGCCTCTCTCCGCACGTGCAACGCCAGATCCGGCTCGGGTTTACGGTGCGGTAAGAGCGCTCGTATTTAGGGTCAGCAGTCAACGGGTCAGCGGTCAACGGAATTTCCAGGTTTGTGGATTAAGGTGTTGGAGCCCGGCGTCGCGCCCAGTATCTGCTGCGCTCACGCACGTCCTGGACGCAGTTGCTTCTGCGCAGCTCGCGCATCAACGCCTCTCTGCGTTGGGATTTAGGGTGAAACCCCAACGCTGTGATTTAGGGTCAGCAGTCAAGGAAGAGTCCTGGATTTAGAGTTCAAAGTTTAAGGCTTGGCAGTTTCAAAAACGTTCGGACGCTGCTTTCGAAACACTGAACTTCGAAATTAGGGTCCATACGAACTTAGGGAAACATACGAAATTAAAGTCCATACGCTGTTAGTTGTAGTGTCAGCTCGCCCCCGCCGCGACATAAACTTCGCGCCATCTTTGCCGATGCCGACGTGATGCGCGCCGTTTTTTTTTAAGCGCCATTTTGTTAGGCGGTGGAAACATACGTCACGGAATTATGAGTGGCGAACGGCACGTTGGAAAAACGCCATAGACACGCGCGGTGCATCATGAGCTCACCAGGCGGAGGTGTAGCGGTGTAGCGGGTGTAACGAGTGTAGCGGTTGTAGTAGGGTAGCCAGTGTACAAGGGGTGTGGAGGGGGTATAAGGGGGTATAGGGAATACATAGGGGGTGTAGGGGGAGTAGGGGGTGTAGGGGGGTTGGGGGGTTCACGAGGGGATATAGGGGTGCCACACAGGTGTAGCGCTACAGGGAAGGAATAGACCTATTCCGCTATATCACTGACGCGCCAGCGCCAATGACTTCGGTCGCCAGAGTCCGAGAAAACGCTGTTTACAGTGGTGATTTGGCGAGAATGACGCGCGAACAATGGCGTACGAAGTGT
>Ga0307489_10002374_pt1 | contig 12602 bp, 22 predicted proteins | sample SB12metaG_FD_202247 | JGI IMG/M metagenome (GOLD analysis project Ga0307489, IMG submission 202247) | Sea-ice brine microbial communities from Beaufort Sea near Barrow, Alaska, United States - SB 1.2 | ecosystem: Environmental > Aquatic > Marine > Coastal | place: USA: Alaska | collected...
AGCAACTGCATTCTCGCAAACAAAGTTTGACGACGTTATGCAGTCAATCTGGGAAGAGGGCGGCAAGCCGGATACGGTTTATCTGTCAGCATTCCAACAAAATGTAGCTCTGGGTTTCACAGGGAACAATAATCAGCGTTCAGCAGTACAAGCTGGCGATGAGACTGTTATTAAGTCACTTGCAGTTTATGTGACACCTTGGGGTACGGTTCAGTTCCACCCTTCACGGGAAAACCGCAGCCAAGACGTCTTCATTTTGCAGGACAACATGTGGGAATGCGCAGTATTGCGTGGAACCAAGAATGTTGCACTTGCCAAAAATGGCGACAACACAACTCGTCAGGTCACAACCGAATTGGCTCTTTGCTCTAAAAACGAAAAAGCTAACGGTGCGATTTACGACAACACAACTTCGTAATATAATAAGTGGAGGGGCGGCTTTGTCGCCCCTCTAACTCAATCGGAGAAATGACATGAAAAAAGTTTTAGTTTTAGGCTTCAAGATACACACGTCTCTTGGAAAGCTGGTTAAAGACGACATAGCAGAGCTTCCCGCTGCAGAGGTTGAAACCCTTCAGCGCGTCCGTCCAGATGCACTTAAAGTGCTTGGTGACGTTGAACCAGCTCCCGCTCCCGCACCTACTAAACGCGCCAAGAGCAAATAAGACATGGCCAAAATTTCAGAAAAAGTTAGCTTTGAGGGTGACAACATGGTCATCCATCAGCGCCACGACGTGAGCCAAGCTATGAAGGACGCGGAAATGGCCAGAGCCGCTGGCATAGGCATGTCCGGCGAAAAACGACTTGTCGGCTTTTTGGAAGGCCCGGTTCTTGCGGGTTGGCTAAAGGAAGCTGGCGTGGCTTGGTCCGACACGGAAGCAGCTAAGGAAGTTGTCAAGCGCAAGATGCAGTCAGGGGAATTTTCCAAGTTTCGCGTTTGGGAAGGCAGCTACTAAAATGGAAATGGACGCAATCTTGAATATACTTTTTGCCGTAGTAATCAGCGGCCTTGGCTGGTGGATTAAAACACAGAAAGAGGAGCTTGATCGCGTCCGTATCCTACTCAATAGAACCCGTGAAGAAATGGCGAAGGAGTACGTTACAAAAAATGATAGCTCTCAAGTTCTCTCTCAAATCATGAACAAGTTTGATAAGCTAGAAGAGAAAATTGACAAGTTAATGGCGAGGTAACATGATCTGCGTTTTGGTCTTTCTATCTTGGGGCCATGCTTGGATTGATGGATCAAACCAGTTGTCCAAATACTGCTACTATGATTGCCAAGGCAAAAAGAATGGCAGTTGGTATGATAAAGTTTACCGTGTAGCTCCAAGCTACAGTTGCCCCGCGAGGATTGTTTTTGCATGATTGATCCAATCACAGCCATATCCATAGCCGCCAGCGCGGTGAGTAACATAAAATCTTTGATGCTTGCTGGCCGGGATGCGTCATCTGCCCTGAGCCGCTTCGCCGGGGCGGTGAGTGACGTTAATTACTGCGTCGAAAAAAGCAAGAACCCAGGCATATTTGCCTCGCTTACCGGGTCGGCTGAACAGCAAGCCATCGACGCTTTTACTGCACACAAGAAAATGCAGGCCCTCCGCCAAGAGGTCGAGACAATGGTGCAGTTCAGCTACGGAATGGACGGGCTTCAAGAATATAAAGACACCCTTCGCAGGGTGCGCGCTCAACGAAAGAAAACGGCATACAGGCAAGCTGAACTAAAGCAGGCCCTTATCACTTGGTTTTTTGGTGGGGTTATAGTTTTGTCGGGGATCGTTGGATTGGGATTAGTGCTATGGATGATCGGCAAGCAACAGGGGAAATGGTAATGGCACACACAATTCTTGACAATTATAAGGTTCTACCGCGACTGATGATGCTCGCGGTGACCGTATTAAGTTATCAGGCTGTACATTGGTTTATGTCCCTACCTGACCCCAGTGTCGCCCAGTCAGGGCTTGTCAGCGTCTGCATGGGCGCGCTTACAGGCTGCTTTGGCATATGGATGGGTAAGGAGTCAAAGACCACCGTTACGCCAACCAAAATTGTACACGAAGAGAGGTATGACAAATGATTGCTCTGTTAGGTAGCGCGCTTGGGTTTGGGACATCGTTCCTGCCACAAGTACTGGGTTTCTTTCAAAAGAAACAGGACCACAAAAACCGCATCGAGGAGCTAAAGCTGCAAGGCGAACTCGCAAGCCTCGGCGTGATGCACGACATTCAGAAACTCGACAAGAAAGCTGAGATCGCAGAAACAAAGGCGCTCTATGAATTTGCTAACCCTCGTACTGGATTTGCAGCAGGCTTATCCGCAAGTGTACGCCCTGTTATTACTTACCTGTTTTTTGGGCTATTCTTGGCCGTCAAAGCGGTCATATTACTGAAAGCGCTGGAAGCCGGGAGTGACTGGAAAGACGCGGTTCCGTTGATGTTTGACACGGAAACACAGGCTCTATTTAGCGCAATTATTGCCTTCTGGTTTGGCCAGCGTAGTGTATCTAAATTCATGGGAGCAAATAAATAATGGGACTATATTCTAACATCCACAAAAAACGTGACCGCATAAAATCTGGCAGTGGCGAGAAAATGCGCAAGCCGGGTGCAAAAGGTGCGCCAAAGGCAAGCGCGTTTAAAGCTGCGGCCAAGACGGCGGTTAAACCAAAGAAGAGGACGGCATAATGGCGGCTGGCGTTAAGCACTATTTCAAGAATGGCAAAGAGCATACGGGTGCTACCCACAAAGCCAATGGCAAGGTTATGTCTGGCGCAAAGCACACCGCCTCTAGCAAATTCTTAGTTCACAAGAAAGATTTGTCGGCTACAGCTAAGAAAGCGGCCAAAAAATGAACGAAGCTATGAAAAACCTGCAAACCAAAATCGGCGTCGGTGCTGATGGAGCGTTTGGGCCGAATACGGCCAGAGCCATTGCCAAGCACTTCAATCTGTCGCCGGAGCGTGGCGCGCATCTAATGGGTCAAGCGCACCATGAGAGCGGCGGCTTCAAGCGAACCCGTGAGGGGCTGCACTACAGCACCCCAGAACGGATAATGGCTGTGTGGCCTTCGCGCTTCCCTACGGTTCAAAGTGCCATGCCATACTCGCGCAACCCGTCTGGTCTAGCCAACAAGGTCTACGCAAACCGTATGGGAAATGGCGATGAGGCATCTTGCGACGGTAGGCTATATTGTGGTCGCGGATTTTTACAGCTCACCGGCAAATCAAATTATCGCAGCTTTGCATCAGAAATGGGCATACCTGAAGTTATGACCGATCCGGACCTAGTTGCCAGCACATACGCAATGGAAACGGCGCTGTGGTTTTTTAACAAGAATAATCTGTTTGATATTGCCGACAAGGGCGTCAATGACAGTACGATCAAAAGTATTACGAAGCGTGTGAACGGAGGCCATCACGGTTTGGCCGACCGAATTGAGCAGACAAATGAAATCCACGGCTGGCTTAGCTAAGTTAGCTAAGTTAGCTAAGCTAGGTTAGCTAACCTTGCAGGATCAAGCAGCAAGCGCGAATGTCGGACGGGCGGGGGAATACCTCGCCCTCAGCCGACTGAGCCTCGCTGGTTATTTCTGCACCCTTGCTCCTTCGCAGGACCACGATGGGTATATACAGATGGATACACGCATCTTAACCTTGCAAGTCAAAACGTCATCAAAGCGCAAATATATAAGATACCCGTTTCATACAAAGCAGGGAGTCGCCCGCCGGCGGTCTGACGTTTATGCGTTTGTGGCGCTTGACCTAGATAAGATTTTCTTTTGCCGGGGAGATGACTCGATAATCAGGCCAAGCACAACGCACTTGGCCGCTGATCTGTTTGACCAAGACACCATGCACAAAGTTTTATCTTCGTTTGATTGATTTCCGCTGGTAGCATGGGCTGGCATTTGCTAGAAGTGTGTGTGGGTGGTTTTATCTAATAAAAATACGCTTAGCCACGGGAATGGCGGTTGTTTTGATTGGTTACGTTGCTACCAGACTGCGCCAAACGACTTGCACATCAACGGCCACCCACACGATTACTTCCTCGCCACTGGCCTTATACTATCCGATGGTAGTTCAGTGCGCTTGCATTTCGCTATGCTGTCTCTGGATTGTGCCAAGATGATGGGATAAATCACATCATTGGCCGCAGAACAGGCTTGCATGTCCTTGAAGTACACCGTCGACGTGGCCTCATAAGAGGTCACGCCAGATGTCACGGTGTAGGTCAGGATTAGAGCTGCCCAATAAGTCATTTCTCATCCTCAAACCCAGAGTGAAACGGCTCAATGTCGCTCTTGCTAAACACCCACCGCCATTGCTTCTTGGGCTGGCCTTCAATGACAACTAAATCACGCACCCGGTGTATCTTCTCAGCTAAAACCAATTTCTTCAGATAACTGGCCGTGCGAGGTACACTATCCCCAAGCATAGCAGCGGCGTCTGATACGGTAACGCGCTGGTCATAACCCAACATATCAAAAAGTCGCTTACCTTGCGCTATGCCATAAGCCTTGCGCTTCTGAGCTATCTCAAGCGCGCCCTTGTGCATGGTGCTTTGCCGTGGCTCCCTTGACGGCAATGGCCCACGATTTTTCAGCTTATATTGCAGCCGCTCAAATTCCAGCAAGCAATGTCCGTAAGTTATCTCGTAGCGCAAGTGCTTGTCGGTGACGCCCTGAAGACTTACCTTTAGTCTGCCTTCGGGAGATCGCTTAAAGCGGATTTCAGCCTCTCGAGCAGCGCGCTCTGCTCCTGTAGCCTCTGCTGCAAATTTGGCCTCTTCAATGTGTTCGGCTCGTTCAGCATTATCAGGTTCACCCTCTCGAGCCTCTGGATATACTTCATTATTTTTTCCATGCCTGACCTTTCTGGCTAAAGTTATACCTAATTTCTTTGCGATGCGGTGGACCGTTGAATTGGAAATGTGCAGCAAATCTGCAATTTCGCCTTGACACATATTCATCTCAGCGCACTTGATAAGATGATCTATTGTGGCGTCTGATGTCTTGCTCATTCGTCTTCCTCCAACGGTTCAATCCGGCCAACGCCCGCGCAATTTCTGCACTCTTCGCTTTCAGTGTCGGGAAAGCCGTAGGGGTTATTCATAGATTGTGAAATAAAGATTTCACGCTCAACGGTGCCATTGCCGTCGCATTCTGGGCAATCAATCCAGTGTTCCATTTTACATTGTTCCCTTCATTAACAATGGCACTGCAAATAGTGCTATGATAAAAACGATTTCGCCTGTGATTTCAAACTTATTGTTCATTCGGTTTTCTCCCGTTTTCCAGTTACTCATATTGTATGACATACCAAAAAGGTATGCGCAAGCACTTATTTGGGGTTGTGCCAGTATTAATTACACGTTAAGAAGATTGAGTATCAAATGGAGGGTGACATGGATCACAAACAAACAATCGGATTTACCACGGCACAGCAGCAAGCTCTGGCGCTGGCATGTCGCAAGACGGGCCTGTCTTTCGCAGCCTTTGTGCGCTCTTCTGCGGTGGCTAAGGCCGCTGAGCTGGGTGTCGAAGTTCAGCAACCACCGGCTGACTGATGGTCAATGGTCGCAATAAGGGCGCAAGCTTTGAGCGTGAAATTGCCAAGATGCTTTTTGATGAGCTTGGCATAAAGTTCAAGCGCGACCTAGAGCAATATCGGGCAGTGTCTCACGCTGACTTGATATGCGATAACCCTGACTTTCCGTTCAGTTTGGAGCTGAAGCGGTACAGAGACGGGCCAATCGGCGGATCACCGGCATGGTGGGTGCAAGTTGAAGTTGCAGCGGAGCTTGAATGCAAAATACCTTGCCTGATCTACAAATATGATCGCAAGCAAATCCGCTGTGTAATGCCTTTGTCAGCCGTAATGGAAGACGGCGAAGGCCAAATCGAAACAGACTTTGAAACGTTCTGTTTTATTGCTAGGGAGAAATTGGGATGAGGACGGCACTTTATAGACAGTTCGCAGATGATAAATCTTTGCTATACGTTGGGATAAGCCTCAATGCGCAAAACAGACTGTCACAACACTACAAAAGCAGCGCTTGGTTCACAGAAGTGACCGATGTTAAGATTGAATGGTTTGACACCCGTGAGAAGGCTTTAAAGGCCGAGGTTGATGCCATCCATGCTGAAAAGCCAAAGTGCAATATCCACCATAACTCGCAGGCTGAGCGCGAGCTAGAGGAAGCCCCGCAGGAAGAGTTTCAGGGCATGAATAAACAAGTCATGCGGCTATTAGAAAGCAGCGGAAAAGTTTTCTTTTCCAAAACGGAAGTTGGCAAGTTTTTGGGGGTTTCAAATTTCTACATCACTAATTTTGTAGACGAAAAGAAACTTAGAATTCTTCAGCCATTCCTGCCTGCCTCGCCGCGAGAAGTATTTTACATCAACGATATAATAAACTGCATTATTGAAATGACGGAGGGAACATAATGATAACCGCTGATAAAATGACCAACGCCGAATATCACGCCACTGACGCAATCAGCTCAAGTGACGTGAAGATGGTCCACAGCAAGTCGTTGGCGCACTGGAAGGCCAAGGTCTACAAATCCAGCACAGTGTTTGACATTGGAACCTGTGTGCATGCGATGGTGCTGGAGGACGGCAAGGGCATGGTGCGTGGGCCAGATACCCGGCGCGGCAAGGCTTGGACTGATCTATATGAAGAGGCGCAGGCCAAAGGCGAGACGCTGCTGACTGCCGGTGACTATGACCTTGCGCAAAATATTGCGCACAGCGTTGTGTTTCATCCAGCAGGACAGCGCATGGCAGGCGACACAACGGTTAATGAAGCCAGCTTCTTTGCCACTGAGCCGACAACCGGGCTGAAGATCAAGTGCCGCCCAGACAGCTATTGGGATGCCAAGGGCGTGATTTACGATCTGAAAACGTGTCAGGACGCTTCACCAAAAGGCGTAAGCAAGGACATGGTGTCGTACAATTATGCCATTCAAGCCGCCTTCTATCTTCATACAATGGTTTGCGCTGGCTACCCAGCCGAACAATTCGTTTTTGTAAATGTTGAGAAATCGGTTCCATATTCGGTTTCAACCAGCATTCTATCACCAGAATATCTTGCTTGGGGGAAACAGAAGATGCACGAAACCCTCGACAAGATTGCTAAAGCCAACGAGGCCCAGCGATGGGACACTGGTTGGTCCGACACGACCAATGTGGTTGTACTACCAAGATGGCTGCAATTAGACGCAGCCGAATTTTAAGCTAGGAGACTAAAACATGGCGAATACTGACTTCAAATCAACGATGTGTAGGAATGTGGAATTTAAGTATCCACGACTGTCCACAACTTTTCGTTATAATACCGCAGAAAAACGGAGCGAGGAGTGCAGTCCAACTGCGTCCAATGCGTCCTACTCCGTCGCATGGGAAATGCCGCAAAGCGAAGCGGCCAAACTACATGCAGAATTGAAAGCTCATTACGAAAGCTGCAATCGTAAGGAACCCTTCACAAAAGTCTTCGGCATGAAAAAGCTGGAGAATGGCAATGTCGAGTTTCGCGCAAAACGCAATGGCACTAACAGCCAAGGCGCGCTGAACGAAAAGCCTCGCGTGATTGACGGCATGAAGCAGCCATTGGCTGACTTGAACATCTGGGGCGGTTCAAAGGGCAGCATCAAGGTCACTGCGTACCCGGTTTGTGATCCTGAAAATAACGGCGGCATATCCTTACTTATAGATACCGTGCAAATTACCCATGCGGTCTACGGCGGCGGTGGCTTAGATGACTTCGATGAAGTCGGTACAACGATGCAGGGTGGACTTGACGCAGCGCTGGACGACTTTGGACCTGCTGCGGTTGAAACTGTAGCCGCTCAAGCGCCAGCAGCTTTACAGGATGACGAAATACCGTTTTGATAAAGAAAACCCCGGCAGTTGGGACACTGCCGGGGTTCCACTAGGAAAACAGACCGATTGATTGGAGAAAGTCCGAATATGAAAACTTTAACAAAAACAAGCGACGTTGGCAAGGTTGAGATGCTACTTGCAGCCGGTGCGCTGGACACTCGCATAAACGACGCCGGGTCACAGTATTCACCAATCAAGCTGAAGGAAATTGCGGCACTGGTGGATGAACCGCAGGCCATTGAGAAGTCAAAGGCCGCGTTCATCATCCCATCAACTTATCGTGAGCATGACGGCAGGAGCCACGCGGCTCAACGTGAGCGCGGCGAATACTGGATGCTGGCCATTGACGTGGATGAGGGCGACCCGTCGCTCACAGAGTTGCGCAAAGCCGTTGACCGAGTTACCGGCAATGCGTCTTCGCTGTTTTATTCGTCAGCCGGGGCCAGCGAAGACAACCGCAAGTGGCGCGCACTTATCCCGCTGTCTGAGCCTATCTCCGGCGAGGATTACGTTGACGCCCAGCTATCTCTGTTTGAGCTGTTAGCCGCAGAAAATATAACCGCTGACCCAGCATTATCGCGCACTGGCCAACCAATCTTCCTTCCAAACGTGCCGCCAGCCAAGCGAGACAGCGCCGGTCACCCGCTGTTTTACCACGGCGCACGCAATCGCGGTGACGGCCTGCTTGTGCCAAAGGAAAGCACAATCTGGGCAAACTTGATTTTTAGGCGCAAGAATGCCGAGATAGCCGAGCAACGTGCCGCCGCCGAGCGTGCAATTAGAGCGCAGCAGCGTGAAGAAAAGCAAAATAAGTTTGGTGAGAGTGATCCAGTTGCCGAGTTTAATCGTAGCAACACGATTGCCGACCTGATGGTCAAGCATGGCTACGAGAAGCAAGGTCGCTCCGACAGCTACCGCTCACCAATGCAAACATCTGGCTCGCACGCCACCAAAGATTTCGGCACGCACTGGGTCAGCCTGTCAGGTTCAGACATGGCGGCAGGCATAGGCCAGACCAGCGCAGAGTTTTGCTGGGGCGACGCATTTGACCTGTATTGCTATTACGAGCATGGGAACGACATGCGGGTGGCTGTCAGGACTTACGCAGCCGAATTGCGGCCCAGTCCGTTTGAAGAGGTCAAGCAGGCGACACCAGGGGCCGAATACGAGCCTGATGATGGCTTAGACGACTTTGACACCGTGCCAGAGGCCCAGATTGCGCCAGAGGTCCAACCTAAGCCTGCACAGAGGCAGGAATGGCCGACTAGGGTCTTCCGGTTTGATGAGGCAAGTTTGCCGCGCAGGCAGTGGGTATATGGTCATCACCACATCAGAGGTTTTGTCAGCGTCACGGCATCCGCCGGTGGTATAGGCAAGACTTCTCTTACTATGGTTGAGGCGTTAGCAGTAGCAACGAATCGGCCATTGCTGAACGAAAAGGTAATCCAGCAGGCAAATACTTGGATAATTAATTTAGAGGACGATCTGTCAGAAATGCAACTGCGCTTGGCAGCGGCTATGAAGCATTACAAAGTCAGCCACGATGACATTGACGGCAAGCTGTTTATGGATGCGGAAGACACAATTGGCATCACGCTGGCCGCTGAGACGAGGGACGGCATAATCCAAAATGACGCCCTGCTCAACTTAATGCGCGACAAGATCAAAGCGAATAATATTGGTTTAGTCATAATTGACCCATTTGTGTCAGTTCACCAAGTTAACGAAAATTCCAATATGAGCGTGCAGGTGGTGGTCGCAATGCTGCGCAAGCTGGCCAGAGAGGCCAATGTCGCCATCCACGTCGTGCATCACGTCAGAAAGGGCAACGGCGTTGACGCTGACATAGATAGCGTCCGAGGCGCAGGCTCACTTATCGGTGCGGCCAGAGCAGCCAGAGTTATCAACCGAGTTAGCCTAGAAGACGCAACTGCGCTGGGCGTGCCGGAAGACAGCGCCAGAGGTCTGTTTAGGGTTGATGACGGCAAAGCTAATCTCAGCGCGCCAGCAGACAAGGCAGTCTACCGCCGCATGATTGGCGTCAAGCTCGACAACGAAGAATACATTGGCGTGGCCGTTGAGTTCAACCTGCCAGATCAGTGGTCAGGCATGTCAACCAGTGTAGTCAACAATATGCTGGCGCTCATCGACAAGGGGCCAGAGGATGGCGAGCGCTACTCAATCAGGCCGCAAGACCGGCAGCGCTGGGTTGGCCTAGTCATCACGGGATATGTGTTTCCAAACATGGACGACGCGAAGACCAGCGGGCAGGCCAAGTCAATTCTGCGCAAGTGGATGGATGAAGGTTTGATTGAAGAGCAACAGTATCACAGCCCAAGCCAGCGCAAGGAGCGTGGCGGCGTGATGTCAACAGGTAGAGTTGGGGAGATGGGAATATGACAAAGTTTACCGGATGGTGGGGGGATTGCTTCCATAGTAAGAACGCAAGCGAACAAGTGAGAAACATAAAAGAGTTTGCTGGTTGGGTAAAGGCAAACCCGAATGTTGATTTCTACTGGCCAAACTATGCCGCCGCTCCGTGGCACATCCAGTGCGTCACCAAGATAGGCGATGACGACGTTGAGATGAACTTCTGGCCACACAAGTCAAAGGGACAGTTTAAGTACGAGAAGGCCATTGAGCCGCTGAGCGCGTTTGTTGACGAGTTAGTCAAGCGGCAAGTGGAAGCCGAAAAAGAAGAAGATTTTGATGTCGTTGAGTAGTGCGCCAGTGGATTTTCTCAGTGGCGCACCAGTGGCGCGACTGGCGCATTTGGCTGAAAGCCGTGAAATTAAGGGTGATTCGGAAATATCGCAAACACCTTATTTATATAGTGCGCCACTGGATTTACTGAATTTCCTCCGGAAATTTACACCCAGTGGCGCACTTTGTCAAGACGCAGGTCTAAAAAGAGTTGGCCAATGCCAACACTCTCTTTTTTTGAGACGACCAGCAGCGCCATTGCCGGGGCTTTCTTGGCTGACGCCAAGCCCCGTCAAAGTCGCAGCTTTGCGTCCTTGCTTCAGTTGGCAAGGTTGGAATAGGTTAAGGGGGTTGGTCCACAATGGTTAATAAAGTTAAAGCAGGAAAGCAAAAGTCAGAGGCAGCGAAAGCGGCGATGGCCAATCGTGGAAAGTTCGATAGCAAATACACTAACTACGGTAAGCCGATCCATTACAAGGTAGCAGCAGCAGTGGTCCCGTTTAGTGCCGCGTCAGCTAAGGCGGCAATGGTCTGGGGTGATACGCTGGTCGAGAGTGTGCCGCCAGCTTACGCGCTGCGCTACAGAGAGCTGAAGGGTGATCTGGACGCCGCCATGATGACAGACGATTACGCGCTCTGTGCTGAGTTGTCTGCGTCTCTCATAAAGGCACTCAAGATGATGAATGAGAAAGCAAGGGCCGACGGCTTCAAGCCGCCGCAAGTTGATGGTCATATTGTTGAGTGGGGCGGCAAGATATATTGCTTCCTCGCCAGCGGTGATGCAGGCGCATTGCGCAAGGCTAGGCCGACGTGGGCTGTGTACCATTTGGATGACGTGTGTGCCGTCCTAAGCGTGCGTACAGATGAGATGATGGCCGCAGTGGTCAACAAGTTTCCTAACGCTAAGATAACTCAGGTTAGGTTGTATGATGATGAAATCCCATTTGGGCATGATTGAAGGAAGACAAGATGAAACGTGATGAAATACTGAAGAGCGCCGGTCACTTGATAAGCAAGGATCGACACGACACATACGGAGACAGTGCGACGTCTCACAGCCGCATAGCTGCGTTCTGGTCAGCTTATCTAGGCGTCGTGGAGATTACCGCAGTTGACGTGGCATCCATGATGGTGCTGATGAAGGTCAGCAGGAGCAAGGGCGGGTCAGCCTCGCCGCATCTCGACAACTTTGTGGACATTTGTGGGTATGCGGCGCTGGCCGGTGAGATGGCCGCTGAGAGCGTAAAGGATGCCAAGTGAGCCTAAATGCAACTGATCTTGATTTCTGGGCGCAGTTGTACTTTAATTGAACGTGCGGGCTTGTCCTCCCGATAGCTCGACAACTCTGCCTCTGATTGCGTCAAGTGCAGTCAGGGGCGTTTCTTTAAGGGGAAGCCGATGGCGTACCGAATAGAACTGAAGATGAGCTTGAACTGTGATGATAGCGACGAAGCTGAGCTAGAGCTGGATGAGCTGGCTGACTATATCGGCGGTAGGCTGATTGATGGCTCAGACTATGAGCGCGTCGTACAAGCAATGGTTGAGGCAATCGTTGAGCTGCATAGCGTTGATGATGGCGACACTGTCCACTGAAAGGTGAATGGTGGGTTAAGCTCTGCGCGAGACATCGCCACAGCTCAGCGCGCATCTGCTCGCGTAGCAAACAAGGCAGAATGGTGTCAAGATTGCGTCAACATTGTGGCAACATTGTGGCAACAATAAGGCAGATAGGTGTTATCATGCCCCATAAATGTCAACACGTTGTAATCATTGCATATTAAATTTAACATAATCACCATTATGCGTCTTAGCTGGCGGATGAGGCAAAATGCCCCCCGGGTCAGGATTTCTGGCCGGGTGGGCGTGTGTAGAAAAGCACGCACACGCGGCCAGAAAAAAAATAAACTTGCTAAGAAATATTTGGGGGGGTATTGTGTGGGGGTAGACGGCAGCGTTGTAGCGCCCCGTCTACTTGATCGGCCATATTTTAGGAGTACAGCCAATGACAATTTCAATAGAT
>Ga0307489_10002375_pt1 | contig 12596 bp, 15 predicted proteins | sample SB12metaG_FD_202247 | JGI IMG/M metagenome (GOLD analysis project Ga0307489, IMG submission 202247) | Sea-ice brine microbial communities from Beaufort Sea near Barrow, Alaska, United States - SB 1.2 | ecosystem: Environmental > Aquatic > Marine > Coastal | place: USA: Alaska | collected...
TTAGCCTCTGTGTCTGCCTCTGCTTCGACGCTCGCGATATCCTCGACACCCTTGCCGATACAGCGAACGCGGTGGACTGAAAGATGCAGGCGGCGCTGGCGGGCGTCCACGCCATCTCCGAGAAGAGGTGAAGCGGTATTTCGTCTCTGTAGCCAGCGCTTGTCCGATTTGCGTAGTCGGGGAAATTAACTCAGGAATCGCCTGTTTTAGACATATTTTAATTTGCCTTTGAAATACTCAGTTTCAAAATCATTTCATCGATCAAAATAATTTATTGCCACTTCATCCACTAAAGCCCCCAAAAATAATGTTCCTGGATTATGCATCCTTGTTCCTGAATAAACCCGCGCCATGCGAGCCCTACCGCCTACTTACGAGCTGTGTGTCACTAGTCATCCATTTTTATAATAAAGCCATCCCGCTCTTCTCTGTGCGTCCTGAACACGCGCCTCGTTCAACCGCTCCGTTCCCCAAGCCGCTCGACCAGAACCCCTTCGTGAATAACGACGCGTGGCGCAAGCACCCGATGCTGAACGGCACGTGGCAGAGGCGTTAGTGGAACAAGCACTCGACCGACGTTGAATTCGGCTGGGTGGTATTTGAGAACGAGCACTGGACCGGCTGGATCTCCTTCTCCTCCGCGCGTCGGAATGAGCGTTAACACTCAGGGATGGCGCTCCAAATCCGGTTCGAGTGCTGTTCTGAATGACCCTTCTGCGTGGCGCCACGCTGCGCCCGGCTTTTTCATCGGCCTCGCCGCCTTCGGGCTCTTCGTCGCCTGCGACAAATCCACCGCCAAAGATACAGCAAAGGCGAGCGAGCCACTAAAAAAAAGGCGTCCGGGAGGAGTCACTCGGTTTCGGGGGTTGGGGGACGGCTTGTTAACGGTAGTGATGTTAGCGGGGAGTGCGCTCGACGGCATTATTCGCTGATATTTGCGGAGCCTCGCGATACAAAATACAGTTCCTGGCTGGCGGGGCGCGCGCGGGGAGTGGGATGCGCGAAGGCGGAGGGGAGCCGCAGGGAACAAAAGGGGGGGCGGAGAGGATGAAAACTCGTCAGAGAAGGTTTTCTGGGAACCAGGGGCACGCGGGCGCGGGCGCCGCTGCCGGCGGCGCCACGGAGGCGCGCCAGGGCCGCCGCCGCGAGACGACGACGGAATATTCGACGACGGAGGTTTCGGTCGAGCCGCGGCGGAAGAAGCCGCGCGGGGGTGGCGGCGTAAGCGGCGAGGACATTGCGGATGCTGCCCCGTTCGGAATCATGGGAGGGAAAGGAGAGGTGCTGGCGAGGTGGATGGAGGATTCGGGCCCGCTGTGGGCTGCGCGCGACGCCGACGCGCTGCGTGCCACGTTGCGCCGCGACGGCTTCCTCCTCCTGCGCGGCCTCCTGCCGCGCGGCGGCGTCCAGGCGGCGCGTAACGCCGCGCTCGCCGCGCTCACCCGCGAGGTTCCGCATCTCTTCGCGGCGCCGGCGCCGGGGCCGGAGGGGGTGGCAGATGGGCGGCTGGTCCCTGGCGCCGCCAATCTGGGGCTGCTCTCGCGGCAGAATATCGCGAACATGCCCGAGGTGCGCGCTGTGCTGGAATGCGACGAGCTCTTCGACGTCGCGGAGGCGCTACTCGGCGGTGGGGGCGGGGGCGGGGGCAGGGACACAGATGGCGGGGGCGGGGGTGGGGACGGAGGCGGGGGCGGGGAGGGAGTGGACCCCGCTGGCCGCGGCGGGTTAGAGTCAACAGCAACAGCATCGGCAAACTCAGCGGCGGCGGCGAGAGGAGGAGGAGGAGGCGGCGGCGGTTGCGCCATCACGACGGCGTACAAGTGGTTCCGCGCGGTGGCGGGCGGCGAGTTCACGGGCGTGCACACCGACCGCGTGTTCTTGGGCCGCGGCACCGACCGCCTCATCACCGCGTGGATCCCCTTCGGCCAAGTCGCCGTCAAGGACGGCGCCCTCATGGTAGGGCCTGCCAGATTTTGCTCGCCACGTCATCCTCCACATTTTCGACCCTCATTACTTGAGTAGAACGACATCTCATGACGTGGCGAGCATTATCTGCCTGGCCCAAGCTCAAGGTGTTGCGCGGCTCGCACCGGTCGGCAGCGTTCGCGAAAGTGCGAACGACGTACGGCCGAACAGAGGTGGGCGGCGATGGCACCCGCAGCGGTTGGCTCACCGACAATGCCGCGCTGTTGCCCGCCGTGCTCGCCAACGGTGGTGTCGCTAGCGCCAGAACCGGAGCCGAAGCAGGACTTCGCGGTGTTACGGCTGGGTCCGGCGGTCATACCACTGGGGTCGGAGATGGTACAACCGGTGCCGGCGATGTTCGGACTGGTCTTTCTCCTGGCCTGGACTGGCGCACGGCTGACTTCCAGCCTGGGGATGTCGCCATCCTCACCATCGACACCGTGCACATGTCGGCCGCAAACTGCTCGGGCGACGCCGTTGCTGAGACGGAAGCGGGGACGGCGGCGGGCGGAGGTGCAGGCGGAGGCGCGGCGCGGGTTCGCGTGAGCTGCGACACGCGGTGGCAGCTGGGCTCGGAGCTATCGGACCCGCGTTTGAAGGTGTGGCGGCGCCGCGGGGCGTCCGCGTCCGCAGCGGGGCGGCGCATCGTCGACGAGCTCAGGTTGGATGGATGGCGCGACGATGACGACAACGACGACGAGTCCGACGAGTCCGACGACGACGGCGCCCATCAAGGTGCCGGCGCCGACGAATAATCACCGGATCGGCTTCAAAGTTTAAAGGAAATGGGTTAGTGGAAATTTGGGGGGGGGGGCGAGGGAACGATTACTCACTTTCTGCGCGCGCGTTGCGGCAGCTCAGCGGGGAGCGGTAGTAGTACGTATTGACATTACATGTCACACACACCTTTGAACGTCATTGCCGCGGCTCATAGGTGTCTTATATCGCCTCGTCGCAAACGAGGGAGCTTTCACCGAGAACACGTTTTCCGTTTTTTACTAACGTTCATCGAGCCCAGTAGGGCGCTCACATGGTGGTCATTTGAGCGCAGGCACCTGTGCACCCGCGCCAACCTCCTGGAATCCGCCCTGTGTGCATCACCAGTGTGTTGGTTGACGTCGTGTGGCATCGGTATCAGGTGTGCTTGTGATGGTTGCGCCCGCACCCATGCCAGCGTCTCGGGGTGAATCGACGCAACAAACCCACACATCCGCTTATAGCAGGGGGAGCCGTGCTCCCGCGCCCACCTCAACACGTTCAGGTGCCCGCCATCAGCTGCGACAGCACGTCGCCGAGTCCTACGGACAGTCGTGCTCCCGCGCCCATCGCAACACCTCCAGGTGCCCGTGCCAAACGGCCCACGCGCACGCGTGTTCCACGCGTCGCACGGGCAGTCGTGCGCCCGCTCCCACTTCAACACACCCAGACGCTCGCCCCGAGCGGCGAGCGCACACCGTGACCGATTCCGCGACTCGATAACGCGCGACCGGTGACGGATTTACCACGAACCCGGAAACCGATAGCTTTGAACCTAGATAGCCATTTGAACGGTAAATCACAGCTTTCAACTAGCCAGGCTCCCTTTCACGACGAGCCCAGGGCGGTGCGCGGGTGTTTCGCAGCTTAGTCGCGAACAATGCTTCACATCTTCGCGCGCATTCCAGGCGCGGCGGCGGCTCGACGGCGGCGCGGAAACATGCCCGCCGCACGAGGAACGTATGCCGGGTCGGTGCTGCTGCTGCGCGGTGCTTGCACGGGCGGGTCGGCTGCGCGCACGGCCCGCGCTCCGCGCGGGCGCGCAGGGGGGGAGATTCTCTGCTGGGCGACATTCATGACGTGAGGTGAGCTCCGTCGGTGCTCACGGCTCGGCGCCCATCCCGCGCCTATATCCTATCGCCCCTGGCATTCCCGTCCGTCGCGCGTCGCCCGTCTCCGCGCCGAAACCCGCGCGTGTCCACCGTTGGGTTGGCCAGTGTGCACAGTGCTTGCGCGAACAATTGCGTCTGTCTCCCTAATTTATCTGTTCCGCCTCTCACACCCTCCTCCTCGCCCCTTCTTCACCTCCTGTCACGCAGCGGCCGCGCGGGCGCACCCTCGAGTGACATACAAGTCACCCGTCACCGTGCGTGCTGTCGCCGCTGGCGGCCCCGGTTCGACGCAACCCACGGGCAGCCGCTCGCTTTGGACCAAGCGAGCCGATCACGAGCCCCGTCTCATCCCCGCGCGCGGCAGGTCAGAGGCCGCCACCGCTGCCCGGCAAGGCCCCCCTGCCTGCGCGAGGGAGGTGCGGTTGATGGGGTCCAAGAGCAGCAGTACCTTCTGCGCAAAGAGGTCTGGGAACCTCTCGAGCAGGTCACGCAGCGGCGAAAAAGTGTTGTCGGTGCGATCGCCCCTGCAGCCCATCGGCTGCGAGAGAGGCGCGGCGCCGGCACCGAAGGAGGAGATACCCGCCATGGCAACTAGGAGGCGTGAGGCGGCGAAACTGCAGGTACCTTGGAGGGGCCCCAGCGGCGGCGGCGGCGGCGGGGCGAGCGTGCAAGTAGAAGGCAGCAGGTTCAAGTATAAAATATAACATTGAAAGACAAGCCCACGTCGGAAAATGTAATTTTCGGACATTTAAATCAAGACGTCTTGAGTGAACTCTGTTTTGTCAGGTGGCCGTATGGCGTCAGCATGCATGTGACTGGATCCGCGAGTCGATAATGATTTTACTGACAATGGGTTTGAATTCTAATGAGCCTTTGAGAACTCAGAATGAATTCCAAAATGATCAAATCAGCCTTTCAAATTCCTCACCACGTCGCCATACGAACATGCGCGCTGCTGCGCCACAAATTGTTGCAAAACATCGGCGCCGGCGGCGACGGCTTTTCGCCCAAGGCGGAAAAGGAGTGAAACAAGGGTTGAAGTTTTACGACAATTTGCGAGGAAGTTGAGGCGTGTTTGCGGATTGCATGGGCAAACAGTGCAAAAGTGTGTTCCACCAGTGTGATCTTGGATGGCCAAATCATTATAATCGTAATCGGGTGCTGGAGCACCCAATTCCCCTACATCAGTCTACTTGCCTGTGAGAACAGTTACTATTTGTGTACCGGTACACGCGCACGGCGGTTTTTTTGTCGAGACACCGGGTACGGTTTCTCATTTGCGCGCCCCCATTGTAGGGCAATTGGGTGCTCATTCGTACGTATGGGAGAATCCCGATTTCGATCGAACTGAAACCTTAGCGCATTATTATATTATATTATTATGGCACTTTTCGTAGGACTATTGTGGTGATTTTACCAAACCTTTAGGGTACATGTTGTAGTGCTTTGGGTTTCCATCAGTCACTGAAAATAGCTGAAATTCAGTGGTATTGGGCGTCGCGCAAAAAGTTTATCCAGGCTTCGCTAGACTCTCCCGGCCTCTACAACTTTGGTGGCGGCTGTGTCGGGTTGTAGACCGTGGCTTTCTAGATTCACAGTTTACTTTTTACAGCTTTTGAGCTGATTTTAGACTGTTTGCTCGTTCGTCATGGTTTCTCGGCGCCCTACGGGGGAGTCAAATCCGCCTGTGAACCTAGAAAGCCAACCTTTGCGGTGTTTACTCGTTCAATGTGCGTTTTGGGGCGCCTTAGTGGTACAGTGATTTCATTTTGCCCCAAAAAGCGTAGGTAATCCAAGGATTTTGGAGTCTCAGCCCGTACTACGGCGGTGACGGCCGCGGCGATCGAACACGCGCTTGCTGGCGCTCAGTACCTGGCGCGTGTCAAGGGTGTATCCGCGGGACATCCGTGTCCCGCGTGTTCCCGACGCCGCCGTGGTACGCTGCTCCCGTTTCGCGAGGCCGAATCCACCGGTTCTGCCTACATCTACACGATTCTCTTTCCACGCACCGACCCCGTCCAAGAATTCACTCCCCTTTCAGCTGTGCGTTTTTAGCGTACCAGGTACACGCCGGGCCCCTCTCAGATGCATTTAATACTCGGCCGCGGGGCCATTTACAGGCCTGGGAATAGGGGGGCTATCCTCGGCAGGTTGTGGCCGAGGTCACCCCGCCTCGGGCCAGCCCCCCCCCGCGATGCCGCGCGCGATGCAGTCGTCGCGCCGTTCAATTAGTCGTTTGTGTACGTTTTCGACACCCCAAAACGAGAATTTGTACGGCAAGATGGCTGCATCGCGCGCGGCATCGCGGGGTGGGGCTGGCCCGAAGCTGGGTGACCACGGCCACAACCCACTGAGGATAGCCCCCCTATTCCCAGGCCTTTTTAGGGCCCCGCGGCCGAGCATTAGATACATATGACAGGGGCCTGGCGTGTTTCTCGGTCACTGGCAAACAGTCGGGCGAAAAATCCAAAATAATGTCGTCGCGAAATAAGGGGTGTTTTACATTTCCGAACGGCATTAATTCTCAGTGTGCGAAATCACTGTAAGTGGACGCACAGCGCCTGGATAAACGTTCTCGTAACGGTCCCAAATATATAAATGCTTGATTTCATAATTTGGACATGACGATTGCCCGTACTGTACGGTTGTCTAGTTGTCTACGACGCTAGCTTCCTGAGATGCTGACCGCGGGCTCGAATCCCACCAAGAGCACGTGAGTGTCTTGCGCCACGCCGTGCGACATGACATGAGCACCCGCGCGGTACCACATAGCTTGAAAATCCGAAGTTGTATGACAGAGTAACTCGTGAATCAGACCATGCATTGACTGTAACCATTGGCGCTTATCGCTAATTTTGTTCTTGGAATTTGACCTAATTTATGAGTGGCTGTTGAGTGAAAAGTGCCGTAATATATTATATTATATTATCGACTCGCGGATCCGGTCATATATTTTCGAACGTGGGCTTGTCTATGAAACGCTGGGAGTGGATATTGACATGGGCGAATCCACGTATTGACGAGTATTGACGAGTATTACGGTAGTGAAACTATTGAGTGTATTGACGCAGCTCCTGTGAGCAAACAGCGTGACTGTAACTCGCCTCCCAAATTCGCCTAAAATACACGTACCGTCAGAAACAAATCCGGCGCTCCGCGCGGGGGGGGCTAGGTATTGACCAGTATTGACAAGTATTATGGGTCGGAAATGATACAGACAGTATCATGCTTCAGTCCGAACCAGATCGGGTTTTGCCCACACGATGCTCTCCTCGATCCGTGTACAATTGGGGCGCGCAAATGACACACCGTACCTGGTTTCACAGACAAAAAAACCCCGCGTTTGCGCCAAGGCGGAGACACATTGTCCCTCAGCACGGCCGACGCGGAAACGCCTCGCCACCGGGATCGTCCCGATGAGAACACACCACACGTTCTGTCGTATGAGGCGCACACATACCCAATTCAGAACGTCACGACCGCCCTTCAGAGCGCGCATTCGGGCCGGCACGCGGTTTCCCGGTAAAATGCCGCACCGGCCGCATAACTCGGCGCGCGACTTGAAGTATGGGTCGTAAGCGAGTGCACGAGTCGGCGGGGGACGCAATGCAACGCAAGCGTGCCGTCCAACGCGAGAAGCTCGCCTGCCACGCGGAGCAGTCGGCACAACCGGCGGAGATGATTGCGCGTTATTTCGGCCTGGCGCGTTGTACTGGTACACAAATTGACTGATGAACTACGCGGCCCATGGACCCGCTGTATAAGAAAATAAGGGTCTCAGTGGTGAGTTCTGGAAACACACTGTAACTCAAAACTCACGACCAGCCATCCGGCCGGCCGACACCGTCTAATTAGCGTCATTGCCGACCGGAGTCCGACCACCCTTATTATCTTATACAGCGGGTCCGTGGGCCACGTAGTATCCCATACACGGATCGCCTACCCCAAAGCCCGATTTCGATCGATCTGAATCCTTACAATAAGAAAGGGTCCATTTGATAAATGAAGAAGGGCTATGTCACGGCAGGATACTCATACGAATAGTGCTTTATACTACGCAGTTCAGTCCCCGAACCAAATGGTCGCATTTGCTCTTTGTCCATTTTCTTTGGGTTAACTCGTCAATTTCCATAAAGCTCTCGTGCGGCGCAACCTGTCCGTTTCAGAACGCCGCACGTTTTTATTTCCCCCTTATGGTTTATTAGACGTCGAAATCGAGAAAATCAGGATATGATATACAAGTCGCGCGTACGAGGCAGGGTCAGCCTATAGGATTCAACCTTACTTTTGGTCAAATGCCCGCGCCGTTGAAAGGAGAATATTCGGTTTCAGACGGTCCGCGCGGTCACTGTACGCGCCCGTCCGTTCCGTGCGCCGGCCACATCTCGCGGCAATTCCACCGAACACCCTTAAGATCGCCAAAACACGCGACGGACGGTCGTTCACCGTGAGGTACGCCCTTCAGGACATCCCCCCGCGCGCTCGCCACGTCGTATACGCGCGCGACGGCGCGGGCAATTCGCGTTCAAGATGCGCTTTCACATCGCGAAACTTTCGATAAACCGAAATTGGGTCAACTGCGATCAAGTGTCATTGTGGTTTCACATCCCGAAAGAAACACATTTCAAATCCATCGTATCGCTCTGATCGCTAATGTAACTTTTAGGCTGACCCTGCCTCGTACAAACATGTTTCAATCTGACACCTTCAAGGTACATTTTAGCGAGGAGCAAATGTGACCGTTTGGCACAGTACAGAGACTGAACTGCGTACTGTATGACAAAGTGCGTCAAAGTGTTACAGAGCAAAGCAATAGCAAAAAGCATCGACCAATCACAGGCTCCGATTTTGGTCGGAACGGTTTGATCCGAGCTTGTGATTGGTCCATGCTGTTTGCTTTTGCTTTGCTCTGTAACACTTTGACGCACGTTGTCATGGTAGCCACCCAGATGAACAGCTTCTTCCGGCCGCAGCCCCCCGTCGAATAGTGATTTCGACATTCTCAGATCATCGATTCATCGTATGGGCAAAATAGGGGGGGGTCCCAAAACGGTACCCCCCGGACCGACCTGTTTCCGCCCCGGCCGGACATTCGGACAAATTACAACTCCCGGATCAGTTCCCTTTTTGATGAGTTACAACTCGCAAACTCATGTCACTAAACGACAGGGGAGATTTTTCAGTTGTTACCTCGGGGTACAAAAATGGTTGACACCCCACCGGATCCGCGCACCCCGTCCAGCTGCAGACGTCCTCCCAGGGGTAATAATACTAAAATGTCGGGGTGGGTCACCCCCCTCCTAGAAGGTGATTTCAGACCCCCCAAACATTTGCTGTCTGGCGCGCACTACTCGACGCACCTGCGCCCGTACATAACGCCTCGCCGGCCGTCGACGCGGGCAATCGTTCGGCGGAAGGGTCTTACATCCATTTCCGCGGCGGTCGGGTGGCGCGCGACTAGTGTCGCACTCCATTTGGCCGCACTTTTGCAGCGTGTTTGAGTCTGATTCGTGGTGGTATCGGCGGCTAGGAGGCAGGCCGGAGGGCGAGGGGAGACGAGGGCACATTTTGTGTCAGACATCCGGCTGCACGGTCGCCGCAGGTGCGCCTTCCGCCTGCCGCGAGGGGTAAGTGGTCCACGGCGCCAGCGTGCCCATCACCGCGTTCGATGCCGCGTCTGCGCCGTCACCGCCAGCGCACCCAGCCGATCCGACAGTCGCAGCAAGCCCGCCAGCAACAAATGTCGCCGCGGTCAGCGGAGATGTCCTGAGGGCGGCGATCCACCGTCTATACAACACTCGGAAAGGAGGAAGGTGTTCAGCCGATATGCCGTGGCATTCTCAGGGTGCTTACCTGAGCGAATTCGCAATCCGCACCGTTAATTGCGCGAGCAGCACCGAAAGCAACGATGTCACACGATATATACTTCAACCCATTGAGCGCTTGTGTAACCACCCGCGGGTGTAGATGGCAGCTACCGGCACGTCCGATACCGTCCACTACACGCCTTATTCACGCATATCTATGACTGCAGCGTGGAGGTGGCAATGGCAAGTGCAGCTAAGAATGCTTCCGCATCTTGATTTGTGTCGCCCGGAAAATGCATTTTCATTTCGGTACATTCTTGAGTTGATAGACCGCAGATTCCCCGTACAAAGTCCCAATCCGAAATGATTGGTGGGCGCACTACGAAAATGAAGAAAGCGCCACTGTATTTCGCAACCTGCACGGAGGCATGGCGGAGCGCCGCGTCGGCGGCGGCGGTACTTTCAGTGATACAAAGCATTCGTTTTGCTCGCGAGATGACGCTGCTGTGGCGGCGGCGGCGGATTCGTGGCGACGGCGTCGGCGGCGCGAACTGTGTTTTTCCATATCAATGCCTCAAGAGTTAACTCGTCACACGACAAGCGCGCCGCACACGCTGTGGCGCCGAATCTGGCACCGGTGTCAGGGGAGCGTCTTCCCGTAAGGGATGTTAAGCCTTTGGCACACTAGAAGCATCACCACTGCCGGCGCGGCGCTCCGCCCAGCCGCCATGAGAATGCCGATTGAAGTGCCGTGTTCTTCATTTTCATGCCTGCGCCCCGCCAAGGATTTTCGGAGGGGACGATAGTTGGCCGGATATAGAGCTACGAGGCAGGGTCAGCTTATAGGATCCACCGGGACGAAGATTGAGAACGATATCAGAGACGTGAAACGTGGCTTGGTGGGTACTCACCACCGAAACCCCATCCGACTCCAAATTCACAACCCACGTCGAGCCCTGGACATGGAGCGTCAGCGCGTCAGCCGGCGCAATGGTGAGAGGAGAATCCGCACGACTTACCAAGTCCAACTCCTCTCCCCCTAATCACGTGGTGTGAGGTCCCGGTCATTCTCCTTTTTGAGCGGACGCTGGAGCGGTCAACGCTGTCGTGTAAACGTGGCCTGCCCATGCCCCGCGAGTTGGGCAGGCGCGCACCACCCAAGCCAACATCTTGGCAGCCATCGGACCGCCGGGCCGTATAACCTGACGAGGCAGGATACACTTTTCGCACTGTCCGGTCTGATACGTGGGCCTGTGCCCGCTTACGCCGCGTCCCGTGCCTGCACCTGAGCGGGAAGAGCGCGCCGCGAGGTGTGCCCTGACTATGTAGGGGGTTCCGCGTGCGACACGCCGTGCGCCCACCCGCGATTCTGCGCGAGTCGCGCCGTCCCGGCCCGTTTCGTCGCCCCGTGCCGTCGCCCCGTGCCGTCGGCCCAGTTTTCAGGTTATTCAGGTTATTACGTTTCTGACTGTTTGGCTGTGCGCACGTGTCAATAATTCCCGCATATCCACGGATGACCCACCCCGACAGCCCGACATTTTAGTGCGAGGCAGGGTCAGCCTAAAAGTTGCATTAGCGATCTGCGCGATGTGATGGATTTGGAAGGTGTTTCTTGTGGAATTTGAAACCGAAATGACACTTGATCGCAGTTGACCCAAGATCAGTTTATCGAAAGTTTCGCGATGTGAAACCGCATCTTGAACGCGTTTTGCTCTCGCTGTTGCGTGCGTACACGACGTGGCGAGCGCGCGGGGAGGGCTTTTGAAGGGCGTACCTCACAGTGAACGGCGCTCCGTCGCGTGTTTTGACGATCTTGAGGATGTTCTGTTGAATTGCCGCGAGATGTGGCCGACGCGCGGAACGGAGCGCCACGCACAGTGGCCGCGCGGACCGTCTGATTCCGAATATCGTATTATCAAAGCGAGACTCCTATCAACGGCGTGAGCATCTGACCGTAAGTAAGGTTGAATCCTATAGGCTGCCCCTGCCTCGTATTATCACCCCTGGTCCTCCGTCCTACGCAGATCGGGTGGGGGGGGCAAACGGGGATTTGGATTTGCTTCAGTTAATAGACGGTCGCTCCTATAAATTACAGTGTAGATCAAGTTACCGTACACGGCACGGTAACTTGAAAATTGTGTGGGCGAGGGTCCATGAACTCAACGATTAGGGAGGGACGGGAATGTCTTCTCGGCATTTTGGGCATCTCCAGAATTCGGAAACGTTCCTGGGAGTTTTAGGCACTTTCTCGGGAATCTGAGGACGTTGGGCGGTTTGGGCAGTTTTATAAGCAAAGTAACTTTGCAGGTCCTACTGGGGGGTATAACTGCGGGAAACCTTATTTATATGGCGATACGACGTGTACCGGTACACTTTTTCGTTCTCAACTGATTTCATCTGATCGCGCGATTTAGCAATGCGTCTAATTGGGATGAGTTTTGAACCGTTATAACAGTTTGACCGTCGATTCAGGGTATTCCGAGACAACGGCTGAGGTTATTTTGACTGTTCCCTCAAAGCGCGCTCAGCTTGGTAGACTCTCTACCAGAGATAATCGTGAAGTTATCGAAGGCTAAGTCGTCGAAGGCCAAGTTTCCCGGAAAGCCCGGAATCATTTTTGCAGCAAAGCACGTGCTCGCGCCCCACTGGGAGACAGGGTGTTTTATAGGCGTGCCCGAGACGACGCCAGCCCCGACATTGCGCGCCGTTGCCACGAGGCCGAGGACGGGACAGGGGTGCGCGCTCGGGGCCGAGGACGCTCGAACAGCCGTCACCGGGGTCGATGGGGGTCTGATCACATCCGCGAGGCGAGTCGCCACCCACGGGCTCACTGTGTGACGGGGGAGGGGGAGGGTGGGGTCAGCCAGGCGGTGGGATGGGTGAGCACCAAAAGATGCAAGAATGCGGGAGCGTGGGGAGGGTTGTCGCGAGCAGAAGGGGCACTCACGCCTCAGAA
>Ga0307489_10002376_pt1 | contig 12596 bp, 16 predicted proteins | sample SB12metaG_FD_202247 | JGI IMG/M metagenome (GOLD analysis project Ga0307489, IMG submission 202247) | Sea-ice brine microbial communities from Beaufort Sea near Barrow, Alaska, United States - SB 1.2 | ecosystem: Environmental > Aquatic > Marine > Coastal | place: USA: Alaska | collected...
CACTGAAGATAAATTGATGAGACGCATGATACACTGTATAGACACAGACACTATTTGTTTAAGCTTTCTTCTAGCTCTAGCGGCCCGCGCATAAAAATATGACATATACAAATCTGTTCGTGCTATCTAACTTCGATCGTTGTTTTACTCGCGCTCCCGTACTTGGGTGTTCAATAGCACTTATGTATCTCAACAGTACGTAGAGAGAGAGCGAAAGATAGAGATAGAGAGAGACATCAGCGTGTATGAGGAGATCCCAAGCTTCTGCCTTGGCCCCCGCAGAAAGCACGTTCATCTCCATTACGATACGTATGCCACCGCTGGACGGGATATTGACACATAGGTGTTATCATTACATAGTTGAGTCGAAATACAGTGGCTCTACTCTGTGTGCAGCGGTGCCGCGGCCATCTGTGAGTTTGACGAGCTCTTCGCCGGATGAATCCGCGCGGCGATGATAGAAGCGGCTTGTATGACGGCGGCAGCGGTCGCGGCAAAGTCAGAGGAGGCAGTATACATTTATCCGACCATCCTATCTGCAGGCCGACCCTTGCACTGGGTGTTTCACTGTTGGATAGGGTAGAGTTATTCAACGCGGATGATATGAGCCTCCCGTGGCGTACACTTGTCGCTCAAACGTAATTTGGCTGCGCTAACGCATAGTTAGAGTGCATAGATCTACGATTTGTTAGCTGGGGCGCCGAGAGGGGAGCGAACTTGCGTAGGTTTGGGGTTGAGGACCTCGGAGTTGCAGTTGAGGAGCTGGGTGATCTCAACGCACAGCGGCTCCCAGTACCAGGGGCTTACACTGGTCAACTCTTCAGCTCAACCTGAGCCGTTTCACAAATGACACCCTCAACACCCCCTATTGTCCCCGGACATCCCCTAAACAAACCCTCAATGCACCCCCTATCCAACAAAAAGCGCTAACGTTGAGCCGAAAAGTGGACGAGGTTGAGCTCGTGCCCAGTAAGCCCGCCCGCCCATCTCGGCCCACACACGGGCTTGACTGCTTGGATGGTAGAGCCTGATGGCTTTCCGAAGCACCACCGCGCAGGGGCTAACACTCGTCCACTGCTCAGCTCAACCTGAGCCATTTCTGACACAGAATACAACCTAATCCCCCCTAATACCCCCTCACTCCCCCCCACACACCCCCTCAACATCTCCTACATGCAACCCCTGTCCCACAGCAAGCGCTTACGTTGAGCTGAGAAGTGGACGAGTGAAAGCCCCTGCCACCGTGCCGTTGAGATCTGCCTCAAGCTTTTTCGGCAGCACGTAGTCTTCTGGATCGAGGGACGATTAGCAGAGTGACAAGATATCCCATATCGACATCCAAGATGACCATATCGATACTGTCATCTCCCACATCATTAGCCCATACCCCATATCGATATTCAGGATGACTGTATCGATATGGTAGATAACCATATCGACATACCATATCCCATATCAATAGCCCACATTGCATATCGATATTCCCATCGATCTCCCATTGATGTTCGATCTCCCATATCAATCTCCAATATAGATCTCTCATATCGATATCATGTCATACCAGTTCACTCTGCTCGCCACGTAACATGAAGCATAAACGTGCGCCACGATGTGGTGATTAACGCCGCGAGCACCGTACACTATGCGGTGGGTGACGCGGCACGCACGCGCAGCAAGCACCGGCACACTATGTTGAGGATGACGTTCACAGACTTCCGTCAGAGAGAGGGAGAGAGATAGTGAGAGAGAGAGAAGAGAGAAAGAGAGAGAGAGGGACACATCCGCGTGTATGAGGAGGCACCAGGCTATGGCGTTCACTCCCGTTATGTATATGTACCTCCCCACTCAGAAGGATCTTGGCCGGCGGCACCTCCATGAAGGGCACGCATCACACAGATGACCTTGTTCGCCACATCTCAATTTGATAATAGGCCGATTTCGGTATATTGCCTGGCAAGGGGGGTAAGGAGAATAGGCAGTGGGACCGATAAGACAGGCGTTCTATGTCAGGGTTCAGACCCATTTTGCCCATACGCCCATACGAATCCTGCAGAACACCTTGTCCGACATTGCGTTCGGCTTTGAGAAACCGTATGAGCAAAATGACTGCCTTGTCGCCAAAAACGTTCGTCTTGTAGCATTTTCACTGCTTATTATCCTTACATCCCTTGCCTGGGTGAACTGCCAATACAGAGTTGCGGGCAAAGCGTCAGCGCTCCGCGCGGGAAAGTGGGCGCCAGGTTAAATGCCAATGAATGCAGAGTTCCGGGCAAAGCATCAGCGCTCAGCGCGGGAAGGGATATACCGAAATTTGCCTATTTTCACACATCAGAGCTGCAGCGGTGCAAAGTGTGTGCCGCCATGCCTCCGCGTAGATGTGTTTGAGCAGCGCCTGCCAGCTCCTTTTGCTCGCCACCAGGCAGGGCCTTGAATCCAGTCTCCGATCATTCGAAGGTTCTGAACCAGTCCCTGTGATTGGACCACGTGGCGGCTTGGTCCATCTCTGATTGGCTGGATCTTCTTGACCAAATCTGACCAAATCTGAAATGAAACGGCTATCGTCCCACTCAATACCTCGAAGATGCTCATATTGTGATGAAACAAGTAATGTAGTGACGGCCTACCGCGTTGATGGCGGCCAACTTGGCCGGCAGCCGGGCCACTAGCCGTTCCGTCTCCTTGACCCGCGCCTCCTCCGCCCTCTTGACCCGAGCCTCATCCTGTGCCTTGACCCGAGCAACCTCTTTGACCCGAGTCACCTCCCTGACCCGCGCCTTCTCCTTGACAAGAGCCTCTTCCTTGACCCGAGCCTCCTCCTTGACCCGAGCCACCTCCTGTGCCTTGACCCGAGCAACCTCCTCGACCCGAGCCACTTCTTGACCCGAGCCACCTCCTGTGCCTTGACCCGAGCAACCTCCTCGACCCGAGCCACTTCCTTGGCCCGAGCCTCATCCTGTGCCTTGAATCGAGCAATCTCCTTGACCCGAGCCTCCTCCTGCGCCTGGATACGAGCCTCCTCCTCCGCCTTGACCCGAGCCTCCTCTTTGGACCTAGCCTGCTCCTTGACGCGAGCCACCTCCTTGATCCTAGCCTCCTCCGCCACCACCTGGACTCGAGCCTCCGCCGCCGCCGCCGCCTCCGCATTTGCTTTCGCCTGGGCTGCGGCGGCCGCCATCGAGGGCCTGGTCACTCGTTCTCTCACTGTGCTCATGATTGTGTACCAGTGTACCAGTGTAAGTTCCCGTACACACTCGCCGCATCCTCCTCCCTTGGTATATCAGAGTGCCCGCAAGTGTAGAACGAAATGACATGCAATGAAATGTTTCCACAGGCGAGAGATCGAGATTACCAAAACCGTTCCGAGGCTGTGATTGGTCAAACCTTCACTTCGTTTCACTTCATGCTTTCAAGCACTTTGCTATACACGAGAGCGAACAATCGGATTGAGTTGAACAGGGAACGAGCGCAAGGCCATGCCGCCAACGGCGGCACGGCTGGCATCCGCGCGGAGTCGTACCAGGTCGGACCATTGGTGTCGACGACCAGATTCTAGGGACCGACGGATAGTTCTCGCCACGTCATATGGGACAGAGTTGAACGCGAGAAATGAGGGTTCAATATGCATTTCATGACGTGGCAGGCAATATCTGTCAGGCCCTACTACCAGGTTTCCCCGCTTCACCGCCACAATGCGATTGCCTGAGACATTCGCATCTTCGGGCCTGTCAATTAGCACCTTCGCCCGTAAACCCACGTGGCCTACCACATAACCGAGGCAGCCGTTCAACTCCGCCGCGCCCGTCAGGCAGGGGCTTACACTCATTCACCTTTCAGCTCAACCTGAGTCGTTTCTGACACAAAACGCACCTTAAACACCCCCTATTGTCCCCTAACACCTCCTAAACACCCTCTAATAAACAACCCCTAAATGCACCCCCTATCCCACAGAACTCGGTTACGTAGCCCGGAAGCGGACGGGTGTGAGCCACTGCCGTCAGGCCAACGCACCACACACGCTTGCCCACCACCGGCAGCGGCGGCGGCAGCTCCGGGGATCCAAGGTGCAGCGGCGTAAGTTGAATTTGAAAGCAAAACATGAAACGAGTGCATCACAATATAGTTGCATTGATGCGTGCGCTGAGCAGACAAGGGTGCTTTTGACATGAGGGTTCGACTGGTTTCAACCTGCACCGTTCTACCAGGGGCGTCATCGTCGTCGTCGACAATTGATATCACCTCTGCCGCCGCCGCTACCGCCGCCGCCGCCGCCGCTACCGCCGCCGCCGCTGCCGCTGCCACCGCCGCTGCCACCGCCGCCGCAGTCGCAGCAGCCGCCGCCGCCTTGACACTATCCTCCTCCTCCGCCTTGACCCTGGCCTCGTCCTGCGCCTTCACTCGAGCATCCCCCTCGACCCGAGCCTCCTCTGATGCGGCCTCCTCCGCCGCCGCTGCCGCCGACGCAGTAGCAGCCGCTGCCGCCGCCATGACCCTAGCCCCTTCCTGCGCCTTCACCAGAACCTCCTCCTCCTCCGCCGCCGCCTTCAATCTAGCTTCCTCCTCCGCCGCCTCCTCCGCCGCAGCTGCTGCCGCCGCAGCCGCAGCAGCAGCCGCTGCCGCTGCCGCCGCCTTGACCCGAGCCTTGGCACGCGCCTTGATCCGAGCCACTGCCGTGACCCTAGCCTCCTGTACCTCCTCCGCCGCCGCTTTCACCCGAGCCTCCTCTGCCGCCGCCCAGGGGCTTACAATCGTCCACTTTAAAGCTCAACGTAAGCACTTTCTGTGGTTTAGGGGGTGCGTTGAGGGGTTTTCCAAGGGGAATGGAGCAGGTTTCATGGGGCTTATTAGGGGGCGTTTAGGGTGCAATTTGTGTCTGAAGCGGCTCAGGTTGAGTCGAAACGTTGGCGAGTGTAAGCCCCTGCCTCCGCCGCCCCCTCCTCCGCCGCAGCCGCCTCCGCCGCCGCCGCCGTCGATGCCTCCTCCCGCACTGCTTTGAGCTGGTCCCTGCTGGTCACATATGCCGCGACGAACACGCGGGCAAGAGATTGCATCGGTACTCCGGAACAGGGGCTTACATTCGTCTTCTCTTCAGCTCAACGTAAGTAAGCGCTTTGTGCGGGATATGGGACGCATTTAGGGATCTTTTAGGAGGTTTAGGAGGTGTTCATGGGGTGTCAGGTGGTATCAAGGGGTTTGTCGGGTGTATTTCTTTTGTGTCAGAAACGGCTCAGGTTGTGCTGAACAGTGGACGAGTGTGAGCCCCTGCTCTGGAACGTGTGCGCTAACTGGCTGGCCTCGACTTTGTGTCAGCGGCGTCCTGAAAGCAAAGAAAGGAGTTCAGAACTTTTACGGAAAGCCCGTGAATACAGGCAGGGTCTGGTGCAACGTGATGGGTCTGGCGAGTCTGGGGGTATAAGCCCGCGCACGCGAGAGCGAGACAGATCGACAGACGGTTCACGTGCATACGGAGGAACCAGGATTTCGCCCTGCCCCCCCCCCCTCGGCGCATGGCATGGCGGTGACTGAAAGGAGGACTTGAGGCGGGTTGGCATTCCACGATGTTGGGACCCTCAGTGAGAGAAACGCGCGCTTGGTGGCATACAAGTGGCGACATACCTTGTGAACTCGGTGTGACGAGCTGCGCGTTGGCCCGTGGGGTGCGCGCGACCGCCCTGTGCTGAGAAGAAGAGTACGACTGCTGGGGTGTGAGTTTACGTGCAGGGAACCTTCCATGATTGAGGGGGGGCAAGTCTTCATCAAGTCTCTCACGGCGCCAGCATCGCCTGACGCCGTCGCCGCGGCCGCGATGGTTGGCGACGCGTGTGCGCGGACTATGTCTCGTCAGATGACACGGCGAATGTGGACGCCGACTCCGCGCTTCAGACGAAGCGCGACGCCGCTAACGCGTGGCGCCGAGCTGTCGTAGTGCAGGTAACACCGGCGCGCTGTCGCTCTCCGCCAAAAGTCGAGTCCAAATAAACGTACACGGGAGCACAGCTGTACCCAGCTGGCAAACGCGCGCCACAGTCACGCACAGGAACGCACAGCCGCGCGGCACTTTGACCGGGCAACGACGCGTGTGTACGGTTCTGACGAGCCCCGTCGCCTCGCCCTGCCGCGCGCCGGCGCGCCGTCGAGGCATTCCGCGCGACCCGAGCAAAACGTGCAACCTCAAAACGACGTCCGTGAAATCGCGATGTGGGAGAGGGGGCGGAAAAACACACGGGGGCAGACGGCCGCGAGGCCATGACCGGGCAGCTGCGCGTATGTATCGTCCGGGACGCGTACCTTTGCGTGAAGAAAAGGCGAGACGCGACGGAGCGCGTTTCGTGGTCAAAACAGTCCACTTCTCGTGACAGTTCAGATCTGTCCGGTGACAACAATCAGATTCGGGGTGCCGTCTGGATCAGAGGCATTTACACATCGCACGGCACCTCGCGTGCTTCTGCTCCACGAATACGCGCTCCGCCGCATCTCGCCGCTTCTGCACGCAAAGGTGCGCGTCCCGGACGGCACAGCGCGCCGCTGCCCTGGCAAGGCCCCGCGCGGCCGCCTGTCCCCTTTTATTTTCCGTCCCTCCCAACTTCACCCCGCGGTTTCACGGATGGCGTTTTGCTCGGGTCGTGCTTCGACGGTGCGCCGGCGGGGCGAGGCGGCGGCGCTCGTCCGAACGATGCGAGCGCGCCGTTGCCAGGCCAAAGTGTCGCGCGTTAGTGCGCTCCCGTGCGTGACTGCGGCGCGCGTTTGCCTCACACAGCTGTGTGTCCCACGCACGTTTATCGACTGAGACCAATGCACTGCCCCCCCGCAAATCAAGGAAGGGAGGTGCTCTTCATTCAAACTCTCCGCCAGCAGTCGTACTCTTCTCCTCAGCGCAGGACGCGCAAGCGCACCCCGCGCGCCCACGCGCACATCATCGCACTGAGTCCGCAAGGTACGTCGGCACTTGTATGCCACCCAGCGCGCTTCTGTTACACAGGGTCCCAACATCGTGGAATGCCAATTGCCCAACCACCTCAAGTCTTCAGTCACGGCGATGCTATGCGCCACGGGGGGGGGCACGGCGAAAGCCTCGTACCGCCGTATACACGCTACACTGTCTCTCTCACTCGCTCTTTAATGCGCGGTCGTGTACCCCCGAACGCGTCCGACCCATCGCCTTTCACCAGCCCCTGTCGTCAACATATGCTTTCTTATTATTTCGGTGTTGAACTCGACCGTACATGTTCTGACCGTGACCTCCTTCTTTGCTTTCAGGACGCTGCTCGCTGCTGACACAAAGTCGAGGCCAGCAAGGCCAGCATCGCAAGACCGGAGAGCTCCAGTACACGCATTCCGGAGTACCGATGCAGTCTCTTACCCGCGCATTCTCCGCAGCATATGTCGCCAGTAGGGACCAGCTCAACGCAGCGCGGTTCAAGGAGGAGGAGGACGCGGCGGCGGCGGTGACATCGGCGGCGGCGGCGGCGGAGAAGGAGGCGGCTGCGGCGGCTACAGCTGCGGCGGAGGAGGCGGCAAGGGAGGCGGCTGCGACGGCTGCGGCAGCTGCGACGGAGGAGGAGGCGGCGAGGGAGGCTCGGGTGAAGGCGAGGGCGGAGGCAGCGGAGGCTCTGGTCAACGCGCAGGAGGAGGCTTATGTTAAGGCGCGTGAGGAAGCTCGGGTCAAGGCGGCGGCAGCGGCAGCGGCGGCAAAGGAGGCGGCGGCGGAGGAGGCTCGTGTTATGGCACAGGAGGAGGCTCGGGTCAAGGTGCAGGAGGAGGCTCGGGTCCAGGTGGCGGCAGCGGCGGAGGTGGCAGCTGCGGCAGCGGCGGCTGCGGCGGAGGCGGCGGCGGCGGCGACGGCGGCGGAAGCGGCGACGGCAGCGGCGGCAAGGGAGGCGGCGGCGGAGGAGGCTCGGCTGAATGCGGCGGCGGAGGAGGAGGAGGCTCGTGTCAAGGCGCAAGAGGAGGCGGCGGCGGCAGTGGCTGCTGCGTCGGCAGCAGCGGCGGAGAAGGCCGCGGCGGAGGAGGAGGCTCAGGTGCAGACGGCGGCGGAGGCTGAGGAGGCTCGGCTCAGGGCGCTGGAGGACACCGGGGTCCAGGCGCAGGAGGCGGCTCGGGTCAAGGTGGAGGAGGAGGCTCAGGTGAAGGCGGTGGCAGCGGCTGCTGCTGCGGCGGCGGCGGTGGAGGAGAAGGAGGCTCGGGTAATGGCGGCGGAGGAGGAAGATGAAGCTCGGATCAAGGCGACTGAACCTGAGGACGGCGGCGTCGGCTGATCGGGTGAAGGCGAGGGCGGAGGCGGAGGAGGCTCGGGGCAAGGCGCAACCTTCTCTGCCTCCGCTGCCGGCGGTGGGTGCGCGCGTGCGGTGCCAGGCAGGGGCTTACACTCGTCTCCTTCTCAGCTCAACCTGAGCCGTTTCCTACACAAAAATACACCACAATCACCCCCTGAACCCCCCTGACACCACGTAACTACCGCCAAAATACCCCCTCAATGCACGCCCTATCCGATGCAAAGCGAGTTGAGCTGAAAAGTGGACGAGTTTAAGCCCCTAGTGCGAGGGCCTGATCGGCGCGGCGGAGTTAAACGGCTGCCTCGGTTACGTCGTGGGCTACGTGGGATCACGGGCTAAGGTGCGAATGGACGGGGCCGAGGGTAAAACGGTGCAGGCTGACCCTATGAAACCCGTGTTGAAACCGCGTTGAACTTGGTGGTTGAAGCTAAAATCCGACAAACTGCTGTAAGATGTTGCTTTGAATTTCAATTTAAAAGTGCGCCGCTACACGAAGGTGCGAATGGCCTGGGCGACCGCATCGTGGGCGTGAAGCCACATAACCTTGTAGGGCCTGACGGAGATTGCCCGCCACGTCACGGGGGGCAAGGCAGAAGCCTGGTAAACACCTCATACTTATTCGACGCGCCCACCACGTTATCCAATCGATATTGAACCCTCTTTCATTGAGTCAATCAGCATCCTATGACGTGGCGATCAATATGCGTCAGTCCGTGGAACATGGTCGATGCAACCAGTGGTCCGACTTCGTCCGAATCTGCAACCTCGCCGGCGGCCGCCGCAGCCAAGGCGAAAGCGGATGCGGAGGCGGCCGCTAAGGAGATTTGGGTCAAGGCGGCAGCGGAGGCGGAGGCGGCGGCAGAGGCGGAGGCTGAGGCTGAGGCAGCTGCCAACGCTGCCGACGCGAAGGCTGCCCAGGCAGAGTGACAACATATCCCATATCGATATCGAGGATGACCATATCGATACTATCATCTCCCATATCGATTATCACTTTCCCATTACGATGACTCATATCCCATATCGATATCCCATATCGATATCCCATATCGACATCCCTTATCGATATCGGATTGTATTGTGTCGCTCTGTGCCCAGGCCAAGGCGAGGGCGAAGGCAGCGGCGGCCGCCAGGGATATCGCTACCAAGGCGGCAGCGGCGGCGGCGGTGGTGGCGGCTGCCAAGGCAGAGTGACAAGATATCCCTAATCGAGATTGTCATTTCCCATGTCGATACGAATACTGTCAACTTCCATATCGATACTGTCCTCTTAATGCCAGCGTCAATGCGATACCATCATCCTCAATATCGATACTGTCATCGTGAGGTAATTTGCCGTATCGATAAGGTCATTTGTTTTTATGTGGACCGGATGTCCGTATCATATCTGGTCACTATGCCAAGGCTGCCGACGAGGCGGCGGCGGAGGCGACAGAGGCGGAGGCGGCAGCGGAGGCGGAAGCGGCCAATACGGAGGTTAGAAACGCGGCGGAGGTTCTCTGCGTCCGCAGCTTCCGTGCGGATGTCGCGGCCACGAGGGCGGCGGCGGCGGAGAAGGAGGCTCGGTTCAAGGCGACGGTGGCGGCGGATCATATTGACGCGAGTGATCCCCCGTAACATCCTAAAAAAGCATTATAATGCTGCAAAATAATGTTGTAAGAGCTGATATTATATCTATAGATGTCATTCTCCTACTTGAAAACAGCGTACAATAGTGCCCATTGATACGGCCTCATGCCTAACAGACTTGGTCTGGCCGCTCATGGCGGATAGTGTTGCTTTTAATGCTCATCATGTGAGCGCTGGGGGACTCGACGAACGTAGGTTGGTAAATGAAGCATCATCACCTGGATTGAGAGGCGTATTTCATCATTACATTTCCAGAGTGCGTCGTGCGTTGACATCTAGCAAGCGGCCAGGAAGAAGCGCGGAAGCTGTGTCCTCAGCAGTGCGCGAGCATAACGCCCAGCTAGAGCTACTGGCGGCGTGGTCCAAACAGAAATCAACATCATACATTCCACTCCTGACCTACTCACAGTGTACACGTTCATGTTCACGTCATCAATGCGTCATCATTTGCCGATTTACCAGGCGCGGGGGCATCCGTTGGCGACGGCCCACCGGAGCACGTCGTCGTGCTCGGCTGCCGAGGCCTCCTCAATGGTACGTGCATCCCACGGGCAACCGTTTGCCCGCAACCACTTCAGCACCTCCAACTGCCCGCCCGCAGCGGCACACGCGCAAGTCCATTCGTCCCACAGACCGTCGTTCTCCCGAATCCACTTCACCACCTCCAAGTGCCCGCCATGCGCGGCGAGCGTGCAACAACAGTCTTCTTCGGAGTCCACCAAATCCCAGGCACATCCGTGTGCCCGCGCCCATTTTAGCACCTCCAGGTGCCCGCCCGCAGCGGCGTTCGCACACGTCGTCTCATCCCACGGGCAGGTAGTCGTGCTCTCGAAGCAAAGCCACTTCAACACCTCCAGGTGCCCGCCCTTGGCGGCGAGTGCGCAGCAGCGTATGTCCCATGCGTACTCGTCATCCTCGCCCGGTTCGTCCTCCTCCCACGGGCAGCCCTGCTCCCGCGCCCAGATCAGCACCTCCAGGTGCCCGCCAGCAGCAGCTTCCTAAGACCAGGGGCTTACACTGGTCCACTTGTACACTCGTCCACGTGTCGGAAGTACTTTCTATGGGGTACGTCCAACTCGTTCACCGATACGTCGCGAACATTAGGCGGGGTGATTTTGCTAGACGCCTGGGTGGTTTTTGTGACGTACATCACGTCTAAAGCTGAGCCTGAGCTGAGCAGGGGACATGGGGGGCAGTGCGAAAGCTTGGTGCCTCCGTATACACTCGGAAGCGTCTCTCTCTCTCAGTGAAGTGGACGAGTGGAATCTCCTGCTGGCAAACCCTCATGTCCCACTCACACCCGCACGTCCTCCTGACACACCCGCACGTCCGCGGGACCAGCGGGCACCCGTTATCCCGCGCCCAAGCCAGCCGCTCCACGGAGCCGACGAAATTCTCGATCTCGAGAAGAACCCACACGGTCGCCCCCGCGCGCGGCAGGCCGGAGGATACCATTGCCGCCCGGCTCGCCTTCCCCACCCGCCCGAACATAGCCAGATCCGTTGGGTCCAGCCGCGGCAGAACCTCCGCCGCGAGGACCTCGGCCAGCTCCCCGTGCAGCCCCCCGAGCAACGGCGACGGATAGGGTATCAGCCCCGTCGCCTGCAGCCAGCCCAGCAACTTGTCCTCGTGAAGCTCGGAGCCCTCGGGTTGGCCCAGCAGCGCGGCGAGCGCGCCCGACAGGCGCACGACGTATCGATCATTATCAGTCTGCATGGTGATGGAAGGTGGGGGCTTGCTTGGTGCGGCGGGCGTGTGTGGCGCTGTTGGGGTTTGCCTGTTGGGGGATGACGACGGCAACCCTGCGTTGATTTTCGTCGAATCTAAGAAGTGAAGAAAAACGATGTGGGTCTCAGATTAATCTCGTTGTGTGGGGGAGGCGTCGGGTTAGAGCCATATATATCGCTGAACACCGCCGCCGTAGCTGCGCCGCCGATCCTGCTCAAGATGTCGCGCACGAATAACGTTGCGCGGCGGTGCGAGGGGGAAGATACCGCTGTGCGCGATCAGCAGCGCGCCGCCGCCGCCCTCGCCGCCGCGCCCGCGCCCGCGCCTCACCCAAGCGCCCCTCCGGGCGGGGGGGTTGCGGCCGGGGACTCTGAGGTCACCGTGAAGCTAGAGATCGGGGCAGAGGAGACGCTGGCGCAGCTGCGAGACCGGATGGATATGGGGTCGGCGCGTGCGCCGGCGCCTGGGCCGTGCGCCACCTTCGTCCACATCAAGGTTGAGGGCAGCACGAGCGGGGAGGACACGGGTTTGGCCGGAGAGGAGGGGGAGGTGGACGCGGAGGACGATGGGGATCAGGAGGGAGGGGAGGGGAAGGGGGATGGGGAAGGGGAGGAGGAGCAAGTGGTTGACGTGGGCCAGACCGGCGGCGGCAAGCGCAAGCGGGCGGAGGGTACGACGGGCGTCTCCTTACCCACCCCGCTGCTCCAGCTCGCGGCGCCGGCTCCTCCTCGTATATCCCCTCCTTCACCGCAGCACGTGGACATGCAGTGGGTGGAAGGGCATGGGGAGCGGTGCACGATTTCCTCCACCACCAGCGGCGGCGTTTGCGATTGGAGGTGCTCTGCTGCGGCCGTTCCAGGCCGCACCCGTTGCGCGCACCACGCTACACTGTCGAAGGCGGCAAGCAAGAGATCGCAGCAGAAGCTTTCAGGATCGCTGCTCCCATCTCCGGCTGGAGATGACGAAGAA
>Ga0307489_10002377_pt1 | contig 12589 bp, 14 predicted proteins | sample SB12metaG_FD_202247 | JGI IMG/M metagenome (GOLD analysis project Ga0307489, IMG submission 202247) | Sea-ice brine microbial communities from Beaufort Sea near Barrow, Alaska, United States - SB 1.2 | ecosystem: Environmental > Aquatic > Marine > Coastal | place: USA: Alaska | collected...
GCACGGACGCGTTCGCCGCTGGAAGCGCCGTCCAACGCCATCTCGGCGCGATGGATTGCTCAGTGACGAGCTTCTCACGTCCGCGTGACACGAGTTAAGCTCACCTACAAACCCTAAAAGCACATAATACAGAGGCCGAATCTGCGTAGTACGCGTACGTCCGGATTCTTCAAAAAAACACAATATCCCTACGAGGCAGGGACAGCCAAGAACTTCCATCGGCGCTTCGCGCGGGGAAACTTTTTCAGAATCTCAGGTGCTTAGGGTTTCGTGACTTTGGGTTTATGGTTTAGGGTTTGGTGACTGACCCGCCTAGCGCCAATCACTGAAACGCATCTGCCGAAGGCGCGCCGAACACGAAGACTGCCGCATCTCAAGATCCGGTGGGAAAAAGTCTCTGGGTCGGTTCGGTATGACCAAATGACGGATTGTCTGTGACGAAACGAATCGAAAACGAAACGAAAACGAAACGAAAACGATATGCCCTGCTGTGATTGGCCGAGGGGAACAACAGTTGAGCTGTCGACCAATCACAGCAGGGTATATCGTTTTCATTTTCGTTTCGGTTTCGTTTCGTTTTCGTTTCGTCGCAGACTTTCTGTCACTTTGTCATGGCAACGTTCCGACTGTTTTTGAGCATTTTGTTACAAAGATATACACTACTAAACTACAAAATTACATGCTACAACCCGCGGCGTGATTAGGCGTTCCGGATGAATGAATACGCCTGATCCAGAGTGCAGCGATGCGCCTTAGACCGCTTCACCCACCTGCGGAATGCACGCTTTGCCGCCTCCGCCTCCTCCACCGTGGTGTAAGTAGACCTCGATACTTGAAGATGTGCCTTCCCTCTGCGCGGGTAGTACGACTGGCAGAGGCGGAACACGAGCCCGAACTTCTGGCAGGCAGGCGGCTTAGGGCAGCGCACCCACCCCTCCACGGGCTCCGCCTCCGTCATGCCGAACCCGGCGACCCTGAGAGGAGGTCGGGTGTGGAATGCAGGGCAACAGTCTCAGTGTTCAAGATATTCTCGTCACATCCGAGGGTGCCATTTGGAGTGCGGCCAAGCACACCGCCACCAACCGTGCAGTGTCGCGGCGAACGCGTATCGGGGTGCCCAGAGTAACGCGCGACCTGGGGCCGGCCCAGGTGTGCCCGCACAATTCATGCGTGGCGACGCCCAGGGCCGGCCTGGCTGCGACATAAGAGCAAGCAGAGAAAAACTTGAAAACAGAGGGTTCGAAATGGAGATTTTGAGCGCGCTTTCTCACTCCGTCGCGCGCGCAACCGACGTGACGAGCGCGCGGGGAGAGGTTATGAAGGGCGTACCTCAGGGTGAACGCCACTCGGTCGCGTGTAATGACGTTCTTGAGGTTGTTGGGTCGAAATGCCGCGCGATGCGGCCGATGCGCGCGATTGAGTGGCATCCATCCAAAGCGCACCTTCTGATTCCGAATCTATGCATTTCATCGTGAGACTCCCATCAGCGGAGTGAGAAACCTCCTATGAACGGGCTTGGCTGATACTGGCTGTCCCTGACTCGTAGACTAGCCGGTCAAGATGGGAGGGGTTCAGTACTGCCAAACACTGCCAAACACTGCCGAGCCACTGCCAGAATTTCCCTGACGAGGTGCGGGGGGGGATCCGGCCTCCTGATTGGTCCTCGCGGGTCTGGCAGTGCACGGCAGGCAGTGCTGTCGCGGCTCCGTCTGGCAGTGCTGGGCAGTGCGCGCGAGCGGGAAGAGGCAGTGCTCGGACGTATTTCTGGGACAATGCAGCCGCCAACCCCTCCACCCTCCCCCCTGCGCCAAGCGCTCGCCAACCCTACGCAGACCAGAACCGCGATTCTCGGTTCTCGCCGGCGCGGTAGCCCGAAGTGACGGCGCTCGCGAAGGGCCGAATGACATGCGAGTTGGTTGCACTCGCGCTTCCGCGCCCGCAAACGCGCTGCGACGGTGCCTGCTGGCGGTGCAGACGGCGGACTCGCACCAGAGCGAAAGCGATGCCACGACGGCATCGTCCCGGTCGCGAGCCGTCGCAAGCCGTCGCTCCCTCGCGCGAGGTCACGAGCAGTCTCGGCAGCGTTTTTGTGGCAACACTTTTTCCCCGCACGGCGTGCGCCCTCGCGAGTCGCGACATTTCACACCGACAAATGTTGCGTCAGAACAGTCAGGGCAGTGCCCCGCATGCCGACGTCGGGACCGCCGGGAAAGGAGCTCCTGTGGACCGCCGACCGAACGGCAGTGCTTCGTTTCGTCGCCGCGCGAGGCAGTGTTGCAGTCGTCGCCGAGGCAGTGCCGAACACTGCCGCGGGGCGCGCCGAGGCAGTATTTCAGGCAGTGCCGGCAGTGTCTGAGGACCAATCAGAAGGCCGGATCCCCCCCCGCATCTCGTCAGGAAAAATCTGGCAGTTTCTTGGCAGTGTTTGGCAGTGTTTGGCAGTCCTGAACCCCTCCCAACCAGAGCTATACGCGACGGAGGCTGCTCCTAAATGTCCCCATTCAAGTTCCGAAAATAGGACCTGATCGGTAAGTTGCGTTCAGATGTATGGGCATTCGTGGTCAGGAAATCTAGGCAGGGCCCCACAGACAGACCGAGGGTACTCCAGCAGACCGTCTTCTTGGCGGCATGTTCGCCGACGCCGACGCCATCGCGCGCCGTCAAGTTCGCCGACGCGCGCTGTACTTAGGCGGCGAGTGATTGCGCACCGATGTTGCGAGCATATCATGTGCGGACGTGTTGCCCCAGAAGCGCCTTGCCAGGCCGCCTGGCTGGCAGCGATGTCAGCCTCTCTGAACTTCCATTCTCACTGTCAGAAAACCCCCAGAACACATAGAAGACACCAGCTTTGCGGCATCTTTACAGCCGCCGACGCCATTGCGGCCGTAAAGTTCGGTGACGTGCCATTGTATTAGGCGATGAATGCTTGCGCAACGACGTTGCGGGCATTTGATTTGCGGACGCGTCGCCCCAGAAACGCCGTGAAAGGCCGCATGGCGCCGACACAGGTGATGTCGACGCATTCTGCGTCTCTGAACTTCCGCTGTCTGTACTGTCAGCGCAGCAGCCACAATCTTCAGTGCATCTTCGCCGGAACCGACGCCGTTGCACGCCGTAAAGTTCGGTGACGCGCCATGTTTTTATGCGGTGATTGGTCGCGTGATGACGTTGCGGGCATTCCATGTGTGGACGCGGTGCCCCAGAAGCGCCGTGCAAAGCCGCCTGGCGCCGACACAGGTGGTGTCAGCGTGTTATGAATTGCGATCAGTGGAGTGGCCCTGATAAAAGCACGTCACCTTCGTGACACCACCTGTGTCGGCGCCAGGCGGCTTCGCACGGCGCTTCTGGGGCACCGCGTCCGCAAATGGAATGACCGCAACGTCAGCGCGCGATCAATCACCGTCGCGCGTCACCGAACTTTACGGCGTGCAACGGCGTCGGCGTCGGCGAAGATGCCGTGAAGATTGTGTCTTCAGGCTGACAGAGAGGAAGCTCAGAGACGCAGAATGCGCCGACATCACCATTGTCGGCGCCAGGCGCCCTTGCACGGCGTTTCCGGGGCGACGCGTCTGCAAATCAAATGCCCGCAACGTCGTTGCGCTAGCACTCATCGCCTAATACAATGGCGCGTCACCGGATATACGGCCGCGATGGCGTCGGCGGCTGTAAAGATGCCGCGAAGACACAGTTTTCTGTGTATTATGGGGGTTTTCTGACAGTGAGAATGGAAGTTCAGAGACGCTGACATCGCTGCCAGCCATGGCGGCCTTGCAAGGCGCTTCTGGGGCAACACGTCCGCACATATGCTCGCAACTTCGGTGCGCAATCACTCGCCGCCTAAGTATAGGGCGCGTCGTCGAACTTGCCGGCACGCGATGGCGTCGGCGTCGGCTAAGATGCCGCCAAGGGAAGGAGACGGTCTGCTGGGGTTTCCTCGGTCTGTCTGTGGGGCCCTGCCGAGGGGCCCTGCCCAGTTTTCCTGACCACGAATGCCCATACATCTGAACGCAACTTACCGATCAGGTCCTATTTTCGGAACTGCAATGGGGACATTTGAGGAGCAGCCCGCCACGGATACTCGTACAGTAGTCCTCATTCACTGGGTTGGGAAAACCGGCAATACGCAAATACGCAAACGGCCAAAATACGCAGAAATACCCGCGAATACTCAGCCCACCCGGCGCGAAGCGCCGCGAAAATTTTCGGACAGGACTTTGAGTTAGTGTCGAAATGTTCGACGACATCTGCTCATACAGAATACGCGAATACGCAAGCGATCCAGATAGACCTACGCAGCAACATTCAACAATACCACACCCCTCCCACCGGAATATCCCATCCCAGCTCATTTCACAGGACCCCCCCCCACGGTCTACGAGTCCCAAAACAGTTCGACATCTTCTTGCATCCGTACATTTTAGACCATGTATCCTTGAGTTAAACCGAACCCGTGGACGGACAAATTTGGATATGGTTTCTTGGAGCAAAAGCAGGATTCCGAGAAACTGAAAACCGTAATGTTTTCCTGTGTTGCCGGGCTGAGGCGCTTCCGAGATGGGCCTTGCATGCGGGCACGGTGCGCCCGATATCGCGTACGTTGGCGCGCGCGCTTCGAGAGATACCTAGTTCACGTCGTCACAGGTAAGCTCCGTGAACCGGTGCAAACTCTTTGGAAAGCACAGGAAAAGTTCGCCGTAACGGCATCTGGCCCGTAAAGCGGGAAGCGGGCTGACTGTTTGACAGTGAGGTTCGCGAATCGTGTGTCGTGCACTGGGGGAATGGGCATGGAAGCTGGAAGCGGGCAGCCAGCCCCTCCCGTGCGGCGTGTACGCGTTGGTTGGTGCCCCTCGAGGTGCGTGCCGGCGTCTGCCTCCGTGATATCACCACCGCCGCGCGGCCTCGGGAACCCCGTGGGCCCATTTTGAGTGGGGAATGGCAGGAATTGGGGATCACGGGCAATCTACGCAGGGCGGCAGCTACGGCTAGCCGCTGGTACTGGAGCCTGCCGGAACTCCCGACACCCCCTCTCACTAACCCACGGGAGGGAGCCGACCGACCATTCGCCCCTAACTCGCCACGCCGAACGCCGCAAGTTGCGCGAAGCGCGGTCGCTCCGAGCTGCTCTCGGACAACTTTTTGTAAAACTTGGCAATCCAGAAACGTATGGGTTTGTGGTGAGAAAAAGCGCGTACCGGTACACGTATGGTGTCTGGCCGACTGTCAAAAGATCCGACCGACCGTTTGTCCAAAATGTATGAGATGGGGGTCCTGTGTTATACTCTAGCAGCGAAAAATGATAAATGAGAGTTAAGGAATTGGTAAATGAGAGTTAGCACAGCGTGCCATTTTGGTCCGTCCAACGGACCTCAGAAAACGAGTCAAAAAGTGAGAAAGACGAAAACAACGCTTTTCACTTTTTGCCCAGCTCGGGGCATTTCTGGGTACATGCGCACTGCCGTCGACTAAGCGCGAGGGTTCCACCGGGTACGGCGGCTGTGCGAGGATGCATGGCCGCTGGCGACGGCGGACCGCTCTGGATGGTAACTTGTCCCTTCGAAGTCATCAAAGTCACGCGAACGTCCACTTCATTTGGAGCATCGACGCATTTCCCCCGCGCTTGAACATCCGCATCTTGAAAGGCAAAACTTTGGTTTCAAACAGCGGCTGTCCGGCCGATCAACGACGGCCACACCGGCTTCGATGACGCGTTTGCCGACTGCGCGGGACCAAACGAACCTGGCGCGAGATGGCGGCGGTGGCACAGACGACAGCGGCAGCGAAAGCGGCGGCCGCCCTTCTCGACCTATACATGGTCGACGGAAGGTCTCGCCGCTTGGAAGCTCGCGATACACGTCGTCGCGCCGCCGCCCGGCGGCGTTTATGGCGTCATCTCACACGGAGAGTTCTGACGGCTTCTGCCTGTTTAAGTCCGAAAGCGCGGAAACACGATAGTCCATTTGGTCGTCTGACCATAGGACAAAACGACGGGAAATGGCTGTAGGAAAAGTGGGTGGTTTTTTGGTTCTTCCGACGTTCTTGCTTTGTCTTGGTTTCTTGATTTTGGTGATCCGCCGCTTTCGGATACTCCTGCTTGGTAAAACGACCAATCACCCGTCCGGATTACAGTGGAGTCCATTTTCGACCCCCAAATGGCACGCTAGCGTGTCGCAAGCTAACCCGTAGATTTATTGGACACGACCGACCGACCTGTTTTGCCACAATCTATCGAATTGTGGTTATTGCGCGCACTGAACCGCGGCTCCGACACTCGGCGAGCGCGGAGGGCGCTCCGGACCGTCGAGCACGGGCCTAGGGCACGAACCGGGTCCAAAACGGCGAAGAGACGGCGAAGATATGCGCGATGGGGCTGGCGCTCACCCCATTCGAACCTGACACAATTGCGATGGCTTCCGCGCAGGCCCAGCGGGTCGTCCGCGCAGGACAAGCGGGTCTCGCTTGCAGAAAACGCTCAAGACATACGGTCCGAGTAATACTCTCACCGGGGGCGCGCGCAACACCACTCGGAAATGCGACGCAATTGGCGATGCTGATCTCCCAGCCAGAGCGTGACAAGAGCGTGACACTTCTGGGAGCGCAGCATCGCTCATTGCGTCGCATTTCCGAGTGGTGATGCGCGCGCCCACATAGAGAGTTGTTCTCCTCGCGTGTCTTGAGGTGAAGAACCCGGTCGGCTGTATCTGCGCGCGCAACCTAGATGTGCTCACCCGTCATAAAAACAGTGTCCAGTTTGTCCCGCAAAATCTACGGGTTAGCTTGCGACACGCTGCTGTGAGTGACGCACCATCCAAGAAATCACATCAGGGATCGCCAAAACCAATAAATGAGAGGTGGTGAGGGGACGCCTTTATACAGCGCGAACATTGTGACCCCTGATCGCGAGGGCCACCAAGGCGGAACAGGTTTCAGCGGGAAACCGGACGAATCGATCGCTCTGGTCCCGCGCAGACCCGACGCGCCTTCGGCCGAGTCCCGCAGCGCTCGCCGGGTATGGGGGGTTACGGAGAGGGTGAGTTGCGGGACGCGTTACGGGCATGGTTTCCCAGAACAGGTCTTCGGATTTGTGTTACAATAATATACCGTCCACCAAGAAATCGTGGAGCGCGGGTGCGCGCGAAGCGCGCAGGCATCGGGCTTGGCGGTTGGCGATGGGAACGTGCTCGAAGCGTGCGCTTCGGGGAGAAGTGCGGACCGTTGTCGCGGCATCGCGGCGATGGTACCCTGCTCTGGTTTTGAGACCTGTATTTTTGGCGAATAAAATCAAGCACAACCTGCCTGGTGCACAGTTGGCGCAGCCATAGCGCCATTGTGCGCGGTCTGTGCATGGTGCGTCAGTGAGTAATAGTGGCGAAAGCGTCGATCGGAACGGATATGTCTCCTAGGAAACGCGTGTTTTGCAGAGAGGCGCGGAGCTGTCGCGGCATCGCGGCGATGGCATCCTGCTCTCGTTTTGTCCCGAGCTCGTTTTTTTCTGTTTTTTCCGGCTGTCGCAACCGATTTGCAGAAACCCCTAAATGAGAGTTAAACCCAGTCTCCGCTATGACTACCTCCTGAACCCCCGGCATTCAGCCTCTCGACCAATCATGGACCGCGTGCTCATCATGGTGTTTTCATCGACCAATCAGGGGCGATAGCCGTTTCATTTCAAATTTGGCAAGATTTGGTGAAATTTGGTCTAGAAGATCCAGCCAATCACAGATTCCCGTGCCTCCACGCGGACCAATCACAAGAGGGCCCGCAGAGTGGGTTTAAGGAATCACTAACTGTGAGTTAGTAAATCCTTAACCCTCATTAAATAATTATGCCTCTAACAGTGTTGAGCCGGTGCACGAACTTTCTCTGCGACCGACCAAATCACGGCCGGACACTGGCCGGCCAGTGACATTTCCACGTGGTGCCCTCCGAAGTTGGGTGTCACGGGACTGAATATAACACGTGCCGTCACTCGCGGCCACGTGGTATTTTCCCTATGGTTTATAGACCCAGAGAACCGCGTTGACGCAGGGCATCGCGGGTGCCATCTTTGCGGGGCCCGGCGACCCTGGGATTTCGACGGAATGCACCGCGGATGGCGCACACGCGCCCGAAAGGAGACACAAAGTAAATATGGGGGGTCGCATCCGCGACGCGTGCGGCGCGCGCCGCTCGAACCACGCCGTACAATGGCCGGACACCCCCAAATTCAGCGATCGCGAGGATCTCGGGCACCGGGTCGGACCGTTGACACCCAACGAAGCCTCCTCGCCACGGTGCGACCCCTCGAACTTCAAGTGGGTAACCCTGGGGGGCGACTCGGCGCACTTCGCCGACCAAAGCGCGATACTGGAGGGTCGCTACCCCGTCGCCGTGCCCTCGGGGGCGGATGCCAAAACCGCGCACGCGTCATTTTTACTCAAGGCGGGACACGCGCAGCGCCTCGGCGCAGGGGCGCTGCGCGAAATGCTAGGCGAGGGGCGTCCCGACCACGTGTGTGAGGGACTACACAGCGAGTTTCAACACGTGTGGAGCTCCGGGCTGCACACGTCTATCACCTTTGGAAGGCGACAACCAAACAACGCGAAAAAACACGTGTACTACGGGGAAACAGCCCGCGTCTAATAAAAAAGTGGGTCGGAACGCGCGATTCCGGATTCTACCTCATTTGACAAGTTATGAGCCCTCGCACGGGGGTTACTGAGAATAAGGACTCGAACGGCCAGGCGCGATTCCAGGTCGATCAGGGTAAATGCTCATACCGACGCCCCGGGGTCGGTCGGCCACCACGAATCACGTCCGCACGTCCGTATGAGCAATTACCCAGCTCATCCAGCCGTTCTGGGATGCTCGTCTATCGGTTTATCGTCGTCTGGCCGTCCGTCGAGTCCTTATTCTCAATAACCCCCCTGCCTCGGGCCCCATTAATCGAAAACTGTTGGAGGCTCATGATTAGCCTTGCGACCGGCTACTTTCGTTGTTGCCGACCGGCCGATAGGCCTCCTAAAAAAGTTGCCTGGGCGAGAAAAGTCGAGCGCGTGCAATGGGGCTCCCAACCAGGGATGGCAGGCGAGGGCGATACAGGCGCGGCCGAACAGTCATCCCGCCCCCCCCCCCGTCGGCGAACTCCTATGCCGCGGCGGCGGAGGCGGCCGCCGCGGCCGCCTTCGGCTTGATCTCGGCGCACGTACGCGTGTTGGGTTAGGCGTACGTGCACTGTGGTTCCCTGCTCCCGATGCCCCCGTCGGCTCCGATGCGGTCGCGGATGCCGACCCCGCGGTTGGGGCTGCCACCGCCTCGCGGGCAGAGCGTTTCTTGCCGTCATGCATCTACGCATGTCGGAACACGACACCAGCGGAAGGCGGCAATTGACAAGGAGATGGCGGCGGCACCGAACGCGCTGTCGGTCACCCGTGAAACGCTGTTGGTTACCCGTCAGCGTCGTGTCACCCGGTCCATTTCAAAAGTCCCTGTCTATTTTGGGGGAGCTTGTTGAGTGTCCGAAGTTGACTGACTCCCCCCACTCTTTTATTAGACCGCGAGCTGTTTCCCCCGCCGTCTTCGTTTGGTACGCGGTCGGTCGCAGATATAAGGCCTAGCCTTCGTCACCAGCATTGGCTCACATTTGTGTGACTGCACACAAGAACGAGAGGCTGAGGTACAATTTGCGTGCTTAGAATAACGCGGGACTGGCCGGGCACGCTGGGATAAGCGATGGCCGGTGCGTTGGCTTTGCAGGGGGGACACGCGCCAGTCGGGGAGCTGACCGGGAGGCCCGGAGCAGTGAAGCTACGGTTCTGTCCAAACAGCAACGATCTGCTATACCCGAAGGAGGAACGAGAGCTCAAGAAACTGATATACGTTTGCCGCAACTGCGACTATAAGATCGACGCCGGCGACCATTGCGTGTACCGCCACAACATCCATCACACCGCGGCGGAGACGACGACAATTATTCAGGACGTACGCACAGACCCAACCTTGCCACGCTCGGCGGACGTGCGATGCCCCAACTGTGAAAACCACGAGGCGGTGTTCTTCTCACTTACAACTTCGGAGGGCATGTCGCTCTTCTTCCAGTGCGTGGCGTGTGCACACAAGTGGAAAGACGAGGGAGGCGCCAATGATGAATGAAAGCAACGCGTGCAGTGCACTGACAGGCGGGGGAGATGCAACGCGCTGGGTACGCAAACGCAACTCGTGTCGGCGAGGGGCCGCTCTACTCATGTACTTATAAGAGAGTGGAATTCACATTGTGGGTTGTGACAAGCCGGCCGCCGTTAAATGTTGTGACGCGGTAGCTGTGGCGCCGTTGTGAAGTGAGATAAGGGAATTGAAGCGTCGGGCGGGACATTTGGTGTTTCTGTCAACCGACATCATTTATCCAGAGGAGCTTATCAGGCTTACACTCCCTCTGCTCATCTGATGACAGAGCATATTACTACCAAAATGCACCAGGCCACCGTTTAATAAACGCGCGCCGCGCACTTTATTCTACCCTGCAAACATCCCCCCACACACTGTCCACTTCTTGCGCCCCCGCTGACTCGCAGTCATCCCCCACACCCTATCACACTCATTCTTCTAAGCCGGTTAGTAAAGCTGTCTGCATGAGGTGCGACGGCGCACACTGTAAGCCTCGAACTGAACAACTGCACAAGGGGTGAAAAGATGTACATTTGAAGCTCAATACCTTCGCTGGTGACAACAAAGACCAGGAAAGCAAAGGGGTCACTTACTCTGCTCGGTGCATTTCTTGTACCTGACGCGGCAACCACACTCGCAGCAAATTACATTGTCGCCGGAACGAAGCACCACCTCGGAACCATATTCTGTGCCGGAGTATCGTAGTGTCATGTCAGATAAGCGGAAAATATGCCGTTTGGGCCAACACGACGAGGGGCAGAAATGCGTCGCATTGGTATAGTCGTACCGCAGCAACTGCAGGTCACGCCGGTTGCACGCGCATTCTGATTGTACACGTCGCCCCTGAACAACTCTTCACACAGGCGTCGTGCGTGCCCCTTTATCTATCTATCTGTGGTACCGGATGCTGGGAGGAGAACTCCGTGAGCGCGCCTGACAAAAATAGAAGGCAGCCGCTGCCTAGGGCACAGTCACCGTTGTGCAACGAATCGCCGCGAGTCAGTGTCAGCTCCAGTAGACCCGACCGGAATCGCGAGTGAATAATGTACCTCTTCCGCTGCGAGTATATCACTGACGCGCTAGCGCCAATGCCTTCGGTTGCCTCCTCCCGAGAAACGCTGTTTTGAGTGGTGTACTATCCAGGATTGTTTCGTTGTGGTCATGCCGTGGAGTCATAGAGGTCGGACCGCGAGCATCGCAGCCACCACGCCTTTTGGGCGCTTCTCCGTTCTTGAGTAATTTGATCGGGAAGTGTCGGTCTAAATGCGGCGCGGCAGCTGTGATACTCGCCCTTCGACCCCCAAGGACTCCACGGCATGACTACTTGAAGGGATTCCGCGCTTCGGCGCGGCCGTCGTCGACACTTCGTACTCCATTGTTCGCGCGTCATTGTCGCAATTGATTACTCATAACAGCATTTTCTCGGGAGCAGACAAACGGATTCATTGGCGCAAAGCGCGCAGAACAGCAGTTATTTTCGTTTTGAATTGTAGGGCTCAGGCAATAGACCTATTCTGCTATATCACTGACGCGTCAGCGCCAATGACTTCGGTCGCCTGACTCCGAGCAGTCTGCGCAACCGGCTTAATTAACCCGCTTTCCAAAGTAAGCACCGAACTTGAATCTCAAGTTCGCGTATGGGCATTTCACAGACGATATCTGATCGCGCGTCACGCTAAAAGGAGAAATTTGGATATGGGATAGAAGTTGTGATTTCTGCCTTTGCGCGGCGCGCGCTCAGATCTCGTGACTAAAATGCCCATACGCGAAAATGATATCGTCCAAGTTCGGACAGTCGGCTCAATCAAGCCGGTTGAGCGGACTGCCGAGAAAACGCTCTTTTGAGTGGTGATTTGGCGAGAAAGACGCGCGAACAATGGCGTACGAAGTGCCGACGGCGGCCGCGCCGAGGCGCGGAATCCTTTCGCAGCAGTCATGCCGTGGACTCCGTGGGGGTCGAACGGCGAGTATCGCAGCCGCCGCGCCGCGGGGCGATGCTCGCATTTAGACCGTCACTTCCCGATCAAATGACTCAAGAAACGGGGAAGCGCCTGAACGGCGCGGCGGCGGCGATACTCGCTGTTCGACCCGCACGACTCCACGGCATGCATACTACGAAAGATTCCGCGCCTCGGAGCGGCCGCCGTCGACACTTCGTACGCTATTGTCCGCACGTCATTCTCGCCAAATCACCACTTTAAACAGCGTTTTCTCGGAGTAGGGCGACCGAAGTCGTTGGCGCAGAGCGCGCAGAATAACAGTGAATTCCGTTCTCGAGTCATTGGACCAGGGAAGTTATCGGCTGATATAGCGGAATAGTTCTATTGCCAGGGTCACAGTCCCGCGTCACAACGCTGCTGCCCTCCTCTCTCAGTTTTAGAAAGAGAATGGCTCCAGAGCTCGTCATTTAATTATAATCGACCGCTAGCTCCAATTTGAATACCCGATTTTT
>Ga0307489_10002378_pt1 | contig 12588 bp, 10 predicted proteins | sample SB12metaG_FD_202247 | JGI IMG/M metagenome (GOLD analysis project Ga0307489, IMG submission 202247) | Sea-ice brine microbial communities from Beaufort Sea near Barrow, Alaska, United States - SB 1.2 | ecosystem: Environmental > Aquatic > Marine > Coastal | place: USA: Alaska | collected...
TCTCGTCTGTCATGTCAAGGTCAGCGCTATAACTTAGGCCAATTTTACCGGTGACTTCTTGCCAATCGTTTTCACCTTCTACTATGGCACCTTCGAGATCAAAGGCCGGATTTAAGTAGGAAAGAGGGGAAACTTGACGGGTTACCACGCCTTTTTCTTCATCTGTGTATCTCAGACCAAAGGTCAACTTCAAATCTTCGCTAAAATCATAATAAGCTTCACTAAAAACTGCCCAGGAAGTGGTGGTGACCGATGGTGACTGAAAGCTAAAGTAGCCAAGTTCATCAGGCAAACCCAGGTAGCCAGCCAGGCCGGTTAACTCGGGAAGGTAGAAATTGACCAATGACTCACCATCATAGTCAAAGTAATAGGCGCCTGCAGTAAAGTTAAATGGTCCATCTAGATAGGACGCGACCCTAAATTCCTGACTCAATTGTGTACTTGCAGCATAATCGGTACGCACTGTACTATGACGTGTGGTTAATTCGGTTCTGCCGCTAGGTAATAGCAATCTCTGTGGCGTCAACATGCCGTCTGCCCCATCGGCGCTATCAAAATCTCGTTCGGCGTCACCTTCTCTATCATGATAAGCGGAAACCGAGGTAAATAGATAATCACCAAATTCGTAATTGAACTCAAATGATACCAGAAGGTCGTCACGGTAATAGCTAGGTTGGGTGTCCATGCGCACTTGTCTTGGATCGCTTGGGTTGCTGCGAACAGACCCATCTAAGTTGGTATTATAAAAATTGTCACGTAAGCCGTAACCTATTGCGCCAAGTAGGCCAGACAAACCACCATTGGCTAATGCGCCGTCGGTATGACTGGTATTCGGGAATTCACTGCCCAAGGTTTCACTATTGTCACAGCCCAAAACTGGGTCTGACTTACACAACACGCCTGTCACTGCGCTTCGGTCGCTGTTCTCTTGAAAATATTCGGCGAATAAAAAACCTGTCGCTTTTTCACTGAATTTAAAGGTGGTTGAGCTGCGCAGAGACCACTGGTCACGCCCGTCAAGATTGTCAAATCCTACACCTTCGGCCACATTTTCGGTGTAACCATCACGTTTCACTGTATTAAAAGCAAAGCGCTGTAGAACCTTGTCACTAAGGGGTATGTTAAGGTAACCTTTTGTTCTTAAGCCATTAAAACTCGCAATTTCTGTGGTTAATTCTGCTTCAAACACATCGTTAGGTCTTCTGGTGACTGAATTAAGCACGCCAGACGTGGTATTTCGGCCAAATAAGGTACCCTGCGGGCCACGTAAAACTTCAATAGATTCCAAATCGTAATATTCGTTTTGGATAGCGCCTGACCTGACATATACACCGTTAACATGCACTCCTAAACCAGGATCAGCAGTGGCAGAGATCGCATTATTACCAACACCACGCACACTATAACCTCCGTTACCGGCCACCATAGTATTGGGCACGGCAAATTGAATATCTAGGGCATCTTCAATGTCCTGATCATCCAACATAGCGCGGCTAAAGGCACTAATAGCAATAGGTGTATCTTGCAAAGACGTCACACGTTTTTGTGCGGTGACTTGAATGACCTCAAGGCCATGATTTTCTTCTTTGGTGTTATTGACTGCCTGCGCAACGTCTTGTGCAAGTGCAGAAAACGCAAAGGGCAGTAAGGCAATAATACTCAGCATGGGTTTTATAGTCTTTTTCGCTGGCATGGTAGGCTCCCAGTTATACTGTTTGTGTGGTGATATTAGATTCAGATAACAGCCATCTCGGTCACTACTGAACAATGTGTCAATAGCTTCAATCTATTGACAAAATGTTTAATAGTCAACCTATTTAGTTGCAGAAATGTTAATTTTTTCGAGGTGTGGGGTTGGAATTAAAATTAAAGCCTTAAAAATACCAATATAAACAATATTTTAGCATGATATCTTGAAGGCTTTCGTTAATGACTTTTTGTTAATTAAAAGTTTACAGTCTTTATTGTACCGCCATCAACACGCAGGTTTATCCCGGTTATGTTGGACGCAACTGGGCTGGCCAAGAAGACTGTGGCGTTGGCCACTTCTTGTGCCGTGCCTAAACGACTAAATACCGACAGGGCTTGCGCCCGCTTATACAAGTCGGGTTTATGTTTTTCTACCCCTTGCCAAAAGCCATTTTCATGATAGATCGGCCCTGGAGAAAGCAAGTTAACACGAATGTTTTCTTTACCTAACTTATGAGCCAGTTGCGAGGCATAAGAAATAAGCGCAGCTTTCATTGCCCCGTATTCGGTTTCAGTAGGCATGTTGGCGCTCATAATTGAGGCGATAGACGCGATATAAACAATGGATGCATCTTTGCCTTTACGTAAGTGTGGCAACGCCAATTCGGTGGCCCTAATGTGTTGCATTAGATCGGCCTCAAAGGCCTGTTTCCAGCGCGATTCACCACTATATTCGTTCATACTGGTGACATTAGATACAAACACATCCAGGCCACCGAGCTGCTCAACAGCAGACTCAAACCACTGGCCAAATGCTTGTGAGTCGCTCACGTCTACACTGGCACCGTAAGCGGTTGCACCTTGTCCGCGCCAATTGGCGAGCGCGGCATTTAAAGCATCTGCTCCCCGGGCACAAGTTGCAATTGCCGCGCCTTCATTAATGAGTGTTTGCGCGGTAGCGTGACCGATACCGCGACTACCACCCGTGACTATTACCCGCTTATTAGCAAATCCTAAATCCATACCAAGCCCTCATGACCATGTAATAAAGTTGTTAATTAAACCCTACATGGTATTGTACTGGTCGTCAATAAGGTTTACCTTAATGACCTCTATATAAATATACAGTTAACTTTTTGAGTTGTTACCAGTGGAAATAAAAATGACAAATAATCAGCGAGTTGGTGTGTTTTCCGTGTTGCGTTCTATGGCCCTGGTTAGCCTATCGCTTATGAGTTTAGTGAGTGCTCAGGCCGATGAATCAATTGATGCTGAGAGAATTTTCCAAACTAACTGCGCGGCATGCCATACAGGCGCGCTACTTGAGGCACCCAAAGTTGAAGCCCTTAAACTTTATCCTCCCGAAAGAATAGTTAAAGCCTTAGAGTCGGGTTTAATGAGTACCGCCGGCATGGCCTTATCTCGAGGGGAAAAACATGCAGTGGCAGAGTTTTTAACCGGTAAAACAGTCGCAGATTCCAGCGCCATTGTCACAACTTATACCTGTAAAAGTATCGATGTTGATCTACCCAAGGAGATGTCTGAGTTAGCTTGGAACGGTTGGGGTGGTAAAACAGGTAACAGACGATATCAAGCCAATGCGCCAGGTTTATCCCCGGATAACGTGGCTAATCTTAAATTGAAATGGGCATTTGCTTTTCCTGATGCAACGCGAGTCAGAGCACAGCCTGTAATAAGCCAAGACATGGTTTACATCGGCAGTCAGGCAGGGATTGTTTATGCACTTGATGCTGAAACAGGCTGCGTACACTGGGAATATCTGGCCAAGGCTGAGGTGAGAGGCGCGCTTTTCTTACAGCAAGACACCCTAGTATTTGGTGACTTAGATGGCAACGCTTACGCTTTAGACGCCCAATCAGGGTATTTGAAGTGGCGCACCAAGGTGCATTCCAGTCCATTGGCGGTGGTAACTGGTTCAGTGATCGCCGATGAGAAAAAGGTGTATGTACCTGTTTCGTCTCTTGAAATTATTCCTGCAGCCAGAGTGGATTACGAATGTTGCTCGTTCAGAGGGGCGGTGGTGGCGATTGACCTACAATCAGGTAAGAAAATATGGACCACCTATACCACAGACGAGCCTAAACCTACTTATAAAACATCGGCTGGCACGCAACAGCATGGTCCTTCCGGGGCACCTGTTTGGTCTGGGCCCACTTTAGATCTCAAGCGTAATTTGCTGTATGCCACCACGGGGCAAAACTATTCCACTCCTGCTACCGGAACAAGTGACGCTGTACTGGCTATGGACTTAGATTCGGGTGAAATAAAATGGGTCACTCAGGTCACAAAAGGGGATGCCTGGAATGGTGCTTGTTCTCGCAAAACCCCTAATTGTCCTAAAGAAGACGGTCCTGACTTTGATATCGGTGCGTCGGCGATGTTAAGTACTCTAGTGAATGGCAAACAATTGCTTATCATCGGTCAAAAATCGGGCATGGTGTATGCGTTGGACCCTGACGCCAAAGGTAAAATTATATGGAAACAACGGGTTGGAAGCGGTGGAACTATGGGCGGAGTGCATTGGGGAATGAGCACTGATAACCAAAATGTATATGTGGGCGTATCTGACTTACCCACTAATAATCCTTACAGTGTCGGTGCTCCTCAACCTGGTCTGTACGGTTTAGATCTGCAGACAGGCAAGTTCATATGGCGCACAACATTGCCAAATGTCTGTCCCGAGGCTAGTAAATTTTTGTGTTTTCCTGGTATATCCGCGGCGGTGTCAAGTTCTGCAAACTTAGTCTATGCAGGCAGCCTAGATGGTATGTTTAGAATTTTCTCCGCAGCCAAAGGCGAAATTCTTTGGGAATATGACACTAAACAAGCGGTAAACACTATCAATGGCGTAAAAGGCTTTGGTGGCTCTATTGAGTCAGATGGACCCGTGATTGCAAATGGCAACATTTATCTAACTTCTGGCTATGATAAGTGGGCAGAAGCACCGGGTAATGTACTGATGGTGTTCTCAGCGGGTGGTAAGTGAGTTATACCCGTCATCCTTGAAACTGCCTGTTTGTTGGCTGCACTCATTCGCCCCAATCGGTAACCGACGTTGCACTTAGTGGACTAAGCTCATGGGGTCTCATTCGTTTGCCGCCGCCATGCAGTTCCAATGATTTTGGGTATAGATCGTAGAACTACGGCGAGAATAAGTATGCAAGCGGCACTGTGCGGCTTGCTTGAAAATTTCATTTGGAGATAATTATGTGTTTTTTTAAAAGCCTAGCGGCGATTTCTTTATCTATGAGCATATCATCAGCCGAGGCGATAGAAATAGACAAAACAGCCACAATCAAAGACACCAAAACAACAATTATGGGGATCAACCATATTGGCTTGTCGGTGAAAAACCTCGATCAAGCGCTGGCTTTTTATCAACAGGCCACGGGTTTCGAACTTGTAAAAAGGGAAAAAGTATTTGCCAATAGTCACTCGGATGCATTGTATGGGGGGGAAAGTCTGGAATATGAAGTGGCTACTCTTGAAGCGCCCAATATGCTGTTTGAACTCACCGAGTTTGCCATTAATAAAGATGTAAGATTAAGTGATATGCCCGTCCAGGGCCCAGGGATGACCCATACTTGCTTTCAATCACCAATATCTGAATCTGGCTATGACAAATTTGTCGCCGCAGGCGCACGTTTAGTCACGCCGGGAAATACCCCCGTTGACTTAGGCGGATACGGTGTAACCTATGCTTATGGATATGATCCAGAAGGCAATATGTTTGAAATGGAGCAACTAGACGGAAAAATTTTAGCTAAAGCCGGTTATGACAATGCCTGGCAAGATTGGAACAGCAGCATGTGGATGACGCAAGTTGCTTTTGCCACTGCTGATATCGAAAAACTTATGGGTTTTTATCAAGACGTATTGGGCATTAAGCCCTATCGAAAAGCCGAAATCACCAAAAACCCCAAGATAGATCGCATCACCGGCCTCACCGATTCAGATGTGCTCGCCGGTTGGTTCAAAATGAATGAGCAGTCAAAGATGATGGAGTTTTGGCAGTTCAAAACACCTAAAACTGCTGTATTCACTGGCAAACGCAAAGCAAGTGATTTGGGTTATAGCTACTCTTTGGAAGTCGCCGATATTCAAAAAGAGTACCAACGCCTAATGACGCTTGGGGTTGACTTGATAAGTGCCCCGCAACAGGTGGGCGGATTTTGGCAGATGTACGCCAGAGACGTAGACGGCAATATATTTTCACTTCGCCAAGTTATCCAGGCCAACTCGAACTATTCCATTGTTAGCTTTGAGCTACCTGGCTAAGGTCATCGCTGTTTAGTGTATGTGGGTATGAGTAGAACGATTATTCCGCTGATACTCATAATGCGTGTTTCAGCGAGAGTTTGAAGCGATTTAACCAAGGATATTATGAAATATTTATACACAATACTTGTCTTAAGCATTTCATTGAGCGCCCATTCTACTGAGCCACAATGGCATTCTTTACTCGATAAAGACTTATCCAAATGGGAGGTTTGGATGGGCATTCCCCATTCATCAGTAAAAGGTTTACCTAAAGATACCTATGTTAGTGACAAAATAAAGTTTGCCACACTTGGCAGAGCCATGGGTTTGAATAATGATCCTAAAAAAGTATTTTCCATAATGTCTAATAAGGATGAACATATCCTTCACATAAGTGGAGAAATATTTGGTGGTTTAAGCACCGTTAAGTCGTATCAAAATTACCACCTGAGCATGCAAGTAAAGTGGGGGGAAAAGAAATGGCCGCCGTCATTGGATTCCCCAAGTAACACAGGCTTGTTATTTCATTGCCAAGGTGACCATGGCGTGATGTGGTTGACATGGAAGGCTTGTTTAGAATTTGAAATAATGGAGGGATGGTTTGGCTACATGTTTTCAATGGCGGGCACATCAACCACAGTTCAAACTAATCAACCGAGCAAAGGGCAAGCCAGCTACAATCCTGCCAGCTCACATTACCGCAAAAACGCTATTTTTGTGAAATCCTCGCAAAATGCTGAGGTAAGTCACGGAAAGTGGAATACCCTTGAGCTGTATACCCTCGACACGCGCGCTATCTACGTGGTCAATGGTTCTGTAGTTATGGCCATAGAAGATGCAAAAGACAAATACGGACAACCACTTGGCAGTGGGCAGATACAAATACAGTCTGAAGGTGCTGAAGCGTATTATCGGGGTATAAAAATTCGGCCAATTAGCGCATTTCCGAAAGAATATTCGCAGTATTTGCGCACTAACATAAATTAACCCGCGTTGTAACGGCATCAATGTGACCATGATCATGGGGTCTCATTCGTTTGCTGGCGTCATGCAGATCTAATTATTTTGGGTATATATGAGTATAAGAGAAAATGTTGTCTAGCTGATTGTCTGATCCGAAGCTGGCGTTAAATAAGCATGTTATTAAGGAGCTAATACTTGAGTCGAAAATCCGGTATAGAAGCAATAGTTTAGGGGAAATAAGATGTTAAAAAATCAATGTTTTAGATTAGTTAGAATTTTCGCATGTCTGTTAATTGCACCGTTTATACTAACAAGTAATGTTATTTTCGCTGCCGCATCTTCAGGACAAACAACCACATTAGGATATGACTCCAAATTTGTCACGCTAAATGGTTTGAAATTTCACTATGTTCAAAAAGGTGAAGGTGATTTAATTGTCTTCTTGCACGGATACCCATTATTTGGTGAGAGTTGGGATAAACTCTTATCCCATTTTTCCAATGACTATCATGTAGTTGCGCCGGATAATCGTGGCTATAACTTATCGGCTAAACCAGAAGGGTCTGAAAACTACAAAATTGAATTACTGGTGGAAGATGTTAAAGCCCTAATTAAACATTTTCCAGCTGATAAAAAGGTCACGCTAGTGGGTCATGACTGGGGCGGAGCGCTGGCATGGGCAACGGCGCAAAAACACCCTGAATTAATCGACAAGCTAGTGGTTATTAACGCCCCACCTTACAATGTTTTACTGCATATGATTGCCAACAATGAAGATCAAAAAAAATCCTCAGTGTATATGGAAAGATTAAAGAGCTCGAATATTGAAAAGATATTTGATGAGCATGGGCCAGAGATGTTATGGCGTTATGGCTTTGACCGAGGTTATGCAAACGGGCACCTAGATGACAAATTCAAGCAGGCATTTTTTGAGGCCTGGAAGCAACCGGGTGCACATACAGGTGCGGTGAATTGGTATCGTGCCAACATACCAGCGGTGGCCGATATCAAGGATTCATCTTACTGGCCTTCAAAAATGGCCAGAGTTACGGTGCCTAGTTTGCTGATATGGACAGAGAATGAGCGCACTTTTGTACCTGCAATGTTAGACGAAATCCCCAAGTATGTAGATGATTTAAGCGTCACTGTGATCCCGGGCTCAGGACACAGTCCCTTTTTTGATAAACCCAAAGAAGTCATAGATGCGATGCAAAAATTCTTTGCTAAGTAATATTGTATTTTAAATAGGAAGTCTTTTTATGCCAACACAAAACCACAAATTCACTGCCATTCAATTCATTTTGTGCTGCGCTATTGTTGTTACAAGCGTGAAAAGTGACCAAGTATTTGCTGATAGCCAAGGCTTGTCTGTAGGTAGTGTTGTTATTTCAGAACTGATGCCAAACATTAACGATAATGAGATTGATTGGATAGAATTTTATAACCCCACTGAATCAAAAGTTGATCTCAAAGGGTGTATTCTATCCGACTCCAATGACGATAAACTAATAGTCACACAACCATTACCCATTGAGGCCAAAAGTTATTTGGTCATTGCCAGTGGACGTGAAACAGATGCGCCTGCCTCTTTAAGCCAACCCGCTTGGCAATTCTCAGCGAAAAATTTTCAATTGACTACTGGACCGGATCAGGTTGAACTTAGGTGTAATGGCGAGTTAATCGATAGAGTCACTTATCATCAGTATTCTCCCGGTCCAGCTAGTAAATCTCGTGGATGGCAGCTTTCACCAAGCGCACTTAATAGTGTTAAAAATGATGACCTAAATAATTGGTGTTACACAAATTTACCCGTCTTGTCTGAGGATAATTATTATGGAGACGATAAAGTTGCGTCTCCTGGTCGTGAAAATCCACAGTGTGCACATAACGTATTGCCATACATCTATGTAAACGATCAACAAGCAGTGCTCATTAATGGTATTGACTGGGTTACTACCATGAGAATAGCTGAGGAAGAACTCACCCGCGATCTGGCAACCGCTGAATTAACTATTTGGGCCATCCGCGATCAGGTCATTTCCCCCGCAACAGCTAAAAAGATATCCAGTTTATATTTGAATAACATTTCCCGTCTTTATGATGCTAAACCGGTTGCCATGATAGATAGTAATCATGCTGTTTGGCATTTTGCCTGGGCAATATCTAATTTATATCGTAACGGCAATGATGAAGTCAAAGCGGCACTACAAAGCGCCTACGACGACGCATTGACGAGACCAGAGACCTTGCCAAGATTTAGGCTCATCGCGATTGATAATGTTTTAGGAGACCAGATTTTGATGGGCGATGCCCACAACATGGCGCGCAGCTTTGTAAGAAAACACGTGGTTGTACCAGGAAACCCTGATTACATTCAAAACTATGAAGAATATGTTGAAAATAGGCGCAGCGGATTGCAGATTTTCTTTATTAATATTCTATACAAGACCAAGTCATTTTTTGAAGGTGTTTTCTAGGATCGCCCGTATTCTCTTGTTTTTAATAAGCTGTTTGATAAGTCATCTAAAGCAGGGGGAAATTGCAGTATTTGCCATACTGACTAACCCAACTTTTCACCCGTTTTTTTCACCAGAGGTTTTAGTGCCGTTTCGTAGTTACGTTTTAGTCCTTCAATACTGCCAATCATCATAGCGACGGTTATGTCTTCTACCGTTTGTCGGCTCACTTTATGTCTCCTCAGATAATGCCCTGCCGCTGCAGGCATACCAAAAGAGATGTCTATTGCGGTTAAGGCGATATTCATGTCTATTCCAAAATGGTCATGTACAATGCCGGCAACATATTGTACCGCTGTTCCTCTGCTATATTCGGTCGGATCACCGTGATCAGATAAACTAGGCTCTGCAGCTAATCTATCCAAAATTAGCCCTCGTTCATCTATGTAACTCAAATATGCTTTAGTGGTTTGTCTGACTAATTGCTCAAAGGTCTCGGCACCTTCAGCGGCCTTAGATTGGAGTATTCTTAAACTTTTATATTCCCGTTTGAGTAAAGTTTGCAGCAATTCCTTCATACTAGGATAATAAGCATATACCAGTGACTTACTGATCCCAGCCTCTTGTCCCAGCCTTTCCATGCTCAATGCCGATACACCTTCTACTGCAACTACTTCTGCCGCATGATCAAGTATTAGATTTTTCCTAACCTCAGGGGAGAGTCTGGTGCGTGTTTTTTTGGATTCTGTCATAGTGAAATTGGCCCCTTAGGAACGAGCATCTGTGAGGTAATAGTATGGATGAGGATTGTAAATGCAAGCTTTGTTACAACACATTGGTTATGTTTACATTATACACTTACTCTAAAGGTAACCTAAGTGGCGTTTCATACATTTGAACTAACAATAAATAAGATCTGTGGTTAATCAATGTATTTACTAACGCATATTGCGAATGCACATAACTTTGTAGGCTATGGCTTATACCCATTACCTATGCGGAATGGCATTAAATATACAACAACGGATTTATCACACTTAAGGTTCAGCGTATTTTCTATTAGTGTGTGTTGAGCGAATATCGAAGGTATAGTTTACTTCAGACTAACTATCTATTATTTTTCCCAATAGTTGATGGATCATTGCATAACTTAATAGCAATTCACTAGCCCGTTACCCTTACTATCAAGCAACGTTATAAGCTTAAAGGAAAGCGCTAGGGTAAAAAAGCACCCTATATACTCACGTCAAATAGACTACCCACTCCCATTGATACCGCCATCGCTAAACTACCCCATAACAGGACTCGTATTGCGCCTTTGGTTTTAGAGGCACCGCCTGCGTGAGCTGATACGCAGCCTAAAACAACAAGGGATAATAGTGAAATACCGATGACTGCGGGTATTAAGGCTGCTTGGCTCACCAGCAATATCATCAATACTGGCAATGAGGAGCCTGCTGAGAAAGACAGTGCAGAATATACTGCGGCCTGTAAAGGGTTGCCTTGGGATAAATCGGTGATTCCTAGTTCGTCTCTAGCATGGCTACCTATGGCATCTTTTTCCATTAATTGTTCGGCAACTTGTTTGGATAATGGTAACTCGACACCTCTTTCGTGGTAAATGTTAGCTAGCTCTTCTACCTCTAGTGCCCAGTTCTCTTGAAGATGGCTTTTTTCTAACGCCAGTTCCGCTTTTTCAATATCGGTTTGAGAGCTCACTGATACATATTCACCAGCGGCCATCGACATTGCACCTGCCACTAACCCGGCCATACCCACGGTGAATAGGTTATCACCAGCTGCCTGAGAGGCGGCTACAGCAATTATTAAGCTCGCCGTAGACACTATGCCGTCGTTGGCACCTAATACTACGGCTCGTATCCAACTTATACGCTCCGATTTGTGTTCATGATTGTATTCCACTGTGCTCCTTAAACTGCAACAGGTGTTTTAGGGTGTCATTTTTTAAAAAAGTGATGACCAAGAGCATGCTAAGGCATGCAGGGCAATTAAATCGTAGTCCACTGAACCCAAGGTCTTATGGATTTCTTCATTGTTATGAGCAATAATTTTATTTATATAGATAAGGATCGGTAATTCAGAGCTCAAATATGCAACCACATCAGTGCAAGAATCCATAATCCTAACAAAAAATGCGCCGTTTAAATCAGTTCCGGATCTGCTGAGTCATGTGGAAATATGACGCAGCATAACACCAATCAACAGCGCACCTTAACCCATGCAACCAAACCGAAACAGCATCAAAGTTGTTTGCATTCTCATCTAGTCCGAATTGTGCGCTTTATCATACTTTGACTCGCTACTTTCTGCTTGCATATTATTCCAATATTCAATGATAAAAGTGAATGATGTTGAGGTCATCCTTCACTGTGATTTGGTCATTGATACTGTGGCGTTATTTTAACATTTTTTGGATAGAAAGAGGTTCTCATAAAAATATAAATATTGTTAGATCGACTATAAAAATGTGTATTCTTTGCATATTACTTAGGTGTAACACCCAGACATTCATTAAAATCTCTAATCAGATGTGATTGATCTGCATAGTCCAAATTTGTTGCCAATTCTGCTAACGTAAACTCCTGACTCTCCAACATCTCTAAAGCATGATAAGGCACTTCTGGTTACCTGACATTAAGGCATTTAGGCCGATTTGTTGATGGTGTTGCGAGTCGTCAATTTGTGGTGATCCAAAGCTCAATTGAGGATAAGCTAATTGGCGCAAAGGGTGACTTTACTTCAGGTGAAAATGGGTAGGCTCATTTCACTGTTGATCTAATCCAATAGACGCAATTAGGAGATTATATGAGCGACAAAATCAGCGGTGGTTGCCTTTGTGGCGCGGTCACTTATGAAGTACAGAATAACTTCAAACATTTCTATTTTTGCCACTGTGAACAATGCCGAAAAATCACTGGCTCGGCGCATGCGTCAAATTTATTTACTGAGCCCGACGCCATAAAATGGACGGCAGGCGAAGCACATAAAAAACAATTCAACTAACCAGACCGTGATTTTACCGTAGTATTTTGCACTGAATGTGGCTCAGGCCTGCCTTTTGTGACTAAAAGTGGCAAAGCCTTGATTGTGCCTGCAGGCAGTTTAGATGCTCAGCCAAACATTCAACCCAATGACAATATCTTTTGGGCTGAACGGGCTAGCTGGTATGACGATGGGA
>Ga0307489_10002379_pt1 | contig 12587 bp, 11 predicted proteins | sample SB12metaG_FD_202247 | JGI IMG/M metagenome (GOLD analysis project Ga0307489, IMG submission 202247) | Sea-ice brine microbial communities from Beaufort Sea near Barrow, Alaska, United States - SB 1.2 | ecosystem: Environmental > Aquatic > Marine > Coastal | place: USA: Alaska | collected...
CAAATTCCTGATGAATTATTATAACTGGGAAAGGCCACATCAATTTAATGAAGGCATATCACCAGCGAAAGCAGAAGAATTAGTTAAAAAGGTGTTCGGGTATACTTGACCACAACATTTAGTCTGCATTTTACTCTGCGCATTTATCCTCATCTAATGCTTAATGCCTAATACCTAATACCGAACTATTATCAGCTTACCTCTTTAATACACTTCAAACGGAGCGAGAGCAAAGCAATATAAAAAAGCTGTAAAAAAGTGTGTCATGCCACCTCTTAAACTGCTATTAATTGATTTTGACATTTTGTAAATATTAACAAAATCGAGATACTTAACATTACCTTTTTTTTACATAACACCCTTATAATGAAAGTAAATTTCAGCAGTTTAATGGTTTCTAATCTCTTGGGAGACCAGCGCGGTGATAATCAGATGCGATTTCCCAAACCACTGACTGCAAGTATCCAGCCAATTCGGCAGATGGCTCGGGTGTCAGGCTATAGCCAGAATATCCCATGACGTTAGGATTTACGTGATGAATAACAGCCATATGCATTAGCGCAAGGGCGTAATTCCCCAAACCGTTGGGATGAATTGCATCGTCGAAAAAATCATGAATACTTGTAATACCGGGTACATTATTCGCTTCAATATCATCAAAGAGGCGCATCATCAAAAGATTCCCTGGAATAATATATATAAAAGCATCATCAGGTAAATTCTCAGCGCCGTAATCTGCCATCTGTTCCCAAAGAGGTTTATAGGTATCGAGCTCAGCTCTCCATTGAGTTTCACCTTGTTGCAAGCCCGTCCAAGTAGCGAAGAGCAACGTGGACGCCCCAGCGCCATCGTTTCCATTTTCCCAAGCGTTTTGAGCAAACAAACTAAGATAATTTATAGAATCTCTTATATCGTTAGGATGCTCGTCATCCCAATTGGGGAACGGAACGCCTTCGGTAATGACTAGTAGTTCCCAATTAGCGATATCATAGCGTGCTTCCGGTTGGCCATAACCGACGGTGTTTAACCAACGATACCTCATTGGGCTACCTGGGGCAGTACTTTTACCGAGCAGATTATGATAATTTCCATTAGAGTCGAGCTCAGTCCACATATGAATAGAGTGGCCAGGCCAAGGCTGGGCAAACATGGCTGCGTCGGTGAGGCTATGTCCACTATGAATTTGTCTTATACTAAGGGGACTTTGGACCCGCGGCGGTATTGCAGAATTTGAGGTGCTGGATGTGACTGCGATTAAATCTGGCGCACTATCAACACTGCCATCGTTAACAACCAGCGAAGCGTTATAGGTTCCATCTAAGTCGACAACAAATGCCGCTTGTGCCGAGGTTGCACCACTTATCGTGGTCACACTACCAGCAGGCTTATTATCAAGTGTCCAAGCATACGTCAATACATCACCATCGGTATCCGAACTCCCACTGCCATTCAATGTAATTTGTGATCCCGTGTCTACGTTCATATCCATGCCAGCATCCGCTACCGGTGCCGCATTTGTGGTATTGGATGTGACTGCGATTAAATCTGGCGCACTATCAACACTGCCATCGTTAACAATCAGTGAAGCGTTATAGGTTCCGTCTAAGTCGACAACAAATGCCGCTTGTGCCGAGGTTGCACCACTTATCGTGGTCACACTACCAGCAGGCTTATTATCAAGTGTCCAAGCATACGTCAATACATCACCATCGGTATCCGAACTCCCACTACCATTCAATGTAATTTGTGATCCCGTGTCTACGTTCATATCCATGCCAGCATCCGCTACCGGTGCCGCATTTATGGTACTGGATGTGACTACGATTAAATCTGGCGCACTATCAACACTGCCATCGTTAACAACCAGTGAAGCGTTATAGGTTCCGTCTAAGTCGACAACAAATGCCGCTTGTGCCGAGGTTGCACCACTTATCGTGGTCACACTACCAGCAGGCTTATTATTGAGTGTCCAAGCATACGTCAATACATCACCATCAGCATCCCAACTTTCGCTGCCATTTAATGTGACTTGCGTTCCTGTTACTAAGTTCTGATCAGTGCCAGCATCGGCTATAGGTGCAATATTGTCATTGACGGGGCTAATAGCTTCTTCTTTACTTCCACCACAAGCGGACAGCAAGAAAGAAATGTAAAGTATGCATGTTAGCGCTAGAAATTTATTCATATATCTCATCATTAATATTAGTCCTAAAATAATACGTATTTATATTTGATAAGGTCAAATACCTTGAATTTTAAAGTACTGTTTTAATTTGTTTATTTTATATGATGAAACTTTTTAATTCAAATGTTATTACATCACATAAAATTTATATCACTAAAAAATGTTTTCTTGTTGAAGTAAATCACACTCTATTTCCATTTACATGCTCTTATCGATTATGTTTCCTATACTTATTCCAAGTAACACATCTTTTCCACCTGAACTATGTTGCTTGGGAACCAGACCTAACGATGCTGATACATCACGTCCTTTACGATAGGCTAAACCATTACCCACCTCATTAAAGAAAGCACTTGATACCATTGGTCCTATGCCTGGAATTGATTGTTGTCGTTTGCAAACATCGTTGTTCTTTGATGCTTGAATGATGGCTTTATCAAACAGTGCAATACCGGCATCTAATGATGCTAATTGCTGAGCTTGTTGTGTCAGTGTCATCTTAAAAACACCAGATAAATCGTCATCGTCATCAGCTAGTAACATAGGAATATTTTTACGTATTGTACTGACGCCACGTGGCAGGCATATGCCATATTCAGCTAGTAACCCTCTAGTTTGATTACATAGTGCAGTTCTTTGTCTAATCGCCAAGGCCCTAGCTTTATGTTGCGCCTAGTTATCTTGCTGCTCTACAGATTTGACACCGACACTTTTTATATGAGCTTGTCTAGCGGCAACAGTAATTGCAAAAGCATCGTTAAAATCATTCTTGTTTCCGATTAAAAAAGCTTTCACATGTTCTGGCGGAATAAGTTTAACTGTGTGCCCACACTTTTCAATTTCCCTCGCCCAGTAATGTGAAGTTGCACAGGCTTCCAAGGCCACGAGGCAAGCTTGATGACGATGGAAAAAAGAATGAACTTGCGCACTGTTGGTATTAGTACGCAAGATTTGGCTTATTGCCCCCTTAGAACGATAGTCGCAGAGATTGCTAGTGCATCTATGTTTATTTATCTGAGCCACTATATGGTTCTCAGCTTAGTTACGAAGATATTTGGTGAAAAGATGCCATGGATTGGTTTTGAAATAGCTCCTATCGTTGGCATAATTTTCGCCCATGTTTATGATTCGGGGGATACGAAAGTGAGGACGATGATTAAATTACGGAAGTTTACTTTTGTTGAGCAAAAGAATTAAATCCAAAGCGGTCAGTCAGACTAGCAAGGTATCGTAAGAACAAAGCACATATGTACCCTGCAGAAGGTCACCGTATTTCGCAAGACGGTTACCTTATGCAGAAAAATTAAACTAACGTTTTTAACGTGGTAAAAATTTACAAATGCGCAATTATTACTAAACATTTACTTGAATAAAGTATGTCATTAAATGATCAGAAAAACGTTGAAAGTAAATATCTAACTCTCTGCCTTTAGGCCAAGCCGCTGCGATTGTGGTTGTTAGTGCAAATTTAGCTGTACAGGAATTAATATCAAGAGAGAGCAGCTCAGCGGCTTCAAAACTAAAATGCTCGCCGACATCATCAAATAGCGCTTTAAAAATCGTTTCTTTAGCTGAAAACACTAGAGTTAATGCTTCAGGAAATGCTAAATTAACGGAGGCTAAGCGTTGTTTTTCGACTGCATTAATAACCGTATTTTCGATCTCCTTTGCCAGTTTTTCTGTCATGTGACACTCAATATCGATACCTAAATTCGAGATTTTGTGGTGCTCGGCCACAATACAGAGGGCTATATTTTCCGAATGGGTAATTGAACCTACTAATTTTTTACCATTTTTATTCTTTGGCCATAGTGGTTGTCGTTTAACTCCAGTTAATACTTGCGTTACCTCGGCATTGAGTTTTAACAGGGCATAACGGGCGCAAATTCTCCCTGCAAAGTATTCTGCTTGACGTTTTTTTACTGTGCGGTACAAAGAGTCAGGAAAAGCAATTGGAAGGGTTAATGCTTGCTCAATGGTAAATGCATCAGCATCAAAATAGCATTGAAACGCTAAAACTTCAGAATGCGATAATCTTATCGGCACAGGCTCAGTTAGAAACTGCACCATAAATACCCCTTTAAATTAGGCAAGTCGTAAATTTATTAAGTCGACATATTACCATTTTTTATTAACTATCAATAACCCATTGTGCAAGAAACCAGTTTAGAAGAAATCCGCTTGGACTTTACCAGAACAGAGAGCAACTATTCATTAGAAATTAATATATTCTTGTACTAATCTGATTAGCAATTTATCATAATGACACTGGCATTGTAAAACTGTCCCACCTGAGGCAATCAAGTTGGATGCGTTTAAGCCTTACTTAGGTGAACGAACTGAAGCCGCCAAGCCCTATTGGATAACGTTGTCGTTTTATGTAGAGAGCCTCAGACTCGAGGGTATGAAGGTCAAGAAGGCATAAAAAAGCTACGTTTGGCAGTTTAAACCCATTACAAAGGAGCCTGTGGTGCGATTTGAAACTGCGCCGGGGCAGCAGATGCAAGTTGATTTACCACCATTAAGAGCGGCAGAAACAAACTAAAATGCTTCGTTGCCATATTGGGATACAGTCGCGCTGAATTACTTCGGTGGCGTTCTAAAGAGTTCCTGAATGATAATGACAAGTGCATCATGATTTAGCTAGATGCGTAAGGTGCAGGTCAGCATCGTTGAAACAGCAAACTACAGCAACTGTCTGCTGAATATGGTTTTAGATTGTGCGCATGCCGCCCATACCGAGCGAAAACCAAAGGCAAGGTCGAGCGCTTTAATGTCTAATTAAAACACCGCTTCATCACGCCATTGATTGCCAGCCTGAAACAAGCCGGATTGGCATTAGATATCGATACCGCTAGTGGCCAAGTGGGCCAATGGTTTCATGACGTTGCTCATCAGCGTATTCATGGCAAGACTCAGCAGAAGCCAGAAGTATTATTGATAAAAGAAAAATTAGCGCTAAGCGAGTTACCAGAAAAGCCGATAGCCGACAATGCAATCGCGGCAGTAACCTATCACGCACTGCTCATTGTAAGCTTCCAACATCCGTTGAGTTTTTATGACTAACCGATTGAGGTGGTGCGGTATGAACTTAAAGACGGACATAATACAACATGCCTGTGAAACGCGTAAACTAAATACACTCGCCGTCGAATGGTAAGCTATCGCGGATACTGCGGCAGGAACCGACAACACCTTAGCGGACTTCCTTGAGCAGTTGCTGAGTGTAGAGTTGGATGCCAGAGAGCAGCGAACACGACATATCTTATTGAAGTTCGCCGGATTACCGATCATCAAACGCTTCGAAGAGTATGATTTTAAGTTCGACACTGGCGCACCAAGAAAGCAGCTTCAGGAACTCACTGGGTTAGCATCTATCGAGCGTGCGAGAACATCGTTCTGCTTGGTCCAAACGGCATCGGTAAAAGTCATTTAGCGTATTAGGCCCTATTTGTTGGTGATTGACGAGATAGGTTATTTACTCTTCGGACGTGAAGAAGCTAATCTGTTTAATTAATGTGATAGCTAAACGCTATGAATATGGCAGCGTGATAGTGACCAGAAACTTGCCGTTCTCACAATGGTCAACGGCGTTTGCAGATAACCAAACACTGACTGCCGCATTATTAGATAGGCTATTACACCATGCTCATATCTTACAGATAGCGGGCACCAGTTATCGATTGAAAGGGAAAAAACAGCAGGAATAAGTCCTGTAATTATACCCGTCAAATAAACGAAAACTGTTGAGAGTAGAGTAATTTTACATTGCCGTTGACAATACGTGATAATATAAATTAACTAATGAAGGGAGACCATGAAATGAGCGATGGGCAGGAACCAGACAAGTGGTCAATTCCGAACTGGGATAGAGAGGTTCCTCGATTCTTTTGGGATCCGAGTCGTAAGTTGATAAAAAGTATAAGAGATTATCAATCTCTTTTAAGTAGAAAAGGGCTTTTAAGTAACATAAGAGCCAAACCTATTGTGTTTAGATATAAATTTTGGAGTATGGTTTGTGGTGCTGAGATTGACCTAAATACTCGTATCGGTGGCGGCTTACTTTTGCCACACCCAAATGGCATTGTTATTCATCCTAGTAGCGAAATAGGCATTAACTGCATGATTTTTCAGCAAGTAACTCTTGCGGGTAAAGTTATCATAGGTGACCATGTTGATTTAGGTTCAGGTGCCAAAATATTAGGACCATTAACTATTGAAAGTGATGCCCGAGTAGGCGCTAACGCAGTAGTAACTAAAAATGTGGAAAAAGGAACAACCGTAGTCGGTATCCCAGCTAAAGCAATAAACCCGTAGCTTTCTTTGATGCTTCCTTAACGGCCAAAGCAAACTGATTGAATAAAACTGGTGCGATTAGTTTTAGATTATGCTCTCTTTCAATACGTTTACGACCTTCCACACCTTTAGCTTTTAGGCCTGCAGGTGTCTCGTTTAATGCCTGTCTGATCGCAGATGCAATATGTTCAATCGACCCTGCTGGAATGATCCATCCACAATCATTGTCTACGAGTTCAGGTATGCCCGCAATATAAGTTGAAATAACCGGCCTACCTAGAGCCAATGCTTCCATAATTCCAACTGGCAAACCCTCTGCGAAGCTGGGTAATAAAAAAGCACGCGACTTACTCACTAATTGCCTGACGTCTGCATTAACCATCCAACCGTGGAGTTCCACCATCTCTTCTACGTTATACTTTTTAATAGACTGTTCCAGCGCTTGCCTTGACTCGCCATCGCCAACGAAATGAACTTTTAAATTAGGGAAATCTGCTTTTAATTGCGCCAAAGCTGGTGGAAGTAATAATTGCGCTTTTTGCGGACAAAGTCTTCCTACACACACTAAAGATTGATTATTTACATTAAAATCATAATTAGGTACAAATTCATCCAGTTGCAAACCACAATGCACAATAACTATTTTATCCCAATACTCATAGCTACTAAAACGTACTAATTGAACGCGACAATAATTTGAAATAGCAGCCACAAAAGTGGCATGCTTTACTTTAAGGTTCATGCTGTTTGCACTTGGGTCAACAAATTCGTCTGGACCATGAGCTGTAAAACTATAGCTTGGCCCGCCCATACATTTGGCTAGCATTGCGACTGTAGTTGCATTTGTAGAAAAGTGCACATGTACATGTTTTAAATCTTTTTGCTTGCATAGGCGATAAAAATAAGTCGCCTGCATTAAATAAGCAACATGCTTCACTGGAAATCGCAGCGAGTTGCTACAAACGTTTAACCAAATTTTAAAAGCCTTGAAGAAACCAATAGGATTAAATAATAAGACAGAGAAAAAAGCAGTAATAAGTCTTAAAAAATTACCATCTAATAAGTAATGTGTTTTCTCCTGGTCTGCAATATCTAACGGATCTACTAATGCGGTAGGCCATCTTCTTACTGCAAAACGTTCAATCTCTAAGCCAATTGCTTCCAAACTTTCCATTTCACGACGAATAAATGTTGTACTCGTTATGGGAAATGAATTCATTAAATAACCAATTTTCAAGGCGGTTCCTTTGCTTTATTAATTATAATGTTAAATTTTTAGGAATATCCGTGGTTTGCTCACGAATATCAAATTTTTAAGAAATAAGGACTTAAGAGCCAAGTAGTAGCGGCTCAAAAATCGCACACCTTTAATCAAAAAAAGACGTATCTGTTTTGAAGCGAGGCAATGGCTGAAACTATTAATTCGCGAATATTGTATCAATATGTGCGAATCAGTATCCGCACCAATTTTACTATAAGTGATATTTGTATAAATGACTTTTACAGAACCGAACAGCACAGCAAGATTAAAGGCTTATTCTAATAATACACAACCAAGTCCTTTTATGTTATCCCAACCCCGCAGACGCCGCAACAACCTTTTTAACGGGGCCGAATATCATCTTTAGCCAAGTCAAATAATAACCTGCATGTTCTCTGTAATGAATCGATGGTATATGCCGGTATTACTTTCTAGAACTACTCAGCAGATAGACGACCCTTAAGCAATATCTTGCTCATTAGTCAGGATAAAGTGATTGCTGAGCGGGGGAGCACGGCCGATAAATAACGACAACACTTCTGTCAGTTACTCATTAATTTTATTTCGCTGTTCGGCATTCACCAATGGCCGGATTATAGCTGGGACTCCATATGCCATATGATTATCTGGTATTGAATTTAGTACTACTGCATTAGCGCCAATATGAACATTATTACCAATTGTTATGTTGCCTAAAATCACGGCGCCAGCACCGATATTCACGTTGTTTCGTAAAATAGGCGCATCGAGTGGTCTGTCTGTATAGCGATTGCCTATCGTGACGCCTTGCCGAACGATGCAATTATCACCTATTACGGTATTACCATGTATAACGATACCGTGTTGATGCTCGAATATAACGCCATAGCCTAACTTTACGGTATAAGGTAACTCTATACCGTACTTGTTTCTCGCTCTAATAAACAAAAATTTGTAGAGAATAGAAAATGGAATGCGTAATATCTTTGATTTAATACCCATGCGCCAATTACCAAAACGATGAAAAGCTAAGGCTTTAAAGCCAGGCTTAGTAAAGTCTCTCCCATGATGTATCCAATCATTTTTGAGTTGTTGAATTAGTCCCATGATTTGCCTTCAATGAAAATCCGCGGAATAAAAAAGAGTTTTTGATAAAGTCTTTCAAAAAATTAGGTGGACCTTTAACTAGTTCAGCGTTATTGGTCAGTTTACTTCGCGACAGCCGAACAGTATAGCCAGCAATGAAGGCTAAATCACAGCATAATAATTTAAGTGGACCATAATTTTTTAAAAAATAACGGCGCCTTGAATCAAACCAATATTTAGGGCGTCTTGGGGCTTTCTTACGATAATCGGAAATTCCTGTTGCAGCTCCTACAGCATGATAAACTTTACTCGAAGGTATATACCAACAGTGCATGTTATTGCGTTTTCCTTGCAAACAAAAATCCAGTTCTTCAAAATATAAAAAGTAATCGTCATCGATCAAACCAACTCTTTCTATATATTCATTGCTGACCATAAAAGACGCGCCAGACAACCAATCTGTTTGCATAGCAGAATTACTTGGTGGTTTTCTTACTAAATATTTCCTTACTAGCCTATCAAATATGCCTAATCCTAAACCTTCTGATAGTTCGCTAATAATACCGGGAAAATTAAAATAGGAACATTGAAACGTTCCATCTTCGTCTTCGAGCCTGCTCCCAACTATGTGCAGTTTTTTTTCGTTAATAGCTTTGATTAACTCGCTACCAGCTTGGGGTCTAACTTTAGTATCAGGGTTTAAAAACCAAATACGTTTAGCCGTTATTCCTTTACTAAACACGCTATTTATAGCTAAGTTATTGCCGGCAGCAAAACCAACATTATCCTGGCTTGACATAACAGTGACCCAGTTTATTGAATTTGTGTTTATAAATTTTTGTATATAATCAACAGAATCATCGCCAGAAGCGTTATCAACAATAACCATGTGTGTATGACCAAGGTTGCTCACTTCTGTCGTTAAACTTAGGATCAAATCAGTAACCAAGCGTGATGTTTTATAATTTACAGTGACAATTAATGTGTCTAGTTTAGTGTTAGCTAATGTGACCATGTTATTTATACTCAATAATTGTATAGTTTTGTTTTCTCAACGTTTTAATGATTAGTTCCACCACACCTAAAGCTTCCGGAAATTTACTGATCATCAGAAAAAGGCATGATTTTAGCCCATAAAGAGACCGCTCTTTTTGTTTCAAAAATATCTTTATTACTTGTAACGGGAAAATGAATAGAGCCAATAATAGTAAGGGTGAAAATAACGAAAATAATAAAATACTGACCAGTAAACCTGACCATACTAATGAACGCAGAGTTTGATGCACACCGAATCTCTCGCTACCTTTACCATGCTCTTTTGCCGATAAGGCAAATGCAAAGCCCGTGCGGTTAGCTCGTTTCCACCATTGGGTAAAATGGGTAATGTTTGCATCATGCAAAGTCATTTCCACATCAATACGGAATATTTCCCAATTTTTTGTCCGCATTCGATAACACATTTCAGGCTCCTCACCGGCAATAAAATGATCGGCATAGCCATTTACATCTTGCAAAGCTGATACGCGCATCAGCGCATCACCACCGCAGGCTAATGCCGCGCCTACTGGTGTGTTCCATTCATCGTCACAAAATTGGTTGTAAATAGACTTTTCAGGATGTATTTCTCGCCTTCTGCCACACACAACTGCAGCCCTTGGCATTTTTATTATTTGCTGCAGGGCTTCTTGTAACCAGCTTGGCTTAAGCAAACAATCGCCATCAATAAATTGAATGAACTCTATTTCTGGATAATGTTGCGTTAAATATCGCCAGCCTTCATTACGGGCACGAGCAGCGCTAAATGGGCGTGTCATATCTAAGTTCAAACATATTGCGCCAACTTTCTCTGCCGCGGATTGGCTACCGTCGTCTGATCCTGAGTCGACATAAACTATATGGTCAACATCGGTTAGTAATCCGGTCAGCGAATCTAAGCAGCTGATTAGTCGTTGTCCTTCATTACGACCGATAATCACTATACCTACTTTGCGTTCATCTGAATCTGTGCTCATCTCTTCCCTTACATTACCGCTTAGTTTTTATCCAGTTAGTTTCTTTCTTCCCGAACAGCTTACTATATATGCCCAGCTTGCTAATGATATATTTAGGAATAGTAAAAAATTCTCGTAATGTAATAATATGTCGTCCATGTTGTGGCCATATGAAAATGATTGCAGCACTAAATCCAAAACCTATTAATATATATGATGCCAAGTAAAACGCATTATCGGTCACTAACCAATAGACGATACTGATGGCGAATGAACATAAAAAAGTAATTACCAACAACGCTAATGGCGGAATAGCCAGGTCAAGGCCAAAAAACAGAGGAACAAGCGAAAGTTTGCGTAGGCTTGACCAGCAAAGGGCTGGAGTGAAACTAAGCATGGTGCTAATATGACCATGTTCCCATCGGGTTCGCTGGCTTTCTATAGCCTTTTCGTCTGTCGGGAAATAACTGTTTACCATCGCTAATGGCTCATAATATGCTCCATTTCCTTCTCGAACAAAATCAACACCCAGTTTCATGTCCTCGACTAGATTACTATTAGCCAGATTTGCGTTCATGAGGCTATGCCAAGGGAAGGCCATTCCTGAACCCATTAAATGGCAAGGCAAACCTAATGTGCGCAGTCCTGCAGGTCTTATTTTATTTTTAACTAAAAAAGCAAATTCAGCGATTTTTTGTGTGACACCGCAAGGCGTTCCAACTAGATTTTTCATAAGGTAAAGGGCTTGGACCGGTCTATTATGATGTATTGCTGATTTAGCCAAAATATCCAATGCATTTTCCCCGAGAATACAATCTGCATCGACAATAATAACGCAATCAGTGGGGGTATCTTTTATGTTTTTTAAGCCGTAATCTAAAGCAAAGCCCTTGCTTTTATTATGTGCATCGTGCCGGACAAGAATTTTAGTATTGAAGCTCGCGCTGACTGCTTCTGTGCTATCAGTGCAGTTGTCGACGACCACCACTACATAGTCATTCTCTGTGGTTTGAGCAAGTACGCTTTCCAAGGTATTCGCTAGAACAAGTTCTTCATTGTGTGCAGGTATTAAAACAGTAATAGAAGGACGCGCTATATTAGGTAATGAACGGGCTATTTTTGAGCGAAAAAATAATAGCCCAAGTAGTATCTGTAGACATAAAAACAAGGTAAGGACGCATACAAATGCCATTAATAACGTCACAATATAATCTAGTATTTCCATATAACCTCTCTTAATCTATGCTATTGAGATGATGTTTCTAACTACATGCACCGTTTCATTCTCTTAAGCTCACGTTCGGTCGTTTTGAGTACATTTTAATACAAGTGAACTCCTTACCATTCTCGCAGCCAAAGCGTTCAATGTTATCTTGGTTTCTTATTTGAGTAACTAAATGCGTATCGCAAACCTTGGATAACGCTAATGAGTGCGACCAACCCCCTAATGGAACACTATTCCATTAGGGATTTTCTGACATAGCTTTATCAGTACTTTTAGCTTTTTAGAGCTGCTCATCAGTTAATTGTTCTCCCTTTCCAGTACCGCATTTTTGTGTAGAAACCAAACATATTATTTATAGTCAATTATTGCTTTAGCTATATTTATCACAAAATGATTAATGTAGAACTGTTCTTCCAAAAAAATGTAAACTTGTTTAAGTATATGCACATTAGATTTATTGGCATAATAGAGCAACGTTTTCTGGATTATAGTCGTTTCCTAAACTATTTAGAACTAAACCGAGGTCAGGAGCTCTTCCCTTGAGGTTATGGCAATCAGAAGCGA
>Ga0307489_10002382_pt1 | contig 12574 bp, 9 predicted proteins | sample SB12metaG_FD_202247 | JGI IMG/M metagenome (GOLD analysis project Ga0307489, IMG submission 202247) | Sea-ice brine microbial communities from Beaufort Sea near Barrow, Alaska, United States - SB 1.2 | ecosystem: Environmental > Aquatic > Marine > Coastal | place: USA: Alaska | collected 2017-05-06
GGGGGCGGGGACGCGGACCTTTTTGGACGAGATGGTGGCGGCGGGCGCGAGGGCAGCGGGTGCGAGGACGTCCCGCGCGGGGGCGGCGGGCGCAGGGGCGGAGGAGGAGGTTACAGCAGCGGAGGAGGAGGTGAAGGAGGAGGCGACAGCGGCGGCGGTGGCGGCGGCGGCGTCATCGCTAAGCATTGCGGGCGGGACGGTCGCGAATGATGTGACCGCGGCGGCGGTTGCGGCGGCGGCGACGGCGCTGACCTCTGTCGGCGAGATGGCGACAGCTGTCGCGGGTGCTGAGGAGGAGGTGGCAGCGGCAACTGCGGCGCTGAGTATCGCAGACGCGGCGGACGCGGGTGCGGATGAGGAGGTGGTCGCGGCGGCGGAGGCGGTGGCGGCGGCAGCGGAGGCGCTGACCCCTATTGTATCCAAACATTCAGGTGACGTGGCGATTGAAGAGGCTGCGGCAGCTGAGGAGGAGGAGGAAGAAGACGAGGTAGGGCGGTGCAGGTTGACCCTATCAAACCCAAGTTGAAACCGCCTGGAACTAAGCGATTGAACCTAAAGCTTGATATGCTGCTTTCTTCTTCTGCTTTCAAATTCAGTTGGCGCCGCTACAACGAGAGCGAAGTCACGGAGGCGGAACAGGAGCGGCGTGCGGACCGCATGCCGCCGGCAGGGGCTTACACTCGTTCACGTTACAGCTCAACTTGAGCCACTCCAGGACACATTCATGTGTTTAGATGGGTTATACGGTGGACAGAAGAGCTCAAGTTGAGCTGAAATGGGAACAAGTGTAAGCCCCTGGCCGCCGGAGTACGCCATTTGGTTCACTCGCAACATGTGTCCCGTCGATCGATGCGGCGGCAGGGGCTTACACTCGTCCACTTTGCAGCTCAACCTGAGCCGTTTCTGACACAAAATACACGCTAAACACCCCCTTATGCTTCGTGACACCACCTGAACACCCCCCAAACAACCCCTGCATGCACCCCCTATCCCACAATAGGCGCTTAAGTTGAGCTGAAAAGTGGACGAGTGTATGCCCCTGTGTGGCGGTACCCTCGCGCCACCGCACACCACCGCCGACCACATGGCAGGGGCTTACACTCGTCCACTTTTCAGCTCAACCTGAGCACTTTGTGTGGGATAGGGGGTGCGCGTAGGAGTTGTTTAACCTGTGTTAAGGGGGTGTTAGGGGGTGTTGAAGGTGTGTAGGGTGTTTTCTTGTGTCAGACACGGCTCAAGATGAGCTGAGAAGTGGATGAGTGTAAGCCCCTGCCACATGGTATGCAACTATTGCGGCGCCAAGCGCACCGACGAGGAGTTTTACGTGCAGCTCACCAGCGGCGGATAGGACGGGTGGTAAATTGTCTACGTGCATCTCACCAGCGGCGGATAGGACGGGTGGTAAATTGTCTACGTGTATCTCACCAGTGGCGGATAGGACGGATGGCAAATTGTCTACGTGCATCTCACCAGCGGCGGATAGGACGGGTGGTAAATTGTCTACGTGCATCTCACCAGTGGCGGATAGGACGGATGGCAAATTGTCTACGTGCAGCTCACCAGCGGCGGATAGGACGGGTGGTAAATTGTAGCTTATTGTGCTGCCATGGACAACCGACCGCTAGCTCCAATTTGAATACCCCAGAATTTAATCAAATGTACGCCACCCCCACTGATAGATACGAACGATCTCTACGAGTACGCAGAATCTCGCTCGTAGATGACTTGTTATTGCCACTACTTGACTTCAGTCGTATGTTCCTTCTCCTCGAGAATCCACCGACGCGCAGCTCACCAGAGGAGGATACATCGGGTGGCAGATTGTTTGCGCCATGATGTTACCATATATAGCTCTACTGTAGGATCTCTAGAGCTAAGTGAAAGTGCTACCAGGGTTGTGTGTTATACTATAGGTCTTGTACAGTAGGTCCGAGCAAGGGCCGGTAAACTGACCCTACAATGTACAAGTTGAGAGGGTTGTATGTTGATTCTAGGGGTGTATGAGGGGGGTATTATGGGGGTATCAGGGAGGTATGTGGGGGGTATGAGGGAGGTCTTCTCGTGAAAACAAAACCCGGAGACCTAAACCCTAAACCCTAAAGCCCTCTTACTGTGTGTTGACTGGTAATTTCTGGGTTCACCATAAGGGCCCTTGGTCGGATTTATCTTGAGCGCCGAGGCCGCTGCTCCTCTCCCCGTCTTCCGGGTTCGCCGGCTTCCGCGTGTCTGGGTGCGGCGGCTCGTACGGCGTCGGCATCGCAAGCCCCACGAACAGGGGCTTACACTCGTATACTTTTCGGCTCAACGTGAGCGCATTCTATGACATAGGGGGTGCATTCAGGGGTTGCCTAGGGGGTGCTGAGCAGGTATGAGGCGGTGTTCAGGGTGAATTGTGTGTCAGAAACGGCTCAGATTGAGCTGAAAAGTGAACGAGTGTAAGCCCCTGCCCACCGAGTTCGCCGTGCGATAGGGCCACGACACCCACGGAGGTGACCAGTTTAAGGTTTAGGGTTCAGGGTTGAGGATTTAGAGTTTAGGGTTTTGCCACAGGGCCATGACACTCACGGAGTTGTCCAGTTTAAGGTTTAGGGTTCAGGGTGTAGGATTCAGGGTTTAGGGTTTTGCGACGGGGCCATGACACCCATGGAGTTGTCCAGTATGGGTATTTCCGGATTTTACTCCTGAATGCTACCCCCTCTCAAAAATCGACTCTTAATACGACTGTTTTTGCGCATAGCGTGCAAGTTTCCCCGCAGTCAGTACTGTTTCCAGATCAAGCTGGCTGTGTGTTCATAGTGTACTAGTGTACCCGTTCACACTCAAGATGTACTATGGGCAGTATGCTTGTCAAGCCAAGTTAGTGCTTGCGACAGCGGGGGTTACACTAGGCTAGTCTAAGCTAGTGTAGGGGCTAATGTTCAGTGAATTAGTGGGTTAGTATTGGGGACTACAGCGGAATGGGAAAATAGGGGGGTATAAACTACGAGTAGGCTAGTTAAAGCTAGTTTAGGGGCGAGTGCTTAGTAGGCTAGTTTCGGGGCGACAAGTACAGTGAGGCCCCGCCGTGCTGGTCATCTTCTTGAGCTGATCGCGCTCCTTGTCCAATGAATGCCCGCGCGCAGGGTGTGATACACACACACCTGACTAGTTGGTCAGGCGAATATAAAGGCCCCAACTCATAACAAGAGCAGCGGAGTGTGGGTATGGGCAAATGGGATGAACGGCCCTGGGTATCAGGGCCAAACTCATAACAAGTTGTATGAGCAAATCGTCTCACCGTGGGAAATATTTAAATAAGGGTGATACAGAGACACAGGAGGAGGTAGGTGGCTTGAGTGCGTGACCAGTGAGCAGTGGAGGAGACAAAATGTATGACCATGAGAAAGAAAGTGAAGCTATGACTGAACTCATTGAGTTGAGTTGAGTCTTCAATTGAGTCCACTGAGTTGTGATGGGTCGAGAGGCACGTTCATTGGAACACCTTTCAACTCAACACAATGAGTTCAGTCTTAGCTTCACTTTCTTTGTCATACGAGTAAAGTTTCCTGGGGTAGAAGGCGAAATGCGGGCAGCCCTGCCCGTAGGAGAATAGCAGCTCCTTGTGCTCGTGCACCGCGTTGACCAGCATCGCGTAGTCCTTGACCACCTGCAGCCGCGCCGCCACGTCCTCTGCGTGCTGCAATCCCCTGGCACCGGCCCCGCGGGTAGAGTCTGCAGCCTCACATAAATATCTGAGTCTGATAATGCAGACTCAGACCAACATTCGATACCATCAGGGAGACGGCGTCTGGGCAAGCGCACTGCGTAGTGTGGAAGTGCAGTATAGCACCTACTGGTAGGCTATGGCTAGCTCTCTCCACCAGCTCTAACCCTGGGTCGCAGCACGTCCTGGACTAAGGGTAGTGCTGACTCAGACCAACAGAAAAGGACTAGGACTGCAGACTTAGTCTTGCAGACTGTCGCATGTTGTTTGCGGTTCTCGCAAAACGACCGAGCCAAGGCGACGCTGTGGGTCTCGTGTAAGAGTGGGGTGCAAACTGGAGCGGAGATAAAGCACTTCATCGAGACACTGCTGCACTGCTCTAACCGCACGCGCACCGCCGCTGAAACATTTCGGGGCATCTTGGAGGGGCCGAGTTGCCACCCGATAAGGCGAGCGTTGGCATTCCTCTCAACCTCTCAACCAGGTTATATCGCTGCTCACACCACCGGCCATTTTCGACGAGGCGCATGATGCCGAGGAACTGTGGCGCGCACGTCAAGCCCCCCCCACCCCGCGGGACACGTGCCACGGACTATCGGCAGTACTAGTACAGCCTGTATCTAGATAGGAGCTACGCTCCTGTCTGCTCCTCATTCTGCGAGCGACAGCTCCTCGCATGACTCGCGCCTTTGCGCGTGTTCTAGCACACGCATCTCTAGAGCCATAACGCTGTAATACATCCCTCGACACGTGGCATACTGGAGCAGAGCGACGCCTAGATATCCCGATGTCGGGGCCAAGTCACAGCCCCACCCGCGGAACTCGGTGAGCAGATGGTCGCGACAGATTGTGCTGCCGCCAGAGGCTTACACTCGTTCACTTTGCAGCTCAACTTGAGCCGTGTCTGACGCATAAAAGCACCCCACACACCCTAAACACCCCCTACCACCCCCTCTACATCAGCTACACAACCCCTACGCGCACCCCCTATCGCATACAAAGCGCTCAAGTTGAGCTGAAAAGTGGACGAGTGTAAGCCCCTGGTCACAGCCCCACCCGCGGAACTCGGTGAGCAGATGGTCACGCCAGATGGTGCTGCCGCTGCCCAGGGGCTTACACTCGCTCACTTCAGAGCTCAACTTGAGCCGTGTCTGACACGATGAACCACCCTACACACCCCAAACACTCCCAAACACCCCCTTAACACGGGCTGCACAACCCCTGCGCGCACCCCTTATCCCATAGAAAGCGCTCAAGTTGAGCTGAAAAGTGGATGAGTGTGAGCCCCTGCCGCTACCGCTACTGCTGCGCGTCACGTGCGCGTCCACCGCGCGCAGGGCGACGCGCAGCGCCTTGCGTGTAGGGCACGCGGCCTTGCTCATGCTACCCGAGGCTCGGCGTGATATAGGGGGCGGCTGCGCTGGCCGGCAAGCGCGCGTCAGAGTGTCCTCAGCCCACGCGTGCGCGGATTAGATTCGTCGAGGATCGGGTTTATCATAGGGTTCAGAAGTCGGTTTAAGGTTTCTTGATGAAGATGAAGTGGATTTGCTTCGGTCCCCTCCACACCGCTGACTCGTCTTTTCTCGGTACTGCAATTACTCGACCGCGCCTCGCCTCGTCGCCGTCGCCGTCCCGCCATGTCCGCCCCGGAGGAGAAGAACGAGAACGCGGCCTCGCTACAGGCACGGCGCGACCCAACGGATGCCTCTCACCCCATCTTGCCCTCTGTTACCGTGTCACGGTACCAACGGTACATCTGATAAGTCGAATGGGTGAAAGCTGGCACGTGTTGTGTTCGAGTACAGCTGCGGTAGACGACGCACGCGCTACCCATACACCACAGCTGTGTCGGCTGGCTGGTCGTGCGCTATCAAGACGATGTACACGCGCCCCACAAACAACACAGCTGTATTAAGCAGAAGCGAGTGGCCGGGCCAGGCCAGGGAGAAGGATGCGGTGAGTGTGTAGGGGTACTCCGTCCGGTACACGACGAGCAACATTCAGGTTGAGTTGGAAAGGGAGCGCGAGTGGCCAGGCCGGGGACGCGGTGAGTTTGTAGGGGGACGCGGCGAGTGTGTGTGGGTACACCGGTTGATTGCGAGCAAGCAGCCGGGTCGAGGTGAGGAGAGGACGCCGCGATGGGCCCTCGGGAAACGAGTGGGCAGGCCAGGGGTGTGAACGGAGGAGGATGCGGTTACACCGGACACAGCAAACAGTCAGACAGTACTCGGAGGGAACGAGTCAGGGGCTTACTCTCGTTCCCATTTCCGCTCAACTTGAGCTGAGCTCATCCTGCCCCGTTCCGCTGAACTTACGCTTACTTTGTCCCCTACTCACCCCAGTTTGACCCGTGGATGTGGCCCGAAGGTGCTCAAGTTGAGCTCTAACGTTAGCGACGTGTCCCGAAGGCCCTCAAGTTGAGCTTTTAAGTGAGCGAATGTAAGCCCCTGTCTACAGGAGCTCATCAACGCCAAGCTGGTGCAGAGCGGCGAGCGCGAGCGGTTGAAGCAGCTCCTGCGCGAGCGCCTGATCGAGTGCGGGTGGCGCGACGAGCTCAAGGAGCAGTGCAAGCGCATCGTCAAGGTACAGCCTGGCAGATATGACAAAGTGCGCCAAACCACTTAGACTCTTAGTCTGACTTAGTGCGCAGTCTGACTCAGTGCCCGCTCGGCTAATCAGAACGCTCCGTTTGGACGACTTAGTACTACTTGTTTCTAAGTGTCTAAGTGGTTTCACGCATTTTGTCACATTGCTCTACACGTCATGCGATGCCATTGAATTCAAGAAACGAGGTGTCAAAGTGCTTTTGATGACGTGACGAGCAATGACTGCCGGGCCCTATGTGTAGGAGCGCGGGTTCGAGAACATCACCACGGACAACCTCGCGCAGGAGATCACCCCCGTGGTAGGGACCAGGGGCTTCCACTCGTCCACATTTCAGCTCAACCAAAGCGCTTTTGGTGGGACAAGGAGTATTTATGGGGTGTTGAGGGAGTGCCAAAGGCGGGGTTGGAGGGGATGTTTAGGCGTTTAGGGGATGTGTTGAGTGTCAGAAACGGCTCAGGATGAGCTGAGAATTGGACGAGTGTAAGCTCCTGGTAAGGAACCCAGCGGATATTGCCTGCCACGTCATCGATGCGCACTTAGAAATATCTTTTCTTGGGTGTTAACGGAATCCTATGCTGTGTCAGGCAATATCTGCCAGGCCCTCGCATTCTATGACGTGTCGAACACTTGATGCCCGGCCCTACCCTGAGGGGCGCGCCACGGTGCCGGACGCCGTGAAGGCCGAGCTTCTGCAGAACATCCGCAAATTCCTGCAGCCCTAATTCGCGTGGGGGCGCGTGGAGGGTGGGTTTGGGTGTCGTAGTGCGAGTTGTATTCGCTAGAGCATAGCGTTAGATAAGGTTAGGAAAGTCGGGTGGGAGGTAGGAAAGGTGAGTGGAAGGGAAAGGGGACGAGGGCAGAGGAAGGGGCGGAGGGATCTGGCACGCGTATTAGAAGGTGGCGAGTAGTTTAGACACGAAAGAAAGGGGAAGAGGCCGAGGAGGTTGAGGTGGAGGGGGAGGAGATTGAGGAAGGCGGTGGAGGAGGACGAGACGGAGGAGGTGGAGGAGGAGGAGGAGGAGCAGGAGGACGGGGAGAAGGACGAGGACAACGACGAGGAGGAAGAGGAGGGGGAGGAGCAGCGGCAATGGATAGTATGGGGAACGGCGGCGGCGGCGGCGGCGGTCCGCTGGCGCACGTGTGCCTGGCGCACCCCCCCGCGCGGTTTCCCCCTCAGCGGCAGAGGCTTACACTCGTCCACTATTCAGCTCAAGCTCAGCCGTTTATTACGCAGAATACACCCTAAACACCCCTAGTACCCCCTGACACCCCAAATCACCCCCGAAACTACCACCACACAACCCCTACATGCACCCTCTACTCCACAGAAAGCGCTAACGTTGAACCGAAAAGTGGACGAGTGTAAGTCCCTGCTCAGCGGTCGCCGACCACTAACACCGTGTTCTACGACGACGCCAACCGTTGCGTCATCGCCGCTGACGACTCCACAAGGTTAGGTGGTGTAGGTTGACCCTATCAAACCCACGTTGAAAGCGCCTGGATCTAAGCGCTAGAAACCAAATTATGATAAACTGCATACAATTTTGCTTCAATTTTGCTTCAATGTTGCTTTCAATTTCAACTTGCGCCGCTACAACAAGCCTGCGCCACACGCTGCTCAAGTGCTGCCCAATCCATCCACCTGGTAGCACTGCCGCTGAAGCCGTGGCACCAGACATCGTCATCGCTCCGGGGTCGGTACTCGACGCACGGCTCTCGCTCGACAGTAGGGCCACTATACTAGTGCCTAGTCTGTAAAGTATATAGTATCTCATACTACCCTCAGTAAGTAGGCATTTGGTGATTTTCACCAAATGTCATTTGACTTTTGGCCAAATCATCAAGGTCCAGCTTAATGGAAGTCACTATACCACAGACTAGGCTCTAGCTCCCTTTTCAGCTCAACTTGAGAGCCGTATCCGCATTCTGTCCCGGAGACGTTGAGAGGTGTTACACTAGTGCTGCAATTGTCATGACATCGAAACCAGCGCACGACCCTAAATCCTAAACCCCAAACCAACCCTTAACCCTAAACGCTAAGCCCTCAACCCTAAACCAGCGCACGACCCTGCTCGCCGGACAGCTCGTCGCGGTGCAGCGGTCACACAACGAGATTGAGATTGTCCAACGCGGTGTCAGTACTGGCACGGGCACCGGCGGGGAGGCAGGGGCTTACACTCGTCCACTTCTCAGCTCTACTTGAGCCGTTTCTGACACAAGAAAACACCCAACACACCCCAAAGACCCCCTCAAACCACCTTAACACGGGCTACACAACCCCTACGCGCTTCCCCTATCCCATACAAAGCGCTCAGCTTGAGCTGAATTCGGAACGAGTGTAAGCCCCTGCGGGGAGGTACAGCTCGGTTTCGTGTACAAGCTGAAAAAGCAGGGCGAGAGGCAGGGGCTTACACTCGTCCACCTTTCGGCTCAACGTAAGCGCTTTGTGTGGGATAGGGGGTGCACTTCGGGGTTATTAAGGGGGTGTCCGGGGGTGTCCGGGGCTATAAGGGGATGTTTAGGTTTCATTTTGTGTCAGAAACGGCTCAGGTTGAGCTGAGAAGTGGACAAGTGTAAGCCCCTGGCGAGAGGATCCTGTCATTCTTTTGGTCGGGAGCTCCAAAGGTGGACTTTGTCGTGGTGACCTCCCTTGGGATCGAGCAGCTCCAGGTGGGGCGGTGCAGGCTGAACCAATGAAACCCGCTCTTGAAACTAAGATATGATGGACTGCTTTCAAAATCTGCTTTCAATCTCAACTTGTGCCGTTACATCCAGACGGTGCCGGGCGCGGGCGGGCGAGGACTCAGTCTCAAGCAGGTGACCGAGGCGAAGAAATCAAGTGCCCCGATATCGTGGTGCATCTACACGCACGAGACCAGGTGGGGACAAGTACAACACATCATACACTTAGGTCCGAGCAAAGGCCGGGAAAGTGACCCCAGAAATTACCGGTTAACAGACTGTAAAATTACTTTGGGGTTGAGGGTTTAGGTCTTAGGGTTTGGTTTACACGAGTCGGCCCCCCTAATACCCCGCTAATGTAACTCCTAATCTAAAAATGTTTCCCTCTTAACTGGGTCACTTTACCGGCCGTTGCTCGGACCTATCACTTGCCACCTCATCCATCACCTGTAAACCCTTGTACGCTTTGTTCGCAACAGCGTGTTTGGGATTGTATATCGATATCGAAATCGGTCCCATCTACTTACTTGTCCCTTCCACGAGGCTGGCGCTGCTGGCCTCGGGGCCTCATAACACTCGATTGGCGGGGTGGCAGTTTGCAGCGAGTGGTGTGGTGAAATTGCCCAAGTTCGATCTACCCGTGGGGGCCGTGATGGTGTCACCGTCGTCATCTCCGTCCAAGCCCGGGAGCTCGATGGCAGGGGCTCACACTAGTCCAATTTTCCGCTTATCCTGAGCCCTCTCTGACACAAAATACACCCTAAACACCCCCGAATACCCCCTGCCACCCGCTAAAGACCCCTGAAACATCTCCCAAATGCACCCCGTATCACACAGAATGGGCTTACGTTGAGCCGAAAAGTGGGCGAGTGTAAGCCTCTGCCCGATGGTGTTGCGGCGCGAGGATGTCTCGTTGCTAACAATTTACGGGCGGCTGTTTCTGGCTCATGTCGATCGCTGTCGCAACGAGCTGGTGCTGTTCCGGTGGGGCCGAATACATGTTAGGTGCAACAAAGGGCTGACAAAGTGACCCCAGAATTTACCATTTAACAGAGTGTAAAAGTACTTTAGGGCTTTAGGGTTTAGGTCTTAGGTTCTTTTCACGATACGACCCCGCTAATAACCCCCTGAAACCCCACTAACATTTGAACATAGCCCTCTCAACTAGTGAATTCTGGGGTCACTTTACCGGCCCTTGCTCGAACCTAAATGTAGACGCTCATGTCATTCAGCTCACTTTGAACCCTCGAACGCTGTTACATGACATCTTATGACATGGCAAGCGATATCCTCCAGGCCCTCATGGCACACTCCGACATGGCGAGCTCACATATCATCCACCACATTATGGTTAGCCATCCTTGATTTACTTCATGTGACGCGGCGGAGCGTTATGTGAAGGGTTGGCGTTTCCGGATTCGGACGGATTCGGTGGAGGGTCGGATTCGGGCGGATTCAGACGTATTCCGAGCAGCCCCGCAGGGCGTTTTTTTTGTCGTCTTTTGCATTCCGTATGGGCATTTTGACCCTATCAAAATAGATTCCGGATTCGGACGGATTTGGTAGAGGGTCGGATGGATTCGGACGGATTCCCGAATCACAAATATGGAAGTCAACAACCCAGGTTATTTGTCTGGACACTATGTGTGGGTTCTACCGAGACGCCCTCCTACGGCATCACGCATTCCCACTGTACAGCACGGTGGGGCGGTGCAGGTTGACCCTATGAAACTCAAATTGAAACCGCCTGGAACTCAGCGCTTGAAGCTAAAGTGTGGTAAACTGCTTTCAACTTCTGCTTTCAAACTCAATTTGCGCCGCTACAGCACGGAGCTGGGTCTATCAGTAGTTGATAACACGCTGCTGGTGCACGCGTGTGACAGCGGGGTGGTGCTTGTGCTGGATATCCTGTTGACATCAGAGGCAGAGGCTCACACTCGTCTACTTTCAAGCTCAACGACGCACCTCTATGACGGAAAGGGGGTGTTGGGAAGGGTATTTAGGGGGGCTCAGGGATTTTATACCGTGTTCTCAGTGGGTGTTTAGGGTGTACTTGAATGACACAAACGGCTGAGGTTGAGCTGAGATGTGGACGAGTGTAAGTCCCTGATCAGAGGGCGGTGAAAAGGAGGACAGGGGAAAGCCAGCTGCGACAGCTGTGCATCCGGTGGCCGCGCCGCTGCCGCTGGGCTCGGGAGGTAGGGCAGTGCAGGTTGACCCTATCAAACTCGTATTGAAAGGGGCTGGGACTAAGCGCTTGAAACTGAAATATGAGAGACTGCTTTCAAATTTTCCTTTCAAATTCAACTTGCGCCGCTACAGGGAGGACCAACCACCGCCACCTTGCGTGTGTCGTATGTTCCCGGGCACTCACGACCGGCCGACACTCCGGAGCGCGAGGCGTACGGACCCGGGTGGCGGTTCGCCGGCCCGGATGTTGTCATTGACACGGTTCATGGCGAGGCGTGGAGGCTGCGGTAGGGCCCGGCACATATTGCTCGCCATGTCCTACAGGCCGCGGGTGCCCGTCGAATAGTGATTTGGGCATGTCCAGATCGTCGGTTTTTCGTTTGGGCAAAATGGGGGGGGTGTCGGAAACCGACACCCCCGGACCGACCACTTTCCATTCATGCCGGACATTCGGACGAGTGACAAAACCCGGATCAGCTTCCCCTTTTGACGAATCACAACTCGAAACTGATTGCACTGAACGACAGGGGCTTTCATTCAGTGTCATAGGCTGCAATGTAAATGAAGAAACTGTGCTCAGAATGCGTTGGATGACGCGGCGGGCAATATCTGTCAGGCCCTACAATGCGGCTGGACCTGAGGGCGCTGGCGGAGTCGGGATCCGACCGGCCGGCGCTGCTGGCATTTTTGCAACGCCGCAGCCAGGCGGCGTGGAACGTCGGCGGTAGTGAAGTCAACGGCGCCGGCGGCGGTGGAGGCAACGGCGGCGGCGGTGACGGCGGCGACGGCGGTGGCAGCGACGGGAGTGGCGGCGGCAGGCAGGGGCTTACACTCGTCCACGTTTCAGCTCAACGTAAGCGTTTTTCTGCGGCATACGGGGTGCATTGAGGGGTTGTCTAGGGGATGTTTGGGAGGTGTCAGGGGCTTGTGGGGGGTGTTTAATGTGTAGCATATGTCAGAAACGGCTCAGGTTGAGCTGAGAAATGGACGAGTGTAAGCCCCTGGCGGCGGGTCGAGCTACGAGGGTGGGCTTCCGGTGTCGTCACCTCCTCGACAGGGCACGCCCACGCCGCCATCATCCCCGGCAGGGGCTCACACTCGTTCACTATTCAGCTTAACTTGAGCCGTTTCTGACAAAAGAAACACACCCTAAACACCGCAATACCCCCAACCACCCCCTAAACAGCCCCGAAACAACCCCTAACTGCATCCCCTGTCACACAGAAGGCGCTTAAGTTGAGCTGAAGAGTGGACGAGTGTAAGCCCCTGATCCCCGGCGCATTTCGACAGTCGCCCCAGTCCTCTGCCTGCACCTCCACCTCCACCTCCTCCTGTGCCTCAGGCAGGGGCTTACACTCGTCCACTTTTCGGCTCAACCTGAGCCGTTTCTGA
>Ga0307489_10002383_pt1 | contig 12572 bp, 11 predicted proteins | sample SB12metaG_FD_202247 | JGI IMG/M metagenome (GOLD analysis project Ga0307489, IMG submission 202247) | Sea-ice brine microbial communities from Beaufort Sea near Barrow, Alaska, United States - SB 1.2 | ecosystem: Environmental > Aquatic > Marine > Coastal | place: USA: Alaska | collected...
CGCGTGGGGGGTGGTGCTGGACGAGTGGGGCCCGGGGCGGAGGGAGGCGCGGGGCTACTTCGGGCCGGAGGACCGCGCCCTCCACATCACCGCGCAGGAGATGCTGGCGGTGGTGTACGCGGTGGACCAGCCGTGTATGGTTTCCAGCCAAGACTGATCTGCCCGGTTGGACATCAAAATCACGGTCGACGGACACCCAGCTCGGTCCGCACGAGCCCTAGGACTGAGGTTGCAGAAAGTGCGAGAGACCCGCTCCATCCAACTCCATCCAGTATTCCGACCCCGCCAACGTGCTCCCCATAGTCCACTTAGTCGGAAGGCGCCGGTCGCGCCTTGCACAGCGGCGCATGTCGTCGCGCGACGGCGTCAATTTGCCTGAGTTTCAGTGTAGGGGCCCATTTCCCTCGCGTTGGCAAAAGAGACGCAAAAACAGGTTTGCCAGGCACACAACGTCACGGGCGGGATCTGAACTTGTGTCCCTGTCATCACACGAGCAGCCCTTATCGACTAGACCACGAGTACCAGGTAGGTCCTGAACTGGACCGGCAAACCGGGACATGGACGGACTACACCGAAAGTAAATTGATTTCTGACTGTCTGCCCATACGCGAGGTCACTCGCGCGATCAGTCCGACCGGCCGCTTCAATCGAAGTGATTTGCCTCCTTTCCTTGGAGTTCGCGTTTCGAAATTAAGATTCTCTTGAAAAATGCAGCATCAATTTGACTCCCCCCTATGGGCAAACAGTCAGATAATCGTTTCGCTCTGATTTCGCTTTCGGTGTCGACAAATGTCCCGCTGTGCCGGTCCAGTACAGGACCTACCAGGGTCAGATGGGCGCGCAATGGAGTATACTTGTCGATCAGTTCGTTTATCGGGTACATAGCTCAGCCTGATTCTATACCAGGTGGGTCCAGAATGACCACGAAAAACGCCAGCGACGCCGCCCCCGACACCACACGGCCTGTTTCTCAACGGAATCGAGCAACACACGTCGAGGGGGCGAATGATGAAACCCGGCGACACGTCGCAAACACGACGTGACGGCCTCGCGCAAGAATCGGCAAGATTGGCACCGATACCAGCCAAATCACCCAACGACGCCCAACTTTGACCGGTCGTACCTTCACGCTCACTGGGTGCTTTCAAACAACGAGACCGGTTTCGAACACAGAGACCCCAACCTGTATCCAACCGTGATGGGTCCAGGGCCTTAGATTCGCGGTTATTCAGGCGAGTGAGTAACGAGTATGGTCTGTACTCGGGGGAGTCAAGGCGAGTGGGTAACGAGTATGGTTCGTATTCGTTTGGTCAGGGCGAGTGGGCGACGAATATTTTGGGTGTTTTTGAGGGTTTTTTGGGGATTTTTCGGCGGTTTTCGAGAGTCTGGGCGAGTGGGTAACGAATATAGTTCAGTACTCGGGGGAGTCAGGGCGAGTGGGTAACGAATATTTGCCGTATTCGTTACCCGTATTCGCGAATATACTCGTTACCCGTATTCGCGAGTCTAAGGCCCTGGATGGGTCTATAAACTCTTGAAACCGAGAACAAAAATTTCTTCGCTGGAATCCATACGTGACATTTTCGAAGTTTTCTCCAGTTGCGGCGGCTCCATGTTCGAAGTCGCGCTGCCGTCGTGGCTCACTCTCCGCCGCCCAACCCCACAATCTCCGCAAAAGTACGTACAACCTGGCCGCCAGGTCAGTGTCCGTGTCCGCGAGGTCGACGCCGCGCCTAGGTGCGCCTGCCAGCCCCGCACCGCCGGGAGCGCTTTCGAGAGACTAGGTCTAGAGCGAGCGAGATCGCGCGAGGCCCGACGACCTCATCGAGCTGTCTGCGTCGACGTACATCACCCAGCTACACAGCGCTTCGAGGTGCCGGACAGCTGGATGCCCATCCTGTTCCGCGGGCGAGCGACATGATCGACAGCTCGACACCCGCGAGGCGACCAGGGACGCGGGATGCTACAAGCGCTACGGAAAACGCGGAACAGAGTCGGATTCTCCGTGGTTATGCGCGTGAGTCGAGCAGTCGAGAGATTTAACTGAACAATAGCCTGTTTAGATAGACGTTTTTCTTCCTATCAAACTCAAGGGTCACCTTGAAAATATAAAATAATACTCGTACCAGGTACGCAAATACATCGATCCTCTGCACAATGACATATACTCGTATATTGAAGGAGGAAATCTTTTGATGCGGCAAACTCGAAAGGTTAGGGTGAGGGCCATTCAATGTGCGTGCTGGCGTGCCTGTGATCAGGGGCTTACACTCGCGAATATCAACATTTGCAAAACTGATGTCCGGATTTTTAGACGATTTCCCAGCGGAAGCAGACGGACGAACCGTTTACGATCCGCTGATTCTGGGTCTGTCGGTCGAATCGAGTCGAGCCCCGGCGGTCTATGACTCAAGAAAAAATGCCAGCCAACATTTTTTTTTTTTTTTTTTTAGACACACGCGTCAGTTCGGTCGCCGCGGCGGGAGGGGGGGGGTGCCCATCTTCGTCGACCGAGGGGCACGTTGTTCTGCGTCGCTCGCGCCGCGTCACGGGTGCGCGCTGTTTGATTCACCTGAGGCTGGCGAGATTCTCGCGTCGTTTGTTTTTTGTCGTTTGCCGAGATGCAGCGCCCCCTTGCAAAGGAGGAAAAGTACACTGCTGGCCGTGAAGGAATCCATGATAATTCTGTACGATGAGGGTTGTCTTGCCATTGCCGAGCGGCTCCGCTTAGGTGTGCTGGAGGAGAGCGCGCGGCACTCAGTGCGGCGCCGAAAGGCTCCTGGCGCACGCCCGACGGGTGCGAGGCGCGCGCGGATTGCGAAGGATCTGGGATCTCGCGTGGCTTTCGGCGTCGTTGTTTTTGTTGGACGAGAGCGAGAGGCTGTTGATATTCTTGAGTTACAGACCCTCGATCCGGCTCGACTCGACAGATTCAAAAAACAAGTCGAAAACAACGACAATCCGCTGTCCGGTGGGAAATGTTCTAAAAATCCGGACATCAGTTTTGCAAATGGTGATAACGAATGCGAGTGCACTCGAATGAATGACGAATGAATACCCGTTTTTTGCGGTATTCATGCACCCTGACTCCCCCGAATGCCGGGAACATTCGGCACTCATATTCGCCCTGACTCCAGCGAATACCGTGAACATTCGGTAGTCATTCGCCCTGACTCCCCCGAATACCGGGAACATTCGTTAGTCATTCGTCCAAACTCCTCCGAATGTGGGGACTTTGGCGTACAGCGCCGACTTTTCGGGCACTTTTGGGGCACTTTTGGGGAATTTATTCGGTAATCATTCGTCTTGAATCCCCCGAATACCGGGAACATTCAGTAGTCATTCGCCCAGAATCCGCGCCCGAATACCGGGAACATTCGGCAGTCATTCGCCCAAACTCCAGCGAATATACCGGGCACATTCGGTAGTCATTCGCCCTGACTCCCCCGAATGCCAAGAATAACATTCGGTAGTCATTCGCGCTGACCCCCCCGAGTAGTGTAAGCCCCTGCCTGTGATTCGGCGGACCAGAAAAATGCCCATTCACGTTTCCGCTTTTTAGAGCTACGGGGGGCGCGAGTCGGGGCTGTGCCTGCTTGAGCGCGCACAGATCACACGCACTGAGCGCTAAGCCGCTGAGAGAGCCAGAGCGAGTCAAACAATGATGCCGCCCAAGGGTGCCAAGCGCGCGGCAGCGTCGCCCGTCCCGGCGACGCCGGCGACGAAGAAGGCGACGCCGTCCCCGGCCAAGCGGGCCGCCACCCGGGGCACCCCCGGCTCAAAAGCCGCCGCCGCCGCCGCCGCCCCAGCCTCCGCCAAGAAGAATCCCGCCGCCGCCGCCGCCGCCACGCCGCCCGCCAAGAAGCTCCCCGCCGCCTCCAGGGGCAAGTCCCCCGGCGGGCTCTCCGACGGCAACAAGAGCTGGCTGAAGCCCAAGGCGAAGGCGGCGGGGCCCGACGACGACGACGACGAGGAGGGGGACTCGGAGGACGATCTGTCGGAGGACGATGAGATGGACGGAGAGATGGACGAGGACGAGGAGGACGAGGTCGACGACGACGAGGAGGACGACGAGGATGAGGAGGAGGGCAGCGAGGTGGACGACCCGATGGAGGGCATCATGGACCAGAAGCCCAAGAAGGGCGCGGACCTGTTCGACGAGGAAAAGGACGACGAGGACGAGGACGACGAGTTCGCCGGCCTGCTGGGCGACGAGGACGACGACGAGGACGACGACGAGGACGACGGCGAGGACGACGACACGGCGTCGGAGTCGGAGTCCGAGTCGGAGGAGGCGCTGCTGCCCATCGAGAAGAAGGCGCGGAATGAGGACGCGCGGCGCGTGCGGGAGACGGCGGACGCCGCGGCGGAGCAGCTGGAGACCAACATCCAGGTAGGGCCTGCCAGATACTGCGCACCGCGTCATAGGATGGCATTGAATCCAAGGAACGAGGGTTCAAGATGCATTGCATGACGAATGGCGAGCAACCTGTGCCAGGCCACATGTCCAGGAGAACGAACTTTACGAGCTGGAGAGCGAGGACGAGGACCCGGACGCGCCGCCCGACCTCCAGCACGTGCAGGCGCGCATCCAAGAGGTCGTCCGCGTCCTGGTCAGGCCCGACACACATCGCTCGCTGTCGCCGCATCATCGACACGCACTTTGATCCCTCGTTTCTTGACTTACATGGTACCCTATGACGTGCTGGCAAGCCTGGGAGACACTACTCGCTGCGTCATCGACATGCACTTTGCACACTCGTTTCTTGAATGAAATGGCATCCTGTGACGCGGCGAGCAATATCAATATCCGGCAGGCCCTATGTACTGGCGGACTTCAAGGCGCGGCGCGAGGCGGGCCGCAGCCGTGTCGAGTACGTGGAGCGCCTCGTGTCGGACCTGGCCACGTACTACGGGTACAACCACTGGCTGGTGCAGTACTTCCTGGACACCTTCAGCGTGGCGGAGACCATGGTTGGGCGCAGCTACATTCCAGCACGGTGTCATCCTAAACGCGCCCCGACATGCCACGAGCAACGAGCAATCAGCTGGGCTAGCTCTCAAGCGTGCAGTTTCACCTAGTAGGAATACGCTTGCTCAGATCTCAACTGCACATTTGTCTTATACAGGAAGCTGGCCCGTCCAGCTAGTCTGAATGACGGGACTGGTGTCATCCACGCAATCACATTTATCATTCAAACAGTGTCACCAGCTCGCTGTCATCCAAATGGTATGCAAACGATATCATCCAATCACGCACCGACCAATAACGAGCAATGAGCAATTAGCTGTTGAAACCCATGTTGAAAGCGCATACATGTACGGACTTTGTGCATGAGACTTACACACGATCAACTGTTTCGATTTTCGCCTTGAACTTCAACTTGCGCCCTTACACCACGGAGCTGCTGGAGGCAAACGAGACGCAGCGGCCGGTGACGTTGCGCACCAACACGCTGAAGTGCCGGCGCCGCGAGCTGGCCGCCTCGCTCATCAACCGCGGCGTCAACCTCGACCCCATCGGCAAGTGGTCCAAGGTTAGGCTGCAGGCGGATTTTGTTTTCGCTCGCCACGTCCAACGCACTTTTAACCCTCATTTCTTTCGAGTTGGACGGCATCTGATGACGCAGAGAGCAATGTCTGCCCCGCCCATCGCCTGCCATGTCGTCGACACGGAGTTCGAATTCCTGTTTGCTTAGTTAAATGGCATCCTACTACCTGGGGAGCAATGTCTGTCAGGTCCCCGTTGCCCACCATGTCATCGACGCTCGTTTGAGACCTAGTTTCTAGAGTTGACTGGAATCCTATGATGTGTTCCTCGCAACATCCGCTGCACCCTATACCGAGGTGGGCCTGCTGGTTTACGACTCGCGGGTGCCCATCGGCGCCACGCCCGAGTACATGGCGGGGCCTCTTCACCTTGACATGGAATAAGACATGCTGCGACGTCTGACTGCACGCATGTGTGTTGTACTTGTTGATCTTACCACATGCTGCAGGGCGTTCACACGGAATAAGACACACTGCTGCTAGTAACCATGTCTACGTGCGGTATCGGTGTTCTGTAGGCGACACAACGTGCTGCTAGTAACCATGTGCCGGTACGCTACGCGTTGTCTTCCATTCCACCACGTGCTACTATTGACATGTACACTGGTGTGATCCCTACTACCACATGCTACTAGTAACTGTGTACCGATACACTGTGCGTTGTGTCCCCTACTACTATTAACTGTGTTCCGGCACACTGTGAGTTGTGTTCCCTGCTTCACGGCGGGGCAGTACATGCTGCAGTCGGCTTCGTCGTTCCTGCCGTGCATGGCCCTGGCGCCCCAGGACGGCGAGCGCATCCTCGACGTCGCCGCCGCGCCCGGCAGGGGGGTCATTGAGATTAAGCACTCGACCGACGTTGAGTCGACGAGCTGAGTCCGCGCGTCTGTGTGAGCATCCACACTCAAGGTTGGTCATGCTCCGATCTCGATCGAGTGCATGCTTCAATGACCGTACCGCCAGGCGGCAAGACCACATACCTGTCCGCGCTCATGCGCAACACCGGGATGATCTTCGCCAACGAGTTCCAGAAGAAGCGCCTGTCCTCGCTGGTGGCCAACCTGCAGCGCCTGGCAGGGGGTTGTTGAGAACACGCGCTCGACCGACGTTGTATTCCAACGAATCGTGTCCGCGCTCGGGGGACTCACTGAGCCCCACTTGGCACTTTCGCTTTCTCTCCCTCTCGTACTGCGGATGAAGATCTTAACTGTTATCCCTGTCTCAATCATCTGTGGCCAGGTGTTCCTGTGGATTGACCTATTCTGATGCATGCTTTGAGAACTTATTTCGTGTTCCCCGGATCGCGCCCTGATTTCCATAGCGCCCGCCATGTCCCACTCTCGAGTGGGCCCGAAGGTGCGGGCCCAACTCCCGAGTGCGCACAGCAAGCGGGCCGTGTCACTGGACCTACTTACTATTTGTCCACGCTGGCCCCGAAGAACTCTCTGCACGCACGACCGGCACACCCTGGGATCTCCTGGGTACCTCCGACTCTCTGCTTTGCAAGTGTTCGACATCCAACTCGTTTTACTTCAGTTTGGGTTTTGTTCTGTTTCCCGGTTCCATTTCTCAAACTAGCTTTATTCTTCGGTTTCTCTGTCGTCTTTCGTCGAACGCGCGTTGATGGTTCAATCATTACAATCTGTCAAACTCCTGAGGTTACACTGTGATGAAATAAACCATGGTGCCCTTCCACTGAGCGGTTCGAACGACCACATCAGTTTCTGAGAGATACTCCGTGTGAGCATTCACCCTGCAGGAAAGTGTCATGCGGGGGCGTCCAATCTCGGTTCCGGTGCTCGTTCTCAAGGACCCTTCTGCCTGGGGTGCACCAACGCGGTGGTGTGCAACTACGACGGCCGCGCGCTACCCAAGGCAGGGGATTTCTTGTTGCGCCGCACTCGACCGACGTTGAATTGCCTCCTCCTGCTGCTCTTCTTCCTGGCCCTCCTTCTCCTACTCCTCCGCGCATATGTTTGAGCATTCACCCTGAAGGTGAGTCATGCGGGCACGCCCGATCTTGGCTCGTGCTTGTTGTAAATGGCCCTGCGTCTCGGTGCTGGGGCACGTGGACCGCGTGCTGCTGGACGCCCCCTGCTCTGGCACCGGCGTTATCGCCAAGGACTCCAGCGTCAAGGTCAGCAAGAGCGAGGTACGGCCGTGGCCAGATCGTCCCAACCACCAAAAGCATATCTGATTTTCTTACATGGCTTACTTCGGTGCTTGCTTGAGCGCTGACTTGGATGCTTGCGTAATTGCTCAGTTGCTTGCGAGGAACACGTCGTAGAATGCTGTTGTCTTACATTGTTTTAGTCTGGGCAGCCACACGGTGGGTCAATGACACCCCGATATGACCCAGTCCCTCTTGCTGTGAATCCGGCGCCAAGCCAGCCGCGGCGGTGTTGACCGACAGCGGTTCACCCTGCGGCGGTTTCACCGGTGAAGCCCAGTGTGGCGATTCAGCGTTGCGGGGACCGAATTTTACGGAGTTAACCCGAAGCGGCGCACCCAGTTTGGCGAGTTGACATTTTTGGATCTGCCAAATTCGATCCGCCAATCTCGGTCCGCCGAGCGTGGACTCGTCAATCTCGGTCAGCCACAGGTAGCTCCGCCATTCGGGCATCGCGCCAGTTTAGATCGCCCTGTTGATGCGCCGAGCCAATTTGGCTGATTTACTCCCCCGCCGATCCATGTTTGGGGGATCGGCGCATTCCTTAAAACTAGAGGACCAGTGGTTTGTGAATCAGCGTCTCGGTGACTCATCCATACGATCAAACGCATCGGTTTCCATCATGCCAAGCCCGCCGCGTGAACTCGCAACCTCCGTCGGTCAGTAACTCCGACAGTCGGTCATGAACACAACTCTTGTACCTGACGCCCCTCAGGACTCTATTATTTCCTGAGACGTCCGCTTGCGCTCCCCGCCAGTACAGCATTCTTCCAAGTTTTTCTGTAATTTTCTTTGTGAGGCGATGTCGATAAACCATACTACCACCTCGATGAAATGTGGCGTATGTACAGCATACGTCTCCGCTCCTGTCGTGAGCCTCCACTTTATTATTCTGTATCTTTCTTCTCTCTTTTCTAATTTGTTTTGGCGCGGATACCAGCAAGCTCCCACGTTACCCATGAGCATCGTGTTAAACGTCCGCGCAATAACGACGTTCCCATTCATTTAAATGGGTACGTTTGCTTTACTGAAAGCTGTGGGTGGTCCTCACCGGCAGCTCACGCTTTCATGAAAAGCTCCACAGCCGGTACAAAGACAGGACGTCCCTAATTGGCCGAACGGCTTCCTTGGATGCCAAACCCAACACCAAGTTGAACCCAAGCCAACCAACGTTTCTGATTGGTCGAGCGGCTTCCTTCTATGACACACCCGACACTGAGTTCATAAACGAGGGTTCACAATGCGTGTCCATGATGTGCACCTCGCACCATCTCCCCAGCAGATCTTGCGATGAGCACGTTATAGTAATGCTGTTCAACTGAACGAACGAATATTCGTCAATCCATGACGTGGCGAGTAGCGTCTGTGCGCGGCCCCACTGCTCGGCGGACATCGCAAAGTGCGCGCACCTGCAGAAGGAGCTGCTGGTGGGAAGTGGTGGATAGTGCTCGCCACGTTATAGGATGTCATTCAACTCAAGAAACGAGGGTCCAAACAGCGTCTGATGACGAGGCGAGCGCTATCCATGAGTCCCTGAGTGGTGGTGGCGGCGGTGGACTGCTGCGACGCGGCGTCCAAGACAGGCGGGTACGTGGTGTACTCCACCTGCTCCATCACCGTCGAGGAGAACGAGGCGGCGAGGCCGAGCCACTTCACTGAGTCTCCCACCTCGACCTCGAGCGTCGCATCACGATTTCTTCCAGCTCGACTTCCATCCGAGCCGTTTGTCCCTCGCCTGATGCCACTCGAGCTATTCTCCCTGTTGTCCAGCTCGACTTCAAGCCGTTTGTCCCTAATACCACTTGAGTCATCCTCCCACGTATCGCCTCCAAGGTACTCATGTTTGATCTGGAGAAAGGATAGTTGTGTCGCGACCCTGCTGGGCGGTGCTGGACTACATTCTGAAGAAGCGCGACGTCAAGCTGGTGCCCACAGGGCTGGAGTTCGGCCGCCCGGGCTTCAAGGCCTACCGCGGCCGCTCCTTCCACCCCTCCATCGACAAGGTGAGGCGGTGCAGCTTGACCCCAGCTGGACCCCGGGTTGACAGCGCTCGGTGCTAGCGCTTGAAGCTAAATTATGATGAACCGCTTTCAAACGTTGCTTTCGATTTCAATTTGCGCCCCTACGAGGAGGCGCGCCGCTTCTACCCGCACGTGCACAACATGGACGGCTTCTTCGTCGCCAAGGTCAGGCAGCGATTACTCCAGATCACCGTATTGGTTGCTGATACCTGTTCCGGTGATGTCAAACTCGACGTGGATGCAACTGACGTCTGCGGTGCAGATTGACCCCGCGTTGACCGTGCTTGGTTGCAGCGCTCGACGCTACAATGTGGTGAACCGCTTGCAAACTTGGGTTTCAGTTTCAACGTGCGGCCCTACGCCAAGCTCAAGAAGCTCAGCAACAAGACGACCGGCCCCGGGGGCGAGAGCGTGGGCGGCGGCGGCGGTGGCGGGACGCAGGACGTGTCGGACGACGAGGCGGCGGAGGAGCTAGGCGGGCTGGGTGGCAAGGACGGCAACGACAGCGGCGACGAGGGGGGCTACGGCGTGGGGCGCGGCGTGGACGACGAGCCCGCGGCGGCGCCGGAGAAGAAGAAGAAGGAGAAAAACTGGGTGAAGGCGGCCAAGGCGGAGGTGGAGGCGGCGCGGGCGGCCAAGGGCCCAGCGGCGCCGGCGGCCGTGCCCGCCGGGGCCGACCTGCGGCTCCAAGAGGCGGCGGCGGGGGCGGCCACGACCTTGATGTCACAGGGCATTCCGGTGAAGGAGAAGGCGGCCACTCCGGCGAAGGAGAAGACGGCGACCCCAGCGAAGGAGAAGGCGGCTACCCCGGCGAAGGCTGCGACCCCGGCGAAGGAGAAGGCTGTGACCCCGGGAAAGGCGAAGGCGGGCACCCCAGAGGCCAAGTCGGATAAGACCCCGGGCAAGGTGGCGAGAAAGACGCCGGACAAGTGCCAGTGACGGCGGGAGTGAATGAGTTGAGAGTTGATGCTTACACTTAGTAGGCTCTGTGAGACGCGGGTGACGGTGTAGCTTCATTGACAATCAGGGAGCAAATAATTCTTCCAATTACCATATATTCTTGTCGTCCACCCGCACGCTGTGATATGATAACGCGCTTTGCTCACTCGCCCCCGAGGTGTCGTGATACGGTACGCTCGTTGATCAATTCACTACTCTTTGGCATATTATCACAAATAATTTCCGGGTTTGTTTAATAGTTTAACTACAGTACGTTCATCGAGCCCCAAGGCGCTCGCTCACATGGTGAGAAATAACAAACCCCATCCCCATCCGCCATTTGCATACGTCATTCAGCTACACTGTCTAGACATTTCAGTCCACCTGATGGACTTCAGTCCACCTATGGACTTGTTTTGCATGAGTGAATCCCTCGTCACTTTGGCAGAGATGTATCTGTTTTGAAGCACACAAGTTTCAGCGGCCCGTCGCGCAGCAAAGCTGCGTTGAGACCGGGTCGCGTCATAGGGTGTGCCCAAACAAAGAACTATGCCGAGGCGGAGGGGTCGTTCCTAACATACGCGGTGGCTGCTATGCGGTCGTGGCAATGGCCGTGGCGGTGGAGGCGGGGGCGTGGGCGGCGTCGCTCGCCTCGTCCTCGTCGTCCTCCTCATCCTCCCCGAACCCCACCTCGTCCTCCTCTTCGTCCCCCTCCTCGTTGGATTCGTCCGAGGTTGACGAGACGCTAATTTTCTCGCCGAAAATCCACTGGTCGAAGCGCTCCCAGCCCGGGCGGTGGTACAGCGCATGCGCGCCACCGCCGCCCGTCCCGCGGCCGTCCGCCGACCCGGAACCCCCCCCCGCCGCCGCGCTCGCCGTCGCCGCCGCCTGCGCCGCCGCCGCGGCCGCGAGGTCAGCGGTGCTACCCTTGCCGCGGCCCTTCTTGTCCGGCGCGGCCAGCGGCAGGCCGCGCTGCATGGTCTCCAGGCGCAGCGGGCTGTGGCGCGCGCACCCGAACATGCGCTCGCCGCCGTGGCCGAACGGCTTGTACCCGCGCTTGCACACGGCGAACCCCAGCTCGGTACCACCCGCGGTGCCCGCCTCGCCCTCGCCCCAAACGTTCATGGCCTCCACCACCGCGGCGCCCTGCCGCCCGCCGCGCCCGCCCTGCCCCTCGTAGTACCCGTACAGCTCGCTGCTGACGCCGCCGATGGGGAAGCCGCAGATGAACCCGTACGGCACAGTCTTGGTACGAGACTGCGTGTACATGGCTCAGCACGACGGCAGGATCCCCGGGTCCGCGCCGTGCGCCGGGCACTCCGCCACCTCCTGCGCACAGCTCTTTCTTCCGCGCCGCGAGTTGCGCGCGGGGGCGCAGTTGAACTCCTGATGCAGCTTCCACGCCATCTCCTCGTCCGTGGGCTCCGCGCTTGGGTCCTCGGACGCGTCGCCTTCCTTGATCTCGGCCTCGGCGGCGGCGTCCGCGGCGGCGGCGGCGTCCAGAGATTCCGCGGCGGCAAGGATGGCGAGGGCGATCTCGGACTTGACGGGGTCGGAGTCGTTCGGGTTGGTGAGCGACGGCTTGGGCGGGGGGCGCGGCCGCGCGGCGGAGGCGGGGCGGATCAGGTCCTCGTCCTTGACCCGCACGACGCGGATGGGGGAAGCCACCGGGCCCTCGTTGCGCCGCGTGCGCTTGAAGTGCAGCCCCGTGGCGGCGGCGGCGGCGGCGGCGAGGTTGGTCGTGGACGCGCGCGGCGACGATAGCTTGCGCTTGCCCAGCTCGGTGGCGGCGTCGTCGTTCTCCTTGCTGCTGTTGGTCCCCATCAGAATCCGGCTCTTCAGGCTCGGGTACTGGTTGCCGGCGGCGGACGTGGGCGACGGCAAGCGAGGAG
>Ga0307489_10002384_pt1 | contig 12570 bp, 17 predicted proteins | sample SB12metaG_FD_202247 | JGI IMG/M metagenome (GOLD analysis project Ga0307489, IMG submission 202247) | Sea-ice brine microbial communities from Beaufort Sea near Barrow, Alaska, United States - SB 1.2 | ecosystem: Environmental > Aquatic > Marine > Coastal | place: USA: Alaska | collected...
GGACAAACCCAAACCACACAGCAGTAATCCCACCGGTCCACCCGAATCACGCATCAGTAAGCCCGCCAGTCCACCCAAAACACGCGTCTGTGAGCCCGCCAATCCACCCGAATCACGCATCAGTTAGCCCACCAGTCCACCCAAATCACGCATCAGTAAGCCCACCAGTCCACCCAAATCACGCATCAGTAAGCCCACCAGTCCACCCAAATAACGCATCATTGAGCCCACCAGTCCACCCAAATCACGCATCAGTAAGCCCGCCAGTCCACCCAAATTACGCACGCCGCCCACTCCGGCCTCACTGGCATTGGCGGTCTGCAAGTGCGGCCGCAGTGCCTTGTCTGTCAAGGTTACTACCGGTAGTATGACAAAGTGCGTGAAACCACTTAGACACTTAGAAAGACTTTGTGCTAAGTCGTCCCGCTGGACAAAACAGAACGCTCCATCTGGACGACTTAGTACCACTTGTTGCTAAGTGTCTAAGTGGTTTCACGCACTTTGTGATATTTGATACTACGTGTAGTCAGTTTCCGTTTGGCGATTCTGACGAAAAGTCAACTGTTGACTTCAAGCCCAATCACCAGACTTAAACATACTAAAAGTTACAAGTCCATAGACAAGGCACTCGCTCTTCATTGGTGAGTCATGAAAATGGCCGCAACTCAGTGGTTGGTCATTGAAATGGCCACACCTCATTGGTTGGTCAACACTGAAGTGCTGTTCTTAATAGGTTTGGTCTCCTTCGTTCGGGTGATTCCACGCACTTGATATCAAGCGTTTAGGTGGTTCCACTCACTTTTTACAAAGCGTTCGGGTGATTCTCCCTCGCTCGAGGTGCTGCGCGTGTTGAAGCTGATGCGCATGCTGAAGATGATGCGGATCTTCCGCGGTATGCGCATCATCAAGCTGTATGAGACGGACTATGCCATCAACTATCAGGCAGGGGGGCTCCATCGGAATAAGTCACAAGCGCTCCATCGACGTTGCATCCCCTCCTCCTCCTCCTCCTCCTTCTCTTCTTCCTCCTCCTCTACTCGGTCCACCCCCCTCTACCATAAGAAACTGAGGGGTCAAATCGTGCCAGAATCTCGATTCGTCAAACTGGTCGATGCGATGGGTTATTAACTCGTGCAAAGCGGAAGACCGGCCGGTTGGTCGGTTGACAGATACCCGTGGATCCGGGGATATCTCCTCCAAACCGCGTGTTTCTTATGATAGAGGGGCTCGGCGCGAGTAGCTCCTACTACCCCTCCCCCTCCGTGGGGTTATTAAGAACAAGCGTTAGCACTCGACCGACGTTGCATCTCATCCTGCTCCTATAGGATGATTCACACTAAAGGTAATTCGTGCTCCGATCTCGGCGAGTGCTTCATCTCAATGACCCTCCTGTCAGGCGTTGAACGTTTCGACGCTGATGATCACGTTGCTGCTGACGGCGCACTGGATTGCGTGCCTGCTCGCCATCATCTGCAAGTTCGACCACCTGTCGCCGGACTTGGAGACGTTCATGCCCGACATGGCAGGGGGGTTATTGAGACCTAGCACTCCACCGACGTTGGATTGACGATAAACTGAAACTCGGACGTGGGTATATGCTCACATGTCGGTCGGCCACTATGAACCGTGTATGTGGGTCTGTAAAGTCAGGGAGCCCTCAATGTCCCCTTTTCTAGTGCCTAGTCTGTAAAGCGTACTATACATAGTACGCTTTACAGACTAGGCACTAGAGCCCCCAAGTCGAGCGACAAGCATATGCAACCGACCCAACCAACCCTCACTGAGCCCGTATCTGAGCCGTTATCCATGAGCATTATCCTGAAGGTAAATCATGCTCAGATCGCCGTTCGAGACGTTGTTCTCAACGACCCTGCTGCACGGTGTCGGCTAACGAGCACGTCACGAGCCTCAAGCAGTATTTCTACTGCTTCAACTGGGGCCTGGCGTGGATTGCCAATGGGGAGGGGCAGGCAGGGGGGGTCATTGAGAACAAGCACTCGACCGACATCGAACTTCCTCCTCCTCCTCCTCCTCCTCCTCCTCCTCCTCCGCACATCTGCATCAGCATTCACACCAAGGTAGGTCATGCTCAAATATCGCTCGAGTGGGTGTTCTCAACGACCCTGCCGCCAGGGTCACGATGAAACTCTGGTCAGCACCCACCTCCGCATCTACATCTCCCTCCTACTCGTCGTCGGCAGGGGCTTACACTGGTCCACTTTTCGGCTCAACACAAGCGCTTTGTATGGGAAGGGGGTGCATTTAGGGGTTGTTCAGGGGGTGATTATGGGGTATCAGGGAGTACTAGGGGGCGTATATGGTGTATTTTTGTGTCAGAAACGGCTCAGGTTGAGCTGGAAAGTGGACGAGTGTGAGCCCTTGGTCGTCGGTGCGGTGGCCAACGCAGCTATCATCGGCGGCGTCATGGTTATCGTGGACGAGGTAAGGCGGTGCAGCTTGACCCCAAGATGACCCCACGTTGACCAAAGACCCCCCTAATACCCTTCTGAAACAAAATATACCTCTCTCAACTGGTAAATTCTGAGGTCACTTTACCGGCCCTTGCTCGGACCTATCTACCCTCTCTATTTTCCACGCTACGCACCTCTCGCTTCTCTTAACTAATCAATTATGTCATCTCTACGCTGCTCTGCCGCTCATATTTGACCCCGAGACACCCCGGATCGACCCCGGGTTGACCCCTGGTTGACCCCGCTTGGTCTCAGCGTTTGAAACTACAATATGATGAACTGCTTTCAAGTTTTGCTTTCAATTTCAAGCCGCGCCGCTACAACGAGGCGAACGCCCGGGTGCGGGAGTTTTACGGGAACCTCAACACGCTCAACGCGTACTTGTGCCACCAGGCAGGGCGCTGCAGGCTCACCCCAAGGTGACCCCAAGTTGACCCCAGGCTGACCCCAAGTTACCGCTTGACCGCGTATGGTTTCAGCGCTTGAAGAGAAACAATGATGAACCGCTTTCAAATGTCGCATTCGATTTCAACACGTGCCGCTACAACCAGGACGTACCCAACCGGCAAATGCTGTGGCGCGGGGAGACCATGCCCGGTCGCGAGTTCTGCCGCAGGCAGGGGCTAGCAATCGTCCATTTTTCAACCGTAAGTACTTTTTGTAGAAACTGACATCCGTACCTGAGGGATATCATGAGCGGATCTTGGGGAGATGATGAGCGGGCATCCTGGTCAGCATGGTGTGTGGTCGTGGTCGAATGCCTGTCTTTGCGTGGCATATGCTGGGTGGGATATGCTGCGTGGTTTCAGTGTTTCAGTGACTCAAAAACTTCTCAGGTTGATCGGAGAAGTGGCCGAGTGTATGTAACTCCCTGGTTGGCGGCTGCGCAAGTTCTACATTTTCAAGTACACCAACGTGCAGCAGTACCTCAACCTGGGTAGGGACGCCCAATCCCGCCGTGTGATTGGTCGCTTCGCTTCACAAGCGCCGTGTGATTGGCCGCCTCGCTGCACAAGCCCGCCGTGTGATTGGCCGCGATGCTGAAACCCGCCGCGTGATTGGCTGCGTCCCTCAACTCAGGGCTGATTCTGGATAACGTGTCGTTGGATATGCGGCGCGTCGTGGTAGGGCAGTGCAGGTCGACCCCATGTCGACCCCGGGTTGACCCAAGGTTGACCCCAGGTTGATCCTGGATTGACTTTGGGTTGACCCCAGGTTGACCCCGGGTGGAACGTGCTTGCTTTCATCGTCTGAAGCTTAAATATGATGAACTTCTTTCAAACTTTGCTTTCAATTTCAACTTGCGCCGCTACGTGGTGGCGGACGCCATGTATGGGGACATCCTGAGGGGCTGTGAGGTGTTCTCCAACGCCAGCGCGTCCCTCATCGCCGCGATTGCCGTGTCCATGCGCGTGGAGGTGGGGCCTCCCCCGTAAGACATCCCAAAAATCCCTTAATGCTCCCCCTACACACCCCTCTACCCCCTGATACACTCCTGGTGCACCCTGACACCTCCCTGATACACCTCTAACACCCCCCTAATACACTCCTAGCCTACCCCCCCCTAGCATATTCCTTGGCCCTGCGTGAAGGTGTACGCACGCGGCGACCTGATCTACGACGCGCACGACCCGGCAGGGACAGAATGCTTGAGCTGGGTGTTGGGGTGGGTGAATCGGAGGTTTTAGGTTGGGCAATTTGAAGGTGGTAGATTCGGTAATTTGTGTGATGGAGTTCGATGATGTGGGTGATTTGGCTGGGCCCTGCGACACGGCTAACGACTTGTACTTCACGCTGAAGGGCACCGTCATGCTGCCCAGCAAGAGCATGGACGTGTACCGCAAGGTTCGTACCCAATCAAACCGCCAGCTGGACTGCCAGTTGGACTCACACCCAGTATTCCGCCCACCCAATCAAGCCGCCAGCTGGATTCACACCGGTCTTGCACTCAGTCCTCCTACCCAATCAAACCGCCAGCTGGACTCACACCAGTCTCACACTCAGCCCTCTCACCCAATCAAACCGCCAGCTGGACTCACACCCAGCGCTCCCACCCAATCAAACCGCCAGCTGGACTCACACCCAGCGCTCCCACCCAATCAAACCGCCAGCTGGACTCACACCCAGCGGTCCCACCCAATGAAACCGCCAGGGTGGCGAGCCGTTCGGGCAGGAGGTGATCTACAAGAGGGGGGCGCCGCGGGGGCGGGCGGCAGTCAGTACCACAGAGTCGGTGCTGTTGGCGGTGGATGGGGATGCGGTAGGGCGGTTTAGGTGCAGTTTGACCCCAGGGGCGGTGCCGGTCCACCCCAGGGGCTTACAGTCCTCCACGTTTCGGCTTAGCCTGAGAACTATTTGTGGGATACCTACGCGGTGCGCGCCCCTCTACTTTAGGAGACTGGGGCGTTCAGTGTGAAGATACAGGATTCTGGAACACCTGACCGACACCCGGCCGACCGATTTCAGTGCCTTCTCGAGTTATGAAACTCCCAACTCGTAAATCAGTGTGATTTCCCCACCAGTTTCTTGAATCAGAGGGGACACCGCGCAGACGTTGGGTAGTTTCAGTGACACAAACGGCTCAGGTTCAGCTGAGAAGGGGACGAGTGGAAGCCCCTGGTTGAAACCCATTGATACCCGTGTTTACTACGCCTAATGTCAGAGCTTGAAACAAAAGTAATATATCATCAACTGATTTCAAATTTTGCTTTCAGTTTCAGTTGCGACAGTACAACGCGGTGCATAACGCTATCAACAAGTTTGGGGAGTTCGGGATCCGCTGGCGGGTCATGCTCATTAACAACTTGTTGAATGTGGCAGGGGGGTTACTGAAAACACGCGCTCGACCGACGTTGAATGTCCTCCTCCTCCTCCTCCACACGTTTGTATGAGGGCTGTTGAGAACAAGCACTCGGCCGATATTTGATCTCCTCCTCCTCCTCCTCCTCCGTACACTCCGCGCGTCTGTATGAGGGGGTCATTCAGAACAACCACTCCACCGATGTTGAATCTCCGCCTCCTTCTCCTCCACGCGTTTGTATGGGCATTCACTCTCGAGGTAAATCATACCCTAAAAACACCTATCGATCTCGGACGAGCGCTTGTTCTTAATGACCCTGCTGCACGTCAAAGGTGGTGCGACGGGCGGCAGAGGAGACGTTAGCCGAGGGCAGCGCAGAGGCGAGGCCGCAGACTCGTCCGTCCCTTTCCAGCTGAACTTGAGCCGTCTCGTCTCTACACCTCTCAATGATTGGCTTATATCCAGTCTAATACCTCGAAGATGCTTAACTTGAGCGGCCCAGCGCGGAGGCGGGGGTGCAGACCCGTCCCTTTCCGGGTCAACTTGAACTGTCTCGTCTCTGCACCTCTCGATGATTGGCTGATATCCAATCCAACATCTCGAAGTTGCTTAACTTGAGCGGTCCTGCGCGGAGGCGGGGGTACGGCACATCCACGAGATGCTGGGTTGGGCGGTGCAGGTTGCCCCTATCAAACCCACGTTGAAAGCGCCTAGATCTAAGCACTTGAAACCGAAATATCATAAACTGCTTTCAAGTTTCACTTTCAAATTCAACTTGCGCCGCTACAGCTGGGGGAGAACGCGGTGTTCGTGGTGGACCCCACGCAGGGACTGATGGATATTGCTCGCCACGTCATCAAACGCGATTGAACCCTCGTCTCTTGAGTTAAATGGCACGTGCTTATGGTGATCCCTTGGCAAGAATTCATGGATAGTGCTCGCCACGTCATGGAAAGCATGTTCAACCCTTATGTCTTCAGTTGAATGGAATCCTTTGACGTGGCGAGCACTATGCATCAGTGTTCGCCACGTTCATCACACGAATTTTGAACCCTCGTTTCTTCAGTTGAACGGCATCCCGTGACGTGGCGAGCACTTTCCATCCCTCGCCACGTCATAGACTGATGGATAGTGCTCGCCACGTGATCAAGCGCATTTGGAAGCTTCCTTGCTTCAGCCAGACGCCATCCTATGACGTATCGAGCATTATCCATCCTGGAAGGTTCCAAATGCGTTTGATGACGTGGCGAGCACTATGCATCTGTCCCTAAGCTGAGGAGGCACAAGGAGAACAACCTGATATCGCATCTGAAACGGCTGACAAAGGATGCGCTGGTGAAGCAGGGGGCGGGGGCCAAGCAGATAGCCAAACTGCTGGCGTCGTTCGAGCCGTTAGAGGTAGGCACGGGTCAACACACTCCGCCTCTACTCCCTCCCCTCCTCTATCCGCCTCCCTTCCCTCCCCCTCCCTCCTCCTTCCCCCATCCCTCCTCTCCTCCCTCCTTTCAAGCTAAGCAATCGATTACACCCTTCAAAACCATTGTGTCTGGAGAAAACTGCCATCCTATGAACGTGGCGAGCGTTGCTGCATTTACTTGACCCGGCCCGCAGGCGAACATGGACGTGGTGATGGAAAAGACGGCGTCGAGTAGCAAACTAGCCATGAAGCTCAAGGCAGGGGGGTCATTGTAAACAAGCACTCGACTGACATTGAATCTCCTCCTCCCCCTCCGCGCGTCTGTATGTTGAGACCAATCACTCGACCGACGTTGAATCTCCTTCTTCTGCTGCTTTTCCTCCTGTTCCCCCTCCTCCTCCTCCTCCGCGCGTCTGTATGAGCATTCACACTCAAGGTAAGCCGTGCTCCGATCTCGGTCGAGTGCTTGTTGTTGGTGACCCTGCTGCAAGCACTTGCTGGAGGAAACTGTGGACGACGAGGGGGTGGCCATGGTCAAGTGGTAGGGGCTTACACTCGTCCACATGCCACCTAAACCTGAACCGTTTGGTCAATGCAACCACCCAGCTTATCCCACCAAAAGTGCTCAGGTTGAGCCGAAAAGTTGACGAGTGTAAGCCCCTGTGAAGCGGTACAGCGTGCTCAAGGGTAAGGCGGTGCAAGTCGACACGATGAAAACCGTGTTCACCGCGCCTGTAACTAAGCGCTTTGAAACTACATTATGATGAACTGCTTTCAAGCTGTGCTCTCAGTTTCAACTTGCGGCACTGCATCTGGGGGAGAACGTGGAGAGTATCACGACCATGTCCAAGCTCACGGTAAGTTTGTGCAAGTTGAAACCAATAGGCCTATTTCGGTATATCGCTTTCCGCACCGAGCGCTGACGCTTTGTCCGCAACTCTGTTTGGGTATTCAACCTGGTGCCCGCTTTCCTGCGCAGAGCGCTGACGCTTTGTCTGCACCTCTGTATCCCATATGGGCATTTCACCCAGGCGATATACCGAAATCTACCCATTGTACCCGTGACGGAACCAATTGAACCCCGTGTTAGAACCAATCCAACCCTGCGTGTACACCGTCTGGTTTTAACGCTTGAAACTAAATTGTAAAAAGCAGCTTTCAAGTTTTTCTTTCGATTCAAATCTGCGCCACTACATCGCGGTGACGGACTGCAAACTGGTAGGGATTCCGCTGGGAGACGCTGTGGTGATCATTGAGGCGGCACGGCACGCCACCACGCTCATGAGTCTGGCCAAGGACCGGGCAGGGGGGTTGCTGAGAACAAGCACTCTACCGACGTTGAACCTCCTCCTCCTCCTCCTCTTGGAGGTTTATTCAGACAAAACACTCCACCGACGTTGAACCTCCTCCTCCTCCTCCTCCTCCTCTGGGGTGGATGATTGAGACAAAACACTCCACCGACGTTGAATCTCGTCCTCCTCCTCCTCCCCCTCCAGGGGGGGTATTGAGAACAGGCACTCGACCGACGTTGGATCGACAGCCAAGTCCGCGTGTCTGTATCAGCATTGTCCTGAAGATAAGTCATGCTCCGATATCGGTCGATTGCGTGTTCCCAATGACCCTGCTGCCGGGTAGCAGATGAGCTGGAGAGAGCAACTTCGGGTATCAACTCGGGTAAGAGTGCGAAGCAGCTCGCTTCTTGCGCGCTGTGGTGATTATGTTTTATGAGAAAGTGCGTGAAACCACTTAGACACTTAGCAACAAGTAGTACTAAGTCTTCCAAATGGAGCGTTCTGATTGGTCGAGCACGCTTCGGGCCACGCACATCCCCCCCCTCCTCCTCGTCCTCGTCCTCCCCCTCCTCAGACACCCTCCACCTCCTCCTCCTCCTCCTCTACCTCCTCCTCCCCCTCCTCCACTTGCTCTGGCATCTGAATGTTTGCCTATAGCGCACCCTCATCCCCCTGCTGCTCCGGCCTCTGGCTGTTTGCCCATAGTGCATCCTCATCCTCCACATGTTGTGGCCCTGACTGTTTGCCTATAGCGCACCCTTATCCTCCACCTGCTCCGGCCCCTGACTGTTTGCCCATAGAGCACCACTAATACTTGGGTTGCGCCACGCCGCCGCCCCACGGATCGCTTTGGAACTTCATCACCCACTTGTTCCAGTCGTCCTTGCGCGCCGGCCGGCCCTCGTGCAGGGGCTATGACTCATTCACGTTGAAGCTCAACTTGAGCATATTCGGGACACATTCATGGGTCAAGTTGGTCACGTGGGGTACAAAGATAGCTCAAGTTGAGCTGAAACGTGAACGAGTGTGAGCCCCTGCCCTCGTGCATCACGCGCTCGCCCGCCCCGATCGGGTATCCCGTCACTGTGCACTGGTCGGCCTTGGTCTTGCAGTGGTGGCAGGTGATGGCCGCCTCGTTGTAGCGGCGCAAGTTGTAATTGAGAGGCAAACTTAAAAGGCAGTTCATCATTATATCAGCTTCAAGCTCTGACACCAAGCACGGTTAACCCTTGGTCCGCGTGGATTCAACCTGGGGTCAACCTGGGGTCAACCTGGGGTCAACCTGGGGTCAACCCGGGGTGAAGCTGCGTTGGCGTACCTCGTAGGTGTCCGACCCGCAGCTGCTGCACGTGCGGGTGCTCAGCTCCTGCTCCACCTCACGCGTGGGCCCACCATGCATCACGCTCGCCACGTCACAGGATGCCATGTACAAAATAAACGGGGGTTTATGACGTGGTGGATCACGCTCGCCACGTCACCGGATGTCGTCCAACTCAACAAACGATGGTCTATGACGTGGTGGATGATGTGTGGAGCTCGCCACATCACGGTATATCATGCAATCAATACACGAGGGTCGGAAAATGTGGCGAATGAGTTCAACTCAGGGTTGACGCTCGCCATGTCACATAATGAAATTCAACTCAAGAGACCAGGGTGTCATCCTGCGCCCCCCACCTGCTGGTCCATGGATAGCGCCAGCACCCAGTCGCGGATCTCCAACCGCCAGGGACTCTCATGGACCCCCCTCGCCACGTCATAGGATGCCGTTTAACTCAAGAAACCAGCGTACACAATGCATGTGATGACGTGGCGAGCAGTATCCATGAGGCCCCACCTCGCGCGTGGCCTCCTGCACAAAGTGCTTCTCCGGCAGCATGAAGTCGTAGGGTATGTCCGTGTCAACGAAGTCCGCGTTCTCCTTAGTGTAGTGCCGCAACTTCACGGTGAAATTAACGTTTGAAACCGTCTCATCTTATTTCAGCCTCAAAGCGCTGAAACCAGCCACGATCAAGCTGTGATCACCTGGGGTCAAACTGGGGTCAACTCGCAGCGCCCCACCAGCGCGGACGCCGACCCGCCGTCCGCGTCCGGGTCGTCCATCGCCTCCGTCAGATGGGGCCTAACGCATCGCTCGCCCAGGGGGGTCAGGTGCCCATTATAGGGGGGTCATGATCCCATCATAAGGGGTTCAGGTGCCCATCATAGTGGGTTAGGTGTCCGTTATAGGGGCTTCATCTGCCCATTACAGGGGGATCAGGTGCCCGCGCAACTTAAGAGACGGGGGCTCGCATGTGTGTCGATGACGTGGCGGGCAACATCCGCCCGGCCGCCCAGCCCCACCGTGAGGTCCAGGTAGCGGATCAAGGTTTAGGGTTCAGGTTTAGGGTTAGGGCAACATCTGCCCGGCCCCACCGTGAGGTCTAGGTAACGGTTGAGGAACACGAAGGCCATATTGTTGAGGCCCGCCTCCTTGCACGATATGCCGGCCGACAACCAGGGCCGCGCAGATGCTGCCTGCCGCGTCACAGGGTGCCGTATAACTCATGACACGAGGGTTCAAACCGCGTGTGGATGACGTGTCGGGCACTGTGCCAATGCCTGGCAGGCAGCAATCCGCGTCATATAGGGTGCCGTCTAACTCAAGACACGAGGGTTCAAAGCGTGTGTTGATGATGTGGCGGGCGCTGTGCCAATGTGTGGCGGGAAACGGCCCAGCCTCGAAGAAGGCGCGGTCGGCCGGCAACTAGGGACTGACGAACAGTGCTCGCTACGTCATAGGATGCCGTTTCATGCAAGAAACGAGGATTCAGAATGCGATTGATGACGTGGCGAGCACTATCCATCAGTCCCTACCGGTAGCTCGCCCACGTAGCGCAGCAGCGACGTCGCCGCCTTGGCGTAGTGGCGCAACTTAAATTTGAAAGCATGGTGATTGAACGCAGCTCATCATATTACAGCTTGAAGCGCTGTGACACCAAGCACGGTCAACCTGGGGTGAAAGCAAGTTTGGATTCAGTTCATCATATTGTAGCTCGAAGCGCTGACACCAAGCGGAGTCAACCTGGGGTCAACCTGGGGTCAATTGGATTCAGCCTGCGGCGCCCTACCTTGGCGCTGATGTCAAGCAGCCCCTCGTCCTTGGCCTTGGCGCGCACAAGCGCCAGGTGGGCTGCCTCCAGGTAGGGGCTTACACTCGTCCACTTTTTGGCTCGCCGTTGCAAGCGCTTTCTGTGGGATAGTGTTTGCATGTGGGGGTTATCTAGGGGGTGTTTAGGGTATGTCAGGGGGTATTAGGGGGTGCATACGATTTAATTTGTGTCAGAAACTGCTCAAGTTGAGCTGAAAAGTGGACGAGTGTATGCCCCTGCCTCCAGGTAGCGCGTGAGCTCCTTCAGCGCCAACGCGTTGATCTCCGGCGTCGCCGACATGCTCTCCTCTTTGTACCGCCGCTAGTTGAAATTGTAAGCAAAGCTTGGAAGCGGTTCTTCATGTTGTAGCTTCAAGCACCTGAACTCGACGGATCTGGTAAGGAAGGTATGGTATCGAATCCCGTTCGACCAATCAGAACTGTCCATCTCGAAAATCCCACCGACCGACTCGTCGAATGTCCGAACGGGTCGCCATCCTTGAGTAGATAGACCCTCGATTTCGAGGAGATAAGGGTGACATGTCACCCCGACACTGGTTTAAACGAAGCGAGCTCAACCCGGTTCATCCTGGGGGCCCTCAACCTGCACCGTCCTACCACCAGCTTGAGCAGGAAGTCCTTGAGCTCCACCTCGCCGTACCCGTCCTGCTGCCCGGCCAGCACCTCGCCGGCGATTTCCTTGTACAGCGTGAAGTACGCCGGGTTGGCGGGGGCGCCGTGCTTGCTCAGTATCTCCGCCGCCACCTCGGCGTTGCCGGACCGCATCTCGATGGTGGCGTGCTTGATATAGTGGCGCAAGTTGAAATTTGAAGCCAAGTTTGAAATCGCTTCATTGCATTGTAGTTTCAAGCACTCAGATCCAGGCGCTTTCAACGTGGGTTTGATAGCGTCAACATGCACCGCCCTACCTTGATGGAGTACTGCGCTGCCACGTCCGGGCCCATCGCCGCCGCCATGGTGTGCGCGGTGGCCCAGTCGCCGCGCCGCGCCGCCTCCTCCACACCCGCGGCGGAGGGGGCTGCCCCTCCACCGCCCCCGCCGCCTCCCCCGCTCCCCCGGCCGCCGCCGCCGCCACCGCCGCCGCCGTCGCCCCCTTCTGTCTCCATCTCCATCCCAACGCTGTCAAAGAGCTCCTGCGCCTGGCGGGTCCGGCCGATGTCCGCCAGGCGGCGACCGACCTCGCTGACCACCGCTCGCAGGCGCCCCGGCACGGAGTTCATCGCCAGTTTCACCGCGCTCTCCCACGCCGCCCGCACACAGGGCCCCGCCGCGCTCTTTGACTCCCCCACCTCACGAGGCATCACTCGACTCAATCAACCGAGGGTTTGCAAAGTGAAAGAATGACGTGGCGGGCGGGGGAGTCAGAGCCTTGTGTGATGAATGACGTGGCGGGCGGGAAAGTCGAAGCATTCACAGTATCGTAAACGATGTGGTGGGTG
>Ga0307489_10002388_pt1 | contig 12559 bp, 22 predicted proteins | sample SB12metaG_FD_202247 | JGI IMG/M metagenome (GOLD analysis project Ga0307489, IMG submission 202247) | Sea-ice brine microbial communities from Beaufort Sea near Barrow, Alaska, United States - SB 1.2 | ecosystem: Environmental > Aquatic > Marine > Coastal | place: USA: Alaska | collected...
GAGGGTGTGCGTCGTGAGATGGGATATTTTGGTTTGGAATGCTTTGGGAACACAGTTCTGCAGGACGCCAAGTGCCCTGACTGACAGGCTCGGTGAAGCGTGAGTTAAGCAGACAGTAGCATAGCTACTATCAGATATAGGCTGTACTGTGTACTGCCGATAAAACAGCCATTCGAAGCTGTTGGATTGCTCAGCTTTGGCGGCGGGTGGTTGCAGGCGATTCAGCGACCTATTCAGCGAACCATCCAACGAAACGCCGTGTTGTCATACAGGGCCGCGGTCGCGGACGCCAATAGTCTTGATCTACTCAGTCTCATGCCAACGTGCGATATTTTACATTTATGCGGTACACCTCTGCCTCGCTAGCGCTACTCAGGCTTTTTCAATGGACGCCGTATACAACAGCCCCGCCCCTCCCACCCCCCAGAACTGCACGCGCACCGACTCCCGCGACCAGGGCCTGGCGGATACTGCTCGCCACGTCATAGGGTGCCGTCTAACTCAGGAGACGAGGGTTCAACGTGCGTTGGATGACATGGCGGGCACTATCTGCCAGGCCCTACCCGCGACACCCGCACGCTGGCGAACCCTGCACCGTCGTGCTCGAACAGCGTATCCTTGACTCCGAACCCGCGCCCCGTCTTGGACCCCGCGCCGGAGGTGAAGTGATGCAGGGTGTTGGCGGAGGTGGTGGCCGTGGTGGAGGAGGAGGCGGCGGCGCCGGCGGCCAAAGCCTTCCCCAAGTACTTTTATCAGCTCAACTCCAGAACCTGTGAGGCGTCAGGTGGGCTGACTCAAGTGCTATCACGCACACACGACTTGCTTGAGTCAGTCACTCGAGCTTACGTAGGTAGGTATGCCACATCATCACTTAGGTGGGCCACCACTCTGAGGTGGGACCCCCTTGCGTATGACGTGTTCACTGAGGATGAGATACATAAAGTACTTATGTAGGGCCCTACCGGCAGCGGCAATCTGCGCTGGCGTGAGGTCCACGCTAACTGTGGTGTGCTGCATGTCGTGGTCGTGCCCGTTGAAGTACGCCGCCGCGCCGGGGCTTACACTCTTCCACTTTTCAGCTCAATGTGAGCATGTTTTGTGGGGTCATAGTGACAAAAGCGGCTCATGTTGAGCTGATAAGTGGACGAGTGTGGACCCCTACCGCCGCGCCCCCGCCCGCCGTGATGGATTCGAAGGCCTCTTTCACGCCCGCCACGTCGGCCCAGAAAGTAGGGTCATTGAGAACAAGCAATCGAAGCGAGATCAGAACATGACTTACCCGCAGGGTGACTGCTCAGACAGACGCGCAGAGTCACGAGGGGCAGGGCGAAATCCTGATGCCTCATCATACACGCGGAAGCGTCTCTCTCTCTCTCTCATATGCACGGAGTCGATTCGTCGAATCAACGTCGGCCGAGTGCTTGTTGTCAATAACCCCCTTGCCAGAACCCGTTGCTGCGCATGGGGTGGTGACCGAACACCAGCTTCCACCGCGCATCCGACCCCGCCAGCCCCGCCTCCAGCGCCGCCTGCCAGGACCTTACACTCGACCACGTCTCAGCTCAACCTGAGCCGTTTTTGTCACTGAAATCTTAGAAACCACCTATCATATCCCACAAGAAATGCTTATATTGAGCTGAGAAGAAGACGAGGGGAAGCCCTGCCTCCTGCCCGCCCGCCTTGTCCTGCTGAGCGACACCCCCGGGCACTGACGCCGCCCAGGGTTTAGTGGCGCAAGCTGAAGTTGAAAGCAGCGTTTGAAAGCGGTTCCAGCTTCAAGCGCTGCAACACAGCGCGGTCAAGTGCGGTCAATCTGGGTTTCAATCGGTTTCAACCTGCACCGCCAAACCAGGGCCGTGCCGCGTAGCTGTCCACGTGCGGGCTCGTGTCCACGAAGAACAGGTGCGCGTCGGCCACCAGGGACTTTCACTCGTTCGCATTTCGGCTTGACGTGAGCGCTTCCTGGGGCATGCGTTGGGTGGTTTCAGTGACCAGAATTGGCTCAGATTGAGCTGAGAAGTGGACGAGTGCGAGCCCCTGCCGGCCACCGGGCGGTGGTCGAAGGCGCGTTCGCAGTGCCAGCGCCAGTCGCGGCTACGCATCGCAGGGTCCAGCTGGAACAGCGGTGAGCGATTGGCGTCCGCGGCCAGAGGGCATGCCACCTCGCCGTAGCGGCGCAACTTGAAACTGAAAGCAAAGGTTGAAAGCAGATTATCATACTTGGCTTCAAGAGATGATACCCGGCCAAGAGCTGATACCAGGCGCGCTGAAACCAGGCGCTTTCTACGCGGATTTCACAGGGGGTGAATGTGCAGAGCCCTACCTCGCCCTTCACCTCGTCGTACCCGCAGTCACCATAGTCGTGGTTGCCCAGCACCGCGTGCCAGGCCAGAGGGCCATTGAGATCAATGACTCGAACGACGTTGAATGGACGAAAAAGTCGCACTCGGGCCGAGGGTACACGCTCATAAGACGGTCTGGCAACGAACCGAGTCCTTGCGTATATATGAGAATCCACCCTGATGGTCAGTCGCGCTCCGTTGTGAGTTCAAGGCGTTGTTCTCGATAACCCCCCTGCCAGGGCACCTGCAGGCTGGCGTGCGTGTAGACGTCCGTGAAGGACTGCGCAAACTCCGGGTCATCCAGCGCATTCAACCCGCCCTCGTAGAAAGGATTGACGGATAGTGCTCGCCACGTCATAGAATGTCATATGACTCAAGAAACGAGAGTTCAAAATGCATACGGATGGATGGTTTTCGCCTCGTCATAGGATTCAGTTTAGCTCAAGAAGCGAGAGTTCAAAACGCATTTGATGACGTGGCGAGCACTGTCCATCAGTCCCTGCCTCGTAGAAGTTGTCTCCCACGGACACCACGAAGCTGGGCTTGGACACCGCGCCGACCATCCCCATGGAGGAGGGCCGTTGACAACAAGCACCCGACCGAGCTCGGAGCACGACTCAAGTTCAGGGTAGGTGCTCATACAGACGCTCACACATACGGGGTATGCGGAGGAGGAGGAGGATGAGGAGGGGGAGGAGGAGTAGGAGGAGAAGGAGGAGGAGGAAGCGGAAGAGGAGGAGGCGGAGGAGGAGAGGGTGGAGTAGGGAGGAGGAAGAGGAGGAGGAGGAGGAGGAGGTGGAAGAGGTGGATGAAGAGGAGGAGAAGGAGGAGGAGGAAGAGGAGGAGGAGGAGGAGGAGGAGGAGGAGGAGGAGGAGGAGGAGGAGGCGGCAGAAAAGGAAGAGGAGATTCAACGGCAGACGAGTGATTGTTCTCAATAGCTCCCCTGCCATAGCTTGAGCCACCGCGGACTGGTTGTAAGCCCCGCGACGGCCCCAGTCGCCCACAACCAGGAAGGAGAGGTAGTCGTCCGAAGCGCGCGCGGCGGCGGCGTACGTCGTGGACGACGTGACGGCACCCTCAACGGCACCCTCGTCGGCACCCCCACGCGCGTCGGCCACCGTGCAGGGGCTTACACACGTCCACTTTTCAGCTCAACTTAAGCGCTTCCCGTTGGATAGGGGGTGCGTTTGGGGGTCGTTTAGGGAGTGTTTAAGAGGTGTCAGGTGATGTTGAGGGGACCTTAGGGTGTGTTGTGTGTAAGAAACGGCTCACGTTGAGCTGAAAAGTGGTCGAGTGTAAGCCCCTGCCACCGTGACTCCGACGCCGATGCCGACGCCGAACATGGCGCACGCGGCGAACACCGCCGCGGCCCACAACAGCCTGGACATGGACACAGCTGGCACAGCTGGCACAGCTGGCATAGCCGCGTGCCGCGGCTTGTGCTTGAGCGCGATGGGCGCGGTGCCGTCGCTCCGCGTGCCCGCCCCGAGCACGCTCCTTGCGCCATCTGAACCGTCCGCCATCTCAAGCTCCACGTGCTCGGCGGAGGAGGAGGAAGGCGGCATGACGGCAGTTGGTGACTGCTCGGCGCAACTGTGACCACGCGGGGATACAGTATGTGTACTGTAGGTGTCTGTAGACGCTGGCACACCGGCGCGCGCCGCCACGCGCGAGAATGTGGAGACCCGTGCCGAGTCGTGTTGTCGTGGCAAAGTTTTCAGCAGCCGGTTGCAAGGTGCCGCCCCCCCACCGGATCTGCGCAGTTTTGGCCGTTGCCGTTGCTCATTTGCCGTTCTCGCATTTTAGCTGTTCACACACCACCGCACGGGGCGGCTTTGGGGGAGACGCGTTGGGCGAACCTCCCTCCCCCGCGGCATACGTACGTAATGACGACACCCAGAGGCGCCTGGCGCGCGTAACGTGAGTCGCGTCTGCCCGCCATGGACGGCATGGAACGGCGCCTGCGCCAGAGCCGTGGTGCCAGCGGTAGTGGGCACCCTATGAATGAAGTCAGGGAAGGCCGCGGGGATGGGGATGGGGACGGGGATGGGCACGGGGACGCCTCAGGCAAGGGAGGTATTGAGACATCCACTCGTGTACACGGGGGGCAGGGCGAAAGCCTGGTGCCTCCATGTACACGCGGAAGCGTCTCTCTCTCGCTCTCTCTCGGCGAGCGTGTACGGGTGCCCTGGTACAGGTACTATGAGCAAACGGTCAGGTCATTTAACTGGTCCCCGTCGACGCGTCGAGTGGGCACTCCGCCACACGAGCTTGCCGAACGGAGCACGACCTACTTTCGGGGTGGATGCTCATACTGACGCACGGAGTCCATTCGTGATGAAGTTCTAGTACCCCGAACCGTCGTATGAGCAAGTGCATGTACCCTCGACCCGACCCCAGCTTATCGTCCGTTCAACGTTGGTCCAGTCGTTGTTCTCAATGACCCTGCTGTCCGGCTCCCGTGCGCCGCCCAACTACGAAAGGGGGCCGCCCTCGTGGATGCGGGATGCGGGGCGAGCCGGGCGCCCGCCTGAGGAGGTGCCGTGGGGCGGCGAAGGGCAGGGGGAGGGCGAGGGCGAATTCGAAGGTGACATGAACGACGAAGAGGCGCGGCTTCGGGAAGCATACCTGGAGATGCAAGCTGCGGGCCAGCAGGGGACGTCACCTGATCCTTTCAGCTGGGGGCCGCTCCCGGGCGACGGCGGCGGCGGTAGGGTCTGGCAGATAATGCTCGCCACGTCATGTTTCGCCACGTACGTTGGACACTCGTTTCTTGAGTTAAATGGCATCCTATGCGCGGCGACCAATATCTGTCAGGCCCTAGACGGCGGCGGCGGCGGCGACGACAGCCCCGGAGTAAAGTGGGGGTACGGCGGCACGCGGGCCGGTGGCGGCGATGGCGACGCGGGCAGGGGCTTACACTCATCCACATTTCGGCCTCACGTGAGCACTTTTTGTGGGGTACGTTAGGTGATATCAGAGTAACAAACGGCTCAGGTTGAGCTGAAATGTCGACGTGTGTGAGCCCTGGACGACGGCGACGACGGCAGCCTTCACGTGGGTGGCAAGATGGGCGAGGGGCAGGGGCTTACACTCGTTCACTTTTCGGCTCAACTTAAACGCTTTCTATGGCATAGGGGGTACGTTTGGGGATTGTTTAAGGGTGTTTGGGGGTCTCAGGGGATATCAGGGGGCATTTATGTGTCAGAGAAGGCTCAGGTTGAGCTGAGAAGTGGACGAGTGTAAGCCCCTGGCGAGGGGCTGTCGCGCTACCGCCGCATGCGGCGCCACTCGAATGACCATGCTGACCTTCCGGCAGCGGCTTACACTCGCCCACTTTTCGGCTCAACTTGAGCGCTTTTTATGGGATAGGGGGTGCGTTCAGGGGGTGTTTAGGGGGTGCTTATGGGGTGTAAGGGGGTACTAGGGGGTATCTGGGGTGTATTTTGTTTCAGAAACGGCTCAGGTTGAGCTGAGAAGTGGACGAGTGTAAGCCCCTGCCTCCTGGCCGACCGCACGGCGGGTCATCAGCACGGCTTCGGCCACTACGGCAGAGACAAAGGCGGCGGCGGCCGTGGCGGAGGTAGGGCGGTGCAGGTTGACAGTATCAAAACCCGCCTCGATGAACCGCTTTCAAACGTTGGTTTGACTTTTCAAACGATTCACAATTTGGTTTGAAAGTGAACTTGTGCCACTACACGAAGGCGAACGCGGCAGCGGCGGCGGCGGCGGCACGGGCGCGGACTGGAGCATGGCGTGGGGCGACAGCGTGCCTACCGCCGCCGCCGCCGCACCGGCGCCGCCGCGTCGGGGGGTGGCGCTTGCCGCCGCGCGCGCGCTGCTCGCGGAAGACGCCCCTGAGGACGAGGACCTCCTCACGCACACCGACAAGGTAGGCCGGTGTTGGTTGACCGCAGGCGGTCCCCGGATTGACTGCGCTTGGTGTCATCGCTTAAATTCAATCTACGCTTTTGGAAAGGAGTGGCTGAAGGCCCTCGTATGATTGGTCGAGAGCGTACCGGTATCCTCTAGACCAATCAGATGAGGGCCTTCAGCCACTCCTTTCTGAATGTGGAGACTGGGTTTGAAACTAATCGATGATGAAATGCTTTCAAGTTTTGCTTCAATCTCAACTTGCGCCGCTATGAAGTTTTGCTTCCAATCTCAATTTGCGCCGCTACGACAAGGGCGATTACCACGAGGACGAGCTGCGCGCGGTGGCGCTCCAAGATGACTTGAACTCCGCGTGGGGCCTTGCCCCGCTGGTGCCATCGGAGGCGGATGTGACGAAGCAGCGCGTGTACGGTAGGGGCTTCCGCTCGTCCCCTTCTCAGCTGAAGCTGAGGCATTTTTGTCACACTGAAACTACCGAACATACTCTATAATCAGTACTCAGGTTAAGCGACAAACTCGACGCGTGGACGAGTGGACGAGTGGAAGCCACCTGAGCCGTCTCTGTCACTGAAAACCAGATGTCTACAATACACCCAAGGTTTAAGACAAAAGTGGTTACACAGAGCTGGAAGTTGGACGAGTGTAAGCCCCTGGTGTACGAGCGCGTGAACCGCCACGTGTACCGCAAGAGAAATGCGGCGAGCGGCTTCGGAGAGCCGGACGACATAGACGAGCTGCGGCTGGAGCTGGACGAGGAGGTGGCGGTTGACCCCGAGCTGGCGCTGCCGGTAGGGCGAGTCGGATGCTGCTCGCCACGTCAGGGGGTGCAATTTACATCAAGAGATGAGGGTTCAAAGTACGTTGGCCTGGCAGACATTGCTCGCCATGTCATAGGGTGCTATTCAACTCAAGATACCTAGAGACGAGGGTTCAAAGTGCAATGGATGTCGTAGCAATATTTGCCAGGCTCTAGTTGCCGGAGAAGCACGAGCACTTGGCGGAGGATGTGGCAGGCGGGGGCGTGAGCGCGGGCGGGTACGGGGGTCACCAGGGGCAGGGGCTTACACCCGTCCACTTCACGGCTTGACTTGAGCACTTTTTGTGAGATACGTTGGGTGGTCATAGTAGAATAGGCCGATTTCGGTACATCGCCTCGACGAAATGCCCATACAGAGTTGCGGGCAAAGCGTCAGCGCTCCGCGCGGGAAACCGGGCGCCAGGTTGAATGCCCATACAGAGTTGCGGGCAAAGCGTCAGCGCTCGGCGCGGCAAGCGATATACCGAAATCGGCCCATTAAGAGCTCAGGTTGAGCTGAGAAGTGGACAAGTGGCTAGACCCTGACCAGGGGTGGACACCGGCGGGTGCTGACCAACGGGTGGACGCCAATCATTTCTCCCCGGTCCGCGGTGGTGGCGGCGGGAGAGGCGGCGGCAGCGGCGGCGGCAGGGGCGGGGACGGGGTAGGGCTTGGCAGATATTGCCTGCCACATCATCATCTACATTGTAGATCATGACGTGGCGACCCGTACAAACCCGAAACTCTAAACCTCAAACCCTAAACCCTAAACCCTAGACCATGACGTGGCGACCCTACAATGGCGACCCTCGTGTATTGGCAACCGATAATGTACAATATTGTGGACCCTCGTGTGTTGGCATCGCATGACGTGGCGAGCATTATCTGCATGGCTCTAGGGAGGGGGAGGGGTCGGCGGCGGCGGCGGCGGCAGCCCCGGCCCCGGCCCCGCCGCGCGCCAGGCACCGATCCAGGACCTCGGGTACCTGACCCCCATGACGGGCAACTACCTCAACTTGGTATGGACTAGTGCCTGGTCTATTCGTAGTAGGTCTACGGATTTCAATCTCTAGTACCCTTTGACTTCTGGCCAAGTCACCGAAACACAATTGACTTTTGACCATTACCAAACTCCGATCGGTCTTGTACAAGTATGTACGATGACGAAGTATCTGTACAAGTACGGGTTACAAACCAGGCACTGGAAGCTTCCACTCGTCCACTTCTCAGCTCGACCTTAGCCGTTTCTGTCTCTGAAAAATCCTGAAACACCCAGCTCATCGATTATCCCATCAAAAGTGCTCACCTCAAGCTGAACAGTGGACAAGTGAATGCCCCTGGTTACCGGTACTGGGTGAGGAGCGCACCGCCGCTGCCGCCATCGCCTCCGGGGGAGTCAACCACGCGGAAAATGCGACGGCCCGCACGCGGCGCGACGCGGCGCCGGCGCACCTTCACAAGTTCATGCACCCCCAGGTAGGACTATACATGTGTGACTAAACAGCAGTGTAGCGATCTGGTCAAATGACCAAACGGGGGTGTAGTGATATGGTCACTTGACCAAAAGGAGGCGCAGTGCTATGATCATCTGGCCGAACAGTGGTTTAGTGACATGGGTACCAGACCGAACAGAAATGTACCGGGCCCTACGCCCAGGAGCTGGAGTTGCCCGCGGGGTCGCAGGTGGTCAAGGTGGCGGGGGGCGCGGAGCACGCGCTGATCCTGGTACGGCGGTGCAGGTTGACCCCGGGTCGACCGCGCTTGCTTTCATCTCTTGCAGCTGGGTCATGCACGCTTGGTTTCATCTCTTGAAGCTTCTCCTGCTGAACCAGTTTCAAAGTTCACTCAAAGTTGCGCCCCTACATCCAGCTTAAGACATCCGAGCACCTGGAGCGCATCCTGCCGCAGCACCAGGAGAACGACGGCCGGGTGTTGGTCATGGTATGGCGGTGCCAGTTGAGAGGGCGTGAAGGTCGTATTCAGAACGCCTGGTGACGCTGCTAACATACGATAAACTGCTTTCAAGTCTTGTCAGTGCTAAAATATGATAAACTACTTTCAAGTCTTGACATTGCTTGAAAATGATAACGCGCTGTAAGTCTTGTCAGCGCTCAAATATGATGATACGCTCAAATATGATAAACTGCTTTCAAGTTTGTTATGGTTTCGGTCTTGTCAGTGCTGAAATAAGATAAATTGCTTTCAAGTTTTGATTTCAATTTCGACTTGCGCAGCTACATGATGGGGGCGGGGGACCACGGCCAGCTGGGTCAGGGGGACACAAGACTGCAGACTATTCCGGTGGTGCTGGCGACGCTGAAAGACAACGGGGGATTCAGCGGGGGCGGGGGCGGGCAGTAGGGGCTTATACTCGTCCACTTTCCAGCTCAACCTGAGTCGTTTTTTGTCATTGACAGGCTGACGCCGCCCAGCATATCCCCTAAGACATATAGAGTTGAGCTGAAATAATGGCCTTGTCTATGTCCCCTCGTCCATTTTTCTTCTCAACTCGAGTTGTTTCCGTCATTGACAGACCGACGCCACCCAGCATATCCGAAAAGAAGTGATTGAGTTAAGCTGAAATAGTGGACGAGTGTAAGTCCCTGGCGGGCGGGTGCGAGGCGGCGGCGACCGCATGGGGGGACACGGCTCCGGCGTGCGCCGCGTCATCGACGTCGCCGCGGGCGGTAAACACTCCGTGGCAGGGGGGGTATCGAGAACAAACACTCGACCGACGTTGTATTTCTTCCTCCTCCTCCGCGAGGCTGTTTGAGCATTCACACTCAAGGTAAGCCATGCTCTGAATTCTGTCGTGTACTTGTTCCCAATGACCCTCCCGCGAGGTTGTCTCGGAAGAGCGCGAGGTTGCCGCGTTTGGAACCGACACTGGGGGCAGGGGCTTACACTCGTCCACTTTTCATCTCAGCGTAAGCACGCTTTGTACCATATGTTGGGTAGAATCAGTATTTGAGTGGCCAAAACGGCCCAGGTTGAGCTGTAAAGTGGACGGGGTATTTGAGGGACAAAACCGGCTCAGGCGTGGGTTCGGTGTTTGAATGACAAAAACGGCTAAGGTTGAGCTGAAAAGTCGACGAGTGTAAGACCCTGGCGGGAGGTAGCACTGGGCAGGGCGAGACCGGTGCGGACAAGATGCACCGGCTGCCGCGGTGGATGTACTGGATCACCACCGACACCACACGCATGGTGGCGTGTGCAGCCGGGGAGGTAGGGGCGTGCACTCGTCCACTTTTGAGCTCATCCGCAGCCGTTTTGTCTCCTGTCACCCAACGTATCCCACACGAAGTGCTCAGGTCCAAAACGGGTCCAAAACGGGTCAGGTTGAGCTGAAACGTGGACGAATGTAAGCCCCTGCGGGGAGGCTCACACCGTGCTCTTGTCAGCCACCTGGCATGTGTTCACGGTGGGCGACGGCGCGCGGGGTAAGCTGGGACACGGCGACGAGCGCTCCCAGCTCACTCCGCGCCGCGTGGAGGCACTTATGGGCATGGCCCGAAATTCGAATCCTTGTATGAGCCTTGTTTGACCCGTTTCCTGCATTTTGATATCGTTTTATCAGACGCTGATGCCGATGTGCTAGACGCCGATTGGCCAAAGTACCGAGACCATAAGGAACAATTCGCTCACGTGTTTAAAATCCAGAATACCGGGCCTTCCTGACTGGTCTCAAGGTGGCGTCAGTGGCGGCGGGGTCCAATCACACACTACTCATCACGGACTCGGGGCTGCTGTATGGATGCGGGGCCAACTCGCACGGCAGGGGTGTTACTGAAAGCGAGCACTCGACCGACGTTGGATCTCTTGAACTTCCTCCTCCTCCTCCGCGTGTTTGTATGAGCATTCTCCCTGATGGTAAATTACGCTCTGATGTCGGCCGGTGGAGTGTTAGTTCTCAATGACCCTGCTGCACGGGCAGCTGGGAACCGGGGACCGCATCGACGAGCTGTCGCCGGTGCGGCTGCGGCACGCGGACTTCGTGGGTGGCTTGGCGGAGGAGAACTTGGATCCGGAGCGAAAGACCATGGAACTACAGGAGCGTATTCTGGGCAGGACCTCACACTCGCCACCTTTCTGCTCAACCTGAGCCGTTTTGTCGCTGTCGTCACCCAGCGTATCCCACAGAAGGTGCTTACGTTGAGCTGAAAGTTGGACGAGTGCAAGGCCCGGATTATGGGGCCGTTGCCGGGGCACAGAGGGCACTTCATTCCCCAGGCGGTAGGGTCTGGTGGATAGTGCCCGCCACGTCATCCAACACACTTTGAATCCTCGCCTCTTGAGTAGAAGGCACCCTGTGATGTGGCAAGCAACATCCGCCATGCCCTGTCATCCGACGCGCTGTGAACCCTCGTCTCTTGAGTAGCAGGCACCATATGACGTGGCGAGAAATATCCGCCAGGCCCTACCAGGCGGAGGCGGACCGGCCGTTCGCGCAGCCGACCGAGCAGCAGCTCGCCGCTGCGGTGAAACACCGGGAGGAGGTGCTGGGGATCAGGCAGTATCCCACCGACGAGGAGATCCGCCTCAAGCTTGGCAGGGCTTGGATAAATCAGGGTTTGAAATGGATGAATGGGCAGTCATATTCATCACATGTCATTCATGTAATCTCAAACCCTCGATGATTGAGTTAAGTGCCAGCGGCAAGTGCCAGCGGCGAGTGCTAGCGGCGAGTGCTAGCGGCGAGCATGATCCGACCCGTTATACACCCTCGTTTAAAGTTAGACATTTATACGCCCTCGTAGAGCTAAATGCCAACCTATGAAGTGGCGAGCATGATCCGTCGGGCCCTCAAGCTGGGCCTGTCCGCGGTGATGAAGACGGGATCGAAGGTGATCCAGGTGTGCGGCGGGCGCGCGCACACCGTCATACTCACCGACGTGGGGCGGGTCTACACCTGCGGCAGGGCCTGGCGGATATTGCTCGCCACGTCATCCAACGTACTTTGAACCCTCCTCTCTTGATTTTAACGGCACGCCATGACGTGTCGAGCAACATCTGCTTGGCCACAACGCAGGTTGAACCCTCGTTCCTTACGCAGTTTGAAGCCTCATTCCTTGAGCTCAATGGCACCCTGTGACGTGGAGAGCAATATCTGCCGGGCCCTAACCTGCGGCGCTGGTGCCCGCGGCCAGCTAGGGCTGGGCACGACCAAGTCGGCGCGGACCGTCTCCACCGTGCCGTCGATGGTGAATCTGTCGTGCGTGCAGGTGGCTGCGGTAGGGCGCTGCAAATAGACCCCGAATTGACCGCGCTTGGTTCCAGCGCTTGAAGCTGCGTCAAATGTGATAAACTTGTTTCGACTTTTGCTTTCTCTTTCCACTTGCGCCCCTACTCAGCGGGTGACGAGCACACGGTCATGCTCACTACTTTGGGACACGTGTACGCATGCGGCGGCAACAGTACAGGTGGGGCAGTGCAAGCTGAAAGTGTTTGAAAGCCGTGTTGGCAGCACCTAGGTTCAGTGCTTGAAACTCAGATACGATAAACCGTTTTCAAGATTTGCTTTCAATT
>Ga0307489_10002389_pt1 | contig 12558 bp, 28 predicted proteins | sample SB12metaG_FD_202247 | JGI IMG/M metagenome (GOLD analysis project Ga0307489, IMG submission 202247) | Sea-ice brine microbial communities from Beaufort Sea near Barrow, Alaska, United States - SB 1.2 | ecosystem: Environmental > Aquatic > Marine > Coastal | place: USA: Alaska | collected...
CAGGCGGGCCAAACCACACACCAAACCGCGGCTGAAAATGGCGTCGCTCACCGCCGCGTTTACACGACCCGCACACGGAGCGCGGTGCTCGGGCCCGGGCTCCGGCCGGCCGAGGCTCACGCCTACTCCTCCTCCCGCACTCGGGTTGCAGCATTTCTCGGAAGGGCAGGGGACAAAAGTTCGCCTGTCTGGCCAGTTGCGGGGACCTCGCGCGTCGCGGGCACCAGGCCGTGCCCGCGCGCCCCCCGCCGCCGCAGCGCTGCCGCCGGGGCTCGAGCAGGTTCCTAACGTCATCGGGACGGTCTTCGACGGCATCTTGGTAGGGCCGGCGCGGGAGCGCGACGCGCTAGGAGCGCCCCACGCACGAGAGCCTGGCAAACACCCCGCCACCTCAGCCAACGGAAGCCCTCGTTTCTTGAGTTATTTTTCGACATCCTATGACGTGGCGAGCAGAATCCGCCTGGCCGGACCGCCGACATCCACCTGCCCCAACAACAGCGCCACCCCCGCGATGCCCAGGCTTCCCCCACCCCGCCGCGGTGTTTTACCTCTGACGAGTGGCGACACACCAACACCGACAACAACAGCAGCAACAACATCACTAAGTAGTACGAGCCTTATTTGCTTCATGGGGTGGCTGGGCCCTTGCGTGAGTCGCCGAGCCCCGGGCTGACCCCCGCGCTAGCCGCCAACACCACCGTATTCACGCTCGGCATCCAGGTGCTCCTCAAGGTACGGCCCGCCAAATATTGCTCGCCATGTCATCGACATGCACATTGAACCCTCGTTTTTTGGGGTTCGATGGAATCCTATGACGTGGCGAGCACCATCTGCCAGGCCCTATCTGAAGGGCCTCACCTGGCCCGCCGTCATCAACGCGTGGTTCCTGGGAACGGTGCGTCATGCCACTGGTTATGTTATGACCCAAGTCCAACCCTGACCATCGCAATATTATTGGGGGAGAGACAGAGAGAGAGAGAAGCTTCCGTATAAAATGAGGACCGGGCTTTTGCCCTGGCCCGTCTGCCTGGAGGCTGGGTTTTGGGGGCCATTTTGCAGAGGCGCGGTGCTCGGTGCCCTATTGTACCGGTACATTGTTGGAACGTGACGAAGACAACATGAAACAGATACTTCTGACCAGTGCAGCAGCCCGACTCCGGTCGCGGCCAGGCCACGCATGGAGTAAACCATACACAAATAGACTTCTGATTCCTTACGCCAAACACCCTACCACCGCCGCCCGGGAACGCCAAATACCCCCGCGCCCCCACCCGGCAACGCGTGGTTGACCGTTGTCCATTGCATCGCTCACTTCGCTCACCCCCTCGCCCCCCCGCCCTCCCGCCTCCTCGCCTCCCTCGCCGCATCCAATGTCAACGCGCAGACAGTCATGGCGGTAGGACCTGCCTGATATTGCCCGCCGCGTCATCCAACACACTTTGGACCCTCGATTATTGGGTTGAATGGCACCCTATGACGTGGCGAGCAATAACCGCTAGGCCATAAAAGGCGGCGTTTGGGCTGGGCGGGTACTCACTGGTGTGCCTGTACTTCGTGTTCGGCAGCGCGGTGACCAAGCTGAAGCTGGAACAGAAGCAGGCGGAGGGCAGGGGCTTACACTCGTCCACTTTTCAGCTCAACCTGAGCCGTGTCTATCACGAAATGCACCCCAAATACCCCCTCATACCCTTTAATACCCTCTAAACATTCCCTAAACAACCCCTACATGCACCCACTATCCCACAGAAGGTGCTTAAGTTGAGCGAAAAAGTGGACGAGGGTATGCCCCTGGCGGAGGGCATCGCTGAGGCACGGTCGGGGCGCCGCGGCGTGGGCAGGGGCTTACACTCGTCCACTTTTCGGCTCAACTTAAGCGCACTATGTGGGATGTGGGTGCATGCAGGGGTTGTCGAGGGGGTGTTTAGGAGGTGTCAGGGGGTAATAAGGATTATCAGGGGGTGTTTAGGGTGTATTTCGTGTCAGAAACGGCTCAGGTTGAGCTGAGAAGTGGACGAGTGTAAGCCCCTGGGCGTGGGCTCCGTGTGGGGCTCCGCCATCGCGGGCTTGCTGTGTGCCCTGCTCGCCCTGGTAGGGCGGTGCAGGTTGACCCTATTAAACCCAGGTTGAAACCGCCTGGACCTAAACGCTTAAAACCATAATATTATGACCCGCCTTCAAACTTTGCTTTCAAATTCAACTTGCGCCGCTACACCCTGGCCGGTGTGGGCCCTGGCCCCGACCTGTGGCGCCTGGGCTTCGTTGCAGGGCCTGGCAGATATTGCCCGCCACGTCATCCAACGCATTTATCTGGGCCTGGCAGCTTTGCTCGCCGCGTCATAGGATGCCATTTATCTCAACGAAGGCGGGTTCAGAATGCGTTGGATGACGTGGCGGGCAGTATCTGCCTGGCCCTAATTCATGGCGAGTTTCTGCAGCAAGTTGAGCGACACCACGGCGAGCGAGGTCGGCAAGGCGTATGGGAAAACAACGTATATGTCGACCCCGCCGTTCGGCCTCGTGCCGCGGGGGACGGAGGGCGCGGTGAGCGTGGAGGGCACCGCGGTAGGGCGGTGCAGGTTGACCCTATCAAACCCACGTTGAAAGCGCCTGGAACTAAGCGCCTGAAACTATATTATGATGAACCGCCTTCAAACTTTGGTTTCAAATGCAACTTGCGCCACTACACGGCGGCGGGGGTGGGCGCCAGCCTGCTCTTCGCCGGTGTGGCGCTGCTACTGGGCCAGGTGGATGTTCCCGGTACGGCCTGAACCCTAAACCCTAAACCCTACACCCTAAACCCTAAACCTGGGATGTCGGACTGGCGCTGCTTCTGGGCCAGGTGGATGTTGCCGGTACGACTCGTTATATATTGCTCTTGCTCGCCACGTCAGAGGGTTCTATGACAAAGTGCGCCAAACCACTTAGACACTTAGTCTGACTTGGTGCTACTTAGTCTGACATAGTGCCCGCTCGACCAATCAGAACGCTTCATTTGGACGACTTAGTACTACTTCTTGCTAAGTGCCTAAGTGGTTTCACGCACTTTTTCACATTTACTAAGAGACACGTGGGTTCAAATATTCAACATGCGTTAGATGACGTGGTGTGCAATATCTGCCTGGCCTTAGTGGGCGGGGCGCTCATAGCGGCGGTGGCGGCGTTTGTGGCGACGACGCTGGAGAGCTGGCTGGGCGCCACCACGCAGGGCAAGGTAGGGCGGTGCAGGTTAAACCTATCAGTCCCAAGTTGAAACCGCCTGGAACTAAGCGATTGAAACTAAAGTGTGATATACTGCTTTCAACTTCTGCTTTCAAATACAACTCTCGCCGCTACAGCAAGGAGGGGTTCGAGTGGCTGACCAACGACGTGGTCAACGGGGTGCAGATCATTATAGCTGCGGGGCTCGCTGTGGTCCTGGGCGCGGCGCTGGCGTGATGCATGTCCGGAAACAGGGCCAGGCGGAATGTGCCGGCATTACTTTCGGCATAATAGGCAAATCGAGTGTACTGGCATAATGCCTGGAATCTTAGGCAGAATTGGGCATAATGGGGCGTAATCCGAGCATAATACGCTGAATTTGGGGAATTAAGCATAGGGAATTTGGGCAAGATAAACAGCATATTCGGCCTAGGCCTATCCTGGATGGCGGGGCTTGCCGTCGCCCTGGGCGGGGCTCTGGCGTGACAGGTGTGAGTGTGAGGGAGGGCGATAATAGCGGCAGCAACGCGAGGACGCGTAGTAGAAGTGATGTCATGATTTGACGAGTGTCAGGGAGTGCGATAGGGATGGCGGCAACGTGTACGAGTATAACAGTGTAGAATGATGTCATGAACACAATTACATGTGTTTGGTTTCTTACTAGCGTCCATCGAGCCCCCAGGCGCGCACATGGTGAGCATTAACCAACCCCCTACATACATCTGGCGTTCCAATAGAACGGTGTGATGTCTAAATCCATATACGCTTCGCGTGTCTAGCTGTGTATGCGCCGCGTGTCTAAACCTGTATGCCTCGTGTCGTCAGTTGAAAGAAATGTCTATACAAGATACAAGCCCCCCCTCCTCATTCTCCCGAGTCACCTTACAGGGCCCAGGACGATAGCCGGGTGCCAAGCTCCCTCCACCTCCTCCCCCGTCCGATGCCGCTCAGAGCTTGGCCTTGGTGTAGCGGTGCAAGCTGAGATCGAAAGCAAAATTTGAAAGCATGTTGTCATACTTCAGCTTCAAGCGCTTATTTCCAGTCGGTTTCAACGTGGGTTTGATAGGGTCAACCTGCACCGCCCTACCTTGGCACCCGGCGCGGGCCCGTCGGCGAGGAGGCGGCCCTGCACCGCGCAGTCCTCCAGGTAGGGGCTTACACTCGTCCACTCTTCAGCTCAACCTGAGCCGTTCCTGACACAAAATACGCCCTGAACAACCCCTGATACTCCTTGACACCCCCTGACACCTCCTAAACACCCCCTAAACGACCCCAACATGCACCCCTATCCCACAGGATGCGCTTGAGTTGGGCCGAAAAGTGGACGAGTGTAGGCCCCTGCCTCCAGGTAGGGGCACGGCTGGTACAACCCCCCGAAGCGGGTGCTCCACTCGCGCAGCTTGGAGCAGATGTGTGCCGCGCCCACCTGGTCCGCCCAACCGGTAGCGGCGCAAGTTGAATTTGAAAGCAAAGAATGAAAGCGGTACAACACATCTTAGTTTCAAGCGCCTACTTCCAGGCGGTTTCAACTTGGGTCTCATAGGGTCAACCTGCACCGCCCTACCAGTGCACGATGCCGCCGCGGAACGGCGGGAACCCCATGCCCACAACCAGGGCCGCCAACACAACACATCATCGTCGTATGATGGCGTGAAAGTGGGTTGGGGCTGGTCACTGCTCAACTTGTGAGCGCCTTGGGGCTCGATAAACGTTAGTCAGCATATTTCTGTCTGTTTACGTTCATCGAGCCCCAAGGCGCTTCACATGGTGAGCTTGACCAAAGAAAATATTATGGTCAGGTGAACCACAGTCGCGTCGAGACACCCTTGTCCTTGTGAACGACCGAAACAGAAACCTTTGAAACCTTTGAGTGATGTGAAAGCGGTGCAGGCTTACCGAGGACGGCAGCAACATCGAGGTCGGAGGCGCGCACCACCACGCCCTCGGCCAGGCACCGGCAGGCCTCGTTCACCACCGGAAAGCAGGGGCTCACGCTCATTCACTTCTCAGCTCAACCTAAGCCGTTTTGGTCACACCTGCCCGTGTCCCCCTGTCTAATAGACTGGGGGGGGAATCATGCACCCAACGTATCCCACAAAATGTGCTTACGTTGAGCCGAAAAGTGGACGAGTGTACGCCCCTGCCGGGAAGAAGATCATCTCCACGATGTCGTTCTGCGTCATGGCGATGAAGTTGTCGGTGAGGTGCGGGTGCTTGTGCGCCGCCGCCGCGCGGCTCGCCGCCAGCAGCGGCGCCACGCCCTTGGTGTAGCGGCGCAAGTTGAATTAGAAAGCAAGGCTTGAAAGGAGTTCATCATTTTATAGTTTCAAGCACTTAATTCCAGGCACTTTCAACATGGGTCTAATGGGGTCAACCTGCACCGCCCCGCCTCGGGGTCCGGCGACATGCGCCGCTTCGCGTCGTACTTGTAGAACCCTGCGCCGCTCTTCTCGCCGAGCCTGCGCGCGTTGGGTCAATTTGGCGGGATGTTAGGTGCAGTTCGCGGCCAAGTTGATGACATGGGGCGGTGCAGGTGGGAGGGGTGGCGGTGCAGGTGGGTGGGGTGGCGGTGCAGGTGGGTGGGGTGGCGGTGCAGGTGGGTGGGGTGGCGGTGCAGGTGGGTGGGTGTCTCACCGCTTGTTCTCCAGCATGAGCGGGATGATGCGGCCCTCGTACACCCGCTTGGGGAAATCGTCCAGGAAGTTCTGCCCCACGTGCACCCCGATGTCGTGCCCCACCACCCAGCAGGGTCATCACCAACAAGCACTCCAACTGAGATCAGATCATGACTTGCCTTCAGGGTGGATGCTCATACAGACACGCGGAGGTGGAGGGGGAGATTTGACGTCGGTCCAGTGCTTGTTCTCATTAGGCCGGTTTCGGTATATCACCTAGGTGAAATGCCCACACAGAGTTGCGGGCAAAGCGTCAGCGCTCCGCGTGGGAAAGCGGGCGCCAGGTTGAATGCCCGTACAGAGTTGCGGGCAAAGCGTCAGCGCTCCGCGCGGGAAGCGATATACCAAAAATCCGAAATGGGCCTGGGGCCCCCCCTGCCAGGTCACCGAGGCGGAAGGGCCCCATGGGCATGCCGAACATTTTGATGGCGTTGTCGATGGCGTACGGGTCGCAGCCCAGGTCGAGGAGCAGGCACGCCGACATGGTGTACGGGAAGAACACGCGGTTCACGGCGAACCCCGTGCAGTTGCCCACCACCAGGGGCTTACACTCGTCCACTTTTCAGCTCAACTTGACGCGTGTCTAACACAAGAAAACACCCTACACACCCTAAACACCTTCTGACACCCCCTTCACGGGCTACACAACCCCTACGCGCACCCTCTATCCCATACAAAGCGCTCGAGTTGAGCTGACAGTGGACGAGTGTAAGCCCCTGCCCACCACCACGGGGGTCTTCTTGATCTGCTTGCTGAGGCCCAGGGTGTCGCACAGCACCTGCGGCGGCGTGGCGGCCGTGCGGATGATCTCGAAGAGCTGCATGATGTGCGCGGGGGAGAAGAAGTGCGCGCCCACGATCAGTGGCTTACACTCGTCCACGTTAGAGCTCAACTTGAGCAACTCCAGGACAAATTCATGAGTTAAGCTGGGTTATACGTTGGACAGAGGAGCTCATGTTGAGCTCAGACGGGAACGAGTGTAAGCCCTTGCCCACGATGCGCTCCGGGTTCTTCATCTTGGCCGCCACCTTGGTGATGTCGATGGTGGAGGTGTTGGTGGACAGGATGCAGTCGGGCCGGCAGCTCGCCTCCAGATCCGCGAAGATCTTCTGCTTCAGGTCCAGGTTCTCGATCACCGCCTCGATGGCCATGTTGTAGCGGCACGGGTTGCATCTCAAAGCAACATTTGAAGGCGGTTCATCACATTTAGATTCAAGCGTTTAGTTCCAGGCGGTTTCAACGTGGATTTGATAGGGTCACCCTGCACCGCCCTACCATGTCCACCTTGCCGAACTCACCGTACGTCAGGGCCTGCCACACATTGCCCGCCACGTCATCCAACTCATTTTGAATCCGGTGAATAGGCCGATTTCGGTATATCGCCTGAGTGACATGCCCATACAGAGTTGCGGACAAAGCCTCAGCGTTAGCGCTCCGCGCAGGAAAGCAGGCGCCAAGTTGAATGCCCATACAGAGTCGTAAGCAAAGCGTCAGCGCTCGGCGCAGGAAGCGATACACCGAAATCGGCCTATTGGTATCCAATGACGTTGATTCCCGCCATGTGGCGGGCCCTGCCGTAGGTGAGCGTGCCGTGGCACAGGCTGAAGATCTTGTCCGCCTTTTCCTGCGTCCAGGGGCTTACACCCGTGCAGCTCTCAGCTCAACGTGAGCGCTTTTTGTGAGACAGGGGGGGGTGAGGGGGGTGTTTAGGGGGTATTTGTAGCGGGGTGGAGGGGGTGTTTAGGCGTTTAGGAGATGTTTGGAGTGTCAGAAACGGCTCAGGTTGGGCTGAGAAGTGGACGAGTGTAAGCCCCTGCCTGCGTCATGCGACCCTTCTTGACGTTGCTCGCCAGATTGGCCATCACGCGCGCCATGCCGGCATCCAGAAACTTCTGGTTGATTTCCTTGAGCAGCACCTGGACGCCGTTCAGGATGCACGCCGTGGCGATGCCGCTGCCCAGGGGCTCACACTCGTCCACTTTTCAGCTCAACTTGAGCGCATTGTATGGGATAGGGGTTGCGCGTAGGGATTGGATAGCCCGTGTTAAGGGGGTGCTAGGGGGTGTTTAGGGTGTGCAGGGTGTTTTCTTGTGCCAGACACGGCTCAAGTTGAGCTGTGAAGTGGACGAGTGTAAGCCCCTGCCGCTGCCCATCAGGCCGCCGCCGATGACGCCCACGCACTTGGTGGCGCGCGGCGTGAGGCCGGTGTCGGTGACGCCCGGGACGGAGGCGGTGGTGCGCTGCGCGAAGAAGAAGTGCACGAGGCCGCGGCAGGCCGGGGAGGACACCGCCTTGAGGAAGGACGCCTGCTCCACCGCCAGGCCCTCCTCTGCGCCCTTGCTCAGACCCGCCTCGATGGCATCCACCCACCAGGGCCCGCCACAGGTTTAGGGGTTAGGGTTTAGGGTTTAGGGTTTAAGGTTTAGGGTGAGGGTATAGGGTTAGGGTCCAGGGCACGCCACACATCACTCACCACGTCTTCCAACGCATCTCGAACCCTCGTGTCGCATTCTGCAATCTATTCTCTTGAGTGAAATGACATCCTACGACGTGCGGTGAGTAATATCTGGCAGGCCTTACCAGGCACAGCATGGGGTGCGGCATGACGGACTGGACCTTCTTGGCCCCCTTCTTGGCCACCCCCAGCATCACCCCCGCTGTAGCGGCGCAAGTTGAAATTGAAAGCAAAACTGAGGCAAAATTGAAAGCAGTTTATCATATTTTACTTTCAAGCGCTTAGTTCCAGGCCCTTTCAACTTGGGTTTGATAGGGTCAACTTGCACCGCCCTACCCCGCCGTCTTGGCGTCGGGGAGCTTGTCGGCGCGGTAGAACGACATGACGCGGGGCTTTCGCTTCTCGGCGATGTCAAGCGCCATCTTCGCAGCGGCGGCGATCAGTGGCTCGCCCGCCGTCGCAATTTCGTCCACCAGCTACAGCCTCACAGATATTGCTTGCAACGTCATCGACACGCGTTTTGAACCCTCGTTTGTTGAGTGAAACGGCATCCTATGACGCGGCGGGCAACATCCGTGCTCGCATTTTGAGCCCTCGCGTGTTGAGTTGAATGACATCCTATGACGTGGCGGGAAACATCTGTGAGGGCCTGCCACGAGGCCGAGGGTGAGGCCCTCCTCCGCCTTGATGGGCTTGGACTGCAGCATCATCGTGAGCGCCTTCTCCAGGCCCACGAGCCGCGGCAGCCGCTGCGTGCCGCCGAACCCCGGTATCACGCCCACCGCCAGGGCCGTGCAGATGTTGCTAGCCACGTCATGTAACACATCACAAGATGACAAGATGACAGCATCGATATGGTAGCTGACCTTAAGAGGACAGTATCGATTAGGAAGATGACAGTATCGATATGGAGAATGTCAGTATCGATGTGGAACCCTTGTTAGTTGATTTAGATGCCATCCTATGACGGTGACTTCCGATGTGTGTGAGGGCGCACCCAGCTGAAGCTCGGGCAGGCCGAGCTGCGCGCCGGGCGTGGCCACCCGCGCGTTGCACGCCATGGCCACCTCCAGCCCGCCGCCCAGCGCCAGGTTCTCAATGGCCGCCACGGTGGGCTTGGGCCCGGCCTCCACCCAGGGGCTTACACTCGTTCACTTTCAGCTCAACTTGAGCTGTCTTTGTGCCCCACGTAACCCAACTTGACCCATGAATGTGTCCCGAATGTGCTCAAGTTGAGCTCTAACGTGAACGGGTGTAAGCCCCTGCCTCCACCATGCCGTTCAGCACCTCGTTGAAGTTGTCCATGTTCGCCACGGGCTTGCCCTCGCACCAGGGACCCCGCCACTCGCACAATATCCCTTGGTCAGGGGGGTGCCTTCAAAAGCGCGGTTGATTCTGACCATAACAGATATCGAGGCGACGCTGTGCTCCATTCTGCCAACCCGGCAGCGGGAGGGTGCGCGATGCGCGAGGTGGCACGAGTGGGAAACAGACTGGTTTGCTCTGCTCCTAGTCCAGATACTCGACAGCTGTACTAATCGTAGTGCCGCACAAACTTTTCAGCTTTGGGCGTGTAAAATGACAACCGTACCTCCGAGCGCGCCTTGAGTTGCGTGATGTCAAAGCCTCCGCTGAACTTGCCCTGGGTGCCGGTGATGACGATGGCCTTGACGCGCGCGTCGCCCTGCGCCGCCTCCATCGCGCTCTTCAGAGCCTCCAGCACTGTTGTGTGGTGCGTGGGGCGGTGGGGGGATAGGGACGGGAAGAGGAAGGGATTTAGGTTGCCGTCTCGTCGAAAAGGAAAGGTGGCATCTGAAAGCCAAAGTTGGCCGCCGCTAGCCTACTGTGAATGCACAACAGGCACCAGGACGCTCGGCTCGCCGCGCCCATGCGAGCGCAGAGAACCTTGGTACTTGTCGCGGCGCTCAAGCCTCGCCTGTCGCGCCTCGCGCCGAGAACCTCCAGATCCTCGTGGCATTTAACGTCGGTATCAACTCGGCGGTTCAAGAAATCGTGAGGGTGGGTAGGGTTGTGTTGCGGGGTTGAAAGAGGAGGCAGTGGGTGCCGGCGGCGTCACGAGAGGAGGCGGGGACGGGAGACGCGCCTGGGATGGCGAGCGCGTTGACGGGCGGGTTGCTCATGGAGATAACGGCGACGCTGTCGCGCATCTCGACGGAGACAGGGCCTTTTTCGTTGGCCTTTGGAGCCATCGCGGACGATTTGCTGTGAGAATAACGGCGGCGCGGCGGGCACTCGAGTACGTCGAGAGGGACTGGGTACGCTTGATAATCCTCCAAGGCGCGGGGGTGACGAGGTGCAGATCGGAGTGCTGGCTGGCGTGGGTGGCACACGCGCGCGAAAGTGAGATGTGAATGTTGAATAACGTATTAACGTTTCGGCGCCTCGAGATATTCGCCTGCTGACGTGGCAGATGAAATCAGATTTCCCCCCCCCGTTCCTCGTCTAAGGGGATGGACGAGATCGAGCGCGAGCCGCACTTCTTTTGAACGGCGAGGCAAACGATCGCGACGGGCCACGCGAGATCGATGATGTTGCGGCGTGCCGCGGGCAGGGCCCTGGAGGCCCTCGGCGGGCGCGACGCCGGGTTCGGGCGCGGGCGGCTGGCTCATCTGTTTCCACCGGTTGTGGTGGGACTGGAGTCATCGTCGGTGACGCCGCGCGAGAAGGAGCGAGAGCGCTGGGGCGGCGCCCTTCTGCGGCGGCGCGACGCGCGCCTCGGCGAGGGGCTTCCAGGCTGCAGCCGCGGGTTCGCAGCGGGACACGGCGGGACCCCCAGCGGCGGCGGCGGCCGCGGCTGGGGTCGGGCCGGCGGGGGGGGCGGGCCCGCAGTGGCAGCGGTGGCCGCGGCCGGGGTGGCGGGGGGGGGGTGGGGCCGCTCAGTTGAACAGCAAGATCTCGGGCGCTGCACGGGTGGACGACATTCTGAAGCTGGTGACGATGACGGGTGAAATGAAGCTGAACTACATCCACGTCGCGAACGCGATGAACAAGGTAGTGAGGGCCGCGAAGCGAGGGACAAGCGAGCGCTCGTGGAAGCTTGAGGGCAATCGGTTGACGCAAGATCCGAGATTCACCCAACTGATCGACATGGTCCGCGCGCATTGCCCGAGCTTTGGGGCAAGAGAGGGTGCAAACGTCTGACACGCGCTGGGGGTGTTGGACGCGGATCTCGGCGCAGCGGCAGTGGACGAGGAGCTGGCAGCGCAACTGGGAAAGTTCGTGGAACGAAAAGCACGCGACATGAACCCGCAGGATGTCGCCAACTCGCTCAACGCATTGTGCAAACTCGAGGCGGCGGCGGCTGTGTCGCCGCCGGGGTGGGCCGGCCTGGCGGGGGCGGCGGAGAAGACGGCGCACGAGATGAACCCGCAGGGCGTCGCCAACACGCTCAACGCACTGTGCAAGCTCGAGGCGGCGGCGGCAACAGTGTCGCCGCCGGGGTGGGCCGGCCTGGCGGGGGCGGCGGAGAGGACGGCGCGCGAGATGAACCCGCAGGGCGTCGCCAACACGCTCAACGCGCTGTGCAAACTCGAGGCGGCGGCAGCGGCGGTGTCGCCTGCGGGGTGGAAGCGTTTGGCGGAGGCGGCGGAAAAGACGGCGGGCGAGATGAACCCGCAAAACGTCGCCAACTCGCTCAACGCATTGTGCAAACTCGAGGCGGCGGCGGCGGCTGTGTCGCCGCCGGGGTGGGCGGGCCTGGCGGGGGCGGCGCAGAGGACGGCGGGCGAGATGATCCCCGCGCCAACACGCTCAACGCACTGTGCAAGCTCGAGGCGGCGGCGGCAACTGTGTCGCTGCCGGGGTGGGCCGGCCTGGCGGGGGCGGCGGAGAGGACGGCGCGCGAGATGAACCCGCAGGGCGTCGCCAACACGCTCAACGCGCTGTGCAAACTCGAGGCGGCGGCGGCGGCGGTGTCGCCTGCGGGGTGGAAGCGTTTGGCGGAGGCGGCGGAAAAGACGGCGGGCGAGATGAACCCGCAGAACGTCGCCAACTCGCTCAACGCGCTGTGCAAACTCGAGGCGGCGGCGGCGGCGGTGTCGCCGCCGGGGTGGCCTGGCGGGGGCGGCGGAGAGGACGGCGCCCGAGATGAACCCGCAGGGCGTCGCCAACACGCTCAACGCGCTGTGCAAGCTCGAGGCGGCGGCGGCGGCTGTGTCGCCGCCGGGGTGGGCGGGCCTGGCGGGGGCGGCGGAGAGGACGGCGCGCGAG
>Ga0307489_10002390_pt1 | contig 12555 bp, 22 predicted proteins | sample SB12metaG_FD_202247 | JGI IMG/M metagenome (GOLD analysis project Ga0307489, IMG submission 202247) | Sea-ice brine microbial communities from Beaufort Sea near Barrow, Alaska, United States - SB 1.2 | ecosystem: Environmental > Aquatic > Marine > Coastal | place: USA: Alaska | collected...
CAGGCCATGACTAAGCAAGGTGTGGACCCAGGCCAGACTTCCGTCGCGCTGCACTGCCGCGCGTGCGAGGGCCTCGTGCGGCACCCGGACGGCTCGCTGCAGAAGCGATTCGGGAAGACGGATGTGCTGGTTCCAGTAGAGAGGTTATTGAAAACAAGCACTCGACCGACGTTGAATTTCCTCGTCCTCATTCACGCGTCTATGTGAGCGTTCACCCTGAAGGCAAGTCGTGCTCCCATCTCTGTACACGTGCTTGGTCTCAACGACCCTCCTGTCCGTCATCCACGCGTCTGTGTGAGCGTTCACCTTGATGGTGAGTCATGTTCCTATCTCAGTTCACGTGCTTGATCTCAACGACCCTCCTGTCCGGCGCAGTTAGCGCTGCGAGGCAACCCAAGCCCGAGCCCGCGGCTGACGGAGCGGCCGGCCCTGGACGGCACCGCGGCGGCGGACACTCACGGGTTCTCCGCCGGCGACACCGCGCTGTACCTCGGGCGTTCGCACTTCGGAGCCGTGGCCACCGTGTCGGCGGTTGCGGAGGGGGTGGGACTGGAGGTAGGGCCTGGCAGATGTTGCTCGCCACGTCATAGGATGCCATTCAACTAAAGCGACGAGGGTTCACAAGGCGGCTGGGCCGCACTGCGTTCCGAACGAGATGCTGAAGTAAATTTCAGAAGCCTTCCACGACGCGATGCACGCCCTCCTAATTCATGTCGACAGAAGTCAGAAAACCCCAACTTCGTGCGTTTTAATGACGTGGCGAGCAATAACTGCCAGGCCCTACCTGAAGGTGTTTGTGGAGCCTGTGCCGCCGGACACGGGCGTGGGGCGCCGCATCCTGCAGGGCGTATTCGGGTAAGGCCATCCACGGCCACACGCCACCGCCCCCCCATCGCCTCCAGATTATCCCCCACCACCCCCAGGTGTCCCCTCACCGCCCCTGGGGGTCCCCCCACCGTTCCCAGACGTACCACCGCCGCTCGCGCGGCGTCAGCGGCAGCCCCTTCCTTGACTCACCCCTCCCTTGCCGTGCCCAACCGTCCCCACACTGTGCCAAACCGTTCCCGTACTGTGCCGAACCGTTCCCGTACTGTGCCCGATTCGCTCCTGCACTTTGCCCAAACCGTTCCTGGTCCGTGCCATCCGTATTTTTCCGCACTGTGCTAAACCGTTCCCGTACTGTGACCGAACCGTTCTCGTACTGTGCCCAACGGTCCCCACACTGTGCCAGACCGTTCCCGCACTGTGCCCTGACCGTTCCCGCACTGTGCTCTAACCGTTCCCTCACTGTGCCCAAACCGTTTATGTGCTGTGCCCAAACCGTTCCTGCATGGTGCCAAAACGTTCCCGCGCTATGACGGACCGTGCCCGCACCGTGCCGAACCGTTCGCGTGTCACAGCTCAAACGTGATTCTCGGCACCAACACTCGTAGTACGAGTCAACCCTTTCCTCTTGAGTAAAGTACCGACCTGTGTCACGGCGAGCACGTTCGCGTTTTTTTATCGCGAAATTCGCGAATTCGCGAAATTCGCAACCCATAAGTTTGAGTTAAGGCGATTTGTCGATTATTCCGAGAGAACTTATACGCTCGACATCCACTAATACTATTTCCCGTTCATACCACCTTGAATATAGCGATACCCATTAGAACATCGAATTCAAGCAAGGTTGGGCGAGATTAATACTAGGCCGAGGAACCGCCCGGGAATCCCTCGTGACGGAAGGTTTTTGCTTTTGCGCTCGGCGGCGACCGTCCCACCTCCACTGGGCGCACAAACATTTGATGACATCTGGGCGAGAAACCGTGCACTATGTTTTTGTTTTCTTGACGGCGGCGGTGGCAAGGTCAACTTCATTGGAGGCCATCATCACAGCCATGGGATACTGGTACGAGAGCGAGATCAGGCTTTGCTCACGTATCGAATTACGATAAGAGACAAGGGACACACTCCCGCCCGTGACAGATATTGCTCAACTCGGAACAGGATGCCATTTTATTCAATAAACGTGTCGATGACGTAGCCGGCAATGTTTGCTTGTCCCTGGTTTCAGGGGGCGGTATGAGCCTAGTGGGCAGGTATGCAACAAGCTGGGGATCAACCCGAGGGTGCTGGGTATGCTGACGGGGCCGGTGTGGATGTCGCCCACCCCCGAGACCGGGCGCTTCGACCGCATGGACCTTGGTAAGGCCTGGTGTCACCTGAATGTTTGCACATTGTGCACCTGTACATATTCGCCTCCTCCTCCTTCTCCGCCATTCGTCTACAGTATAACTTACCTAAGTAGGCTGCTTTCAACCGACACAACACCACTCAATATACGCATTTGATTGATACTGAATATCTCTGGTTGATACCGGGCCGTGCACGTCGGCCTGAACCTGAAGAGCGGCAACAAGGGTTTGTGTGTAGCCAACTACTGCCGCCCGCAGAAGAGCGGCAACGGCTGGGAGTTCTCGCAGCAGGTAGGGTCTGGCAGTTGTTGCTAGCCACGTCATCGGATATCATTCTACCTCCTCCTCCTCGTTCTCCTCCTCCTTGCCCCCCTCCTCCTCCTCCTCCTCCTCCTCCTCCTCTTCCTCCTCCTCCTCCTCTTCCTCCTCCTCCTGCTCCTCCACCTCCGCCTCTCTCTCTTTCTACTCCTCCTCCTCCTCCTCTTCTTTCTCCTCCTCCTCTTCCTCCTCCTCTAAGGAAACGAGGGTGCAAAGTGCGTTTTGTGACAAGGCGAGCAATAGCTTCCAGGCACTAGCAATAGGCCATCAAGCTGCTTCAGGAGTACAAGCAGCACCACTCGTATGTGTTCAACGCGCTGATGACGGACCCGGACAACGGCATGGAGGGCCTCACGCTGGACGTGGCGCTCAAGCACCTGCCGGTAGGGCTGTAAGGTGCAAGCCCCATATTCCTCCTCCTCCTCCTCCTCCTCCTCCTCCTCCTCCTCCTCCGTCTCCTTCGCCGCATCTTCCCTCATCCTAACCCTCCACCTCCCTCTCCACCTCCTCCTCCTCCTCCTCCTCCTCCATCTGTTTGCTCACCTGTTCACACTTGCCGCATCCTCCTCCCTTAATCCCTGGCCTTACACCGTGGCATTCACCTTGTTGTAAACCCCCGTGTATTGATCCAAATGCCGCCGCGGGTCATCAGTCAAATGCGGCGAGATTAACGCTCTGGGCCCTGCATGTCGGAGGCCCAGCGGTTGCCCGCGCTGAACGCCACCAAAGCCTGGCTGAAGACCATCCCCTCTGCGCGCCGCCCGCTGGTGTCCAAGTTCTCACGCGTTGCTGCAGGCAGGGCCGGGCAGATATCGTGAGACATGTATCGGTACTGACTTCCACGCCATCTGACGCGTTTGAGCCATATAGGGCTAGTTTAAAGATTCAAACGGCACCTATGTTAAAATAAGTGAAGCTGTCTACGCGGTCGGAGCCCCTGTACTCTAAGAAACTGGAAGGTTCAGTGGTGTGTACCGTGCGGAGCGGAGCGGACTCACGACCGACACCCGGCCGACCGGTCTCGAGTTATCAAACCCTAAACTGTAAATCAGTGTGATCTACCCCTCAGTTTCTTAGGGTAGAGGGGATCGTATCGCGTAGGTTTCTGACATTGACCGATTTCGATCGATTTTGACCCCTCAACCACTCGACCAATCACAGCAAGGGAATTTTCGATGTCGATCGATCAATATCGTTCGAAATCGATTGATATCGGCAACAGCTTCACTTGATTGGCATATGATGCGGCGAGCAATACAAGCCGGGCCCTAGCCGCAGAGGAGGCAGTGCTTGCCCTGTTCACCGCCACCGGCGGGGCGCCGCCCAAGCAGAGCCCGGTGGCGCTGGAGCAGGTCAGTCCGCTGCTGCTCATGCAGCCGGTGCGGGACGGCGAGGTGCTGGACCTTTACGCTGGGGGTGACTTCGACCTGGTAGGGCGCTGTAGGTTGAAACCCAGGATCAATGCGCCACGGGTGGCGGTGCATCTTTACACACGCGGAGGCGTCTTTTTACATCTCTCGCATGGGGGCCAGGGCGAAACCCTGTTGCCTCCTTATACGGGCTGAAGCGTGTTTCTCTCTAAGGGGCCAAGGCGAAAGCCGGTGCCTCCTGATGCACGCAGAAGTGTCTCTCTCCCGGGTTGATTGTGCCAAGTACCCTGGGACCATCATAAGAGAAACTGCTTTCACACTTTGCTTGCAATTTCAACCTGCGCCCCTATAACCCGGGGGACCGGGTGGCGATGGTGGGAGACAGCGGCGTGCCACCCTTCGGCAGCCGCGGGCACGTGGTGGCTATCCACGGCGAGGCGGCGGAGGTCATGTTCGACGGTGACTTCAACGGTGGAACCGACCTCCACGGCGTGCTGCCGGTGGGGCGGGTGTCATTCTGATTTTTTTTCCAGTTCTTAAGGCTACTTAAAGGTTCACGATTACGCTTCTAATGAGGTCACCTTTCTGCCGTAACGCATGATGCATGCCTGCGTAATCACACCGTGTAATGGCCCGGTAACATGGACCCTTGACGATTGATTCCCCAGTCCAGCCACTTGATACCACACCACGCACTGTAGCAGAGTGGATTCGATTCATCAACCACAGCTCTATTCGTGATCCAAGTGCCCTGAAACACTACGCCTGTCCCCTTCCCACAGGCGAAGCGCGGCGCCATGCTCCCGTGCTCCCACCTGGTGAACCTGAGCCACCCGCCGGCGATGCCGCAGCTGGGGGCGGCGGCGCCGGACCGTCACCTGCCCGACCGCAAGGTGCAGAAGCCCAAGAACTTCAAAGACGCATGGGAGCCCAAGGTGGGGCGGCGCAAGTTGAAACGTTGAAATCAGAGGTCAACACTCGTTCACTTTTCGGCTAGCGGCGAGCACCTATGTGGGATACGCTAGGTGCTTTCGGTGTCAAATTTCGGCTCAGGTTGTGCTGAGAATTGGAAGAGTTTGAGCTTCCCAATTTCTAAACCCATGTTGTAAGCGCCTGGATTCAGGGCTTCAAATTGATACACGGTGAACTGCTTCAAATGTTGCTTTCAATTTCAACTTGCGCCCCCACACGACGGCGGAGGGCGGCAAAGGTGGCGGGAATGGGATCTTGGCCATGGCAGCGGCGCTGCTTCCGGGCCGCGGGGGGTCCCTGGCGGCAGCTGCGGGGGCGGCAGGAGCACGCACGCCCACGATTGGCTCAGCGGCGGCGGCAGCGGCGGCGGGCGTGGGGCCACAATTGAAGACGCCTCCGGGGCCGCGGATGCCCACGGAGGGATCCAAGGCAGGGCCTACCGCTCGTCCACTTGTGAGCTCAACCCAAGCCGGTTTGGTCATTGAGCCTGTCATGGTTCTGATGACACATCAATATGACACATCAATATGACACGTCGACATTGTTACGCGCTGAAACCAACCAACGTCTCCCACAGAGAATGTTTACGTAGAGCTGAGAAGTGGACGAGTGTAAGCCCCTGGTCCAAGGGGTTCGAGCCTGGGATGGGCCGTGGGCGTGGCAGCGGCACGCCGGGCACTCCCGGGGGGCAGAGGACTCTGGGACTTCCTTCGGCCGCCGCTGCGTCTCCGCTGTCGCCCGAGGCAGGGGGGTCATTGGAAACAAGCACTCGGCCGACGTTTCATCTCCTCTCTTTCTACGCGTGTCTGTACTTCGCAGCTTTCCAGGGTACCTCAAATGGCGGTCAACGCGTCTCAAAATTTGAGACCTTGAGTAAATAGACGGTCAGATTTGCCATACAATGGTTCAATATGGCGATTCGACCGTCTACTTCTCAAGAATTGGCGACCGCCATTTGAGGTACCCAGGAAAACTGCAAAGTGTGAGCCTTCACACTCAAGGTAAGTCATCCTCTGATGTCGGTCGAGTGCCTGTCATAAACGACCCTCCTGCCAGGGTCCCGGATTACTCGCGATGCTCGAGGGCGCTGCTGACGAGCACTCCAACGCGGATCTCAAGGCCATGCTCGGCATCGGACTCGACATCGGAAGCTCAGCTGCGGCCCCCGCGCCTCCGGGCTTCGCGCCCCCGCCTCCCGGCTTCCCGGCCCCCGCTCCCCCGGCCCCGCGCCAGGTAGGGGGTTCATTGACGACAAAGCACTCGACCGACATTGAATCTCCTCCTGCTTCTCCTCCTCCTCCTCCTCCTGCTTTTCCTCCTGTTTTTCCTCCTGCTCCTCATCCTCCTTCCCTTCCTCCTCCTCCTCCTCCTGATCCTCCGCTGGGTATTGAAAACAAGCACTCGACCGACGTTGAATCGACGAACAGAGTCCGCACGTCTGCATGCGCATTCACCCTCGAGGTGAGACATGATCCGATGTTGGTCGAGTGCTTGTTCTCATTGACCCTCTTGCCAGGGTGGCAACATGCTGATGTCAATGCTCGGCATCAACGGCGGCCCCGCAGCGCCCGCCCCGCCCCCCGCCCCTGCCCCCGCCGCCGCCCCCGCTGCGGCCCCCATGTCCATCGATGACATCGAAGCGAAGATGTCCGGTGTTTCCATCCCAAGTTCGAAGATGTCTGGTGTTTCCGGCCCAAAGGGACAACCTGCCCCCCGGGGCGCTGGCGCTGGCGCTGTGCCCACCCGCATCTTGACAAACCCCAAGGTAAGGCCTGACACATATTGCTTGCCACATCATCCAACGCATTTCGGGCCTCATTTCTTGTCGTCCAACGCATGTTGAAGGCTCGTTCATTGTATAACATGTTCATTGTATTAAATGACATCCTATGATATGGCAGGGCTTGCCACGTCATACAACGCGTTGTTACGCCTCGTTTCTTGTCATTCAACGCATATTGAAGCCTTGTTCATGGAGTCGAACGGCATCCAATGACGTGGCACGGCATCCTATGATGTGGCGAGCAAGATCTGCCTGGCCCTCCTGCGAGGTGCCGATGCCGGCGACTCCCCCAGTGAAGGGCCCGGCGCCGCCCGGCCCACCCTCGGGGCCCATGGACCCTGCGGCTTTCTGGAACATGCTCTCCGGCCCCAGGGGAGGAGGCGGCGGCAGGGCCTAGCCGATATTGCCCGCCACTTCATCCAACGCAATTTGACCTCCTTTCTTGAGTCACATGGCATCCAATGACTTGGCGAGCAATATCTATCAGACCCTAGGCGGCGGCGGCGGCGGCCCCATGCCTGCGATGCCCGTGCCCTCTGTGAGCATGCCGCCCATGCCGGTGCCGATCGCGCCGGCGCCGGCTGTGGTAGGGACTGATGTATAGTGCTCGCCACGTCATCTGAAGCAGCTTGGATCCTCGTTTCTTAGTGAAACGACATCCCATGTCGTGGCGAGCACTATCTGTCTTTTCTTAAGTCAAACCACATCCTATGACGTGGCGAGCAGTATCCATCAGTCCCTAGGACGCGGCGGTTCCCAAGCCACCCGCTCCGATGTCTGCGCCGGCGCCAGCGGCGGTGCCGGCGGCGGTGCCGGTGTCGTTGTCGGCGCTCATGGGGCAGGGGGGTCCCAAGGCGGGCGCCCCCAAGCCTGGGCCTACTCCCGCTGCTGTGGCAGCTGCCTATGCCTCCAGGCGCGATGCGGCGGCGCCCGTGAGGCCGATGCCAGTGCCAAAGGCTGCGGCGCCCGCGCCGGCGCCGGTGCCGGTTTCGTTGTCTCAGCTGATGGCGTCGTCTGTCGCCTCCACCGCCCCTGCCGCCGCCCCCTCCGCCGCCGCCCCCGCCGCTGCTGCCTCCTCCTCCGCCGCCCTCGCCCCTGCCGCTGCTGCCACCGCTGCGCCCGCCGTTGCAGACGGGGATGGAGAGGACCCACTGGCGTTTTGGAACTCGCTTCAGTCGCAGCACAGGGCCGAGGCGGACACGCTGACGGGCGGTGGTGGCGGCGCCGGTAGCAACGGTAACGGCAACGGCGGCGGTGATGGCAGGAGGCGCGGGGGCAGGAAGTAATTGATGAACGACTAACTCATAGAATCTCTTGTTGTCGCGTTGCGTTGTCCACGGGTGCCAGGACGAAAGCCTGGTGCCTCCAAGTGCATGCGGAAGCGTCTTTTCCTTTTTACCTTTTCGCGTTGTCTGTCACCGTGTGTGAGCTTTGTTTTCGTCTCACAACGCAGTGGCATAATCTACTTCAGTCTAACACCTACTAGTAGTGGAACAATTAGACAGCGTTAATGTGATGTATTGCTTCAACGAAACGCTCGCGTCACACGGTCCTCACGACCAGGCCAGGGAGCACAAACGCCGCGAGTGTGCAACGTGCGCGTGCACACCGGTACTCGTACACTTGTTAGGGAGCTGCTATCGCTATTGATTATCCTCAGGGTTATCGCTCGCCAGAACACCATCCATCCACCGTTCCACCTTTTCATCGCGAATCCCCCGCCCCCGCGCTCCCCAGTCCTCTTCTCCGTTACCCGCGGCCGCCGCATCCCTCTCCGCCGCCGCTTGTCTCCTTCGCCCGCCATTCAAGGGCGTACACTCATCCACATTTCAGAACAAAATTAGCAATTTCCGTGGGATACGATGGGTGGTTTCAGTGACAAAAACGGCTCAACCTGAGCCGACAAGTGTACGAGTTACCGAGTGGAAGCCCCTGCCGCCCGCCCCGCCGGCACCATCAGCCTTCGACATGTCTTTCAGTGAGCGCTTCATGCGCCGACGCGTCTCTTTCGTGCCCTCGTCATCAGCCCCATTCAGTAGTGGTGATGTATACAAAAGCAAATCTTAAAAGCAGGTTGTGATGTGTTCATTTTGAGCGCTTAGAGATGCAAGTTGAATTCGAAAGCTAAATTTGAAAGCAGGGTTTCGCATGTTAGTTTCAGGCGCTGGAACCAGGCGCTTTCAACACAGATTTCTAAATGTTTTAACAAGTTTCAACTGCACCGCCCCACCTTTGGTGGCCTGCAGCATTCGCTTAAACTGCGCTTCTGTTCTTTCGATGACCGCTTTCTGCTTCTGTACCCGTTCGAGACCGTGCTTGCACCCCTTGCGCGCGCACGGCGTATTGCCAACACCCAGGGTCATACGCTCGTTCCCTGTCTGGTTGATAACAGTGTACCAGTGTGAGTGGCCGGGACGGAATGAGGATGCGGCGAGTGTGTGCCGGTACACTGATAAACTACGAGCAAACAGCCTGGCTCTGCTGGCACCATCGAACACCACGCACACCGCAGCGAGTGTGTTCAGGTGCACTGGTACACTATGAGCAATCGGTCAGGTTGAGCTGAACATGGAAGTGGTGTGAAGCCCTGCCGACACCCATGCACACCACGCACACCGCACCCCCCTTGGGCCGCGCGATGGCCCCCTCCGGCGAGTCCGGGTCCCCGCTCCAATCCAGCTCCTCCTTTTAGGGACTGACATAGTTCGCTCGCCACGTCATAGGATGTCTCATACGATGCCCTTTGACTGAAGGAACGTGGGGTCAAATGCATTTGACGACGTGGCGAGCAATACGAGCATCCGTCAGGTCAAGTCAATCCCCACCTCCTTTTGCTTCCACCCTGCGCTCCACAGCATCCGGTCCTTCAGCTCTTTTGCCGGCACCCATACGCTAATTGCCCTGTCGCAAGTGGCGGCCATGAGCACCGCACCGTCCGGTTTTCCATTCGCCTTATCCGCTGGCGACTTTCCCACGGCTTCGAAGTGCCTCCAGCCTTGCGTGCGCCGGTGCGCTGTCCAGTTTGTGCCAACGACCTTTTTCATATCCACCAGGTTCTTCTTCTGTTGCCGGGGCCAGACGCTCATTCCCTGATGGTTTCCTGCGTGCTCACAGTGTACCGTCCCCTGACTGTGTGTTCATGGTGTACCAGTGTACCTGTGTACACTCGCCTGGGCCTCCTCCCTGGCCTGGCCACTCGTTCCCTTTCTATGCTCAACGTGGGCATCTTTGAAGTGCGTAGACAGGATGAATGGAGAGATGAGTGGTCCTACGTGAAAGCCGCCGCCGGGCAGTGTGCCGGTGCCCGCGCAAGGTTTGCAGGGCGACGAGCCCGTTCTGCAGGGACTGGCGGGTGTTGCTTGTCACGTCATAGGGTGACATCTAAGTTGAGAAGTGAGGGCTCATTTGCGTCTGACGACGTGGCGAGCAATGTCTGCGAGGCCGCACCGTGCCGCCGCAGCCTGCGCACGCCGCAGCCGCCGCGGTCGTTCCAGCCGTCGCCGCCGAGGCCGAGGTTGCTATGAGCGGCGGACGAGTGGAGCCGGCGCCTGCGGAGGCAGCATGCCTACCCCAATCCAGCGAGGTCGCCGACGAGTCGTCCTCTCCCAAGCCTGTTGACGTCGACGATGCGTCGGTATCATACCCGCCGCTCGCGCGTGCCGCTGCCGTGCGCCACTGTCGCGAGACCCGCGGCTGCGGCCCCTCGTGTCGCCCCGCGACGCTGTGTCGGGTGCCGTGGTCGTTGACGTGGAGGCTGGCGCAACGTGGAGGCGTAGGCGCGGCGATGGCGCTCCCCCGTACGGTGCCGACCCTGTCCCACGCAGCGGTGCCGCCGTGTCTCGCCGCCCGTGGGCGGGCCCCTGCCGCCGCCGCCGCCGCCGCCGCCGCCGCCACCGGAGAAGCTGCGCAGCGGGCACCCGCCGCTGATATGAGGCACGCGCCATCCATCATCGGGAGGGGCGACGGCTGCGTACGCGGCGCGCCCGCGTAGTGCAACCGCCGTGCCGATTTTGCCGTGTTTTGCAAGTGGTCGGCCTCCGTCAGTCCGTGCGGCCGGGTTCAAAGACACGTTTTCACTGCAAATGCTACGACGCGACGCCGCGGGGGGGTGCCGTCGCTGTCACAAACGCCCCCCGCGCCCCCCCCACCACCGAGACTGCATATCATCAAGGCCATCCGCGCACGACGGAGCTACGAACATGGCCGAATCCTCTACCGCCGCCGCGCCCGCTATCGTCCGCGACGGCACTGACGCATCGCCGCTGCTCGGCCGGCTGTTGGTGGAGTGGTCCGATGGCTTTGCAAAGGAGGTGCTGGACAAGTGCCTGGACCCCACGGACCGCGCCCTGCTCGCGCGCGCGTGCTGGAAGTGCGGCGAGGCGGTGGCGTCGGCGGGGCTCGTGCGCGCGGGGGACACCGCCGAGAAGCCGTTCAAGCTCATGGCGTTTTTCGGCTCCATTCAACTGCTGGCTTGGGCCAAGGCGAACAGATGCCCGTGGGCAGGGGCTTGCACTCGTCCACTTTTCAGCTCAACTTGAGCCGTTTCTGACATAATATACACCCTAGACACTCCCTAACACACCCTCACACCCCCAAAACACCCCCTAGACAACCCGTACATGCAGCCCATGTCCGAGACACAAAGCGCTCAAGTTGAGCCGGAAAGTGGACGAGTGTAAGCGCCTGCCCGTGGGAGGCGAAGACGACGAGCCTCGCCGCAAAGTATGGCAGACTGGAGGCGCTGCAATGGGCGCGGTGGGAGCACGACTGCCCGTGGGATGAGATGCTATGTACGGTCCGCTGCTCTGGGCGGGCACCTGGAGGTGTTGGTGTGGGCGCGGGAGAACGGCTGCCCGTGGGATAAGGGCACGTACGAGGGGGCCGCAATGGAAGGGCAGCTGGAGGCATGGGCTTACACTCGTGCACTTTTCAGCTCAACCTGAGCGGCTTTAAACACAAAATACACCCTAGAACCCCCCTAATACCCCCTCACACATCCTACACACCCCCTAAACAACCCCAACAGTAAGCCCTATCCCGCAGAAAGCGCTTGAATTTGAGCCGAAAAGTGGACGAGTGTAAGCCCCTGGCTGGAGGTGATGGATTGGGCATGGGAGCACGACTGCCCGTGGTCAGAGGATGCGTGTGTGATCGCCTTTCAGGACGGGTTCCTGGCAGGGGCTTACACTTGTCCACTTTTCCGCTCAACCTGAGCCGTTTCTGACACAAAATACACCCTGAACGGCTGATCACCCCCTGATACTCCTTAATACCCCCTGACACCTCCTAGACACCCCCTAAAGAACCCCTAATTGCACCCCTATCCCACATAATGCGCTTAAGTTGAGCCGAAAAGTGGACGAGTGTAAGCCCCTAGTTCCTGGAGGTGGTGCAGTGGGCGATCGCGCGCGACATGCCATGCCCCGACCTTACCGTCCTGTTTGGCCACGCCGCCATGTTCGGGCGAGTTGAGATGATGCCGTGGTAGGCCGGTGCAGAGTGACTCTATCCAACACACGTTGAAGGCGCCTGGAATGAGGCTCTTTGAAGCTAAACTATGATGAGCCGCTTTCAAAGTTTGCTTTCAAATTCAATTTGCGCCGCTACACCGTGGTTCCGTGGGCAGGGTTGCCCGTGGAATGTTGTGCTGTGCACATTCGCCGCCGATAACGGGCACTTGGAGATGCTGAGGTGGCTGCGGGAGCACGGCTGCCCGGTTGACATCGACTGGTGCGAGGATAAGGCTACTCAACAAGGCCACAATCCGGTGCTGGAGTGGTTGGGTCAGTTTACCAACGAGACGTGGCACACTATCACTAGCGGGTAAGAGTGGGAATATTACCCATTTGCATCACGTCGCTGCTTACCTCCGACTATCATCATACCCACGATATTGTCCATGGCATAGATGTCACTCGTCGTCCTCCTTTCAAGTATC
>Ga0307489_10002391_pt1 | contig 12555 bp, 14 predicted proteins | sample SB12metaG_FD_202247 | JGI IMG/M metagenome (GOLD analysis project Ga0307489, IMG submission 202247) | Sea-ice brine microbial communities from Beaufort Sea near Barrow, Alaska, United States - SB 1.2 | ecosystem: Environmental > Aquatic > Marine > Coastal | place: USA: Alaska | collected...
TCCCGTCTCCTCCTCGTCCTCAACCTCCTGCTCTTCCTACTCATCCTCCTCCACCTCATCCTCCTCCTCCTCCTCCTCCTCCTCCTCCTCCTCCTCCTCCTCCGCGGGGTATTGTAAACATGCACTCCACCGACGTTGAAGAATATGCTCCTCCTCCTCCGCGTGTCTGTAGAGCATTCACCCGGAAGGTGAGTCATGCGGGCACGTTCGATCTCGGTTCGAGTGCTTGTTTTCAATGACCCTCCAGCCCTGACGGAGGTTATTTAGAACAAGCACTCGACTGACATTGCATCTCCTCCTCCTCCTCCTCCTCGTATGAGCATCACCCTGAAATTAAAGCTACTTAATCATGCTCCGATCTCGGTCGCGTGCGTGTTCTCAATGACCCTGCTGCCAGGCACCATAACGTCGCGCAACACAAAATAATGTTCGAAGCCAAGCACAGAACCGCCACCGCCACCGCCACCGCCACCGTCGCAAAAACTTTGCGCGCATCGGATGAGAAGAAAACGACGCCCGTTCAAACGGAGGCGCAGCGTGGAGCTTGTCAGGTGAGAAACTGCTCATTCCGTCAAGTCCCCTGACTGTTTGCTCCTAGCGTACCAGTGTACCCGTTCTTGTCAGATGAGATACTGCTCACTCTGTCACGCTCCCTGACTGTTTACTCACAGTATACCAGTGTACCGGTACGCACTCGCAGCATCCTCCTCATTCGTGCTTGTAAGGTGACAAATCGGTCACGAGGGAAAATCAGTGCCCGTGTAAAAGTGAAGTGACCGGTACACTTTGGGGGCAGGAAGATGGATCGCCACACAGTCATCTCGACCGCCACCTTTTGAATCACCAACCGTTCGATTCGGCCAAAATAATTGCACGGTGCACGTATGCGTTGCAACCTCCATATTCTGAATCGTCGGAACTCGTTGTGATGCTGGCGCAGGCACTCGCAGATGTGGTGCGCACGGCCAAGAGCTCGTACGAAATTACTGCGGCGTTGCAAGAGCATGCTGAGGGGTAGGCCCCGGCATATATTGCTCGCCACGTCATAGGATATTGCTGGAGAGACGCTTCGATCCGCGTGTATGATGAGGCACCAGGGTTTCGCCTTGGCCCCCGTGACACGTCATATGATGTCACGTACCTCAAGAAACGAGGGTTCAAATGCGTTGGATGACGTGATTGGCAATGTCTACCAGACCTGTCTAAGCGGACGGGAGGGGATGGCGTGGTGGAGGAGGCGAAGAAGCGGCGGAGCCACCTGAAGAGCAAGGAAAAGAAAGTGCGCAAGAAAGCTGTGGATGAGCTGATCAGCGCGACCAAAGGTGCGTGACGGGACACATTGCACGGACTGGGGTGTGTTTCCAAATTAAATTAACGCCTTGGCTGGGCGTGCCTCCAAAATGTGTGGGCGTGGCTCCAACCTCCAAATTCACGTCGGGGCGTGGCTAACCAATGTCTGGGCGGGCCTCCAGAACACAGTCTGGGCATGGGTTCAAAATGTCTGGTATCATGAAAGCAGCCTTTTATTCTGTGGCAAGTGTGCGTGTGTGACTTGTCCCAACATGGCACACAACAGGTGCATGCAATTGCGAATGTTATGAACTTGTATCGGGTGTGCCGTATTTAGGTCCGACCAATGGCCGGTAAAGTGACCCCAGAATTGACCAGTTAACAGACCGTAAAAATGCTTTTAGGATTCAGCGTTTAGGCCTTGGGGTTTTATTTTTACGAGACGACCCCCCTAATACCACCCTAATTCCCCCCTAAAATCAAAATATACCCCTCTTTACTGGTAGATTCTGAGGTCACTTTACCGGCCCTTGTCCAGACCTTCTAGTTGTACGCCACCCTGCGTTGAGACCTTCTCTTATTGCCCCTACTTTATTCTCGGCAATGCAGGGTGTGACCTCTCGGCCATTACAGCGGCGGTGTCCGCCGGCAAAGGCGCGCTTCCGCCGCAAGGTAGGGCGGTACAGGTTGACCCTTTCAAACCCACGTTGAAAGCGCCTGGAACTAAGCGCTTGAAACTTTAATATGATGAGCCGCCTTCAAACTTTGCTTTCAAGTTCAACTTGCGCCGCTAGAGCAAGGGGACGGGGCGGAAGAGTTGCGGACCGCTATTGAACAGGCTGAAACCAAGCTGGCAGATAGCTCGACTTAGCATGACAGTGATGACATTTTGTAACCCATCTTTCTGCGGTCACCAGTGAGATGCTTTCGTCAAGCGCCGCCGCCGGACTCGTATGAAACATGCATTTTATGATCAACATCTCTAGCCAGCGGTGTCTATGCCTATGACTTTCATCTTGTGCTCTTACTAGCAAGACACTCACATACCCCTACCCTATCCCTACGGCACTAGATTATGTCGACTACGTTGAGATCTAGCTCTAATCGATAACCCGCTACTCTTTTCTTTTTTTCTTTTAATTTTCATTGCGCTCCACATGGTGAGCTTATTAACCAACCCTCTTCGCAATAGGCCGATTTCGGTATATCGCTTCCCGCGCCGAGCGCTGACGCTTTGCCCGCAACTCTGTATGGGCATTCAGCCTGGCGCTCGCTTTCCCGCGCGGAGCGCTGACGCTTTGCCCGCAACTACGTATGGGCATTTCACCCAGGCGATATACCGAAATCGGCCTTTTGTTAACTCGCTAATCTCGCCAATCAATCGGCTCCTTGCCGATCTTACATGCGGCGCCTGTAGCGCTTCTTTTTGGGCGGGGCGAGCTTGGCAGCTTCGCTCGCCTTCGTCTTGGCGCGCTCCACGCGGCGGCGCCGGAGCATGCTGGCCGGTTCATGCTCCAGCGCGCTCGGCATCTTTTTGAGGCGCTCCTTCATGTAGCGCCGCAAGTTGGAATTGGAAGCAAAGTCTGAGGCGGTTTTTTATTCATCAGATTCTTCATTTCATCTCAGCTTCAGCAAGTGCGGTCATCAGACATCCAAGCGCGGTCGTCCTGGGGTCAACTTGAGGATAGCTTGCAACGCCCTACCTTCTGCTTGAGCTTAACAACGACATCGGCCATGGTCAACAACTTGGCCGGGGCGTGGGTGGGCTCCGACACCACGGCGGTGCGCAGCGCGCCCCACCCGCGTGGCGGCGACTCGGGCGTGGCATTCTCGTCCAGGCGCGCCTTCATATAGAGACTAAACGGACTTTGCTTGCCAGGTCACAGGGTGTCATTTGGTTCAACAAACGGAGGCTCGAAGTGCATGTGATGAGTGGTGAGCAATGACGGTTGGACATTGCTTGCCACGTCATAGGATGTCATTCACCTCAAGAAACGGGGGTCCAAAATACGTTTGACGACTCGGCGAGCAATTGGCGGTGGCTGCCTTCATTGCGTACAGTGCCGCCGCCCTCTGCTCCTCCTCCACCGCCGCCTGCGCCGCCCGTGCGGTTTGCAGCGCCGCCACCAAGCGCTGGCGCTGCTCCGGCGCGAGCATCTCGCCCGGCTGCCGCTTCCGCTGCCCCAGGATGTCGGCGCCGCCACCGCCGCCCTCCGCCTCCATCACCTCGCACAACAGCACCAGGTCCTGCTCCACGCGGTCCAGGTTGGCGTCCGCCGCCTCCATCCACCCCACCGCCGCATGATTAAGCGCCGCGGCGTCCGCCTGCGACGCCTCGTAATCCTCGATGGTGTAGCGCAGGTGCGACAGGTGCTCGGTGCGCGTGGCCTCCGCCTCCAGGCGCTCGAACTCCTTGGCCTCCGCCGAGTCCGGCCCAGCCTCGTCCAGGTACTCGAACTCCACCAGCCAGTCCGCCAGCTTCTCGATGTCCAGCACTCCCTTGATGTAGCGGCTCAAGTTGAATTTGATAAGCAACGTTTAAAAGCAGTTTACCACAATTTGGTTTCAAGCGCATGGTTCCAGGCGCTTTCAACGTGGGTTTGATAGGGTCAACCTGCACCGCCGTACCTTGCGTAACCGTTTCTTCATGACAGGGTCCTTCTTGGGGGGCCTCACGCACAGAGTGACAAGATATGATCGGGACATCGATATGGGAGATCGATATGGGAGATCGATATTGGAGATCGATAAGGGAGATCGGACATCAATGAGATATCGATAGGGATGTCGATATGGGATATGGGTTATCGATATGGGATGTGTTATATCGATATGGTTATCTACCATATCGATATATAACCATATCGATATGGTCATCCTGGATATCGATATGGGATGTGGGCTGATGATATGGGAGATGACAGTGTCGATATGGTCATCTGCCATATCGATATGGGACATCTTGTCACTCTGGCTTACAGTTGTCCACTTCTCGACTCGACGTGAGCACCGGTAGCTGGTATGCGTCGGCTTGGTGCTATGACCCAAACGGCTCAGGTTGTCATGAGCTAAGTAGTGGAATAATGCTGGGAAGGCGGTTCGGGATTCAGACGGATTCGGTGGAGGGTCGGATTCGGACGGATTCGGGCGGATTCCGAGCAGCCACGCAGGGGATTTGTTTGCTGTATTGTACAGTCTGTATGGGCATTTCGACCCTACAGAAATGGGTTCCGGATTCGGACGGATTCGGTAGAGTCGGATTCGGATGGATTCGGACGGATTCCAGGACCCCAACTATGGAAGTCGCTAACCCAGGAATAATGTAAGCCCCTGATTGCCATCGACGTCATCGACACGCATTTATCGCTCGTTACTTGAGTAAAATGGCAACCTACGACATGGCGAACAATGACCGCCGCAGAGTGACAAGATAACCTATATCGATATGGGGGATGACCATATCGATATTGTGATCTCCCACGTGTCATCTCCCACATCATTAGCCCACATCCTGTGTGGATATCCAGGATAACCATATCGATGGGGTAGATAACCATATCGATATACTGTCATCCCAAATCGATATCCCATATCGATATTTCTGTCGATATCCCATTGATGTCTCAGCTCCCATATCGATCTCCCATATCGAACTCCCAGATCGACACCCAGATCGATATCGGATCATATCTTGTCACTCTGTGCTGGGCCCTACATGCGTGGAGTTGACGTGCGTGTGATGTGCCTCGGTCAGGCTGGTGACCAGCTCATCGCGCGTCGTGCGCCGCCCTTGGATCAGGGGCTCACACTCGTCCACTTTTCGGCTCAACGTAAGCGCTTTGCGTAGAAAAGCGGGTGCATTCAGGAGTTGTCTAGGCGGCATTTAGGGGGCGTTTAGGCCAGGGGGCGTTTAGGGGGTGTCTGGGGTGTAGTTCGTGTCAGAACCGGCTCAGGTTGAGCTGAAATGTGGACGCGTGTAAGCCCCTGCCTTGGATCATCACCACCTGCTCAACCGCGTCGCTCACATCCTCGCTCAGCTCGGATTCGGACACGGATTCCGCCCGCTGGGAGTCCACACGGTTCATGGAGTTCTGCGAATCGGCCCTGGATATAGCGGCTCGAGTTGGCAATGAAAGCAAACTTTGAAAGCGCTTCATCATACGTCATGTAGTCCAAGCGCTAAAACCAGGCGCGGTCAAGCCGGGGACAACCTGCACCGCCCTACCTGGAGTTGCGCGGATTGGACGGCGGCGGCGAGTCCAGGCCCTGTTCCGCCGCGTCGAGCGGAGTGGACACTGAATCTAAGCCCTAGGGACTGATGGATAGAGCTCGCCACGTCATAGGATTCCATTTGACTCAAGAAATGAGGGAGTGATGTGATTGCGTTTGGTGAAGTGGCGAGCACTATCCATCAGTTCCTACCAGGCCCTCCACTGATCTGCCTCCTCCCCGTCCCACTGCATTCACCGATGTCTAGCAGCGCAACTTGATTCTGAAAGCAAAACTTGACAGAAGTTTATCATATTCTGGTTTCGAGCGCTCAGTTTCAGGCGCTTTCAATATGAATTTGATAGGGTCAACCTGCACCGCCCTACCGATGTGCCCATGCCGAGCATGGATCGCGCCCGCAGGTAGCGGGCCTTGAACCAGGGGCTTACACTCGTCCACTATTCAGCTCAACTTGAGCCGTTTCTGACACAAAAGCACACCATAAACACAACTCATACCCCCTACCTCTCCCTAAACACCCCCGGAACAACCCCTAACTGCACCCCCTTGTCACACAGAATGCGCTTAACTTGAACCGAAAAGTGGACGAGTGTAAGCCCCTGCCTTGAGCGACCCGGGTTGTTTCAGCTGCGCCGCTCCCGCCCCCGCCGCCACCTCCTCCCAGGGGCTTACACTCGTCCAGTTCTCAGCTCAACGTAAGCGATGTCTGTGGGATAGGGTGTGTGTTCAGAGCTTGTTTAGGCTGTGTTCAGCGGTTATCAGGGGGTATTGGGAAGGTTTCAGGGTGTATATTTTGCGAGAAATGGCTCAGGTTGAGCTGAAAAGTGGACGAGTGTAAGCCCCTGCCTCCTCCGTCTGTCGATGCCCCATCGCAGCCTGGCAGGAGGGTCCTTGAGAACAAGCAGTCGAACCGAGATGTGAGCATGACTTATCTTCAGGGTGGATGCGCACACAATCTCGCGGCGCGCGGACTCGGTTCCTTGATCCAACGACGGTCGAGCGATTGTTCTGAATGACCCCCTTGCCTGGCTCTTCACGAACGCCTCTTCCTCGCGGACCGCCGCCTTCTCCCGCTCGCTCAGCTGCTGGAACTCCTGCACGCCGATGCCCTGCTTTTACGAATTAATGGATAGTGCATGCCATGTCATCAAACACAATGTAAACTCTCGTCTTTTGAGTGAATGGAATCCTATGACGTGGCGAGCACTATCCATGAGTCCCTACCTGCTTCACCGCGCGCCGCAGCCGCCAGTGGCTGGGCCAGTACCGGCTCCGCCGCAGGTCCATCGTCCGCCTGTAGTACTGGAATAATTTGCGCAGGTCGGTGCTCAAGTCATCCCCCGCGAAATCCCCCAGCTTCTCCTTCTCGTCCCCCAAGCAGGGCCTGACAGATAACGCCTGCCACCGACGTCATCTTCAATGTTGTAGACCCTCGTTGACTGAGTCAAATGAAATCACATGACTTGGCTAGCTTTATCTGTCAGGCCCTACACCAAAAGCGTCGCCCACGATTCCCAGCAGGAAATTAATGAGCAGCAGGGTGAACAATAGCGGCACAAAGGCGACGAAGATGCTGATGGCGGCCTGGTCGATCCACGTCTTTGAAACGTCCTCCTGGTAGAACTCCTTGAACGTGACCTCGCCCAGGAGCATCATGAACATGTAATTGTACGACTTGGTCATGTTGGAGACCTCCTCCTAGGGTCCGGCAGACCAGAGTGAAAAGATATGATCTGGTCATACGGTCCGGTTGACCGACAGGATGGCGAGATGACAGGATTTTGGGGGTCCTCAGGATTCTAAAACCACATTTAGGATTTCAAGGTCATCCTCAAAGCGACAGGATGACAGGATTCATGGTCATCCTGGAGGTCGATCCTCCGTATCTTGTCACTCTGCGGCAGACACTGGCCTGCGCACATCAGGCGGGCGGCATTTGACTCAATTGTGCTGAAGGGCATCGTGCAATGTGGAGTTTCTGCCGGGCCCCACCTCCTCGATCGCGGAGCCGAACTGGACGTGCGCCGCCACCGCCATCATCGTGAGGAACACCTTGCAGAAGGGTCATTGAGAACAAGCGCTCGAGCCGCGGTCGGACGTGCCTGCATGACTTACCTTCAGGGTGAATGCTCACACTTACAACAGACGACGCGCATACTCGGTGTGTCGATTCAAAAGAACGTCGGTCGGTTGCATGTTAGTGCTAAATAGCCTAAAACTAGCTTTAGAATAGTGCCCCTCGATACGACCTTGAAATATGACCGAGCTCAGGGTCTGTCTGCTCGATGTGACGGAAGGGGGTGATAAAAGCTGACCATGTGAGTGCCTTGGGGCTCGATGCACGTAAAAAAAGCAAAAACGTTGGTTCGGGTGTGTGTGTGCTGAACACCCCCCTTGCCATGAAAACGGAGAAGAAGTGCGCGAGGTCGACCGAGCCAGAGGCGAAGGTGTTGGTCACCAGCGCCAGCCGCGGCTGAAACTTGAGCATTTTCATCACGCGCGCCATCAACATCAACAGGTTGATGCCCTGTAGGAAGCCATATAACACGAGCAGGTTGGACATGGTGTCGATTTGCGCAACCATGTCCACCAGGGCGCGGTACCCCGCGCCTGGGTCGTCCGGGAGCTCGAAAGGGTTCAGCGGCGAGTGCGGCACCGTGTGCCAGGGCCGCAATATGGGAGGGACATTGAGGTGACTTCTGCAGCACCAATGAGCTCCTTAGCTGACATGCCTTCAACCTAGGCTGTGATAAATTGTGCACCGAAGCCACACAGCAATCCACTCCTCAACTCAACCTTAGCCCTCTTCTTGGGGTACGTAGGATGATTTCACATGAGAGAGACACGCCGTGCGTATACGGAGGTACCAGGCTTTTGCACCGGCACCCCATTGGCGTTGGGCGTTGGGCGTTGGGTTTCAATCTGCAGTGGCAAAAGCGAGTCAGGTTGAGGTGAACAAAGTGGACCCTGCCGTGTAGGTGCCGTTCTCGTCCTCCCCGCCCACGGTGAACTCCTGGCTGTTCCGCGCGCGGTCCTTCACCGGCAGCAGGAAGTTCCCCACGGGGTTTGGAGCGGTGTAGTACACCTCGTAGCGCTTCGTGGGTAGGAAGTTGAAGGCGTACTGCAGCTGGTAGAACCACCACACGACGAATGCGGTGATCTGCAGCGAGATGGACGCGAACTCCAGCATGTTGCTGCTGTCGCGGTCCACGAAGTGCGAGCCCAGCGCGGACAGAATGTTGAAATCCGCGGAGCGCAGCGTCTGCATATACTCGCGCACCTCGCCATACCCCATCCACAGGATCCACGCGATGGTGACCATCTCCGCGAGAAACAGGAGCTGGCCGGAGGTGCCCTCGTATAGGCCCACGTTGAGCACCTGGACGTAGCTGCGGGTTTGGATCTGCCCCCCAACGGTGTACTCGAAAATTACCTTCGTGGATACGAAACGGCGCAGGTCCGGGTTGTAGGTCACCAGGGCCACCTCCAGCTTGGTGGTGGCAAAGCCGATGAACTGGCCCTGGATCATGTAGGACAGCATGCGGTACGCCTGCGACTGCCGGCTCATGATGTCGATGAACATGGGGAAGCGCTTGAGGCCGCGCTCGACGTCCTCCTTGCAGGAGGGTCAGTGAGAACAAGCTTCGAAGCGAGATCGAACGTGCCCGCATGAGTTTTGCTCAGGGTGACCGCTCATACGGACTCGCGGAGTCGGAAGAGGAGACTCGACGTCGGTCGAGTGTGTGTTCTCAATACCCCCCTTGCCTGGCGCTGCGTGAACCCGCGCGGGACTTCGATGCCGGCCTCGGCCAGGCGGGTGGCGTTATAGAAAGCGCCCACGTCGTCCGCCGTGCCAATGTCATAGATGTCGGAGCCGCGCTTGAACACCGGGTCCACGCCGAACGGCGTGGTGCTGGACACGTCTGTGCGGCACGGCGTGCGCAGGTGCGCGAATCGCGGGCCGCGGCAGCTGTAGCTCAGCTCGCTGCGCGTCTGGTAGATGAGCACGCCGGCGACGAGGCGGTTCTGCCCTCGAATCATGCGATCGGGGACGAACCCGGTGTCTTCCGCGAACTGGGTCGACGCGCCAAGGCTCACGTCGTACCCCTGGAACTTGATCGTCAGGGCTTCGAGCGACGCGGCGGACACCTTGCCGTAGCGCTGTAAGTTGAATTGATATCAATAGTCGATAGCTGCTTAGCATAGCTTAGTTTCAAGAGCTTAGGGTCTATATATTCCGGAGCTTTCAACACTCGTTTCATGGTTTCAGCGTACACTGCCTTACCTTGTCGTTTTCGCTGGACGCCAGGATCTTGCGGCGGGCGGGGGCCTCGATAGGGTCCGGGGCGGGGTCCGGGGCGGGGGCGGTGCCGTCGCCCCCGTCGCATCCGCCGTACATCAGCACTGTCTCGCGGCTGCACGGCGGCGGGTGCGGCGGCGGAGGCGACGGCGGCGGCGACGGCGGCGCCGGCGGGCTGTCAAAGTACTGCAAGCTGTCCACCGTCGCCGACACGTTGAAACTCACCCGGATCTCTCCGTTGTCGCGCTTCGGGCACAGACACGTCAGAATATGCTCGCACTTGGTGCCTCCGCCCGCCGTGTCAACGCCCAGCGCGCCGGAAAGCGCCCCGAGCTGAGCCTCTAGGCCCTTCTTGCTCGCGAGGTACTTCTCCTGCAGCACGAGCAGCGCCTCGGTGCCCTGCGCCTGCACCTCGACGGTAGCGTCCAGCACCGCGATGGCCTCGGTGGCCACAGCGATGAGTGCGGCGTGGCCCTTGATGCCCTCCTCCAGCCCGTTGCCCCATGACTTCTCCACCACCTGCTTCCACCCCTCGGGGTCGGCTAGCGACTGCGGCAGCGTGGAGATGACGGCGGCGAGGGCGGCCTCCATCTTGACCTCGCGCTGTTGCATCACCTCCAGCCAGGGGCTTACACTCGTTCCCATTTCCGCTCAACTTGAGCTTACCTTGTCCCTTTCCGCTCAACTTGAGCTTACTTTGTCCCCCACACAACCCAAGTTAACCCGAAGATGTGTCCCAAGGTGCTCAAGTTGAGCTTCTTACGTGAGCGATGTGTTCCCGAGGGTCCTCAAGTTGAGTTCTGAAGTGAGCGAGTGTAAGCGTGTAAGCCCCTGCCTCCAGCTCGGCGGTGAGCGCGGCGGCGGTTGCGGCGGCCACGTCCACCACGGGGGTCGTCGGGGTCCGCTGCGGGGTGTCCGGCTCGCTCACCGTGAGGCAGGGGCTTTCACTCGTCCACATTTCAGCTCAACTTGAGCGCCCTGTATAGGACAGGGGGTGCGCGTAGGGGGTGTGTATCCCGTGTTCAGGGGGTGTTTAGGGTGTGTAGGGTGTGTAGGGTGTTTTCTTGTGTCAGACGCGGCTCAAGTTGAGCTGAGAAGTGGACGAGTGTAAGCCCCTGCCGTGGAGTCCAGCGCGATGCCCTCCTTCGCAGCGTTGGCCGCGAGCGCGGTGGCGAACGCGGTGCTGCCACCGCCGATTAGGGGCTCACACTCGTCCATTCCTCATCTCAACCTGAGCCGTGGTCTGTATACAGTAGTGAGATCAACTGATGTATCCTAGTCCATGCAGGACCGAGAGGCAGGGCCGGTGCGGATCCGGCTGGGGGGCGTCCCTCAGGATCCGCTCATCATATCCCTCAGGTACTGGTGACAGTACCTCCAAAAAGAGCAGCTTACGAACGAGGCACAACAACCGGAGGAGTGTAGGCCCCTGCCGCCGATGGCGTCGGCGGCGGCTTGCAGTGCCGTGTCGAGGTCCGAGCTGGCGGCGGCGGCTTGGAGCAGCGAGCGGTGGTGCCAGCGCCCGAGGAATGCGGAGGAGGCGGAGACGCCGTCGGCGCTCCAGCCCACCTCCTCCTCGTCCGCGTCCGGCCCTGCTCCGCCGCCGCCCGCCAGCAGCACACGGCGGCGGCGTTGGACCTTGCGTCTGGTGCCTGGGTTGGTGGAAGCGCTGGTCGTTGCGGAGGAGGCGGCGGTGGCGTTGGCGCGGCCGGTGACCACAGCGATGCGCACCTGCACCACCGCGGAGTAGCGGCGCACATTAATTTCTGAAAAGCAATGTTTTTGAACATCACAAGAATGGCAAGCACGGTCGAATAATAAGGGTCAAACGGGAGTCGAGCTGCACCTCCCTACCGCGGCGTAACTCGGCACGCGCGTGCTGAGCTGTTTCGTGGAAGAGCCCAACACCAAGAGGTCATCCGGGGTGTACGTGTCGCCGCCGCCCAGCGAGGCGGCAAGGCTGTTAATGAACAAGAGGTTCTCCGGGGAGCCCGGGGTGGCGTAGAGCACCCCGGCGGCGGCGGCGTTGTCTTTACCGTCCGCGCCTTTGAATGCGCCCATCGGAAACGACGTGACCACCTCGCCGGTCGACACGATGCGCACCTCGAGCTTGGCCGTGCGAAACGGTCGTGGAATTCAAGCACTCGAGTTGAGCAGATACGAGCATGACTTTTATTCGGGTTGAATGCTCATGCTCATACGGCTGCGCGGACTCCGTTCGTCGAGTGCTCGTTCTCCACCTCAGTGTCGGACTGGGTATCGAAGTTGTGGTATCGAAGCCCGTTTGACCAATCAGAATCGTCCGTTTGGAAGATCCCGCCGACTGATTCGCAAAATATCCGACAGGGTCACTATTCGTGGGTAAATAGACCCTCGATTTCTAGACGATCATCCGGACGCGTATGGACGACACTGATTTCAATACGAAACATCCTTGCCATGGCTTCGTTTCCAGCGGTGTCCGCGGCGGTGTGCTCATATATGTACGTGCCGGTGCCGCACTGTCCCTCCGAGACGGCGGAAATGGGGCAAGACAGATCGTCCTCCGCTGCCTTGATCTGTATCACCTGGAGCGAGCCCGAGACGTAGTGGTGCAAGTTGAAATTTAAATATGACATTGAATGCGCTTAATTCCAGGCGCTTTCAACAGGGGTTTCATCGGTTCGATCTGCACCGAGAGAAACAGAGACAATTCCGCGTGTATAAGGAGGCATCAGGCTTTCGCCCGGGCCCCC
>Ga0307489_10002392_pt1 | contig 12555 bp, 10 predicted proteins | sample SB12metaG_FD_202247 | JGI IMG/M metagenome (GOLD analysis project Ga0307489, IMG submission 202247) | Sea-ice brine microbial communities from Beaufort Sea near Barrow, Alaska, United States - SB 1.2 | ecosystem: Environmental > Aquatic > Marine > Coastal | place: USA: Alaska | collected...
AGACTCTGCAGTCATAAAGGCAGCTCTATGAGGATTAGCTATATAATACCCTATAGTTTCTTTGCTATGCTCATATATATTAATAATTTTTTCTAAAGCGGTTGCGTTCTCTGGAAGAGCTGCTTTATATTTAGCTTCTCGTTGAACAGACTCTCTTTGATCTTCTATTGCTTCCGCTTTATCAATATCAGAGCTTAGTTCTTCTTTAAGTTTTGCATTAAATTCTACAAAATTTTGACTTATTGTTTTACCGTCATCACCCCATTTAGCACTTTGAGCATCAAGAGAAGGAAGTGTAGTGTCAGGTGCGCCAATTTTTTTTCTAAATTCTTTTTCCCAAGGTGAGATTACTATATCATTTGCCCAGGAAAAGTTTTTATGGCCCATACTAAGCATATTGGCTATTTCAAAAGGAGTTTGCGTAACCATAGCTCCGCCCTGTACTAAAACAGATCCAATGTCTTGCCCTATTTCGCTTATACTTCTTTTTTTATTAACAAGCAGTCTATTTTTGTCTGCTTCAACTCTTGCTTTATCGTTTGCTCTTTCTAAAAGCTTATTACTTTCGTATGATTGTAATTCTTCACGAGTTGTATCAGGATTCAATAAATACAAGTCTCTTGAACTTGCTGGTAATCTATCAGGATAAATTCTTTGAAATTTTTGAGCTCTAATAGTATCTAAGTCACGAAAAATGTCTTTTTTGCTTGTTGCTAATCTAACTGCTTTATTTATTTTTGAAGCAGGACTTATCACTTCTTCTTTATAGCCTTTTTCTGCCATGATACGCCTTTTTACTTTAATATTTATACTGACTATATTTAACGTATTTTTTTAACGCCGTCTAAATTTGTTTCCTTTTGATCTAGCGTTATCTAATGACTCTGCATTTATTTTATTAAGATTATTGTCAGCTATATTATCCCTATTAAGATATTCTATTTTTATTCTGTTTTGTTCTGTACGATTATTTTCAGATTTATCAAATCTTTCAGCAGTTCTTTTTAATACTCTTGCAAACTCTCCTGTTCCATCTTCTGCCATTGTAATATCATTTATTTTGAAAAACCAACCGTGAGTCAAAAGATTATTTATACCGAATTCTTTTAAAGCTTTATCTACTACTCTGCCAGAAAATTCTGCTTTTACTATTTCCCCGTTTACCATTTTATTGTACCCTTTTGCTACAACAAATTCTACAGCATCTATTTGATCCTCTACTTCATTTTGTTTTACTTTTTTGCCAAACATTGTATCGCTTATTGCGTCTGATCCTAGATCTGTGCGGCTTCCTGAGCCAACACCCTCTGTTGCATTTTTTGTAAGATCCGTTCTTAATTTATCATATACAGTTGTAATATCCATTTCATCCATACCAGGTGGCACATTATATTCACTATCTATTTTATAGTCTGCTAATTCCTCTTGTAATTGAACCTGTCTTATTTCTTTTGCATCTTCGTAATTTTTAACATTTTGACTTACCTCAAGACCTAACACTCGATTTTGTTCATCACTTAAATTAAACACTTCATTGTAACGAGCTGTTATGGTTTTAACGCTTTCATTTCGTGCAGCTACAGTAGGTATGTATGTCTTTGCGTTTGCAACAGCAGTGTCTAGTTCTTTTGTAAGCTCATCAACACTAAGTATTTTAGGCAAACTCCCCTCTAATGCTTCGTACTCTGCCATAATAGATTTTTTTTCTTGATCAGTAGGAGTAGAGCTTTTCAAGTCAAGTATCATTTTTTCAATAGCATCAACATTACTTTGTTGTCTATTTTCACTTTCGTTCTCTTCTTTTAATAATGTTTCTAGTCTCGTAAATTCTTTATCTGAAGAAAACAAAGGACGTCCTTGTCCGTCAAAAGTAAAATCAGCTATTCCTACTTCTTCTTTAAACACATTTTGAGCTTCTTTAATTTTCTCAATTTTAGCTCCTCTATTCTCTACCTGTGTTCTTACAAGGTCATCAAGATTACGACCTCCTTGCCCCTCTGCACGCACTCTATCTTCTTCTATTTCAGTAAGTGATCGCCGCTTTAGAGTATTTTGACGGTCTGCTTCACTATTCATTATACCTATATTATCTTGGGTTTGGCGTTTTAACGTAGCATACAAATTTGTTTTTGCGTCAAAAGTTAGAGTATTGTCATTCTCTATTTGTTTTTTTATTGATTCCGTATTTACGTTAGTATCATTAGCCTCTATTAAAGCCTCATACAGCTGTGTTTTAGGGCGATTATTTATACCTTTTAGTGTAACATCGTAGGTATCTTTAGCAATTAGGTCTTGCCTAATGCCTGCTTCTCTACTTTTAGTAGCATTAATTAATCTAGCTCTATCTACATTATTATCAAAAGCACCTGAAGCTATTTGCTCATTTGCAGCTGCTAATGTTTCAGGGTCTTTAATGCTATTAATCTGTGCTATCATATCTGTAGTAGCAGCGTCTTCTCTGTCACTTACAATATCATTGCCTGTCTTTGCTAAATCATTAAAAGATTTTTTAAGGTTATTAGTATTCTCAACTAAAGAAGACGTAATAGAACCTGTTCCTCCCGGTTGGAAAGCATTGCCTTTTTGTAAGAAATCACTGAATAAACCCATAATCTTTTTCCTATTATAATTTAGCTTTTAATGCTGAAGGATCAAATGCCTTTGCACCAAACCTGTCTAATGTTGTAGCTGTATCCTGACCTAGAATTGTTTGAGAACCTCGGTTTACACTGTTTTGTGTGTCTCTAAATTGTTGGCCTTCTAGTCCACCTAACATAGCAAAGTTACTTTTTTTCGATTGTTCTTGAGACAAGTATTTTTTTTCTTCAGTTAACAAATCAAGATTAGCTTGCAAAGTTCCTTGTGTTTTAAGTCCTGCATAAGCTCCTGCTGCTTGTGCTCCCATAGTACCAAGGCTCATAAAATTTTCAAAAGGTGTTGGATTTCTATATGATAATGGCCCTGATGTTACGTTATTTGAAGCAGTATTTGCCATATCAAAATTTTTTGCTTCTATTCTCGGAAAACCAAGTCCAAAAAAATTGTCTACTTTCTCTCTTAGAGGCATATCTCAAATCCTTCTTATATTAGTATTGTTGGTTTAGGTAAATCATAGTGTTTATGTGAATCTAGCAGTATTTCTGTAGATAAGCTACATAATTGTAATACGCTTGTACCAATGTTAGCTGATCCTGTAGCAATAGTCATATATTTTTCAATAGATCCTGTGCTTGTTCTAGTAATTTCATTTGTAAATTCGTAAGGCTCTAGACCAATACTGCCGTAATTCTCTAATAACATAAGTTTGCTTATGTCTTCCTCTAAGTTATTTATTTCTATTGTCTCTTCTCTAATTTGATTACTTAATTCTTGAAGGTCTTTATCTATAACATTTACAGTAGCCCCTATTAGCTGACTTGAAAAAAACATCATTTCTTGCGCAGTTATATTAAACAATGTGCTAGATGTTTTTCCTCTTCCGTAATACAAAGCCAAAGCAGTACCCAACAGTGCAACAATAATACCTATTTCTGCTCCTACTATTTCTATTATCACTTCAAGACCCATTGTTATTAATATTCCAATTACGTAAGTAGAGCCTAAATATACTATTCCTTCTAATACTGAAGCAGCAAAAGCTGCCTCTAGCTCAGTAAACATAAGTTCAAAATGCCCTGTATAAATTGCTACTGCTATAATAACGATAGTAATTAAAACTTGAAAAGCCGTTGTTGCATACCAAGCTAAGTTTGTTGTCTTTTTAGCCATTATAAACTGATGCAAAGTTTCTCTAAATATTGCGTTTTGATCAGCTGCTGTAAACAATCTAACAATGTCTCTGCTAATCGGAAACATTAAACCTCCATCAGCCATATCATTTAAGTTTCTTATTACTCTGCCGTAAGTTCCTTCTAAACGAGCAATGTCATAAGATATAGTTAAACCATAAATAACCACTTCAACATATTGTGTAGCACTATACTTTTTACGAAAAACCACATAGTCAGTTCTATATGCGCCACTTTGATCAGTCTCTAATTCAGCACCTATTTTAACTTGTCTGTACACTTCTCCTGATAAAGGTACTGCGTTGTTTTCAACATTAGAAGGAAACTGTGTGGATATTAAAGTTAATGGATTTCTTGTGTAATTAATTTGTGCGGCCGTACTAAAAGAACCAGTATAGCTGTATAGCTTTACTGTAGAAAACTGCCACTCTAACGCAAAACGCACTGTGTTAGCAGATATTTGTATAACATTTTTTGGTCTTTCTAAAGTGTTTCTATCACTGTGTCCATTCCAGGTAAGCCATTCTTGTTGTGATCCTCCATCGATAGTGTAATGATACCTTTTAAATTGTTCATAAGCGTACCTATAAGCAATATCAAATGAAGAATTCATATTTACCGCAAAAAATAAAACAGCGTCATCTATATCATTTATATCAGTTGGGCTACTAGCAGGAGGTACTAGCGCCTCTTCCATATCCTTTAAATTAATATTAATGGTTTTAAGTAGCTCCGTAGTTTCCAGCGCTCTAGCAGCTGGGTAACCATTTGCAGGATCTGACACCATTTCTTTATTAATTCTAATTGCGGCCATTGGGTAATATTCCCCGCCAAGCACAAGAGCAGCGGCTAAATCTAAAGTTGATTCGTTACCTGCTCCTGCTGTATTATTTTTGTAATTGTAATAACGTGTTACAGTAGAAATATCTGTACCAGTAATTTGATACTGAACTTGATACCAAATAGAGCTTCTACTTATATTCCCATATGATATAGTTTCGTACTCTGTGCTATATAAACTTTCACCATACAAATCATTTTCGTTAGATACTTTAAGTCTAATTGTAATAAGGCTGTCATTTGGGCCTTGTATAAATCTATCAAGCTCATAATGAATACCCCCATATAATACAGTGTTAGATGTGATACTATAGTTATGGGCGCCTGTGTCTTGTAACACTTGCATACCTATGCTGTGTAATGAAGGATATCTTATTTCTACTTGATCTTTAACAAACCTAATTTTATTAACAGGTACACTGTGTTTTGTTGCTAAAATAGAAGCAACAGCTCCCCACTTACTTTTTTCAAGCTCTTCACTAGCAGAGAAATTAAAAGATCCCGGACTTGTTACCCAATCAGCCTTTGTTCCATACTGGTAGTATTCTTCTATTTGTTTATTAATTCCAGCCCCTCTTGCTCTCAAAACCGCCGCAGGTATAGAAGTTCCTAGCTTTACAGCTTTTACAACTGACTGTGCTAGAAAGTTTTCATTGCTGGGATCTAAGAGCTTTTTGGCAACTACATCGACCTGTATAACTTCTCTCTGGAAGATGGACATTAGTTTCCGTTTCTAGGCTTGGATACCTGTTTTACCTTTATTCAATATCTTACCAACTTCATCTTGGTCAAACGCTTCATTTGTGCCAGTACCAGAAGGCCAAGTAAACGATCCACTTCCTTCAATAGAAGCTGCCACTGTCCACATATCAGAAGCAATTTTAGCCATTTTCTGTTCGGCATCTCTATCAAATCCATCTGTTTGTTTAGCGTACAGAGACTTCTGTTTTCCAACAATACCTGAAACTGCGGTGCTGCTAGGTGAACTATAATTATCTTGTGTTTGTGCTATTTCAGTTTTTTCTTTAGCGCTTAACAATGCAGTCTCTCCAGCAACTTTTAAAGCTTGTTTAATAAGCACAGTGTTTTGTGTTATTTCGTTAGAACGCTGAGACCCTAACAAACTTGTTTCAGCATCTACTCTTAACTCTTGTGAATCAGTTAATAGCTTTTCAGCATTTTCTTTATTGGTTTGAGCAGTCACTAGTGTACTGTCTACACCAGAAACTTTTGTTGATACAACTAAGACCTGTGCTGCTTCATTATTTGTTTTTATAATTTGTGCTGCAATTAAATCTGCTTGTTTGTCAGCGACATCTTTTTGCAGCAGAAAAGCAATGGATTGCTGTAATACAGAATCCAATGCTCCTGCATATGCTTTGGCATAGTCACTGCCTGTAATTCTATTGTTATCAAACTCTTCAGCTAGATGAGCTTTGACGGATACCATTAGTTCATCAAAAACACCTGTACCGTCTAATACACCTGTAGTTAAGTTATCTGTAACAATTGCAGTCATGTGACTATGTCCTTATGTTTATCTATCTATCTATAGAATGATTTAATGCTTGTTTAGTCGCTAAATCTTTTAATTCTACACCAGTTAACGGTGCAAGTTCTTGTATAGCAAATTCATTAATTAATTTCGCTGATTTAATTTTTTGGCCTTTATGATTTATGCTATTAACAAAAATCTGACATTTACGTTCTTCCATCATACTTAGTATCATGCGTGGAACATGCCAACCTTCATCGTTATTAAATGGCACATATTTTTTAATTGAGCCAACTGCGCTGTTACCTACTGTAAATATCTCACCTTCCCATTCTTTTTTCTGTGGGTTCATGCAATTAACAACAACACGAACAAGTGCTGTAGCTTCTCTACGCAATCTTGTGTGCATTTGTATTTTTGTTTCTACTAAGGGAGTTGATTCTGTTTTAAGAGCCAATTCTTCTTCTACAACCGGGGCGTCTGACATGGCTGCGTTAACTTTTTCTCTTAATTTAACTAATCCAATTGTTGGATGATGCTTAATGCCTAATGAGGCTGCACGTTGTTTAAGAACTGTTAACTCGTCTTGCGCAGGTACAGTTGTTTCTGCTGTTTGGTCTGTAATGTTACTCATAATTTTTTCTTTCATTATATGTTTTAAGGAAGAAACCCTCCCCCGTTGGGGGAGGGCTCTTTAGTCAATTAACTATTACCAAGGGGCAACAGTTTTAATCAGAGCAATACGCTCTGGACGTAGAATCAAGCTACCATAGTACCATTTGATACTCATGAAACCTGTTTCGCCGTATGGGTCTGATGCATAAGATTCAGTTGAACCTGGTGCAGCATGTTTGATTTTAAACTTAACGGTTTTGCCGTCAGTTTGGAAACCAACTGTAGTAAACGCATCTGATCCAACAACAAGCATTGGGTATACGTCATAGTTACCACCAGTAGCACGATAACCAGCGTTAGTGCCTTCAGCAGCACCAGCACCTTCGTAACGCATCATTTCAGGAACAACAATAATACGGAATTGATCAATAGATCCAATTTCGCCATTAGCAATGTTTCCGGCTTGAGCGTACTTTTCGACTGACATGAAAGCTTGATTACCAAAAGAATCGGCCATTGCTTTAAGTGCAGGTACTAGTTCAGAACCTACATACATGTAACGAGCAGCATTGATAGTTTTAGTATCTACCATACGAGTACCAGTAATAAGTTTGGTATTCTTAGGAGTACGGTTATTATCAAGGTCTACTGCAAGACGCATAAGATCGTTGTATGTAACAAGTGATTTAGTTGCTGCAACACCAGTAACTGTAGCTGCTGAAGTAGCAACACCACCAAAACGAACAATACCAGCACCGTTAAGAAGATCGATCTGAAGAGCATCTTCAGTCATCTCATTAGCACCGTTAACCATTTCACGGTTAATATGCATTTGAAGATCAGCATCTGTATCAAAGTCCATAGACTCTTGTGTGTACTCGTCAAAGAAACCAAACTTAGCAATAGTACCACTAAGCTCTATACGCTTAAAGCCAACACGGTTAACGCGCCCACCTGACTCAGAAAGAGCAGGAAGTTTAGCAGTAATTGTACCAACATCTTTTGATGAACCATATAGATTACCATAAGCAGGTTGTGAAGTAAGATTAGCGGTGGCTTCAATAGTTGTGCCAGCACTAGTCTTAAAACGATAGCCTTTAACATAAGCTAGTCCGTCAGTGCTATTAACACCATCAGCAAACTTAAGTGCAGCGGTCGCTCCTACAAGTGTAACACCAAGTCCGCCAGCAACAGCAAGTTGCTCCATCCATGCATTTGCATGTACGATAGCATCAGCTTTAGCAGCTGCAGCATCAACACCTGTTCCAACAAGATGAGCAGCATTGCCCACGGAAGTTGCAAGATTCATGCTTGGAGCAGATCCATCAGATCTAGTTATAACGATTGTACAATCTTGGTTAGTTGTTGCACCAGCAGCATCTAAGCCTTGATCGTTGACGTTTGCATCATCAAGTAAAGGCAGATAATGAAAAACTTTAATCGTTTTTCCCATGTTTTTAGGCATGGCAGTAGTATTAGCCAACTGGCCAAAGTACTGTTCTTTACGGGCTTCAATAAGAGCCTGTTTTCTGTAGTGGTCGGTACGGAATTGCGTTCCAACTGTGCTTTCTGATCCTCCTGCGGGATCATTATAAATACGTGCCATTTTAGGTCACTCCTGTTTAGTTAAAATCATTTACAGAAAGCTTTTCAAACTCTTCGTCAGATAAAGATAGTGGATTAAAATCTGCTACCTTTTTTCCTCCCGGAGCGCTTTTAGTACCTCCTGCAGCTTTTCTTCTTTTAGATCGCTTGATTTGTTCTACTTTATTGACAGGCTTTGGTTGAGGTACAGTGGCTACTGGAATTGGTTCAACAGTGTTAAACGCTCCTTGAGCATGTAAGTCAGCACCTACTTGTTTGTAAGCTTCTAAATCAGATACACCTTGCAGTCTACCTAAAGCTCTCTCCCTTTCTACTACTGCGTTAATTTGACCATACATGCCGCTGGCAACGTGGTCATTGATTGAACGAATAGCTTGAGGCTCATTTAAAATGATTCTTTTACTAGCGGTGTCCCACTTATTGCTAATGATGTCGATTGTCTCTTGATAGCTACTAGTATGTTGTATTTCACTTAATACTGTATCAAGTTCTACTTCTCTATCATCTACATTGTAAGCGTTAGGCTTATATTGAGAATCGGATTCTATATCAACATTGAGTGGGTCTATACCACTATCCTTGATAAGTTTAGTAATAGCGTCTGGATCTTTTTTATCCAAATCTATTAAGTAACTTAGCTTACTTTCATCCAGTAAGTTATTATTGTCAAGCATTTTTATAACTTTAAGGTGCGGTTTCATTGCCCGCATCTTTTGATTATAGTTAGCTCCCATAGACATTAAAGTTATGACATCCTCTACATTGTCTAACTGCATCTCTTTGCCGTTAGCTTTAAAAGGAGCCATAATCTTGTTATACTCTTTTTTATAGTCTACTTCTTTTGTTTCTTTAGCGCCTACTTCTTCGCTGGTTTCTTCGTTTTCTTCTGTTTCTTCGGAGCTGCTTTCTTCTTCTTCTTCGGCGTCTCCTTCTTCTTCTTCTTCGTCATCAGTGCTTTCAGTTTCATCTTCGTAGACATCAACCACTTCTGCATTGTCGTCATCGTCTGTTTCATTATTTTCATCAACATCTTCTGATTCCTCTTCAGTATCATTGTTATCATTATCATTAGAAGTTTCTTCAGCCACATCAGGTGATGCTTCTTCAGCATACTCTGGTAAAGCCATATTTAAGAACTCTTCATCCGACATATCTAGAGAAGACACTTCTGTTTCTTTTACTTCTGTCTCTTCTATTTCTGTATTTTCTTGTTCAATCTCTTCAGACATATTACAGCTCCTCAGCTAAAAGTTCTTCTCTAGCTTCTTGAGCAGCACTTATTTCTTTTTCTGCCATAGCACCATATTGTAATACTGTGTGTAGATATTGTCTGAATGACCCAATACCATCAATAGCTTGTATAACAGCTTTTTGATCCGTTTCGCTTTCCATGTTTGGGTCGGACTTTAAAAGAACAAGCCTAATAGCTTCTTCTTTAAAATATCCTTCATCAACTAAAGCTTTGTAATTTTTATTAGAAAGTAGGCTCTTTAGGCTTTTTGCCTTTGTCACCATTTTTTTTGCTTCTTCAATAGACAGTTCTATTTCTTCAAGTGAATTATCACTCATAGTATTTTCCTTCATGTGTCCTCTCCCTTAGTGGGATGAGATTGGTTATGTTATTGAGAGTTAGCGTTTGTATTTGCTGCAAATGCATTTTCAAGATCAATTTCTTTTTTTTGATCAGCTTGAATAAGTTTGCCTTCCAAATCCATAGTGGCTTTCTCTCTTCCTAGCTCCCTGCTTTTTGCATGGGACGCACCAGACTCTTGTTCTAAAAAGTCTAGATCTTTTTGATCGGTATCACTATTAATGTTACCCATCTTAGCTCTGTCTAATTCAGCTTCTGCATTATTTTCATTAGCTTTAGACATTTCGACAGCTATCTTTGCTTTTAATAATTCCATCTCAAGTACAGCCATTTCTTCTTGCTGTGGGTTTGGTTGAGGTTGGTATTCTTGTATTCGTTTTGCTAAATCTGGCATTTTCCGAAGTTTTGCTATGTCACTTAAAATAATTTGTGAAAAAGCCGGCCCCATAGTTTGCCCTGTTGTTTGAAGCATAAATGCTAACTCTTTTGCTTTTGCTTCATCTGCTTCTGGAGTACTAATTGATAATTTTAAATCAAATTTACCACCAAGGTCATCTCGTCTTATAGTAACAAACTCTTCGTTTGTAACTCTGACAACTTCTTCTTCTGAAAGAAATTCAGCATTCATACTAATAATTTTATGGCCTATTGTTTTTACTGTAGAAGCCAATCTTCTAAGAATACCTAATTCTCTTTTAGATGCTGCATCCATAGCAGATTTAATACCGCCAACATTCTCACCTAGTGCTGCACCTGTTATTCCACCTGGTCCAGAAAAAGCTTTAACACCTGTTAAACTTTCTGCTTCATTGTTTTGCATAGCTAACATAAATTGAGCTGACTGAGGAATCTCAGGATATGTATGCATATGAAATGCAAGTCTAGGGTCAACCTGACCGTTGTATTCGTAATCCACGCCTTTATCAAACTTACGTTTGTTAGTTATATCTAAAGCATCTTTACGAACACCCTGCTGTCCATTAGCACTACGTCCCATGATATCAATCATACCACGAGTTACAGCTCCTACAATTTTTTGATTATCTTCAAGCAATTGTCCGTCAGGTTCTCCATATACAGATCTACGTACAGGTAAGTACTGCGCTGCAACAAAAGGATGTTGTTGATCAGGAAAAGGGTTTACTTCCATACGGATTTTTGTGTCACCAACCCATGCAGCAACAATGGGAGTAGTTACACCATCACCGTCTATGTCCCAATGTCCCCAGTATTCTTGTACTACTATTTTTTTTCTTGGTTCATCTGAAAAAGAAAAAGAACTGTCTGTAGTATTTGAGTGGTGATCAGGCTCGTTTAAAACGCTATTTGTTTCTACTAAAATATCATCTAAATTTTCATACTTACCGTCTTTTTTTAATTGAGACAAAGAGCTTTCAAAACTATATATTACAAAAGAGGCTTTGCTAAGATCTCCTTGACAAGTAGGGTCTATAGATAAATTTTTATAATTGCAAACTTCAAGTGTTGGGCAGTTTCTAATTATATTTGTTTGTTCTTCTATATGAGATCCAATTTCTACAGCCACTGTAGCTTGTCCTTGTTGAGCTAATTGAATTCTTTGTTGTTGCTCTGGAGGCAAGCCTTTCATGCTTTCAGGATCTGCTTCTACTTGTGCTAATAACTGTTGCAAAACTTGCACTATTTGCGGATCTTGCGTAGGCTGTAATTCAAAATCAGGTACTTCTACCTCTACTATTTCATCTTCAAAGTCCCAACCAACTCTTACAATTGCTGTTCCTTCATCAACTGCAGTTCTTACAAAATCATCAATAAATCTAACTTTATCTATTTTTGTATTAAATTGATTATTAAGCATAAGGGAGTTTTGATAAGCCCCCGGCTTATCTTCGTGTGTAATAGGATCAACATCAAATAAATCAGAAGTAGATAAAAAAGGTTCGCTTAATGAAGCATAACGCCATTCAGCTTGTTTTCTAATTAATTGCGGAACAATGCTTGATCTATTTTTGCCATTATTTATTTTGGCACTGCCAGTAATATTTAAGTTTTCTAACCATCTATCAACTTTAAGTATGTGATTATCTACTTCATGTTTAGCGTCAGATAAATCTAATTTAAGATCTGCAACAGTAGGCTCATTATCCCAGTCTGTTAATGCATTCTCTTTTTCTACAGAAGTATCATTTTTACTTTGTATTTCATCTGTTTCTTTATCTTGTGCCATAAATAGATACCTTAATTAAGTTAAGAGCCTGTGTTTACTGTACTAAGTTCTACTGCTCTTACTTGTAGATTTAATTGATCAAGCCTATGATTGATTATACTATATACTTCATTTGCTGATTCTATAGTAACATAGCTATTACTGTCTTTGTCTAACTTAGTTATATCTAAATGAATAGTGTCCATCTTAGTATTTAGTACTGCAATTTCTGTTTTTTGGTCTGTTACGGTTGCAGCAATCCAAATAAGTAATGTTGTCATTAATATTGCTATGCTTGATTGAACTAGCATAACTGTTTGTTTATTCATTGCTTGTTCATTTGACATACAACCGTATCCTTTGATTATGTTTCACAAAAACCTTTACCTCTTCATAGATAAACCAAGCTGCCGCACCAATCAATGAATATTTTAAA
>Ga0307489_10002393_pt1 | contig 12553 bp, 12 predicted proteins | sample SB12metaG_FD_202247 | JGI IMG/M metagenome (GOLD analysis project Ga0307489, IMG submission 202247) | Sea-ice brine microbial communities from Beaufort Sea near Barrow, Alaska, United States - SB 1.2 | ecosystem: Environmental > Aquatic > Marine > Coastal | place: USA: Alaska | collected...
CTCACCGGAGGGACCCCTCAGAACAAGCACTCGACGGACATCGGAGCACGGCTTACCAAGGCTCACACAAACAGGCGCGCGGAGGTACAGGAGTTTCAACGTCGGTCGAGTGCTTGCTCTCAATAAACCCCGTGCCTCATCCCGACCGCCTTCTGAACCCGCCCACTCCCCCGCCCACCCCCGCCGCCCGCCCCGGACTTCAGCCCGCACGCCGCCTGCCCTCCCTCGCACAACTTCACGTACCCCGCCTTTATATAGTGCCGCAAATTGAATTCGAAAGCAAAACTAGAAACCAGTCTATCGTATGTTAGTTTCAAGCGCTGAATTCAGGCGCTTTCAACACGGGGTTCGAGGTTTCAAGTTGCACCTCCTCGCCTCCACAAACTTGCGGATGAGGTGATGCTCCAGCTGCATGCTATGTAGCATGTCCCCCGATGTAGCGGCGCAAGTTGAAGTTCTAAGCAACGTTAGAAAGCGTTTCGTCGCAATTTAGCTTCAAGCGCTGAAACCAAGTGCGGTCAACACGGGGTCAACCCCGGATCAAGCTGGGGTCAACCACGGATCAGCAAGGGGTCGACCTGGGGTCAAGCTGGGGTCAACCCGGGATCGACCTGGGGTCAACCCGGGATCGACCTGGGGTCAACCCGGGATCGACCTGGGGTCAACCGTCACCTTCCTACCCCGAGCGCCGCTCAGTGCCGCGCAGTACGTAGTACTGGTACGCACCGCTCGCCAAAGCCTTACACTCGTCCGATTATCCGGTCAACGTTATACACTTTTATGAAGAATGAGCTGGGCGGCGTCGGTCTGTCAATGACAAAAGCGGTTCAGGTTGAGGTGAAAAGTGGACGAGTGGAAGTCTCATTTGTGGGATACGTTGGTGTTTACAGTGACGAAAACGGCTCAGGTTGATCTGATAAGTGGACGAGCGGAACCAAGGCCTTACACTCGTCCACTTTTCAGCTCAACCTGAGCACCTTACGCGGGATGTGCTGGGTAATGTCAGTATGCAGTGTCCAGAAACGGCTTAGGTATGAGCTCAAAGGTGAACGAGTGCAATTCCCTGCCGCTCGCGCCATGCCCGTTGCCGAAGCCGTAGAGTAGGGTATACCTGCCGACCTCGCAAATTTCTGGTGAGGGTGATAATTACTTTATAGGGTAGCGTAAGGTTCGTGGGGAGTGGTATAAACACGAGCGGAGGTGAGGGGGGTTATGTGTCGAAGTGCCTAAAGCTATAAATTTTCGGGCCCTTGCTCAAGAATTCAACTCAAGATTCTTGAGTCAAAAGACGCCACATCAATCTGCCGGCGTGATATGGCGTCTTTTAAGTCAAGGATTGTGAGTTGATTTCTTTGGGCAGGGGCTGAGAATCTACAGCTTTCGACACATTGTAATAGTTCGCTCGCAGTTTAGGGTAGTTTGATGTTAGCGGAGAGTGACTGAATAACTTCGATTTAACACTGAACACGAGTAGAGGGGGGGTTATCATAACAGGCTGCGCATCTATTGCCGTTCAAGGATTTGTCCCTTTTCTTGAGTCAGCTCGTCGGCCGACTCTTGATAATCAAGACTCCAAGACGAGTTGACTCAAGAAAAGGGACAAATCCCTAAACGGCAATAGATCACCTCCGTGAATATGCGCAGGGTGTAGTCCCCGCCATAGAGGTTGACCTCGTCGCACATGGACATGGCCATGATGTAGCGGCGCAAGTTGAATGTGGAAGCAAAATCTGAAAGCGGTTCATCATGTTGTAGCTTCAAGCGCTGAAACAATAGGCGCTTTCAACATGGGGTTTGAAACTGTCAACCTGCACCGCCATACCATGACAGTCATGATGATCCCGCTAGACGGCGTCATGCCCCCGGCCGGTAGTGGCGCAAGATGAAATTGGCAGTACAGATTGAAACCTGTGGATGTCATTTTAGCTTCAAGCGCTCAAACCAAGCGCGGTCAACTCGGGATGAACGTGGGGTGAACCTGGGGTGAAACTGGGGTGGCCCTGGGGTGAACCTGGGGTGAACCTGGGGTGAACCTGGGGTGAAACTGGGGTGAACCTGGGGTGAACCTGGGGTGATCCTGGGGTGAACCCGAGGTCAAACTCGGGTCAATCTGGGGTCAACCTGGGGGTTAACCTGGGGGTCAACCTGGGGCTCAACCTTGGGGTCAACCTGGGGGTCAACCTGGGGGTCAACCTGGGGTCAACCTGAGGGTCAACCTGGGGGTCAACCTTGGGGTCAACCTGGGGGTCAACCTGAGGGTCAACCTGGGGGTCAACCTGGGGTCAACCTGAGGTCGACCTGAGGTCAACCTGGGGTCAACCTGAGGTCAACCTGAGGTCAACCTGGGGTCAACGTGAGGTGAACATGCACCGCCCTGCCCGCGGGCCGCAGGTTGGCGCACGCCTTGAGCTGGATGCGGAACGCGTTCATCAGCTTGGACACCGCGCCGCAGGGCCATTGATAGGTCCGATCAAGGGCCGGTATGACAAGGTGCGTGAAACCACTTAGACACCTAGCAACAAGTAGTACTAAGTCGTCCAAATGGAGCGTTCTGATTGGTCGAGCGGGCACTAAGTCAGACTAAGTAGCACTAAGTCAGACTAAGTGTCTGAGTGGTTTGGCGCACTTTGTCATAGGTCCGGGCAAGGGCCGGTAAAGTGACCCCAGCATCTACCAGTTAACAGATTGTAAAAGTACTTTAGAGTTTAGGGTTTACGTCTTAGGATTTTATTTTCACGAGACGACCCCCCTAAACCCCCCCTGATCCCCCCTTGAAATCGAAATGTACCCCTCTTAAGTGGTAGATTCTGAGTTCACTTTACCGGCCCTTGTCCGCAGCTAATTGAGAACAAGCTTGACCAACCTTAGGGTGAACAATCGTACAAACGGGCAGGATATGCAGTGGAGGAGGAGGAGGCGGAGGCGGCGGAGGAGGACGAGGAGGATGAGCAGGAGCAGGTATGAGGAGAAGGAGGGGAGGAGGAGGAGGCGGCGGCGGCGGCGGTGGAGAAGAAGGAGGAGGAGGAGGAGGAGGTTGAGGAGGAGGAAGAGGAGTAGGAGGAGGAGGAGGAGGAGCAGGAGGAGGAGGAGAAGGCGAAGGGGGATCAGAAGGAAGAGGAGGAGAAGGAGGAGATGCAATGGATTCAACGTCGGTCGAGTGCTTGTTCCCAACAACCACCCTGCCGCGCCGCGCACGCCCACGTCCAGTCCCACGATGGACACATCCGGCCGCTTCGGGTACGCCACGATGTAGGGACTGATGCATTGTTTTCACCACGTCCTCAAAAGCATTCTGTACCCTCAATACTGATGGATAGTGATCGCCACGTCATCAAACGCGTTTCGGAACCACGATTCTGAGCTCCTCCTAGGGACTGATGAATAGTGCTCGCCACGTCAAGCATTTTCATCCCTCGTTTCTCTTGTAAAGTGACATCCTATGAAGTGGCGAAAACTTTCCGTTAGTCCCTACAACCATGAGGCGCTTGGCGATGGCCGGATCGCCGCGGCTCGCCACTAGCGTCGCGCCCTTCTCCTAGGGACTGACACATAGCGCTCGCCACGTCAAGGGACGCCGTATAACTCAGGAAACGAGGGTTCGAGTTCGTTTGATGACTTGGCGAGCACTGTCCAGTGCTCGCCACGTCATAGGATGCCATTTGACTCAAAAAACGAGGGTTCGAAATGCGTTTTATGACGTGGCGAGCACTGTCCAGTGCTCGCCTCGTCATATGATGCCATTTGACTCAAGAAAACAGCCTTCAAAATGCGTTTCATGACGTGGCGAGCACTGTCCAGTGCTCGCCACATCATAGGGTGCCATTCGACTCAAGAAACGAGGCTTCAAAATGCGTTTCATGACGTGGCTAGCACTGTCCAGTGCTCGCCACGTCATAGGGTGCCATTCGACTCAAGAAACGAGGCTTCAAAATGCGCTTCATGACGTGGCTAGCACTGTCTAGTGCTCGCCACGTCATAGGATGCCATTTGACTCAAAAAAACGAGGCTTCAAAATGCTGTTGATGACGTGGCGAGCACTATCCATCAGTCCATACCTTCTCCAGCGGCAGCCACATCTTGTCGCCGCGGCTGTACTGCTGGGTCCATTTTTTGTTCAACACGCGGAACGTGGCTTTGTGGCCCACGAATGCCTCGTAGGTTTTCACGGGGGCCTGGTTGTAGCGGCGCAAGTTGAAATTGAAAGCGAAGTTCAAAAGCGGAAAATCACATGTTTGCCTCAAGCGCGGGAACCGGGCGCGGTAATGCCTGGGTCAACCCGAGGTCAACCCGGAATCAACCCCGGCTCAACTGTGGTCAACCCGGGCCCAAACGGGGGTCAAGGTGGGGTCAAGGTGGGTTCAAGGTGGGGTCAAGGTGGGGTCAAGGTGGGGTCAAGCTTGGGATGAGCCTGGGGTGAGCCCGAGGTCAGTTTGGGTCAGCCTGGGGTCAACCTGCACCGCCTGACCTGGTTTGCGCGGAACACGGCGGTATGCGAGTCGATCGCGCGCCCGAATCGCGCCGTTTTCAGTACCCCGCCGTTGCCTACCGCTAGGGTTGCCGGTGCCACCGCAATCGTATAGTTAGGCAGGTGCACATACAGTAGCGCCACGACTGAACCCTAAACCCTACACCCTGAACCCCACGACGTCCTAAACCCTAAACCTGTGAGGGTTGCCATCGCCGACGCATTTCATAAGTTAGGCACTTGCACATGGGACACGTTGAGCGCTGCAGGGATAAGAAGGCTGAAATTAAGGTGAGACAGGGACCGAGTAAAGGCTCTATGTGGGAAACCTTACAACCCTGGCCACCACCGTGCGGTATCGCCACAACTTTGTGTGGTGAACGACCGAAAGCTTTGGGCGCAAACTGGGAAGGTTACGAGTACATCTTACAACCCTACCCACCACGGCGCAGCGCGAGAAGCTGGTTGAATCGTAGACCCGTGCGCTGGGCGAGCTCTCCACTGCGGCGCCCGCGCCCGCGTCGAGCTCCCCACCGGACGGCGCCTCATCGCTTGGCGCCGGCGGGATGAGGTCCCGGAATACCCCGCGTTTCGGCGGTAGCACCCTCTCGGGCAGTCCCTTGACGGATAGCGCGCGCAGGCCGCGGCCGGTCGGGCACGTGTCCGTCTTGGCGGGCTCCGGCTTGGTGGCGCCGCTGCCGCTGCCGAACAGCTGCCCGGGGGGCAGGGCCGGTGTTGCGAAGGAGTGGTGCTGTTCAGAGGCTTACACTCGTCCACTTTTCAGCTCAACTTGAGCGCTTTGTATGTGATAGGGGGTGCGCGTAGGGGTTGTGTAGCCCGTGTTAAGGGGATATTAGGGGGTGTTGAGGGTGTGTAGGGTGTTTCCTTGCGACGCATACGGCTCAAGTTGAGCTGATAAGTGTACGAGTGTAAGCCCCTGGTGCAGTTCACGTCTCCCTGGTTTGACATGGGATAGACAATCACAGACTAACTGACTGACTGAGGGACTATATATCAGGGGCTTACACTCGTCCACTTCTCAGCTCAACTTGAGCCGTGTCTGTCACAAAAAACATCACACACACCCTAGACAACCCCTGACACCCCCTAAGCACGGGCTACACAACCCCTACGCGCACCCCCTGTCCCATGCAAAGCGCTCATGTTGAGCTGAAAAGTGGACGAGTGTAAGCCCCTGGACTATATCAGACCTTTGTTGTCCCACATGCTCACTTCCCCAGACGTGCGACACACCGCCACACCACACGTCACACCACACCGGCTGACACCAACACTCTTCGAGCTCGACAACGCAGTGGTTCGGAGGTTGGACGCACTGGCACAGCACTTCTCTGAAGAGGAGGGCGCGACACAACCAGGGACTTACACTCGTTCCCATTTCCGCTCAACTTGAGCATACCTTGCCCCTTTTCGCTCAGCTTGAGCCTGCTTTGTCCCCTACACAACCCAAATGAACCCGTGGATGTGGCCCGCAGGTGCTCAAGATGAGCTCTAGCGTGAGCGATGTGTCCCGAAGGTCCTCAAGTTGAGCTCTGAAGTGAGCGAGTGTAAGCCGCTGAACACAACTCAACGACGCAACGTCCCATGTTGGCCACACACTTGAACACTGCACGCGGTCGGCGGGGGAGCCCTACCGTCTACACGCGTCGCGGTTGCGGCGAGGATCAGCAGCGCGACGGTCGATCGCATCGCGCCGGTGTGCCGCACTATCGTCTGGCCTCCTTCCGGCGGTACGATGTGCGCGCGCGCGATGTAGCGTGGTGCAGCTTCGGGCACCGCTATTTAGGGTTTGTTGTTGAGGGATACGTAGTTTAGGGTTCCGTATATTTCTCGAGATCGACGAGTGGTCGAGAGGTCGCTTTTTGAAGGCATCCGGTGACATCAATCCCGCCAACGCTGCGAAGCAAGGACGGCGTTGCGGGCGCCAGCGGTGTCGCGACACTTCGTCGGAGTGCACTGAGGTGACTGGCGTCAGCGAGACGCAGCGGAAGCTCGCGCGGCGCACAGGAGTCGGCTCGCAATCCAAATACAAATAATCTCCTCTCGAGCTAGAGCGCTTTCTACTGTAGCTCTCGACCAACATGGCGTCCCCGGCAGGGGCTTACACTCGTCCACTTTTCGGCTCAACTTGAGCGCTTCCTGTGGGATAGGGGGTGCGTGTAGGGGTTGTCAAGGGGTCATTTAGGGGGTGTGAGGCAGTATTACGTGGTGAAAAGGGTGTGCTTTTGTGTCAGAATGGCTCAAGTTGAGCTGAAAAGTGAACCAGTGTAAGCCCCTGGACCCCGGCTGCGTCGTGCCTGAACGCGCCGCCGAGGGTCGGGTCCATAAGGCCCATGACGCAGTCGAGCTCCTTCGCGCCGCGCACCATCGCGTCGCTGCAGAGGCGGGGCGGCATCGGCGCCCTTCGCGCAGGGCGGCGCGCACGGCCCAGGGTGGTGAACGTGAAGGCGGTGCGTCCCAATCCCGGTGCGTCGCCCGCGCCATTCATGGGGGCGGACAGCATGCCCATGCCGCGCGACATGTACGAGGGCACCCGCGGCCTCGACGTGCTCGCCATGCAGAAGGACCTCGTCGCGGAGGGGTTTCTGTCACCCTCGGAGGCCACGGGGTGAGTTAGGAAAACCGAAGGTGCCCCATTCGATTATCTTGTTTTGAAAATGGCGCGCCTTTCATTCTTCGTCTGGCCGTTCTACGAGTAGCCGCTTGGCAAGCGCAGCATAAGCACTGCGACGATAACCAAGCGTCTCTGCGCCGCATAAATGCGCAGCGTAGGGCGTGTGCTGCCTGTTGTCGCAGTATGCTAGCGGGGACCAACTTGTCCATAACAGTGATGCCCACATCTGTCAGGATGCCCACATCTGTCAGTGTTCTAAATTCATTCTCAATTGCCTGCTACCGCCGCTGGGCGCAGGGCGTTCACCCCCAACACGCGCGCCGCCGTGGAGGTTGTCCAGCAGCAGTTCGGCATCCCCATCAACGGCGTGTGGCAGGGAGGTTGCTGACTCTCTCCTCCTTATCTTCCTCTCTCGTCCTCTCGTCCTCTCTCCTCTCTCCTCTCTCCTCTCTCTCCTCTCTCCTCTCACCTCTTTCATCTCTCCTCTCTCCTCTCTCCTCTCTCCTCTCTCCTGTCTCCTCTCTCCTCTCCCCTCTCTCCTCTCTCCTCTCCTCTCTCTGCTCTCTCCTCTCTCCTCTCTCCTCCTTCTGGTCCACTCTCCTATCTCCCCTGTCCTACTTCTCGAGAACGAGCACTCGACCGACTATGGATCTCCTCCTCCTCCTCTGTGTGTCTGTATGAAGCACTGCATTCACACTCCAGGTAAGCCGTGCTCTGATGCCAGTCAAGCGCTTGTTCTCAGTGACCCTCCTGTGTCCTCCTCTTCCTCCTCCTTCTCCTCCTCCTCCTCTTCCTCCTCCTCCTCCTCCTCCACGCGTCTGAACGAGCAATCACACTCAAGGTAGGCCGGTTCTCAGTGACCCTCCCGTGTGGTCCTCGGCCTGCCAGGCTGGCTTCGACCACGCGCGGGTCCGCACCCTCCCGCCGCGGTCTGCTGAGGCCCTCACCCCACCCGCGTACAACCGCGCCCGCGCCGAGTCCCTCCCCCCGCCAGCCACTATCCCCGGGCAGCCGCTCCCCCCGCCAGCCGCCCTGGCCGAGTCCTTCCTTCCGCCATCGCCAGCCCACACACGCGCCCCCGTGGAGTCCCTCGGTAGGGCGGTGCAAGTTGACCCTATCAAACCTAAATTGAAAGCGCCTGGAACAAAGCGTTTGAAACTGAATTTTGATGCACTGCTCTCGATTTTCAAACTCGACTTGCGCCGCTATACCTCGGCCGGCCGCCAGCCTACAATCGCGCCCCTGTGGAATCGCTCACCCCGCCAACCTCCAACCGCGCCCCGGCGGAGTCACTCCCGCCTCCGTCCAAAACCCGCGCACCGGTGGAGTCGCTCCTCCCTCCAGCTCACAACCGTGCCCCCGTGTACACCGCGGTGGTGGGCAGCGGAAGCCCCCCCCCCGCCGCCGCCGCCGCCGCGGGCGAGGGGGCGCTCGGCAGGGGCTTACACCTGCCCTACTGTCAGCTCAACTTGTTTGCCGTTTTACTGACAAGCTGACGCCAACCAGCATATCCCAGGTTGTTTTCGTAGGGCTGAACATGTGGACGACACTTGCCCTACTGTCAGCTCAACCTGTGTCGTGTCACTGACAAGCTGACGCCGACCATTATATCCCAGGTTGCTTACGTTGAGCTGAACATGTGGACGAGTGTACGCCCCTGGCGCTTGCCGCCAACGTGGTAAGCCGGTGCAGGTTGAACCCAGGAAACCCATGTTACAAGCGCTTGGAACAAAGCGCTTGATACTACAACTTGATTACCTGTTTTCAAACTTTGCTTGCGATTTCCACTTGCGCCGCTACACCAAGGGCGCCTTCTGCACCTCCGCTGCGTTCGGGTTGTTCACCGCGGCTGTGGTGTGTAAAGCGGATTCGCTCCGGCAGGAGCGGAGGGCCAACCTGGGCGGGACCGGTGGGGCGGGACCGTCGGGGCAGGAGCGATGGGCGCCCCCGCCCCCGCCCCTGCCGCCGCCCCCGCCGCCACCGCCGCCGCCGCCACCCACTAGTGCGAAACCCCCCAGCTTCGGCGGCTGGGGGGCTGGCAGAGGAGGACCAGGGACAGGTGGCGGCGGGGGAGGTAGCGGCAAGGGCCGCGAGCGCTGGAAGATGGGTAACTCCCAGCGCCTGGTCGAGGGCCTGTTTACCAAGCTCGCCAACTTCGCATCGGGCACCACCGACGCCCAACGCAGTCCCGCATCCCAGCGAACTTCGGGCGACAGCGCAGGCCCGCCCGCGCGTAACCCCCCTTACGACGGCATGATCCGCACTACCCCGAGCCCGCCCGAGCCCCCTCGCCGCGGGATGCGCGCCGGGAGCCCCCCCGTCCAGTCCGCGCAGCAGCAGGATGCGAGGGGTCCAAGCGGTGGCCCGGGTGGCACCTCTGACGCCCCCCCCTCTTCGAGCTCCTCCTCCTTCTCCACCGGCCCGCGCAGCGACAACTGGTTCAATGTCGAGGCCGCCGAAGCGCGCGACGAGGTGGACCAGTTCCCGGGGGGCTTCCCCATTGGAGGCTATCCCACCGGTGGCTTTCCCTTCACTCCATCGTCGGTGTGGATAAATACACAAAACACATTGCCACATCTGAGCGCCACATCTATTGCCTCAATTCATTGCCACGTTTCGGTGCTTGCCACATGCTTTGCATCGCAACCCTTGGTTTGTTCCTGAGCTTGAGTTGACTTGCAAAGGGGTTTGGCCCTGGTTTTTGGCGGCGGCGTCGTGGGCGGAGGAGGAGGCGGTGGAGGACGAGCAGGACAAGTTTGCCGCGCACCCCCCCGTGCGGCCGGGCGATCTGCGTCAGCAGCGCGACCTTCGCCGGCAGCAGATGGACGACACGCAGGGCGGCGTGCCCGGCAAGGGGGGTCATCGAGAACAAGCACTCGACCGACGTTGATTCTCCTCCTTCTCCTCATCCTCTGCGCATCTGCATGAGCATTCAACCTGAAGGTAAGACATGCCCTGACCTCGGTTCGAGTGTTCGTTCTCGATGACCCTGCTGCCCGGCGGCGCCGCGGCGTCTGCGGCTACCCCGCCCTTCGGTGCGTCGCCGCCGGTGCCATTCCCGCCCCGAACACAGCAGCAGCAGCAGGTGAGGTGCATCCGTGGCTTAACTCACCCTTGGGGTGTCTGAATAAGTCGCCCTTTGGTGTGTCTAGTGCCTAGTCTGTGGGTAAGTCACTTCTGGTAAGCTAAAGTTTGGTAATTCGACCAAAAGTCAAATGACTTTTAGTCAAAATCATCAAATGCCTAATTACTACAGGTAGTACGAGTGACCACAGGTGGTACGCTTTACAGGCTAGGCACTAGCTCCATGCCTTAGTGACATGACCCTTATTCGGTGATATTACCACGTACTCTTACTTTTTCGTGTCCCCTACTGCAAGCAGCAGCGGCGGCCGCCGGGTGGGTGGGCGGATGTTGATCTTGAAGACGGGACCCCGCCCCGCGACTACATAATCTCCTCGCGCGACATCGCCTCGGCGCGCCCAGGGTTCCCGTCTGGCCCCGCCCCCAATCGCGGCGGCGGCGGCGGCGGCGGCGGCGATGGTGGCGGCGATAGCGATGGTGATGGCGACAACGGCGAGCTCGGAGGCGGCGAGAGGCCCACGCGTCGCGGGCCGCCTAATGGAGGACCAACCCGCATCGGCGGCGCCGGTCCCGCGTCAGTCCCGCCCTACGGCGGCGGTGGCGGTGGTAGCGATCGCGGTGACGGCGGCAGCGGTGATGGCGGTGGCGGTGGCTCGGCGCGTAGCAAAAGCAGCGGCGGCAGCGGCTGCGGTGGTGCTGGTGGTGGCAGTTATGGAGGCTCAACGCAGGGCAGCAGCGACGGCGGTGGAGGTGGCAGTTATGGTGACTCGGCTCGTGGCAGTGGCGGGAGTGATGGTAGCTTGACGCGTGGCAGTGGCGGCGGCATCGGCAGCGGGAGAAACGGTGGCTCGGCGGGTGCACCTCCCCTCCCTTTCAGCGGCGGCGGCGGCGACGGGAGTTACGGAGTCTCGGCGAGCGACGCCCCCCGCCTCCGCAGCGGCGGCGGGGGCCCGGCCTCGGTCCCCGAGTTCGGAGGCGCCCATGTCAACCGCACCCAAACCGGCCCCGGCTCGGGCCTCGGGGGCGCCGGCGCCACGACTTCTATGGCCTTCGGGGTGGTCGGCGCCGGCGTCGGGGGTGCCGCCCCCGATCCCCCACCAGCCCCCGTCGCCACACTCCCCGGCCGCCCCAATCGCCCATCCGCCCGACCGCCCGGCAAGAGCTCCGGCCCCGTCCAGCTAGAGCCTTTCTCCTCCAACATCGTCAAGCCCTTCTCCTCCAACCTCCTGCGCAACGCCGCGAGCGGCCTCAGCGACGGCTGGCGCGCACTCTCGTCCGATCTTGCCACGCCCGACGCCGCGCCCAAAACCGACCGCAAGACTGGCTCCGAGTTCACGGCGCGCGCGCAGCAATACCGTGCGCTCCAGACGCAGGTCGAGGAGTCCCAGCATTACGCGGCATGGGCTTATTTTGCCCACTTCTTAGCTAAACCTGAGCCGTATCCCATAACCACTGCCCAAGTAAAACTGAAATTGGACCCTCACTCCTCCCTGCACCATCCGCCCTCCTCCATTCTCCATCCCTATGTCTATCCAGCGTTTTCGATACAATGTGTTCATGCCAAGCCAGCAAATGGTCGTGTGTAAACTCCTACTGTAAGGAGCTTGAGCACGAGAAGCGACTGAAACTGGAGGCGGCGGTGGCGTCGACGCGCCTGGCGTTACAGGACGCGGCGGCGGCGCGTCTCGGGCTGCAGCAGCAGGTAGGGCCTGCCAGATTCACTGCATCCTCGTCCTTATCCTGGCCGCTCATTCCCTCACGGTTCGCTGAAATTGTACCAGTGTGCCCGTGCGCACTCGTCGCATCCTCCTCCCTGCCCTGGACACTCCCTCATCGTGCCCCCATCGCTTGCACTCACTTCGTCATAGGATGCTATCTGATCAACATCGATTGCTCAAAACGCTTTTGGATGACGTGGCGGGCCATATATGCTCGTCCCTCGATGCAGGCGGCAGTGTCCGAGGCGATGCAACTCAAGATGACAGCGCTGGAGAAGGCGCTGAACGACCGAGACCACGCGGGAGCCACCGACGTGGGCGGTACGGGCGCGGTGTTCGATCTGGCGATGAACGACCGCATGGCAGCGCTAGAGGCGGCCTTGGAAGCTTCGAAGTCGCCGGGCGCCGGGGTGAGCACCGACGAAGACGGCGACGATGACGGGCAGGCGGCGGCGGCGGCGGCGGGGGAGGCGGCGTCAGCGGCGGCGGCGCAGGCCATGGAGCACCTACAGGCCAAGGTGCGATCACTCGAGGAGGCGCTGGGCGAGCGGGACGAGGCGGCTGCCGCGCGCGTGAACGCCCTGGCCGAGCAGGTGAGTGCGTTGGAGGTCTGGACCGTGGCGTCGGAGCAGCAGCAGCATAGCGGCGGCG
>Ga0307489_10002394_pt1 | contig 12548 bp, 21 predicted proteins | sample SB12metaG_FD_202247 | JGI IMG/M metagenome (GOLD analysis project Ga0307489, IMG submission 202247) | Sea-ice brine microbial communities from Beaufort Sea near Barrow, Alaska, United States - SB 1.2 | ecosystem: Environmental > Aquatic > Marine > Coastal | place: USA: Alaska | collected...
AGCATTATCTGTCAGGCCCTATAATGCCCGCCACGTCATCTTCCACGTTGTAGACCCTAGCTTCTTAATTTAAGCGGAATCGCATGACGATGAAGTGGCGAGCATTATTTGTCAGGCCCTATACCCTGGCGCTCTTCGACCAGAATAAGGTGGCCAAGGTAAGGCGGTGCATGTCGACCCCTGCTCGAAGCCATGTCGACCCCAGGTAGACCCTGGGTTGACCCCGGGTTGACCCTAGGTTGACCCCAGGTTGACCCAAGGTTGACCCAAGATTGACCCCATGTTGACCCGATGTTGACCCCAGGTTGACCCAAGGTTGACCCCAATTGACCCCAGCTTGACCCAAGGTAAGCTGGGTTGGCTGCACTTACTTTCCGCGCTTGAGGCTAAAATGTGATGAGCTGCTTTGAAACTTTGATTTCAATTTCAACTTGCGCCCCTCCACACTAGGGCACATTCTACGGCGGTAAAGTGGACGCCAAACAGGTGTTCCAGTCGGGATTCAACGCAGAGTTCTGGCAGGGGGGGGGCATTGACAACGAACACTTGACCGACAAGATGTTGTGTTCCGTCAACCGAATCCGCGCGTCAGTTCGAGCATGCACCCTGATGGTAAGCCATGTGGGCACGTCCGATCTCGGTTTCCGCGCTCGCTCTCTCAATGACCATCCTGTTAGCCTGTCGGAATGCACATTCACATTCACCCTGAAGGTGAGTCACGCTCCAATATCGGCACGAGCGCTCGTTCTCAATGTCCCTCCTGTACGGCTGACGTTCGGTGCCGTGTACGGCGGCAGCGAACGGCTCAAAGAGGCGGGGCCTTACTTATTCCATCCCTTTCCAGCTCAATGTAAGCCGTATTCTCCCTGATTCATGAAGTCCCTGAAATACTATGTATTTGCCAGCTCTCCGTGCTTTTTGAGGCAGTAAGTCAGGCAAGCAAGTGATTTCAGGTACGATCGATTGAAGTGTTAAAGTGCGAGCTGACATAGATACTTGGGTAAGGCCCTAACGAGAGGCGTGGCTGGACGCGTTTTCAAAGACGCTTCGCATCCGCCACGGAAACGTTCGGGCAGGGTCTTCTACTCGTCCCCCAACATTTCGTCTCACCTCCACCTGCCTGTTTCCTCACAGTGTACTGGTGACCGTACACACTCGCTGCATCTAGACGTGGCCTAACCTGACTATTTTTTCAGCTCAACTTTCGTGCCGTTGAGGAACACAGTGAGGTAACTCATGTGGTGTGCCGGACAAACTGCCCGTCGTTAAGCTGCAAAAGCACTGAGGGAAGGCCTGACTTGCCGGCCGTGGCACACAACATCAACAGTAAAATGGAGTTAAACCGCGACCGGGTGGGATATGAGGCGGGCCCTCACACTGACACGGTAGGGCGGTGCAGGTTGACCCCAGGTTCATCCCAGGCAAGGGATGTAAGGAGAACAAGCAGTGAACTTGCTACAAGACGAATGTTTTGGGCGATAAGGCAATCATCTTGCTCATATGGTTTCTCAAAGCCGAACGCAATGTCGGACAAGGTGTTCTGCAGGATTCGTATGGGCGTATGGGCAAAATGGCTCTGAACCCTGACATCGAACGCCTATCTTATCGGTCCCACTGCCTTTTCTCCTTACCCCCCTTGCCAGGTTGCCCCCACTCTGACCCCAATTGGCCCAAGTTTGACCCCAGTCGGACCCCTGGTCGACCCCGTGTCGACCCCAGGTTGACCCAGGTGACCCCTGGTTGTCCCCGTGTTAACCCTGGCTTGACCCTGGCTTGACCCAGGATTGACCGCGCCTAGTTTCAGCGCTTGAAGCTAAAATACGATGGAAGCGCTTTCAATCTTTGCTTTCAATGTCAACTTGCGCCGCTACAACACGGCAGGCAAGCTGGTGACGACGCTGTATTACCTTCCCAAGGTTGGGCCTTGCATATATTACTCGCCACGTCATCCAACGCTTACGGAACCCTCGTACCCTTCTTAAGTTGAACAGCATTCTATGACGTGGCGAGCAATATCTGCCAGGCCTGTCATCGAATGCATATGGAATTCCTGAACCCATGTTGTGTTGATTGGCATCCTATGCATACCAGTATGGTCCATCGAACCCTGCTTGAGTTGACTGTCGTCCTATGACGTGGCGAGCGAAACCTGCCTGGCCCTATCCCAAGAACCTGGAGCACGAGGATGTGGGCACGGCTGTGCTTCGCTCCAAGAGCGGGCAGGGGCTGACACTCGTCCATTTTATGGCTCAAGCGGAGCACTTTTCATGTGACGTATTAGTTGATATGACAAATTGCGCCAAACACTTAGACAATGAGTCTGACTTAGTGCTGCTTATTCTGGGTTAGTGCCCGCTCGACGAATCTGAACGCTCCATTTGGACGACTTAGTACTACTTGTTGCTAAGTGTCTAAGTGGTTTCACGCACTTTGTCATACAATGACAATGACGGCTCGGGTTGAGCTGATAAGTGGACGAGTGTAAGCCCCTGAGAGCGGACGGGTGCAGAAGGAGGGCAGCGACTGGGAGGACTGGCGGGACCCCGACTTCGAGGCAAGGACCACCACATGTCCACTTCTCCTGTGCCGTTTTTGTCACTGTCGCCTACTGTAACCATACAGCGCATCCCACACAACGTGACATCGTTTAGCCGAAAGGTGGACAAGTGTAAGCCTGTTTCACTCGTACACTTCTCAGCTCAACCTGAGCCCTTTCGACACTAAGGCACCCAATGACCCAACGATTCCCATGAACGTATGGTTATCTTGAGACGCAAATTGGACGAGTGTAAGCCCCTGGTTCCAGGTTGCGTTCCGCGCGCGTTTCGTTCCCAACTCGGCGTTTGCGTTTGCGCCGTGCTTCGGGTCGTGGCATGCGGCAGGGGGGTCATTGAGAACGCCGCACTGCGCACTCGACAGACTTTGAATATCCCATACTCCTTCGCGTGGGTTTGGTCTGTATGGGCACTCACCCTGAAGGTAACATGTGCGCGCTCGTCCGATCTCGGTTGCAGTGCTTGTTTTCAATATTCTCCCACCTATTGTGCTTGCTCGCAAGGGCCATACAGCTCTGGAAGGGGAGGGTGGTTATTCAAAACCAGCACTCGACCATACTCCAAGTCCGCAGGTCTGTACGAGCATTCTCCCTGAAGTCGTGCTCTGATATCAGTTCGAGTGCGCGTTCTCAATGGCCCTCCTGCACGGTACCCCACCTGACGTCCGGCAAGTTCAGCCGCGACAGCATCCAGACGTTTCTGATGGATACGGGCAAGGCGGCGCCAAAGAGGGACTGCCCCGCGCAGCACGTGGTAGGGCGACACCTAAACCCCAAACCCTAAACCCTAAACCCTAAATATTAAACCCTAAACCCTAAACCCTAAACCCTAAACCCTAAACCCGAAACCCTGAGTGTCCGTGCATAATACACATGTGCTCATTCACCTCCTTATGTGTGACGGACAACTGCCCCGCGCAGCACGTGGCCAATTCATGTCAGCCATGAGTAGTAAACATTATGGTACAATATGGGCTGCGTCCCTGCAGCGCCCTTGGGGCTCGATGAACTTTAGTTCTAGTGCCTAGTCTGTGGGCGAGTAACTTCTAGTAAGCTGGAGTTTGGTAATTTGGCCAAAAGTCAAATGACTTTTGGTGTGAATCACCGAACGCCTACTTACTTCGCGTAGTACGAGATACTATATGCAGTACGCTTTACAGACTACGGCACTAGTAAACATGCTGGTACAATATGGGCTGCGTCCCTGCAGCGCCCTTGAGGCTCGATGAACGGCAATTAAAGTGCATGCACGCTACGGGCTGCGTCCTCTTAAATATACCGGTACACTATGGGTTGCAGAGTGACAAGATTGGATGATGTCATAATGTCCGGTTGAGCGACAGGATGACAGGATGACAGGATTTTGGGGGTCATCCTCAGGATTCTCCGGCCATACTTAGGATTGTAAGGTCATCCTCAAACCGACAGGATGACAGGATTCATGGTCATCCTGGAGATCGATCCTCCATATCTTATCACTCTGATGGGTTGTCCCTGCTGCGTGGGGGCAGTGCCAGAGTACCTGCCGGAGGCGGAGAGGCCAGATGGACCGGTTAAGATGAAGGGGAGAGGGAACGGAAAGGGGAAAGGGAAGGTGGGGCCTGGTGGATACTGCTCGCCACATTGTTGTTTCGTCGACACGCATTTTGTACCGCCCTCGTTTCTGGAGTAAATTGTCTTCATGTGATGTGGCGAGCAACATCCGCCAGACCTGTCGCCCACTACGTCATCCAACGCATTGTGAGCCCTCGTTTCTCGACTGAAATCTAATCCTATGACGTGGCGATCAGTATCTGCGAGGCCCATTGTCCGCCACGTCGTCAGCACGCATTCGGAACCATCGTATCGTGAATAATATGTCAGCCTATGACGTGGCGATTAGTATCTGCCAGGCTCTAGGTGAAGGCCAAAGATACGGCGCCGACCGAGACCGAGGTGGCAGAGCAGCCTGACGAAGTGCAGGACGCTGCAGACGCCACGGCGCGAGAGGTGACATCTTTAGACGGTAGTGAGTGGTGAATTTGCAAATCAGGCTAGCTCGCTTGCTAGAAAGGTGTCCTAATACAGGTACCTGTGGTATGGGATACGAGTGGGCTCTAAATACATTCCGACCCCCTGGCTACAACCTACAGAATGACCTCGTCACCGGACCGACAAGACCATGAAATCGCCCAAAATAGCCTGAAATCGCCTCCGACCAGAGCTCAGAACCTGGTAAAGACTTGCGCGAAGACCTGCGCGACTAGACCAGGGAACATTATTTGAAGAGCCCACTCGTAGCCCTCATTCTGCCTCGCAAAATCCGCGAGGTCGGAGAGCTGGTCAAGGTTAGAGGGAGTGGGAACGGCAAAGGCACGGCCAAAGACCAGGCGACGACAAACTCAAGGAAGGTGAAAGACCCCGACCAGCCATTCGAAGCGCAAGACGCTGCTGACGCCGCCGCACGCGAGGTGACATCTTTAGACGGGGAAATTAACAAATAGACTAGCTACACAATTGATGATAAATCGTTTCCCATCGACTTAGGCAGTTACTTTTGTTTTTTAACACCCTTCTTCTTTCCAACCTTATCATTATCTTCAGAGCCATCCATACTACCGGCCTTTGTCTTTTTCTTGTTGAGCGAGGGGTGTTTCAGTGCTTCGCCGAGCGTCATGCGATCCTGCGGGCTGGGCCGCACACTCGTGCAACTGTCAGCTCGACGTAGGCACTTGTTGCGACATACACACGTTGGGTGGTTTCAAGTGTAAAAAATGATAAAGGTCAAGCTGAGAAGTGGGTCAGGGGAAACCCCGCCTCCGGATCCCACTGCGTCAGGCCCTCTATCAGACTCCATGCCCCCAGCTTCAGGGGCTTACACTCGACCGCTTTCAGGATCAACATTAGCCGTTTTTGTCACCGGAACCAGTAAACCCCCAACGTATCGCACAAAAAATGTGAGCAACTTGTGAGGGATACGCTGTGTGGCGTCGGTGCGTCAGTGACGGAAACCGACTCAAGTTGAGCGGAAAAGTGGACGAGTTTGAGATCCTTGCCCAGTTTGTCCAGTAAACCAAAGTCACACGACTCGCTGCCCGGGCCCGCGGCCCACGCGTCTAATACGGAAAGTTGATCGCCGTCCTCGTCTTCCCACTCCCCCCGTGCTACCTCCTGCGCGTAGGGCCGTGCGTGTAACAGAAGAACTGAAGCTATTACCGAAAACAATCGATGTTGATCGATGTTGATCGATTTTGAATACAGTCAACACCGAGTCACCTTGCTCTGATTGATCGAGAGGGTGACGTTGACGTTTCTCATAACCTCAACAGGGTAAATATCGACCGATATCAATCGATATCCATCATATGACAAAGTGCGTGAAAGTGTTACGAGCAAAAGCAAAAGCAAAAAGCATGGACCAATGACAAGGCTCGGATTTGGGTCGGAACGGTCGGAACGGTTTGATACGAGCTTGTGAGTGGTCCATGCTTTTTGCTTTTGCTTTTGCTTCGCAACACTTTGACGCACATTGTAATAGCTTCACTACGGCTCAGGCCCTGCCTCCACCACGGCATCCAGCGAGCGGCGGGCGCGAGCCATGGCGCCCGGCGCGTGTAGGGCCGGCACCGCAAGCCAGGGCCTTACACTCGTCCACATTTCAGCTCAACCTGAGCCGTATTTGACCATAACAGACTGACGCCACCCAGCGTATCCCACAAAAGTGCTTACGTTGAGCCCAAACGTGGACGAATGTGAGCCCCTGCCGCTAGCCGCAACAGCACCAGCCCGATGCCAGGGGCTTACACTCGTCCACTTTTCAGGTCAACGTATGCACTTTTTGAGAGATATGTCGGGCGGATCGTGTGACGTAAACGACTCAGGTTGAGCTGAGAAGTGGACGAGAGTAAGGCCATGCCCGACGCTGAACGCATCGAACCCGGTAGATGGCATGATGCCAGTAACCACCATCTCACCACCCCCCACCTTATCCTAGGGACTGATGGACAGTGCTCACCAAGTCATAGGACGTCATTTAACTGAAGCAACGAGGGTTCGAAATGCGTTTCATGACGTGGCGAGCACCATCTTACCAACCCCCACCTTATCCCCACCCCCGCCACTGCCCCCACCAAACATACGTGCCAACCCTTTTTGCTTCTCCCGTGTGAACTGCTCTGGCGAGCTGTAGACCGGATCCGACATGAAATCTCCATCGCACCCCAGCCGGGCTGCAGGGCCTCACGCTATGAGCAAACAGTCAGGTCGCTGTCTCAAGCACTGGTGGATGGGCATACTGGCGCATTGTGAATAAAAGCGGTTTTTGTCAGATTAGGGTCGGATTTTATTGAGCCTGTCAAATGAGGGTCAGTCATATCAAATTAGGGTCGAATTAGGGTCAGTCATATCAAATTAGGGTCAGTCATATCAAATTAGGGCGCCGTGCCAGACCAGGGAGGAGGATGCGGCGAGTGTGTGCAGGTACGTTATGAGCGAACAGTAAGGACGCCGCGTCAGGCCAGGGAGGAGGATGCGGCGAGTGTGAGCAGGGTCAGGATTGAGCGAGATGCGCGGACGCCGTGTACGGCCGTGCCCAGTTTCAAACACCGCCGCGCCCCCGATGTCAATCAGCACAATCCCTCCGCCGGGCAGGGTCTAGAACTAGTCCTCTGTTTCAGCTCAACTCGAGCAATCTGCGTTGGATACGTTGGTAGGCGTCAGTCGGTCAGTGACAGATATGGCTTAGCTTGAGCTAAGAAGTCGACGAGTGTGAGGGTCAAATCGCGGCAGGGGCTTACACTCGTCCACTTCGCAGATTGACGTTATCAGTTTGGGGGGAGACGTCCCCCCCCCTGGTTTCCGGGTGTTCTGTGACGAAAAACGGCTCAGGTTGAGCTGAGAAGTCGACGTGTGTGAACTCCTGCCGCCGGGCGACCCCGCTGCCACCGACGTTAGCAGCACGTTGTCGGGTTTGACGTCTCGGTGCACCACGCCCTCCTCGTGCATATCAATCAAAGCCTGGCACAACGCCCGCGCCACAGCGTAGGGCCTGGCAGGTATTGCATGGGGGTTACTGAGAATAACTACTCGACGGCCAGATCGACGTTCGCGAGACTGTGGGTAAATGTTCATACAGACGAACGGACTCGATTCGTGATCGCCGACCGACCGCAGACCATCGTATGGGCATTCACCCTCAGCTCGCGAACGTCGATCTGGCGGTTTATGGCGATCTGGCCGTCGGTCGAATAGCTATTCTCAATAACCCCCCTGTATTGCTCGCCCCGTCATAGGATGGCATGATCATTCGAGAAAGGAGGGAACACAATGCGAGTCGATGATATGGCTCGCCAAGTCAATGGATGCCACGTGACACAAGGAACGAGGGCTCAAAATGCGTGTCGATGACGTGGTGAGCAATGGGCCCGGAAGATATCGCTCGCCGCGTCAGAGGATGCCATGTAACTAAAAAAACAATTGCTCAGAACGCGTGTGGTTGACATGGCGAGCACGCTCGCCACGTCATCAGATGCCATGTAACTCGAGAAACGAGGGCTCAAAAAGCGTGTCGATGACGTGGCCGGCACCAGAATGTCAGATGTTGCCAGCCACGTCATAAGATAACAAGTAACTCAATAAACGAGGGCTAAAAAAAGCGAGTCGATGACGTGGCGGGCAACATCCGTCTGGCCGTACCACTGCGACGAACGAGGTGGCATCGCTCGCAACCTTATCGGATGCCGTGTAACTCAAGAAACGGGGGCTGAGTTTGCGTATCGATGACGTGGCGGGCAACATCTGGCAGGCTCTACCACAGCGACGAGCGCGTTGGCTTCGCTCGCATCGTCATAGGATGCCGTGCAACTCAAGAAACGGGGGCTGAGTTTAGGTGTCGATGACGTGGCGGGCAGTAACAGGCAGGCTCCACCACGGCGACGAACGCGGTGGCGTCACTGGTGTTGCTCCGCATCCTCATCGCCTCCGCCGCCGCCGACTGCCAGGGGCTTACACTCGTGCTCATTTTGATTAGGCCGATTTTGGTATATCTCCTGGGTGAAATGCCCATACAGAGTTGCGGGCAAAGCGTCAGCGCTCGGCGCGGAAAATGATATACCGAAATCGGCATATTGAAGAGAGCACCATTTGTGGGACACGTTGGGTGTGTAACCGGAGGTAAGATTAGTACAGCCTGTGTGTAGACTAGGTGTTTGACCTCCAGTCTGCTACTCAGTCCTTCGTTTTTCTAGTCCCTGGTCTGTACTCCGTACAAGGTGTAGTGCTCGTACTATATGTAGTACGGTTGGAATTTGGTGATCTGGCCAAAAGTCATGTGTGTTATGGCGATTTGGCCAAAAGGCAGACGGTACTACAAGTACTACAAATAAGACAGAACAGAACAGGCACTAGCGTCCTCGCGTTTTGCAGTCCGTAAACCGACACTTGACAGCCTGGAACAGAGCGTCGCGTCGCCTCGATATGAGTGGTATCAGTGGGATTGAGCTGAAAAGTTGGCCGAGTGTAAGCCCCTGCCGACAGCGCCGACTGACCGCCTTCGGCACTTTCCTTACTCTCCATCACCCCGCCGAGGGTGGTTTCTCCGATATCTTCCCACACCAGAAACGCGTTGCTTCCGGCGACCCCTGTTTAGAAGCGCAAGTTGACGTTGGAAGCAAATATTGAAAGATTTCCATCACGTTTTAGTTTCGAGCGCAGAAACCAAACAAACGCATTCAACCCGGGTTCAACTTGGGTTCAACCTGCACCGCTCTGAAATCAGACGCGGTCAGCCCGGGGTCAACGTGGGTTCAACCAGCACCGCTCTGAAACTGGGTTCAACCTGCACCGCTCTAAAACCAGACGCGGTGATCCCCGGTTCAATCTGGGTTCAACCTGCACCGCTCTGAAACCAGACGCGGTCAGCCCCGGGTCAACGTGGGTTTAACCTGGGGTCTACCCGGGGTCAACCTGGGTTCAACCTGCACCGTCCTACCCCGACGAAGGGCGCCACCCCTGGGCAGGACTGCAGGAGCCGGCATACCTCCAGCTCTTCCGTGTAAAACGCCAATGAACAGAGTCATTCCACCCAACGTCCACATCAGTGCGGTGTCATTCGACCCAACATCCACGTCAGCATGGTGCCAATCCACCCAACATCCACATCAGTGCGTTGCCATTCCACCCAACTAGACGTCAGTATGGTGCCATTCCTCCCAACATACACATCAGTATGGTGACATTCCATCCAATACCCCCCACAATGTGGCGCCCTTGACTCGTGGATGCTGGGAGGAGTGGCACCACACTGTGTGCATGTTGGGTGGATGTTGGGTGGAAGTTGGGTGGACGTCGGGTGAAATGGGTGGAATGGCACCACACTGACGCTTAACCTCAGTGTCGGATCTGGATTCGAATACATGGCATCAGTTCCGTTCGACCAATCAGCACTGTCCATTTCGGACATCCCACCGACCGACTCACCGACAGTCCGACCGGGTCAGACTCCTTGAGTAAATAGACCCTCGATTTGTAGGATATCAGAGGGACATGTCCCTCCGACACTGAGTTTAAAGCTCCGCGCCTCCCAGTCGCGGCCGCGCGGCTGCTTGTACTTCTTGATGACCACGTCGCAAACTGTCGTAAGTTGGGTAGAATTGTGCCAAACAGTCGAGGATGTGGGTGGAGTGGCGCAATGTTGGGTGGAATGGCACAAAACACTCATAGATACTGGGTGGAATGACAACATTGTGATGTGGGTTTTGGGTGCCCCACCTCCCAATCGCGCCCACGCGGCTGCTTGTATTTCTTGATGACCACGTCGCGAATCGTCGTGTAGGGTCTCGCTGACATTGCCCGACACGTCAACGGCACACATTTGAACCCTGGTTCCTTGAGCTAATTGGTGGCATCATATGACCGGGCGCGCAATATCGGAAGGGCCTTGGCAGATGCTGCTCGCCACGTCGTCCAACGCACTTTGAACCCTCGTTCCGTGAGTAAGATGCCATCATACGCGGGCACCCAATGTCTGCCAGGCAAGGGGTTTAAGGAGAATAGGCAGTGGGACCGATAAGATAGGCGTTCGATGTCAAAGTTCAGACCCATTTTGCCCATACGCCCATACGAATCCTGCAGAACTGAAGAACACCTTGCTCGACATTGCGTTCGGCTTTGAGAAACCGTATGAGCAAAATGACTGCCTTATCGCCCGAACCGTTCGTCTTGTAGCACCTTCACTGCTTATTCTCAGGCCCTACCGTCGTCTTGCCAGCGCCCTTCTTGCCCCCCGCGTCCTCCACTTCCACGGTCGCGCTGTACACCTCGCCAAATGAGCCCTCTCCGATTTTCCGGCCCTGTGTGAGCGACGCGAGGGACACCTCGGGAGGAACGTACCCGTCCATCAGGGACTAACACTCGTCCACCTTTCCGCTCAACTTTACATGTTTGTGGTGGGACATGCTGGGTGGCGTCAGCATGTCAGTGACAAAAACGGCTCAGGTTGAGCTGAGAGAGAGACGCTTCCGCGAGTATGAGGAGGCACCAGGCTTTCGCCCTGACCCCCCCCGTCAAGCATTTATCTGAGTCTCTGAGGTGAAAAGTGGACGAGTGTAAGCCCTTGCCATCCATCTCAGGGTCGTACGAGCCCAGGGCGCGCGGCGTCACGAGCACCGCGCGCCGGCGTCGGCGTCGGGGTTTAGCCGCGGCGGCCGTTAGACGCAGGACGCCGGCGCCGGTCGCAAATGTACCGCTCGTGGGAGCCTGCTATCAGGGGCTTAAAGTCGTCCAATTCTCAGCTCAACTTGAGCCGTGTCTGACACAGAAAAACACCCTGCACACCCTAAACACCTCCTCGCACCGCCTTAACACGGGCTGCACAACCCCTGACGTACATCCCCTATCCCATACAAAGCGCTCAGTTGAGCTGAAAAGTTGACGAGTGTAAGCCCATGCCTGCCATCTCCCCGACTTGCAAGTAGCGTTGCGAGACGACGCGCATTTGGGGAGTGCGGCGGAGGCCGCGGCGCGGCAGGGGAACGCGGTGAACGCGCTCATCTGCCCGAGGGTGCGGGGTCAAACCAACGGCGCTCTGTACAAGTGAGTAAGGTGTCGCGCGTGCGCGAGATGTGTCTGAGGAGCGCGGCGAAGCCGATGACTTTCTTGCCCACGTGTCAACGCGCGTGCCGACTACGCGACGGTGCTTAGGGTTTCGTTTGTTTAGGGTTTGGGTTTTGGGCTCGGTCGGATGCCGGAAACAAGCGAACATAGCGGAATGGAACACGTGCCATGATAGACACGCACCTTCCAATTCGCGGTCAAGCACCAAACTTCGGGAATACGCAACTGACATGCGCTTCGCGACGCCACCAAAGTTTGGTGCTTGGCCGCGAAGTGGAAGGCGCCCGTCTGCGCAGCAGCGGCGGCGTGGGTACCGTGTATGGGCATTTAGTCAGAAAGTACTGTTTTTTCTGTTCAAATGAGAGCCGTATCTGGTCCACCGTTACCAAAACGGCGCTTCTTACTAAATGCGTACTAGCATACATCGCCGCCGCGGCGAGGACAGGCGCCTTCCACTTCGCGGTCAAGCACCAACTTTGGTGGCAACGCGAAGCGCATGTCAGCTGCACATATTCCCGGAGTTTGGTGCTCGACGCGCGAAGTGGAAGTGTCAGCAGCGCGCATTGAGCGGCCACATGTCACATCCGCACTAGCCGCCCCGCCACCTGTCACGCCTCCAATGGCCGCCCCGCCACCTGCCACGCCCCCACTGGCCGCCCCGCCACCTGTCACGCCCCCACTGGCCGCCAGCCACCTGTCACGCCCCAACTGGCCGCCCCGCCACTTGCCACGCGCCCACTGGCCGCCCCACCAACTGCCATGCCCCCACTGGCGGCTCCGCTACCTGCTACTCCCATGCGGGCCGCCCCGCCACTTGACACACCCCATTGGCGCCCCTGCCACATGTCACGTCCCCATAGGCCGCCCCGCCACCTGTCACGCCCCCCCTGGGTGCCCCCCCACC
>Ga0307489_10002395_pt1 | contig 12547 bp, 14 predicted proteins | sample SB12metaG_FD_202247 | JGI IMG/M metagenome (GOLD analysis project Ga0307489, IMG submission 202247) | Sea-ice brine microbial communities from Beaufort Sea near Barrow, Alaska, United States - SB 1.2 | ecosystem: Environmental > Aquatic > Marine > Coastal | place: USA: Alaska | collected...
ATCCGGATTGCCACATCCTCCTCGCCGCCTGTCAAGGCCGCGGCGGAGTGCGAGGGCGTAACACAGCCGTCAGTTGCGTGTTGGTGGCGCAGGCGATGCATGTGCCGTGAGCAATTATGTATTATCCAATAGCCCTTTGTCAGACGTTCCACCCAACGGGTAATGCTGACACACACCAACAGAGAGAATTGCAGACTTGGCGACGGCATGGGTACGGAGGGAGAACTGAGGTTGGATGGGTTTGGTCCGGGGCTTCGGGCTCGTTGGTGATTCACATCATAGCCGATACCCGTAGCAGTGGCGGTGAAGGTGGCGGGCAGTCCATCCAACAACGAGCGACTTTTGACCGTTTGTGTTGAGCGTGAGAGGTGAGAGACTCGGGACACGGGGCACCGGCGGGATGGGTGCAATGGGCTCGGGGCCAGCGCGGGGCTCGCACCGCAGCCAATGGTGGTGGCGGTGTTGGTGATGTCGTACAGCTGAGTGGCGTCGTCGATCTGGATGTGCGGGTACCGCTTCTTGTCCACGCCGATGCGCAGCGCGAACGGCGTGGTCTGAGTGCCCATCTCCCCTGACTGCCCGAGGCCCGCAACCAGGGGCTTACACTCGTCCACTTCTGAGCTGAGCCGTGTCTGACACAAGAAAACACCCTACACACCCTCAACAACCCTAACACCCCCATAGCACGGGCTACGCAACCCCTACGCGCCACCCCTATCCCATACAAAGCGCTCAAGTTGAGCTGAAGAGTGAACGAGAGTAAGCCCCTGCCCGCAACAAGCAACGACGAGATATTTTCAAGCCTTTGGCGCGGCTTTGCGTGCTGGTGTAATGCGAGAGGATCTGTCAAATATCGCCGCAGGGTACTTCGCACGGCGATACGCGTCGGGACTCTCGCGTGTGCTGGGCGTGACGCGCGCTGTGACGTATGACCGCGCCTGTCACCCAAAGAAACGCGTTCGGCTCATCCAAGATTTCAAAGCGAGCACTCTTCGATACCACTATCAAGACGGCACATATCAGCGCCTTGTCAGAACTACTGTGGTCGTGTGGTGAAGTGTATGCGATTGAAGCAGAATGACCCGACGCCAAGAGTTCAAGGGAAGCACTGCCGGACGTTCGCTAGACGTCCTAAGCGCGGGGCAGGGCATAGGGCTGAAGAGCTGACTCACGCCGACAGTACGGGATGGTCAATCAGACAGGGTACTGTAACGGTACGCGCAAAGAGCCTTTTCAATTTGCATCAAAGGGACACCAGGCCCCATCTGCTGCTCTGGTCGCGCCATCCGATCGATCGTGGTGCACTGCAGAGGTATATACTCCAATATCAATGTGTTAAAATAGTTGCGCTACTCGTGTGATGTGAACAAACCAACCCAAACCGAAACCCAGCTCGCACGCAACGACGCCAACATGCGTTATGAACGTGAGTGTCTTGAAAACTCAAAAGCCGCTATCACCGGGTGGGTGCCGGGCCCGCCCGGCACCCTGCCTCAGCCCCAGCCCCGCCCCCACCGCCACCTCACCTATATAGTATCGTGCTCCCCCGGGCTCCCTAGGCGCCCCTCCTCTCGTCCCATGACTAATTATGTGACTACACTTGCCAACCCCTCCCCCACTCAACCTCCTCACCCCCACCCTCCGCCCCCCACCCGCTGCCGCCGTCGCAACTCACTGCTCCATGGCCTCAGCCTCGCCCTGGGTCTAGGGCCTAACTCACATCAGTGCTTCATGTCAGCTGGCGCCTGCAGTATGCCAGCGGAATGGCACAACATGGTCTCAAGGACGACGGCTTAAACTCAGTGTCGGGTCTGGTCTAGAAGATATGGTACCGTTCGACCAATCAGAACTGTCCATTTCGAGAATCCCAACGAACGACTCGCCGACAGTCCGACCGGGTCGCCATCCTTGAGCAGATAGACTCTTGATTTCGAGAAGATAAGGGTGACATGTCACCACTACACTGAGTTTGAAGTCCAGCGAAAAATGAACAGTGGCTGTCAGGCCCTGTATCCGTGCGGCGAGTGTGTATGGGTACCGTGGCACACTATGAGCAAACAGTCAGGTTGAGCTGAAAACAAACAGTGTATGAGGCCCTAGCGCTATGCCCGCGGCGGGCTTGCTGGGTGTCGTAGAAAAAGAAAGTGCCAGCTGGGAATAGTACTTTTGTGAAGGCCTTGCCTTGATCGCCGCAATTTGCTCCTCGAGGCCCTGAACCGCGCCATCGATGGAAACGCATTTAACAGAGACAGCGTACCATTCCTCCTCCAGCTGTGCCAGCTGCTTCGACGCGGTGCCCTGCTCAACGGGGCACAACTTGAAATCGAAAGCAAAGTTCGAAAGCCATCCCTGATATTAAAGAGCTGAAATCAGGCACTATCAACCTGGGGTTCAACCGGGGGTCAACCTGCCCGCACCCTAGGGATCAACAAGGGGTCATCCTGCACCGCCCGCCTGCTGCAGGCTGCGCTTCAGGTTCACGTCCGCGATCGACGCCTGCGCCCCCTTCAGCGCGCGCTCGTACCTGCATATTTGGCAGGCGGGACATGACGCGTGAGAAAAAACAAAATTAGGGTTAGGAGAGAACGTAATTGGAGCATTTGAAACTGTTTTGCCCCCCGCTCTGTCTCTCAAGCCCTACCCCCGCCTTTGATAAAACCGTAGAGTGGCACACCAATGCGGGTAACTACCGCTGGGTGGACCCCAACGGCGAAATCTACGAGCTCAGGTCTGGCGAGACGTGAGTCACCCGTGCCCCGTTCACTCAAATGCCCTCTTTTGTCAAGGCTTGTGGCTGTCGCCATGCAGTGAGATGGGGCGTGGAAAGGATGTGGGATGGGGCGGGTTTGGGGTAGGGTGTTTATGTGAGGATTGCGAAGTCCAGGCTGGGATTATGAGGTGGGGATTGTAAGGTTTGAGAATGTAAATGGGGAAGTGTGAGGGGGGATTTGAGGGGGGTTGTGAGGCGGGGGTCTGCGAGGCGTGGGGTGTGACGGGGACCGTGAGGGTTGGTGGGGGCGGGTGGGCGGGGCCGGGGGTTTAGGGTTTAGGGTTTAGGGACTGTGAGGGTGTGCGAGGCAGGTCTGCGAGGCGTGGACTGTGACGGGGACTGCGAGGGGGGTTGGCAGGGGCGGGTGGGCGGGGCCGGGGGTTTACATGAGGATGGCAGCGTCGAGGCTAGCGTTGTGCGCGCGCCACGCGTTGGGCGAGAACTTCGCAGCAAGCTCCAGGTTCTGGATCCGCAGCGCCTGGTGCTCCAGCTGCGCCTTGGCGTAGCGCCGCAAGTTGAAACCGAAAGCAAAGTTTGAAAGTGGTTTATCATAGTACATTCTTGAGCGCTGACACCATAAGCGCTTTCAACAAGGGGGAGGCGGAGGAGGAGGGGGTGGAGATGATGAGGAGGAGGAGGATGAGGAGGAGGGAAGGATGAGGAGAAGTTCTCATACTGTCAACCTGCACCGCCCTACCTTTGCGTTCCCAATGGCGACCTCCCACGCCGCCTCGTCGGTGCGCTTGTTGAGCGGCGGCGGCGCCAGCTCGTAGCGCGCGGTGTCCGGCGCCCCCATACCACCCTTGCCCTCCGCCACCTTCTTGAACTCCTTTTCCAGCAGCGGGCACCCCTTGCAGCAGGGTCATTCAGAACAACGACTCACTGACGTTGAGCGGACAAAAACACACAGTCGGGCCGCTACCCTGGTCCATAGGTTAGACTCTCATCCGACGGTCTGGTCGCCACGGACCGAGCCCGCGCGGCCACCCTGACATGCCACGGTATCTCGTGCTCCGTTCTGCGTTTGAGTACTTATTCTGAGCACCCCCCTGCCTTGAAATTGATCTCGACCGCCGGATCCATCTCAGCCAGGTAGTCCTTGGGGTAGGGGCGTGCAAAAAGAAATGAAAAGTAAACCTTGAGAGTGTTTAAAGTAAGTTAGTTGCAAGCGCTGACACCGTGTTCCCTGCCGCGCGCGCGTGAGGATCGTCGCTCCACCTGCGCCCGCCGAGGCGCTCCGTCCCCCGCGCTCCAAGACGAAGGATCACGCGCTTTCAACACGGGTTTGGTTTTGTGGATTCAACTTGCACCTGCCCACCTTTGGGCGCTTCGCCATTCGTCGCATCTCCTCCTGGCCAGAGGGTCATTGAAAACAGCGATTCGGCCGGCATTCAATGGACGATACGCCACAATCGGGGTCCCCGCGGAGGGTGCATGCCCATACCACGGTCTGGCCAACACAACCCAGTCCGCGCTTTTTATACTTGGGGCATCCACTCGTGCTCCGTTCTACTCGTCAATTCGAGCGAGATCCATGGGCACGCAGGTGGCGAACGCGGAGAGAGAGCCGGCGCTGCCGGTTGAGGGCGGCCTCACGTGCCGCGTGACAGTGGGCGCTCGATTGTGTAAATTAACGCGTGAGGTGGCGGCGGCGGCGGCGGCGGCAGAGGCCGCGGGGGGATGGGGGAAAGGTCCAATGGGAGCGGTTGTTCTCAAAACCCCCCTCGCCTGCACGAGCTGATCCACGCCGGTGCGCCAGTTATCAGGCAGCACGTCCGCGTACGGCAGCGCGTCGATGTCGTCGTTCACCCACCGCGAGCCCGCGCCCCCGGCGCCGTCGATCATCATATCCGCCATCGTGCCAACGTGCGCGCGCCGATGTGGGCCCCTGCGTCGGATCCAGAACATGCTACGAGTAGCGCACCGCGCTCGTCAGTATGAAAGCGAAACCCTAAACACCAAACCCCAAAAAACAGCGAGAAGACCTATCCCATAATCAAGACTTGAAGACTGGGGCTGCTTGAATGTTGAATCTGGAAAGCGCTCACTTCCGCGCGGCGCCGCTTGTACGGCGCACTGCCTGCGTGGGGCCTCCGGGTCTGACGTTCGGAGTTACATACTTCCGATGGGATTCGTCGCCGGCACCAGGGCGGCGCACCGCGTCGCGCGGGCGCTGCTGCCGCGTCCACCCTCGCAGGGATGGTGTGGATGGGGGCGGGCGTTTCTTGGACCTGCCCGTTTTCTCTTTCGGGGCGTCGGCGACGAGCTCCCCGCTGCGGCCGCCGGGAACGACGGAAACGCAACCGAAGTGCTCCTGTTCCTGGAGGAGGAGGCGGGGCTGGGCGGGCCGGGGGCGGCAAAGGCCATGGACGGGTATCCCCCGCTGCGTAATTACAGCGTGGCAGGAAAGCTGGCGCCCACATGGAGGTTCCTGGTGGAAGGGGCCGGGTTGGGGCGGGAGAGGGCGGCGAAGGCCATCACCAGGTGGCCCAGGGTGCTGGGTTACAGTGTGGAGAGCAATCTCGCGCCCACCGTGAGGTACCTTGAGGAGGAGTTGGGGCTGGGGAAGGAGGGGGCGGTGAAGGCCATCACCAGGTATCCAAGCGTGCTGGGCTTGAGCGCGGAGAGGAATATCGCGCCCACCGTGAGGTACCTTAAGGAGGAGGTGGGACTGGGGAAGGAGCGGGCGGTGAAGGTCATCATTGGGTCCCCATCGGTGCTGGGCTTAAGCGTTGCGAGCAATATCGCGCCCAAGATGAGGTACCTGGTGGAGGAGGTGGGGCTGGGGAAGGAGGGGGCGGTGAAGGTCATCAAAGGGTGTCCCACCATGCTGAGCTTGAGCGTGGAAGAGACGATCGCGCCCAAGGTCAGGTTCCTGGCGGAGGAGGTTGGGGCCGGGCGCGAGGGCGCCGTAGACATCATCTTGCAGCGCCCCACGATGCTTGCTTATAGCGTTGAGCGCAATCTACGGCCCAAACTCCACTTCCTCTTGGAGAACTTCCCGGACACTAACGCGGCGCTGATAGTAGAGATCGCTTCGTACAGCCTCGCCGGCAGACTGATGCCGCGGGTGCGTCTGCTGCAGAGGCACGGACAGGGCGGGCTGTTCGCAGCCGCAACCATGGCCTCGATTACGACGGCAAAATTCTGTGAAAAGGTGGGCGTGACAGTTGAGGAATACGATGCTGAGGTGGCGTCGTGTGAGAAGGAGCAAGAGGAGAAGCACTCGAGCCCTGGGGCGACGGGGGGGGCGGGCGGGGGCCAGAGTTGGGGCGGCGGGGGGGGCGGGCGGGGGGGCGGGAGCGGGGACGGGGGTGGGAGCCGGGGCGGTGGCGGTGGCATGATTGGGGGCGGTGGAGGCGGGGTTGGGGGCTGGGGCCTTCGTGGGGGCGGTGGCGGGTGAGTCAGATGGCAAGCTAGATAGGCGTGATAGATAGATACATGTCCGCTGTGCATATTGGTGTCAATATTCACTTGGGAGGTACAGTACTCGTAGCTGATACTCGTAGGCTGCGCGTGCGACCAACTAAGCGCACGCGTGGAGTACGGACGGACATCGCTGCGACCGGTAAAAAAAAATCGTCGAGAAGGCCTAGGGTTATTCCCGACGAGGAATAACCCTAGGGTGCCGACGCGATGCACCCTCACACAATACCCCCCCGTAATACCCCCCCCTGAAGTCTCCACACAAATGGCCGCGCGACTCGTCACACCAGCGCTTTCCTCCACCACCCTCAGCACCCGCGCCCTTCGCAGCACCGTCCTTCGCACCCGCGTCCGCCGAACAACGACGAGCTCCGCGACCGCCCACCGACTGCCCAGCCGCGCGACGTGCACAGCTACAATGGGATGGGATGGGATGGGCAAACCTCTCAGCGTACTTCTGGGCAGGGGCTTACACTCGTTCACTCTTCAGCTCGTCTTGAGCGCTTTGTAAAGGATAGGAGGTGCGCCTAGGGGTTGCTTAGCCCATGGTAAGGGGGTGTGTAGGGTGTGTAGGGTGTGTTTGTGTGTCAGACACGGCTCAAGTTTAGCTGAAAAGTGGACGAGTGTAAGCCCCTGCTTCTGGGAACGGATCCGATGGGAATCGCGGGTATGCTGCGGTTACCCGCGGTGGACGGCAAGTTGGATGGCGCCGGCAAGGGAACAATGCTGCTGCTGTTCTCCGCCGCGTGGTGTCCGGCAGGGCCTTGCAATACCACACGTATCAGCTCAACCTAAGCCATTTAGTCACTGACAGATTGACGCCATTCAGCGTATCCCACAAAAAGTACTACTTTATAGGGGCTTGTCTAGTAGGCGAAAGACTGGCAGCCTGGTGCCTCCTTATACACGTGGAAGCGTCTCTCTCCTCTCGCACACACAACGTGCTTACATTGAGCTGAGGAGTGGACGCGTGTAAGCCCTTAGTACCCGGACTGCGTTGCCGCCGCCCCCGAGTTGCGTGCGAACCTCAAGGGGCAGCCGGTGGTATACATCCCTTCGGACAGGAGCGATGCCGACGCGTTTAATGCCGCGGAGGGCGAGTGGGGGGTGGTGCGGTGCGGGGCCCGTGCGCAGGCCGGGCCTTACGCACAACACGCTCACCCCCTCTACGCGTCATTATTTCCCCACTGTGATAGATGTTCAACCCCCCCTGTAGGATCTCTTTCGACACACACTGTGATAAATGCGCGTGTTCGGGCCCCCTACGCATCATTATCTGTGCGGAGGCTTGGCCTGAAGCACTGCACGAGCTGCCCTTTGCACCCCTTCACCCGATGAGAACTGCCAGCCGCGATGACTTTATCACTGACGGCAGCTCCTGAATGCTCCCCATTCAAGTAACCTGACAAGCCTGAAAAGACCGTACTACTGACACCGTTAGTAGGAACTATTGACCTGAGAAACCCACCGACATCATCCCACGCACATCACATGGGGGGCAGGGCGCATGGTGCCTCCTCATACACGCAGAAGCATCTTTGTCCTTTATCTCTTACACACCTCAATTCACACACCCAAGTTATGCCGACTCATACTCGTACCTCGAGGTCCACTCGAGGTGCTTGCGTTGCGTTAAGTTGGGCTGATATATCTTAGTTAGCGGCCCTGGACAGCGGCGCTCAAACGCGAGTACGGCGCCTTCGCAGGGTCGGAGGCTGCGGCGCTGCCGGGTGTGACGCGGCGCAGCGGGTAGGGTCGTGACGAGGGCCTGGCAGATATTGCTCGCTACATCATGAAACGTATTCTGTACCCTCATTTCTTCTGTCTAATGACACCCTATGACGATGACGTGTCGCGCAATACATGCCTGGCCCATAGCTCGGCGCGCTATCCAACGCACTTTGAACCCTCGTTTGTGTTAAGTTACATGGCATCCGATGACTTTGCGAGCAAAATATGCCGTGCCCTAGGAGCGGGATCCCGGCGCTGATTCTGGTGGACTCCGCAAGCGGGAAGGAGGTTTCGCGCGTGGACCCGGCTGATCCCAAGGAGTTCAGCACGTGGGCCGCCCAGCACCTGCTATAGACTTGTGCGCGGTTGGGCATTAGTGGGCGCTCATAGTGGGATTGTACATTGTTACATGATTTAGGAGGCATAGAGATAGCTCTACGAGACAGCTCGGCAGTAGCTTTAGAAGCCGAAATACAACTTCGACGCACCCATTACCGCCAACACTAGTGCCTGGTATGTGAGCTGTGCGTAATTACTTGGCTAGTAAGTACTCGGACAAGTTATTAACTCGTCAGGACACTTACTTACTCACTCAACCTACTTAGTTAACATATCAGGCTCTAGCGTGGCGCGACGCCTTCGGAGCGTTGGCGGCGCGACGTCTTAGGAACGTTAGGGGCGCGAGTCGTCGCAAGATCAGCGGCATTGGCATCATCATTTGCGTTGGCATTGGCATCCGCTACCTCTGTTTTCTGGTCGCCCTGGTCAGCCGGCGCGGCGGCAGCGGCCGGCAGGTCAGGTGGAAGCCCACGCGACGCCTGGGCCTTCACAAGCTCCTTGGGCCAAGGCCACGGCTGTCCAACTTGAGCTTAGGACGTGTCGGGCGTACAACGTATCAGCAGGCAATTGAGTATCTTTGAGGTGTGAATTGGGAATTCTGAACTGGTTTCAAGGATGAACAATATGGGGGCCAGGACGAGAGGCTGGCGCTTGCTCACTCACGCGGAAGTGTACTTCTCTCTATCATGGACACACGGCTTAATCTGTCAGCTACTGAAACGTGTACGGCACAAGTAGCGATTCCCGCATGAGAATAAAGCGGAATAAACCCCGTGATTTGAGGGATATACGGCTTCGAGTGCCAGCTGGAAAGGTAGTTTATTGTGACGTCCTGCCTTGGTTTTGGACCAGGCGGCGGCGGCGACGTCAGCATTGAGCCACTTGATCGATATAGCGAGGTACGACTGCGCCTGTTCCTTGCTGCAGGGGCGCGACTTGACATTGCATCATATTTTGCACACGTTCATCGAGCCCCAAGGCACTCGCATGCATGGAGAGCATTAGCTGAGGCGCAAGCTGAGATTGAGAGCACAACCTGAAATCAGTTATAATCTAACAGGTGCCCCGGGGGCGAAAGCCTCGTGCTTCCATATACGCGTGGACGCGTCTCTCTCTGTTGATTGCATTTTAGTTTACGCGCTGCAACCAGACGCTTGCAACACGAGTTTCAACACGGATTTGACTTGCACCACCCCACCTTGTCAATGCGGATGCGATACCCGTAACCCTCGAAGATCTCCTTCACTAAGTGGCCAGAGTTGCAATTGAAAGCAAAATTTGAAAGTGTTTCATTGCATTTTACATTCAATCGCTGTGATTAGGTGCCTGCAACACAGGTTTCAACCAGTTTCAACCAGCACAGTCCTACCTTGACAAGTCCCGCTGCCTCCACGTCATTCCGCGCGGCCTCGTCGGAAGGCATGACGCGAAGCGCATACTCCAGGCGCCAGGGCCTAGCGGATGATGCTCACCACAGTATAGGGTGCCGTTTAACTCAACAGACGAGGGAGAGAGAGCGAGAGGGAGAGACGTTTTCGCGTGTATAAGGAGGCACCAGGCTTCCGCCCTGACCCCGTAAGTCAAGAGACGAGGGTTCAACGTGCGATGAATGATGTGGCGAGCAATGTTCGCTAGGACCTACCGGGCGCGGGGCGTCGTACTCAGGCCGCTCGTCGCACACCTCCCAGGAAGCAGGGCCTTTCGTGTAGCCGTGTTACACATATACAGCACGGTTTCGAGATGAATGTTAGAAGCAACTTTGACGTTCGAGGCACACTACGCGAACCCGTTCTCACACCGTGCCATACCGTTCCCGCACCGTACTGTACCGAACCATTCCCGCGCTGTGCCAAACCGTTCCCGCACTCAATATGGACATTACCGAATCAGTATAGTACGGAGTCCGGGCTGAAGCCTGGTGGCTGCGTATACATGATTGGGATAGAGCTAGAGCTCGAACTAACTCAAGCTGTTGCAGGCAATCAAAAGTTTAAGCTGGAAAGGTTACATATCATATGAAGGCCCAACCAGAAAAGCTCTCCCACTCTGTGCGAAGTGGTGTTTCGAAGCAGGTACGCGTGCATGACTTTCGCCTCGCCGCGCCCGGCGAGCACGTCGGTCGTGACGCGAGCGTTCAGCAGGGTCGTACGCCACCCCCGTGTTGGCTCAACTTGAGCATCGAGTGCAGAGAGGCGGCGGCAGTGGTGTAGTGGTGTACAGGTACACTATGACTCTATGAGCACACATTCAGGGGACGAGTGTTCAGGCCCGGGACGGCGGCAACATTCAGGGTGGCGGCGGTAGTGGTGTACAGCTGCGCTGTCAATGCGCGAGCCTTCAGGGAGCGAGTGGCTAGGCCCTACCGCTGAGGAACCCGAACAGGCGCACGGCGGAGATGGTGCGCCGAACGAGCAGGTCCTTCACAGCCAGTCGCTGCGCCCCGGAACAGGGCCTGGCAGACATTGCCTGCCACGTTATCCAATGCACGGCGGCCAGGGCGAAAGCCTGGTGCCTCCGTTAACAGATAGAGACGCGTCAGCGTGTATGAGGAGGCACCAGGCTGCCGCCTTAGCCCCCGTGCCTCCGTATACGCACGACACGTCTCTCTCTCTCTGTCATCCAACGCATTATGAACCCTTGTTTCTTGAGTTCCATCGATGGCGCCATATCACACGGCGAGCAATATTTGCCAGGACCTACCTCGGAGGCGGTCACCAGTTTAGCCTCGCACTTCAACACGTTTCCCCTCTAAACCCTCGTTTCTTGACTCAAATGGTATCCTATGACGTGGCGAGCAATATGCCAGGCCCCACGTTGGAAGCAGCCACCAGGCCGAGCTAACAACATTACATCACATAAACCCATGTAAACCCTCATTTCTTGAGTCAATTTGCATCCTATGACGTGGCGAGCAATATCTGCCGGGCACTACCTCGCGGGAGGTCACCAGGTTCGAGTCGCACTTTAACACGCCGCCCCCCACTGCACCCAGTTTCTTGAGTTAAATGCCCCCCTATGACGTGGCGAGTAATATCTGCCAGACCCCTTACCTCGGAAGCGGTCACCAGGTTCGACTCGCACTTCAACACGTTCCCTGTCGGTAGGGCGTGGCAGATGACGGGGCGCGCGCGTTGAACCCAAGTTTCTTGAGTTCGGTGGGAGTTCGTGGCGAATAATATCTACCAGGCCCTAGACGGCGGCAGCACGACGTTTGGTGCTTCGACGGACAGGGTGGATGGCGCGTGGGCTGGTGGCGGTTGATATCCGCCGAGATCCAGACGCTTCTGCGTGTGTGAGAAGGCACCAAGCTGTCGCCCTGGCCCCCGGTGGCGGTTGATATCCCATATCCGCCGGGCCCTACCCCGCAGCAGGTTCTCGACGTCGTCGACGAGGGGAGTGGTGGTTGTGGTGGTTGTTGTGGTTGTGTCGCCGGATGCGGCTGCGGCACTGGCGCTGTGGAGGAGGAGGCTTGCTGCCGCGGCGGCGAAGAGGAGCCCACGCCGGAAGGAGGAGGAGGAGGTACGGGGGCCAGAGCGAAAGCCTGGTACCCCCTTATACACGCGGACGCGTCTCTCTCTTGCCATAGAGGAGGAGGGGGGGTAAGAGGTGGGGGAGGCTGAGGTGGAGTTGGAGAAAGAGGAAGAGGCTATCATCGTGCCCATGGCAGCAGCGGAGCGAAGTGTGCGCGGCTTCTGGCGGATATATGCGCGTCTGTGCCTAAGAACGGTTAGAATCACACATGTCGACCGTTGGACTTACCGAGCGAGGCGTAAAGTGGTGCCTCCAAGAAAACGTGTGGACAGGTTTACTGCTCGCCCTACTCGTACAGTCAGCAAGAACTGTTGTCAGTGGGCACTGCCAGCCAGAGAAAGAGAATAAAGGGCCCAATTAATGACAGGAGAAGCGGAGTGTGGGTATGGGCATACAGGAAGAACGGCCCTGGGCCTGGAAGGGCAAAACCCATACAAACATAAACTCCTGTAACGCATATCAACTCCCCTAATTTTAGAAGCTTGATGGAGAGTTCTTCCACACATCTTGGAGGACTAAAACGTTGCCGCAGATCCGGACACGATTCGGTGCGATGGCTGGACCAATCAGAGAGCGAAAGATCCCGCCCGCGCCGACTACGACTCCTCCCTTGCCTCCGCTGTGCGCGCTCACAACTGCCGCCGCACCGCCGACGCCGCACAACCCACTGACACTGTGATTGATGGCATGCAACGCAACCACGTGAGTTCCCCCTCCACCGGCGCGCGCCGCGGTGCGTTGTCACTCGCC
>Ga0307489_10002396_pt1 | contig 12544 bp, 19 predicted proteins | sample SB12metaG_FD_202247 | JGI IMG/M metagenome (GOLD analysis project Ga0307489, IMG submission 202247) | Sea-ice brine microbial communities from Beaufort Sea near Barrow, Alaska, United States - SB 1.2 | ecosystem: Environmental > Aquatic > Marine > Coastal | place: USA: Alaska | collected...
GGATGCTGAGGGCGAGGGCGCGGCGGGCGCAGCGATGCTGAAGTGGGCATACACTGTGTGCTACTGCGTCAAGTCCGCCGCCGCCGCTCGCGCGAATGAGGCAAGGGCTTACACTCGTCCACTTCTCAGCTCAACCTGAGCCGTGTTTTACATTGAAACCCTGAAACTACCCAGCGTATACCACAAGAGGTGCTTCAGGTGAGCCGGAAATGTGGACGAGTGTAAGCCCCTGGAATGAGGTGGTCACGTTTGACGAGAAGTAACAAGCAACTCCACTGCTAAAACCTGAGTTTGGCTATAGCGCTAAAGACTAATTATGTACTGAGATCCATCTAATGTACACCTAACTGCTTTGATGATTTGCTACACGTTTGGATGGCTACCGGACTACTCAAACGCGCGGCCACCGGATGGCACCCAGAATTTCGCCGTACCATCCGTGGAACTGGTCACCATGACTTCCTTTTTAGGGTGGTAATCCAACCCGCACACCGTCGCCCCCGGATGCGCGTCAATCGTCTCCTCGATCTTGGCATCCACCAGGTTATAGTGGCGCAAGTTGACATTGAAAGCAACATTTGAGAGCGGTTGATCACATCGCTTCAACCAAGCAGGGTCAACCTGGGATCAACCCGGGGTAAATCTGGAGTCAACTGCGGTCAACATGGGGTCAACCTGGGGACAACCCGGGGTCAGCCTGGGGTGGAGCAGGGAACAATCTAGGGTCGACATGCACCTGCCTACCAGATCCCAAAAGTACACCTTGCCGTCCTCCGACCCGCTCACCACATGCGCATCACCCGCGGTGAGACACGAGTCCACCTTGAAACTCTCGTTGGTGTGGCCCCGAGGCAGGGTAGCTGAGAACATGCACTCGACTTGAGATCGGACGTGCCCGCATGACTTTACCTTCAGGGTAAGTGCTCATACATACGTGCAGTCTCGGTTCGTTGATTCAACGTCGGTGGAGTGCTTGTTAACAATCAACCCCATGCCCCGGTACTCCGCCAGCACATCTCCCGAGCTGCGATCCAACAGCGCCAGCCTCGACCCCAGCATCCCCGCCAACAGGCACTCGCCGTCACCGCTCTGCCGCACGCACAACACCGGGTTGTAGCGGCGCAAGTTGAAATTGAAAGCAAAGCATGAAAACAGTTTTTCATGTCATAGTTTAAGGCACTTAGTCGCAGGCGCTTTGAACTTGGGTTTCATCGGTTCAACCTGCACCGCCCTACCGGATGCCCCAACTCGTCCCGCTTCAGCCGCCCCGCGCGGATATCCAACGTCGCCACCGTTCCGTCCACCGAGCCCCCCGTGATTTTGTGCCCTGAAACCACCAGGGAAGTGACAGAGTCTTTCCAGGCCACGATGGACTGAACCGGGTCGATGCTCTTTGATCGATTGTCCCAGATATAGGGACTGATGGATGGAGCTCGCCACGTCATAGGCTACCACAACATTTAATAAATAAGTCATCAAAATGTGTGTGATGACGTGGCGAACACTATCCATCATCCACAAGGATTCAAAATGTGTGTGATGACGTGGCGAGCACTATCCATCGGTCCACACCCAAATCTTCACCGCCCGATCGTACCCCGCTGTGACAATCACCGCGTCGTCCGCCGCAAACTGAATGGCGTTGATCGCGCTGTCGTGCCCTTTGAACCGCCGGATCTTCTGCGCGGTGGATACGTCCCAAAGGAATACCTGCTTGTCGCCGCCAGCTGTCGCCAGCCTGAGGGGACACCAGGATGGGGGAAGCGGGATGAGGCACTCAGCTGACGGTCTAGGTGGGTGGTTTGCTTGATAGCTGTGATCATCCCTGTCTGCTTTTGAATACACACACGCACACACATTGGTAAGTGAGTGGGCGTTGGGGCCGCTTTCTATTAAGCCCGACTCAGCTGGCTACCCCCTGAAATCACTCAAAGGTGCTCAACTTTAAGCTGAATCGTGGAGGTTGAAGGCCTGGTGGGCACCCTCAGCTTTCTAGGGTTGGATAGTAATTTCTGAAAGGACGGGGGACGGGGTGAGACAACCGCCACGAGGCGGAACACTGCGCGCCGACGCGATACGGGGTTCGATGCGCGTATCGGCTACGGGACGCACCTGCTGTTGTCCGCGGCGCACGCAACGTCCCGCACCTCGTGCCCGAGCCCCGAGTACGTCTTCACGAGCAGGCCCTTGTATGGATTCCACAACCGAAACGTGCGATCTTTGCCGCACGTCAACACGTACTGACCTCAACGCAGGGCCGGATGGCACCCGTTCACAGTTCAGCTCAACACTTGAACCGAATATCAGTGTACCAGTGCAATAGTACACCCGATGCGAACGGCGACGGCCCTTCCCTGAAACCTCTCCGGGTTACACAATCAAGTACCTCAGAAAGGCTCGATGCCCCAAAGTGTGTTTCTGCGCAAGGCGGGCGGCGTTGGCTCCGGTTGGCGGACCGCAGGGGGGAGGGTTGCATCGGTTCGCTCTGTGTGGTCGCTCAGGAAACGGGCCGAGTGTGTCGTGTCTCCCTGAGCAGCCCTTCGCGCCACGTTGTCCACCGCTTGGCTGCGCGGCACTCAGGCAGGCACCCGAGATTTGCAACAGTGCTGAAAAGACAGCGGGCCCTACCAGTGCGGTTGAACCGCACAGCGAGCACCGGCCCCTCGTGCCCCGTCAGCGTGGCGTGCAGCTCCGTGGGCAGCACGGGCCCGGACCGCTCCGCGGGGCCCAGCATAGACATCGCGGCGGCGGTGGCGTCGGGGTGCCGCGAGGTATGGGATACGAAAATGAGGTGATTGTGATTTGAGAGGCCTCGTCGGCCTGCGGAGAAACCCTACCCATCCCTAAACCCTACCCTAAATGGTATATAATCTTATTGGCGCTGAGCCGCTGACGACGAGATGGGTGCCGAGCCACGGACGTGGATCGTGGAGGGGGCTCCAACAGGCAACAGGCATGCACCAAACGACGCCGCGCATACACAACACCAACCACGCACCTCACACGCGCCCGTACATTCGAGCGCAACGGCAGATATCAAGTCGCAAATCGCACTGCGCTCGAACAACCGGCAACGAAAAGTACTTCTTTTCGTCACGAGCGCATTGATACTCGGACTCACGGGGACGATAAAGATGGCGCACACGTTCCGCAGTCTGCTATTCGGCGTGGACGGGTGGCGCCACTACATGAAGGAAAGGCACATGCACCGGTACAATGTGTGGTTTATGACGTGGCGAGCACCGGTACACTGTCTGACTATGTGTGGTGGATGATGCGGCGAGCACCGGTACAAACGCTGTTCGGGGTGACATGACAGAGGACATCCTACTTTATATGACGTGGCGAGCGATGGCAGATATCGCCGGGTGTATTGGGTTATGGCACTACGAGAAGGCCGGGTACGAGGCGAAAGCCAAGCACTTCAACAACAAGGCCTTCACGCGCGACCTTACCGGCCAGCACGTCCTCATCACCGGCGCTAACCAGGGCATCGGGCAGGGCCTCCTCACAAAGCTGGTTGCCATGGTACACTCGTACCTGAAAAAACGTCCACCGAAACCACTCATCGCGTCCTCCCCGTGGCCTGGCCACTCGTCACCCGGCTGTTCGTCCTAGTGTGCCGGTAAATTCGTACACACTCTTATCTTGAGGTTGAGCTCGTGGGTTGAGCTGGAAAGCAACGCATGTGAGGCCCTGGCGTCGGGTATGCTACGGCGAAGCAGATGGCGTCGCAGAAGGCGCACGTGCACATGGTGTGCCGCAGCAAGGAGCGTGGTGAGGCGGCGCTCGCCAAGCTGCGGGCCGAGATCAGCGAAGATGGTGGGGCCTGACAGATAGTGCTCGCTATGTCATAGGATGCCCATCATAGGGGGGTCAGGTGCCCATTTTAGGGGGGTCAGGTGCCATGTATAGGGGGTTCAGGTGCATGTTACCGGGAGGTCAGGTGCCCATCATCAGGGCTTCAGGTGCCCATCACAGGGGGGGTTAAGCGCCCATTATAGGGAACACGATGAGTGTCGCTGACTTGGCGGGCAGTACATGGCAGGCCTTTGTGGACGGGAGCAACATCGAGCTGCACGTATGCGACATCAGCTCCATGGCGGCGGTGCGGGCGCTTTGCGACGCGTACGTCAACAGCGGCCGCCCGCTGAACGTCCTGGTCAACAATGCTGGGTGCATGGCAAGGCCGTGACCTAAGTGCTCATTCCAGTCCAGCTCAACTTCAGAATCTTTGTGATATAAATCAATCAAGTTGTAACCTCAAGACTACTGGGGTAAACAACCATAAGGCTAAATGTGTCTAGCGCGCGACGGCGGCGGCGGCGTAGACGGCGGCGGCGGCGTAGACGGCGGCGGCGGCGTAGATGGCGGCGAACGACGCTTGTTGGTTTAATGGTTTAACATCCTTATCACAATGTGCCACCAAACGGAAGCGGGCTAATTAGTTGAGCTCGACAATTGACTAGTGTTCGGCCCTGGTGAAAGGTGCACGAGCGCACGGACACGCCGGAGAAGGTGGAGGCCAACTTCGCGACGAACACCCTGGTGGGCCTTACAACTCGTTCCCTGACTGTTTGCTCATAGTTTACCGGTGTACCCGTACACACTAGCGGCATCCTTCTCCCTGACCTGGCCACTCATATGAACAAATGGACACATCATAAGTGTACGACCCTGCACCCTGGGCACCTTCGCGCTGACGGAGGGGCTCATGCCGGCGCTCAAGCGCACGCCGGGCGCCCGGGTGATTTCGGTGGCCAGCGCGGGAATGCTTACCGAGCAGCTGGAGCTTAAGGTAGGGGTGGCCACTTGCCTATATCCTCTATCCTCTCCTCACCTTGCTCCCCTCTCATGTTTTGCTCAATCTGACTGTTTGCGTTTATCCAAGGCCAGAGAGGAGGATCCGGGAAGTGGGTACGACTACACCATGTAAGGCCAGGGAGGAGGATGCATCGAGTGAGTACACTTACAATGGATCACCATGAGCAAACATAGAGGCTGACTTGACTACTGATCGGTTGTAAGGCCGTGTCCTCAGGACATGGAGATGAAGAAAGGGAAGTTCGACGGCACGGCGCAGTACGCGCGGAACAAACGCCACCAGACCGCGCTGACGCAGCGCTGGGCGCGCTTGCACGGTGGGGCCTGACTGTTTGCGCATAGTGTACCAGTGTACCCACTCGTGGGGCCTGACTGTTTGCTCGTAGTGTACCAGTGTACCCACTCAAACAAGCGCCAGCAGACCACGCTGACGCAGCGCCAGGCACGTCTGCACGGTGGGGTCTGACTGTTTGCTCATGTTGTACCAGTGTACCCGTACACACAAGCTCCACCAGACCGCGCTGACGCAGCGCTGGGCCCGGATGCACGGCAGGGCCTGACTGTTTGCTCATAGTGTACCAGTGTACCCGCACACACTCACGCCACCAGACCGCCTTGACGCAGCGCTGGGCACGTCTGCACGGTGTGGCCTGACTGTTTGCTCATAGTGCACCAGTGTACCCGTACACACTCGCCGGGCCAGGCTGCATGGCACGGCCGGACACTCTTTCCCTGACAGCGTGCTCATGGTGTACTAGTGTAGCCATACACACTCGCCGGCTCCTCCTCCTTAGCCTTGATGCAACGATGTCTTGAGGGTCGCCGCGTGTTGGTGAATGTTATGCTTGTCGAATTAAGCTGGTGCTGGCGGTGGGGGGGGTAAGCTAAGCTATTATAAGCTAATTTAGGGGCTAGTGGTTAGTGGCTTAGTGGATTAGTATTGGGGACTACAGTGGGTTAGTCAAATAGGGGGCTTTAATCTAGGTTAGTTTAAGCTAGTTTAGGGGCTAGTGCTTAGTAGGCTAGTTTCAGGGCGACAAGTATACTCCTCCTTAGCCTTGATGCAGCGCTGTTTTGAGGGTTGCCGCGTATTGGTGAATGTGTATGTACTCACGTGAGGCTCTGCTGCAAGGCGCAGGCGCCGCCACGGCTGAGAATGGGGCAGAGGGAGTCGGGTTCTACTCGATGCACCCGGGGTGGGCGGACACCGACGCGGTCCGGGCTGCGCTGCCGGGATTCTACGAGACATTGAAGGCGAAGTTACGGTCTCCCGAGATGGGATCGGACACTGTGGCCTGGCTGTGCGTGGTGGGGACTATAATGATACACGCTGACTGCTAGCTCACAGTGTACCTCAGTGTACCATTGTACCTGCACATGTAACGGAAGCTCCGGACCCCCGAGACGGGGGCGGACACTGTGGTGGGAGCCGGTATCACAATGTCAGACCGTCAGACCCTTCATTGTGAATGGTTTTGTTGCAATGGTCGTCACGAGTGCCTTGTGCGATGAACGTCGTACTTCAGCACCATTTAGATCATAACATCTGGTGTCATCTTGCAGTGAAATAATCATATACTCGAAATGGATGATACCGGGCCTTACCAAGTGGCGCCCAAGGAGGAGTTGCAGGAGGGGGCGTTCTACCTGGACCGCGAGGTGGTGCCGGTGCACGTGTCCACCGGCTGGCTCACGGGCACGCAGTACAAGGATGCGGATGTGGATACTTTGGCGACGGCGCTCACCGAGCGTTTCGAGGGCGTCCTCGCTTCTGCATAGATACCCAGAGCGAAATAGAGAGCGCACGTACGTACGGGGGCGGGTGGGAATGAAAGCGCACAGCGCGGGTGTTTTTTTGCGTAGCTTTGTACGAGTACACGTTTGTAAATTGAGACACTGTTTGCCAGTGCGCTGCACGCCCGTGCGTTCTGATGACAACGCTGTCTCCGAGCCCATTTCAACCAGTTGGAGTTTACCTCCCATTGAGCCGCTCAGATAAAAGTACCAACGTGCGCGACGTGGCGAGCATGATGTGTGCAGTAACTCCACCGTTCCCGTGTGCTGTGCCATGACGAGCATAATGCGTGCCAAAACAGAGCACGTGGGGCGTGGCGAGCATGAGCGGGAATTGAGAGACGGGACTTTCAGCCAGAGTAAAAGGACACACGTGGCAGATGAGGTGCCGACTCGGGGACGAGCAAACGAGCGCCATCTGCATCCAAACGCACACACGTGCACAAGAGCTGAACACCCCCCGCACCCGTCGCATCGCATCCATGGCGCTGTCGTTCGCAGCAGGGCGGGCGCCAACGCCCCAGCTACCCATTCCTTCTCGTCGCGCCGGCGCGCCCTCTCGCGCCGCCGCCGCGCGCGCGGGACCCTCCGAGACCAAAGGCCCAGACCATCGGACGCCCTCGAGCGGCTCGATGCCACGGCCCGATCTACCGATGCTGCCGCGCGCGGCCGAGGCGCTCGTCGCCACCGCGGAACGGCTCGAAGATATCGGCTGGGTATTCCCCCCGCCCGCTGGCGTCGCGGCCAGCGGCGTCGCCGTTCTGTTTTACCACGGCTTCCTCGTGGATGTCGAGTCGTATGCAATCCTGGCTACCCATATCGCGAGCCTGGGCCATGCGGTTGTGCTGATAACCACAACGGAGATCGCAGTCGCTGACCGGCAGGAGGCGCGGGCGTGCTACGCGGCGGCAGCGGCAGGGGCCTACACTCGTTCACTTTTCAGCTGAACTTGAGCCGTGTCTGGCACACACACAACACCCTACACACCCTAGAAACCCCCTGACAACCCCTTAACATGGGCTACACAATCCCCACCGCACCCCCTATCCCATAAAAAGCGCTCAAGTTGAGCTGAGAGGTGAACGAGTGTAAGCCCCTAGGCAGCGGCGCGGGCCAAGCTCGGCCTCCCTTTGGAGAAGCTCCTGCTCGCTGGCAGGGGCTTACACTCGGTCCACTTTCAAGCTCAACTTGAGCCGTGTCTAAAACAAGATAACACCCTACACACCCTAAACACCCTTTAAGACCCCCTTAACACGGGCTACAGAACCTCTACGCGCACCCCTCATCCCATAAGAAACGCTCAAGTTGAGCTGAGAAGTGAACGGGTGTAAGCCCCTGCTCGCCGGCCACTCCAGCGGAGGCTGCTTTGCCATGCAGGAGGTCAACGCATCGCTATCCGGGGCCGAGGGATCGCTCCCATTCTCAGAGATTCATGGCAGGGGCTTACACTCGTCCACTTCTCAGCTCAACCTGAGCCGTTTCCGACGCAAAATACACCCTGAACACCCCCTGGTACTCCTAAAAAAACCCCGCGACACCCCATAAAGAGCCCCTAATCAACCCCTACTTGCACCCCTATCCCACAGAATGCGCTTAAGTTGAGCCGAAAAGTGGACGAGTGTAAGCCCCTGATTCATGGCCTGGGCATCATCGGCACGCAACCGTCTGAGAACATGTCCGCCGAGGACGGGCTGGCACTCCACAACAGCGGCGTGCGCGCGACGGTCGTGACGGCGTCCGAGGACCGCATCGCGAGCCCGGCGGGCCTGCAAGAGAGGCTCCACCTCCTCCCTAAGGCAAGGGCTTACACCCGTCCACTTTTCAGCTTAACCTGAGCTGGTTTAGTCACTGAAACTCACTGAAACACCCCCCACGTATCCCTCGAATATTGCTTACGTCAAGCCGAGAAGTGGACGAATGTAAGGCCCTGCCCGAAGGACATCACACATGTCAGCATCGTGGGCGGAAATCACGCAGGCAGGGGCTCACATTCGTACACTTTTCGGCTCAACGTAAACGCCTTTTATGTGGTACAGCAGGTGGTCTCATCGTTTCACCAATTAATGGCTCAAGTCGAGCTGAGAATTGGACAATTGGAAGCCCCTGCACGCAGGGTTTGGCCACTACGACGAAGAGGAACGGGATGCGTTTTTGGCAGAAAAGTTCCCGGGGTTTCCAGCGATGGTGGACGGCACTGCCACGCTCAGCAAGGATGCGCAGGCAGGGGCTTACACTCGTTCACTTCTTAGCTCAATGTAATCACCTTTCGTGGTTGACGGTGTGTGGTCTAGTAGCGTGTATGATGAAGTGCGTCAAAACTTATCGACTTAGCGAATTTGAGTGCTAAGTCGTCCAAATGGACGATTTTGATGAGTCGAACGGGAAGCCTTAGCACGCTCAGTCGCTAAGCTACTACGTGGTTTGACGCACTTTGTCATAACAAGGTTGATGGACCGTAACTCGTCACAAACTGGATTCAAAACGGCTCTAATGACTATAACGGCTTAGGTTGAGCTGAGAAGAGGACGAGTGGAGGCCCCTCCGTGCAGGTCCGCCTTGCCGCATACGCCCTCGCGGAGCTGGCCTCCCGCCCGGAGTGACAGGTGGCGGGGCAGCGGCCAGTGGGGGCGTAGCATGTGGCAGGGCGGCCAGTTGGGGCGTGGCAGGTGGCGGGGCGGCGAGTGGGGGCGTGACAGGTGGCGGGGCGGCGAGTGCGGGCGTGACAGGTGGCGGGGCTAGCAGTGGGGCCGTGACAGGTGGCGAGTCGGCCAGTGGGGAAGTGACAGGTGGCGGATTGCAGCGAGGCGCTCGTCTCCTGCCCGTCGTAGCTCGTGAACCAGCGACGCTTATTTGCGGGGTACATCACAGCTTATTTGCGGGTCTGTCATAGCTTATTTGCGGGGTCCATCTTAGCTAATTTACGGGGTCCATCATAGTCAAATTGCGGGGTCTAGCTATCATCTTTAATTTGCGGGGTCCATCATAGCTAATTTGCGTGGTCTATAATTTCCCATCTCCTCAAAAAACACCCAAAGCACTGACAGATGCAATTGCTCCGCCGACCCCATAGCACAGAACAATGTTTTCAATGCGTTTGGTCTCTTGAGATGCCTCAGATTACGCAGCAGTCACATGCACTGCAAGGTTAGCTCTAGCTTCACCAGTGATAGGCCTCGGCGGTTGATGGTTTTGCAGTCGCAACTGCATCACTAGCTACGACCCTCATTTTTTTGTCAAAGGTTACCGGATGACGTGGCGATTTATATCTGCAAGGCCCCGGGGAGGGACACGGCTGTATGTTGTAAACTTATTAAAAAATCGTCGAGGGTCCTCGCGAGATATGATGGCAAGCATCAGTGGGCAGCGCCGAAATCGTGTATCGGTGTGTGCCTCGGGTTGTGCCTCGATATATGCTCACCTTGTCGGAATGTCACCTATTTTCTGGGTGGCAAAACTCACGCTTCGATGAAACGGTCACAGTATTGCAAGTATATACACAGCATAGCTGATATAGCGACACACCTCAACCTCAACCCACACATAATGCACTCTTAACGAACAATCTCTTAGCTCATACTGAACTCACCTCAACTCACCTCAAACTCAGAGTTGAATGGCACCCTATGACATGGCGAGCAATACGGGACGTGCATGGTCCATTCGATGGGCATTTTGAGACTTCGTTACTCGAGTTCAGTAGTGAAATAGCATCCTATAACATGCGAGCCATATCTGGCAGGCCCTACTGCTAGATGCCAGTGATGGTCGGCATCGAGACGACGCGGCGGATCCGCCAGCTGGAGGCGGAGACCGGCCGACCGCCCATCCTCATCGTTGGCTACACGGCTAGCGTGGCCGGGGGGTAACTGATAATAAGCACTCGTTCGACTTCGAATCTTCTTCCCCCGCCTCCTGCCTCCTCCGCATGACTGTATGTATGCGCATGCACCCTGAATTTCAGTCTCGCTCCGATCTCGGTTCGAGTGTTTGTTTCAAATCCCCTACTGTGTGGCGTAGCGGGAGCTGTGGCGGGTGGATAAGGCGGGGATGAAGAGTGATTGCCTGAAGAGGCGTTTACAGAACGCCCCTGCTCCCGCGCATACCACAGCACCTCCCGAGCGGCATAGACATGTCCGTGCTCCCGACGGACACCCGTTCTCCCTCGCCCACGCCAGCCGTTCGGTGGACCCCACGAAGTCCACGAGCTTGAGCGGCACCCCCGCGCTCTTCCCCGCGCGCGACAGGGCGGACGCCCCTGGCGCCGCTGCCGCCGCCACCACCGCCGCCAGGAGGGGGGAGGCCACCTGCGCGAGCACGGCGCGGTCCGCGGGATCCAGCCGCGGCAGCACCTCGGCCTGGAACATGCCGGGGTACTCCTCGAGGAACGCGAGCAGCGGCGGCGACGGGTAGGTGATCAGTCCCATCGCCCGCATCCCGTCCAACAACCCGACAAAGTCAAGATGGGCGCCTTCAGCTTGGTCCACCACCAAGGGCCTTGCGTGAGTATTTCCGCAGCATAGTTCAGACGGCCCGGAAAGCCACCAAAGGATATGGTTACTCAAGCACGCATCGTCGATTGTGGCGGAGCGAGGACCGAATCACACGCATGGGTTCGCTTCCATGTAGAATGGGAAAGAAGAGAATCGAAACTGTGTCGGCTCAACTTGAGTGCGAGTAGCTCTATATCAGTGGGGATTTCGGGGGCCAGGGCGAAAGCCTGGTGCTTCCTTATACACGCGGCAGTGTCACTCTCACACCGGGGCCAGGGCGAAAGCTTGGTGCCTCCGTACACACGCGAAAGCGTCTCTGCTTCACGTGGCCAGGTCTAAAGCCTGATGCCTATGCCTTCTTTACACGCGGAAGCGTCTCCGTATCTCGGTAGACCGTAGTATCTGTGAGGCTTTAGTGGGATAACTCGACGACGCGGTTTCGGGGACACGACTTCATGAGGTTGAGCGGAACCGGGTAGCCAGTGTTTGGTAAGTGAAACCCTGCCATCTCCTTGGCGAGTGCGCCCGACAGGCGCACGCGGTGGTGAGGTGGGCTCGCCCCCTGCGCCCTCGTCGACGTGGGAGAGGGTATCAGCCCCTGCTGCCACAGTCTGGCCAGCACGTTTCCCTCGGAAAGCTCGACGCCCTCGGCGAGGCCCAACAGCGCGGCGAGCGCGCCTGACAGGCGAGCGATGTGGCCGCGGTCAGCGGGTGGTGCTGCGGCGGCGGCGGTGGCGGCGACGGGGGGAGTCTGCATGGTGGAAGTAATTTGGGTGCGTGCGAGTGGCGCGCAGTTTGGTGTGGTATGGGTGTGAGTGGGTGGGGGTGTGTTGTGGCTTGGGGCTGGCGTTTCTTCCCATAAAAGCAAAGACCCCGGCGACGGCACCCCAGGGTTTGGGGTTTTAGGTTTTAGGGTTTAGGGTTTCCTCGACTGATACGGGCGGGTAGACGGGGAAGAGTTGGCTCGCTTCGGCGACCCGCCCACTCCGTGAAGCGCGCGCACGTGAAGAACACACCGCCGTCGACCCCCCCCACCCCCCCCCCGCGATTCCCAATTCATCGCAGCCCTCCCTCGAGGCCATCCCCCACACACCATCAGGCGTGCACGCCTTCTCCGTGACCGTCAGCGCCACTCCACCGCGCGCTTTCCTCAGATCAAAACTTCGCAACTTCCAATAACCTAGCAGTTGCTGGACTGGGGTATTCGCCCTTTCCTGTTCCACCGCAGACTACCCTGCGGACTGACGCGCGTATCGTGCACAGCGGACGCCAGGCAGGGGCTTATACTCGTCCACTTCTCAGCTCAACCTGAGCCGTGTCTGACACAAGAAAATACCCTACACACCCTAAACACCCCCTAACACCCCGTTCGCACGGGCTACACAATCCCTACGCGCAACCCCTATCCCATACAAAGCGCTAAACTTGAGCTGGAA